>Ga0187784_10001627_pt1 | contig 17860 bp, 15 predicted proteins | sample 1015_SJ02_MP15_2_FD_132964 | JGI IMG/M metagenome (GOLD analysis project Ga0187784, IMG submission 132964) | Tropical peat soil microbial communities from peatlands in Department of Meta, Colombia - 1015_SJ02_MP15_20_MG | ecosystem: Environmental > Terrestrial > Soil > Wetlands > Peat | place...
CTCGTGTTCGTGTTCTGGGGCATCAACTGGACGTTGAGCGCGCCGAATTACGCCGCCAAGGTGAACGGCTCGGAGATCTCCAGTAACGAGGTTCGCCAGTCCTACCAGCAGCGCCTCGCTCAATACGAGCGACAAGCCAACCAGCAACTGGACGATGCACAGCGCACCCAGATCAAGAAGCGCGTGCTCGATGACTTCGTGAGCCGTGAGGCGTTGCTCACTCGCGAGGACGCGCTCGGCTATCGGGTGAGCGATCAGGAGCTCTTGCAGGAGATGGCGCGCTATCCGGCGCTGCAGGTGGATGGGAAATTCGACTACCGCCACGCCTTGGCGGTGCTGAAAGCGCAGGGGCGGCCGGTCGGGCAGATCGAGGACATGATTCGGCGCGACGCCGAGCTCGGTCAGCTGGACCGGGCGATCGATTCCTCGAGCTTCGCGACCGCGGCCGAGCTCAAGCGGCTGCGCGAGCTCACGCGCCAGCAGCGCGAGCTCGCCTGGCTCACGCTCTCAGCCGCGAAATACGCCGCTCAGGCGACGCCGACCGACGCAGAGGTGAAAGCCTATTACGAGGCCCACAAGCAGGCGTACATGACTGCCGAGACGGTGAGCCTGCGCTACGTCGAGTTGAGTCTCGCGGACCTCGCCGCCAAAGTGCATGTCGACGATGCGCAGCTCAAGGCCTATTTCGATGAGCAGAAGGCGAAGACGCCGGAACGCTACGTCGAGCCCGAGCAGCGCCAGGTGCGCCACATCTTGTTGCAAGTGGGTGACCCGAAAGAGGATGCCGCCGTCAAGGCCAAGGCGGAAGGCATCTTGAAGCGCGCCGAGGGCGGCGAGGACTTCGCCAAGCTGGCGAGCGAGTTCTCGCAAGATCCGGGCTCGGCCCAGAAGGGCGGCGACCTCGGCTGGGCGGACCGCACGGCCTACGTGGCGCCGTTTGCGGACGCGGCCTTCAGCATGAAGATCGGCGAGCTCCGCGGCCCGGTGAAGACGCAGTTCGGCTATCACATCCTGAAGCTCGAAGGCATCCATCCGGCGACGGAGAAGACGTTCGAGCAGAGCAGAGGCGACATCGAGGCCGAGTATCGCCGCAGCGAGGCCGAGCGAGCATTCAATAACGCGCAAGATCAGCTCGCCGATGCGGCATTGCAAAACGGCTCCGACATCGACCTCGTCGCCAAGAAGGCCGGCCTCGAAGTCCGCGAGATCCAGACTTTCAGCCGCATCGATGGCGGAGGCGATCTCGGCAAGGTGCCCGCCGTGATCGAGGCCGCGTTCAGCCAGGACGTGCTGGATGGGCGCCTGAGCCCGATCGTCGAGATCGAGAAAGGACGGGGCGTGGTGCTGCGCGCCGCCAATCACGTGCTGGCGCGGCAAAAGCCCCTCGATGTCGTGCGCGACCCGGTGGTGGCGGCCTGGAGGAAGGAGCGCGGCACCGAGCTTGCCCAGGAGGCCGCTGCGGCAGCCGTCAAGCGGCTCGACGGGGGCGAGTCGTGGGAGAGCGTCGCGAAGTCGCTCTCAGTCGCGCCCGAGGGGGCGAAGTTCATCGGCCGCACCGACAAGGCCGTGCCGATGGAGATCAGACGGGCCGCCTTCGAGGGAGCGAAGCCGCTCTCGCAGCCGGTGTACTCCGACGTGCCGCTCGGGGATGGCGATGCGGCGGTGCTCAAGGTGAGCGCAGTGCGCGAGGAGCCGAGCGGCGATGCCAAAGCCGAGGAGGCAGAGCTGCGCAATGAGCTCGCCCAGGCGACCGCTTCCGGGGAGGCGCAGAGCTATGCGGCCGCCGCGCGCGCCGATGCCGCCGTTTCGGTCAATCTTCAGGCCCTCGACTGACGGCAGCGCAGCTCCATGCAGGCTCGTTAGACTGGCTCGCTAGACTTGGCATCGCTCCTCAACGCGCTCTCCGCTTGGTATCTGTCTACGCTCTCGCACGGCGGGTACTGGCTCATCGTGGCGCTCATGGCGCTCGAGAGCACCGTGGTGCCGATACCGAGCGAGACCATCATCCCGCCCGCGGCCTATCTCGCCCGCACTCAGGGAGAATTCTCCTTCACCGGCATCGTGCTCGCGGGCGCCGCGGGGTCCTGGATCGGAGCGGCGCTGATGTATTGGGCCGCACGCGGGTTGGGGCGACCCCTCGTCCTCGGCCTCTCGCCGTACGTCGGCTTGCCGGTCTCGAAGATCGAGCTGGCGGAGCGCTGGTCGGCGCACTACGGATGGGCGGGCGTCTTCTTTTCACGGCTGCTCCCCGTGATTCGTCACCTCATCGGTATCCCCGCCGGCATCCTGCGCTGGAATTTTCGCTGGTACTCCGCGGCCACGCTCGCGGGCTCGCTCCTCTGGTGCGCGGTGCTCGCGTGGTTCGGACTGACGCTCGGCGATCACCCGGAGCTTCTCAAAGGCTCCGTGCACCGCTTTGCGCTCCTGGTGCTCGGGGTGATCGTGGTGCTGGCGGGCCTTTACTATGCTTTCGTGCTGCGTCCCGCGGCACGGCGGCGCTGACCCGCGGCACGGCGGCGCTGACCCCGCGGCACGGCGGCGCTGACCGGCGGCCGCGCTGATTCGCGGCGCCGCTGACCCGCAGCGCTGCCGCTCGCGGGCGAGCGCCGCGGCCTCCCGCCCGCTGCGGGGCGGCCGCTAGCCCCACCGCGCGCGCCGCCCGTCGCCGGCTAATTCACGCTGTAGCCGCGTCCCGTGACACAGGCGATCATAGCGCGCTGATAATCACCGGGCGCCCCACCGGCGTGCTGCGACGCCCACTGCTCGCATTCACGCCGATCGGTCGCTTGCTGCTGGTCGCTCTGTCCATTCTTGGGGTACATGAAAATGTGAGCCGACTCGCCTGCCGGCGCGGTGTAGGCCGGGGGCGGCGTCGAGACGACCGCGGCCGGCACGGCGACCGGCATCTTGGCGAAGATCGCCGCCGTCGCGGCATTGATCTTAGCCTCGGCATTGGGACCTCTCAGGTCGGAGACGGTCTGGCTCACGGCGCCGTGCCACATCGCCTTGCGCGATTTGGCATCGAACACATCGATCGCAATGCGAGTCTCGTCCTCGACCCAGGGCCCGTCATAACCCCAGTAGCCGCCTCGCCATCCCGGGCCCCAGCCCCATCCCCAGCCCGGGCCCCAGCCGGCGTAGTAGTCGTTGAATACCTGGCGCGATCCCAAGGCATAGCCCACGATGCAGTCCGCGGCTCCCTCGTTCACCTGAGTGATGCCGCGCGCTGCGAAGTTGCCGGCGATCGCGTTGCGCAATCGATCGGCGTTGAGCGGGTTGCCGTAGGCAGCAGGCTGATCGGCATTCGCCACGTGTTCGTGCGCAAAGGCATAGGTTCGGCAGCTCGCGACGGAGTAAGTGGGATTGACGTCCGTGGTGACGTGTAACGTCGTGCAGGCCCCTAGCGCGAGCGAGCCGCTCGCCAGCATGACACTGAGCTTTGCATATCTTGACATAACTTCATCCTCCCGAGACGTGCAGCAACCTGAGCAGTTCGCCCATGATACTTCAACGTCAAAGTGTCGCGGCCGTTGACAGCTAGTACTCGATCGAGCGCCGATGGTTTCATCCACGGCGCGGATTTTTTTTCGAGGAGCGTACCCGTCGAGCGCTACTCCGCGGACTCGCTTGGGAAGCTCATCGCGACGGTATTGAAGCCGCCGTCGACGTAGGTGACCTCGCCCGTGATCCCGGCGGCGAGGTCCGAGCACAGGAAGGCCGCCACATTGCCCACATCCTCGATCGTGATATTGCGCTTGATCGGGGATGCTGCGGCGACGTGCGCCAGCATCTTGCGAAGGCCTGGAATACCGGCGGCCGACAGCGTCTTGATCGGTCCGGCGGAGACGGCATTGACTCGTATCCCGAGCGGGCCCAAGTCCGCGGCGAGGAAGCGCACGTTCGCTTCGAGACTCGCCTTCGCGAGTCCCATGACATTGTATCCCGGAAGCGAGCGCATCGCTCCCAGATAGCTCAACGTGACGATGGCGCCGGCTCGCCCCTGCATGAAGGGGAGCGAGCTTCTCGCGAGCGCCGTCAAGCTGTAGCTCGACACGTCGTGTGCGATGCGAAAGCCTTCCCGCGTGGTTGCGTCGATGAAGGTGCCGGTGAGCGCCTCGCGCGGGGCGAAGGCAACCGCATGCACCAAGATATCGAAGGAATCCCAGCGCGACTTCAGGTGCGAGAACCCCCGCGCGATCTCTTCATCACTCGCGACGTCCATGGTGAAGGTGATGTCGGATCCCAGGCTCTTTGCCAGAGGCACGACGCGGTCGGCCATGCGCTCGATGTGCGAGAACGCAAGCGCCGCCCCCTCCCGATGCATGGCCTGGGCGATCCCCCAGGCGATGGAGCGTTCGGTCGCGAGACCCACGATCAAGGCGCGCTTGCCCTTCAAGAACCCCATGGTTGCCCCCGCTTTTTCCCCGAAAAAATTCTCGCGCTCGCCGCTTGGCGCGGCCGCCCGCCGAAGCTCACTGCGGCGGCGGTGCGTGGTGAGCCGGGCTACCCCTGCCGCCCATCGACGTACATCACGAGGCGCTGTCCGGCTCTGATCCGATGGTGCCGATTGAGCCCGTTCCAGTTGTTGAGTTGAGCAATGGACACCTGAAACTGGTGCGAGATGCTGTACACCGTATCGCCCCGGCGCACGGTATACATGACGCGCCGACCGCTCGCCAAGCCCTCGTCCCGGAAGCGCCGTGCGCTCGCCTTGATGATAAGGCGTTGCCCTTTGACCAGGGTGTCACTCAAGGACATGTTGTTGAGGCGCGCGAGCGTCGACACCGGGATCCCGTGGCGGCGCGCGATGCTGTTGAGCGTCTCGCCCGCGCGCACCCGATAGACGATCTGGCGCTGTCGCCGTCCCCCCGTGTCGGTCTGCGGACGGTCGACACGAGCCGCCGCGAGCAGCACCTTCTCCGGCAGCTCTGCGCTGACCGATGGGATCTTGAGGCTCTCCCCGACGGCGACCCGGCCGCCCTTGAGCTCGTTGATCCTCGCGATCACCGCCGGCGAGGTGTCGTAGCGCTTGGCGATGGCCGCGAGCGTCTCGTGGCGCTCGACGGTGTAGGTCTCGTAGCGCATACGATCTTCCGGCGGGAGCGTCTTGAGCGCCGCCTCGAACGCATCGGCGTCGTCGATCGGTACCAGCATCCGATGCGGGCCGTCGGGATCGGTCGCCCAGCGATTGAAGCCCGGATTGAGCGCGACGAGCTCGTCGTAGCTCGTCCCGGCGAGCTGCGCGGCGATGGAGAGCTGCAGCTGCGATTCGGTGTCGATGACCGCAAAGTAGGGCTCGTTCGGGATGGACGCGAAGTCGAATCCGTAGCGCTCGGGCTCGGCCATCAGGCGCTTCAACGCGAGCAGCGTCGGCACGTAGGCGCGTGTCTCGGCGGGTAGACTCAGGTGCCAGAAATCCGTGGGCCTGCCGCGTGCGCGGTTGTAGTCGATCGCACGCTCTACCGACATCTCGCCGACATTGTAAGCGGCGATCGCGAGCAGCCAGTCGCCATCGAACTCATCGTGCAGCGCTTGCAGATAATCGAGCGCGGCGCGCGTCGATTCGATCACGTCGCGCCGCCCGTCGTACCACCAGTCCTGCTTCAGGCCGAAGCGCACTCCCGTGCCGGGAATGAATTGCCACAGTCCGGCGGCGCGGCCGGCCGAATAGGCGAAGGGCTCATAGGCGCTCTCCACCACCGGCAACAGCGCGAATTCAAGCGGCATACCCCGGGCCTCGACCTCGCAGACGACGTGATAGAGGTAGCGCTGGCCCCGCTGAAACACTCGCTCCAGATAGTCCGGATTGCGTTGAAACCAGGCAAGCTGCTGGTCGATGGCCGGCTCTTGCACCTCATCGAACGCGAACCCCGCGCGCATGCGGTCGAACAGGTCATCGTAGTCCTCGCCGTTGTGATGCTGCCATTCGCGGGGCATGACGAGCGAGGGCGTGGCTGCCGCGGCGTTGTCCTCGGCGCTCACCGGGGCGGTTTCGGCGACCGGCGGGGCGGGTGGGGCGACGATGCGCTCGCGCGGCGCCGGCTGGTGTGCACATGCACCGGCGAGAAGTGCCGCGCCCATCATGCCCCAGATTCGCCCCACGGGCTTCCCTCGAGGCGCCGGCATCAGCGGAACTGGTCCTTCCAGGCGCGTAGCGTGCCGAACACCTCCACGGCATCGCCGAGGGTGCGCCCAGCGCGGGCCGTGGCGGCGGCCCGCACGGCGGGTATCTCACATCGCAGAAACGGGTTCACGCGAATCTCGAGCGCGATGCGGGAGGGGAGCGAGGGCTGGCCGGCGGCGAGAAGCCCGGCGACGCGGTCCTGGTAGCCCCGTGCGTCTTGATTCTCGGGTTCCACCGTCAGGGCGAAACGCAGGTTCGCCTGGGTGTACTCGTGCCCGCAATACACCGAAGTCTCCGGCGGGAGGCTCCGCAGCCGGCTCAACGAGGCATTCATTTGCAAAGGCGTTCCCTCGAACAATCGACCGCAGCCCGCGCTGAACAGCGTGTCTCCGCAAAACAACGCACCGTGCCCCCAAAATGCAATATGGCTTAAGGTATGTCCCGGCACCGCCAAAATATCGAAGCTAAGTCCCAACTCTGGTATCTCGCAGCGATCTGCGTCGCCGAGTGCCTCGAGGCGCACCGGGATCCGCCGGTCCTGCGGCCCGAAAACCGGTACCTCCCCGAGCTCGAGGAGCTCGGCCACCCCGCCGATGTGATCAGGGTGATGGTGGGTGAGTAAAATGGCGGCTAAGCTTGAGCCGCTGCGCGCAAGCTCGGCCTTGACGGGCGCGGCCTCGCCCGGGTCGACGGCCACGACTCGCGAGGATCGGCGCGGAGCCTCGATGAGCCAGATGTAGTTGTCCGCAAAGGCTCGGACCGGCCTGACGCCGAGGGGTAGCGATTCGATTGACATTTTCTGAGGTATTTAACCTGTAAGCTATGAGCATTGCTAGCATTTTTGCAAAGGGCGGGCATTGAAGGGCACGATGGCTCAAGGGGCGGAATGGTTCGAGAGCCCGGTCGGCGGGCGCGTGATGCGCGAGGAAGCAGCGCTCGCGCGGCTCGCCCTCGACGATGTGTTCGGGTTCGAGTTGTTGCAGGTGGGGGTGTGGGGCCCGGCTCGCCATCTCCTCGATGCCGCCCGCACACAGCATACGACGCTGCTTGCGCCCGAGCCCCAGCCGGGAGTCACGCTCTGCGCACCGCTCGCCTCGCTCCCGTTCGCCTCTGATTCGATCGACGCGATCTTGCTGCCGCACACGCTCGAGCTGGTGGAGGATCCTTATGCGGTGCTGCGCGAGGCCGAGCGCGTGCTCTGCGCCGAAGGGTGCCTGCTGATCTGTGGGTTTAACCCCTGGAGCGGCTGGGGGGCGAGGCGCATGTTCGCCCGGGCATTTCGCCGCCCCGCCTTTCCGCCGCACACCAGGCGCCTGCTCGCCGAGCGGCGGCTGCGCGACTGGGTGGCGCTCCTCGACTTCGAGGTGGAGGAGCTGTACGGATACCTGGGCTCCTTGCCGATCTCGGGCCGCCGGCGCCCGCCGACGGAGGGCTTCGGCCACGAAGCGCCCTACCGGCCACGCGCGGCGTTCTCCGCCGGTGCATACCTTCTCAAGGCACGCAAGCGCGTGCAGACGCTGACCTTGGTACGGCCGAAACGCTGGGCTCGCCAGCGCGTGCTCGTGCCGGTCTCGGGACCGACCAGCAAAGTCGGCTCATGACCTCGGTGGAGATTTACACCGATGGTGCGTGCCGCGGCAATCCCGGCCCGGGCGGCTGGGCGGCGCTGCTCATCGCGGGCAAGCAGCGCAAGGAAATCTCGGGCGCGGAGGCGCTCACCACGAACAATCGCATGGAGCTCACGGCGGCGATCGGGGCCTTGAGCGCCTTGAAGCGCCGCTGCGCGGTGCAGCTCTACACCGATTCGAAATACGTGCTGCAGGGCGTTACCGAGTGGCTGCCGCAGTGGAAGGCGCGCGGCTGGCGTACCGCGGCGCGCGAAAAAGTGAAAAATCAGGATTTATGGGAGAGGCTCGATGCCGCCGCAGCGGCGCAAGATATCCAATGGCACTGGGTCAGAGGACATAGCGGGCATGACGAGAACGAGTATGTCGATGCGCTCGCGAACCGAGCGATCGACCGATTGCTCGCCGGGCACTGAGGGCTGATGCGCCAGATAGTTCTCGACACCGAGACCACGGGGCTGGAAGTCGAGCTCGAGCACCGCATCATCGAGATCGGCTGCGTGGAGCTCGTCAACCGGCGCCTCACCGGGCGCACGTTTCATCGCTATGTGAATCCGCAACGCGACATCGACGAGGGCGCCCTCGAGGTGCACGGCGTGACCCGTGAGCAGCTTGCGCAGGAGCCGACGTTCGCGGACGTGCACCACGAGCTCCTCGATTTCGTGCAGGGCGCCGAGCTCGTCATTCACAACGCGCCGTTCGACCTCGCGTTCCTCGAGGCGGAGCTCGCGCGCTCGGGAAGCGAGCGGCGCATCTCGGATCTATGCACGGTGCTCGACTCGCTCGCCCTGGCGCGCCAAATGCATCCCGGGCAGCGCAATAGCCTGGACGCGCTGTGCAAGCGCTACTCGGTCGACAATTCCCGCCGTGATTTCCATGGCGCGCTCCTCGACGCGCGGCTCCTCGCGGAAGTGTATCTGGCCATGACCGGCGGACAGGCGCTGCTCATCCTGAGCGGCGAATCCGACCCGCTGTACGCCCGCCCCCGGTCCGAGGCGCCGAGCGCTTCGCTCGCTGCCGCCCCGATCGTGGTCATCGCTGCGAACGAGGAAGAGATCGCCGCGCACGAGCACGTGCTCGCGCTCCTCGACGCGGCCTCTGCCGGCAAGACCCTCTGGCGGACCTCGTGAGGCTTCTCGTCACCGGGGCCGCCGGCTTCATCGGGTTTCACGCCGCGCGCTCGCTGCTCGAGCGCGGCGAGGAGGTCGTCGGGATCGACAACCTGAACGCCTACTACGATCCCGAGCTCAAAGCCGCAAGACTCGCGATTCTCGAGCGCGAGCAAGGCTTTCGCTTCGTGAAGCTCGACATCACGGATCGCGCCGCGATGGAGGAGCTGTTCGCGCGCGAGCGATTCGAGCGCGTCGTGCACCTGGCCGCGCAGGCCGGCGTGCGATATTCGATCAGCAGTCCTCACATCTACGTGCAGAGCAATATCAGCGGGTTCCTGCATGTGCTCGAAGGCTGCCGGCAACAAGGCGTCGGCCACCTCGTGTATGCGTCCACGAGCTCGGTGTACGGCGCGAACACGCGCATGCCGTTTTCCGAGCAGCAGAATGCCGATCATCCGCTCACCCTGTATGCCGCGACGAAGAAGGCCAATGAGCTCATGGCTCACAGCTACTCCTCGCTCTACGGCCTGCCGACGACGGGACTTCGTTTCTTCACCGTCTACGGTCCCTGGGGCCGCCCCGACATGGCGCTGTTTCTGTTCACCAAGAACATCCTCGAGGGCAAGCCCATCGAGGTGTTCAACGAGGGGTATCATCAACGAGACTTCACCTACATCGATGACATCGTCGCGGGCGTCGTGGCCGCGCTCGGCCGCATCGCCACGCCCGATCCCGACTGGAATTCGGACGCGCCCGATCCGAGCGCGAGCTACGCGCCGTACCGAATCTACAACATCGGCAATCAGCGGCCCGTGAGCCTGTTGAGATACATCGAGGTGCTCGAGCAATGCTTGGGGCGCAAGGCGCAGAAGAATTTCGTTCCGATGCAGCCGGGCGACGTGCGTGACACCTGGGCCGACGTCTCGGCTCTGGCGCGCGATGTGGGGTACCGCCCGAGCACCGCGGTCGAGGAGGGCGTCAAGCGCTTCGTGCGGTGGTATCTCGAGTATTACGGTGCATGAGGCGTCGAGGCCGGAGCGCGGAGGGGCGGGGCGCGTGATGCGCGACGAATTCTTCACCGACCCGCGGCCGGCGTTGCTCTATAATCGCGGCGCTCGAAACCGAGGCTTGGATTTTGTCAAAACAGCGTAAAGGAATCATTCTGGCCGGCGGGGCCGGCACGCGACTTCACCCGGTCACGCTGTCGCTCAGCAAGCAGCTCTTGCCGGTATACGACAAGCCGATGATCTACTACCCGCTCGCGACCTTGATGCTGGCGGGCATCCGCGAGTTCCTCATCATCACCACCCCGCGCGATCAAGCGGCGTTCCGCGATCTGCTGGGCTCGGGCGGTCAGTGGGGAATCTCCTTCGACTATGCGATTCAGGAGGAGCCGAAGGGCATCGCTCAGGCCTTGATCCTCGGCGAGCGATTCGTGGGCGGCGCGCCGTCGGCCCTGATTCTCGGCGATAACATCTTCTACGGCGCAAATCTGCCCGGGCTGTTGCGCGCTGCCTCGCAGCGCACCGAGGGCGCAACCGTATTCGGATACTACGTACAGGATCCCGAGCGATACGGCGTCGTTCAGTACGACAGCCAGGGTCGGGTCACCGATCTCGTGGAGAAGCCCGCGCACCCGCCGTCCAACTACGCGGTGACCGGGATCTATTTCTACGACACTCGCGCCTGCGACTTTGCGAAGTCCCTGCGTCCGTCGGCGCGCGGGGAGCTCGAGATCACGGACCTCAATCGCTGTTACCTCGAGGCGGGAGCGCTGCGCGTGGAGAAGCTGGGCCGGGGTGCGGCCTGGCTCGACACCGGCACGCACGTCTCCTTGCTCGATGCGGGGATATTCGTTCGCATCATCGAGGAGCGGCAGGGTCTCAAGGTCGCCTGCGTCGAGGAGATCGCATGGCGCATGGGCTTCATCGACTCCGAGCAGCTCGGCCGCCTCGCCAAGCCGCTCGAGAAGAGTGGATACGGCAAGTATCTCATGCGCATCGTCCATGAGAGCGCGTGAGGTCAATCGCTCGATGCCGATGGAGAACTAAACACCGTGCGATTTCTCGAAACCCCCATCGCGGGAGCCGTGCTGATCGAGCCCCAGATGTTTGGCGATGCGAGAGGCTTCTTCATGGAAACTTGGCGAGCGGACAAATTCGCTGAGGCCGGGATCAGGGGCGAGTTCGTTCAGGACAACCACAGCCGTTCCAGTCAATGGACCTTGCGCGGGCTGCACATGCAGAATCCGCACGCGCAAGGCAAATTGGTTCGCCTGGCGAGCGGCAGCGTTTTCGACGTCGTGGTGGATCTTCGCAAGAGCTCGCCGAGCTACGGCAAGTGGTGGGGCGTCGAGCTCTCTGCCGAGAATCATCGAATGCTGTGGGTCCCCCCCGGCCTGGCGCACGGCATCCTGGTGACGTCGCCGGCGGCCGACTTCCTCTACAAGTGCACGGACTTTTACAGTCCGGCCGATGAGCGCACGCTCGCCTGGAACGACGCGACGCTCGCCATTCGATGGCCCCTTCCTGCCGGTGTAACGCCGACGCTGTCGGCCAAGGATGCGCGGGGCCTGCCCTTCAGCGAAATCGAGAAGTACTCATGAAGGTGCTGGTGCTGGGCGGCGGCGGGCAGGTGGGCCGCGCCGTCGCCAAGGCGGCTCCCGCGCAGCATGAGGTCGTCGTCACCACGCGCGCCGAGGCTGATATTCTAGACGGGCCGGCCATCGCACGTGCCCTCGAGCGGCACCGCGCCGACTGGATCGTGAATGCGGCCGCGTACACCGCCGTGGATCTTGCGGAGGAGGAGCGCGCTCAGGCATTTGCGGTGAACGAGGCGGCGGTCGGCGCGCTCGCGCGGGCGGCCGGCCGAGCGGGTAGCCGTTTGCTGCATCTATCGACCGACTTCGTGTTCGACGGCCGCGCGCACCGCGCCTACCTCCCCACCGACCCGACCAACCCGCTGAGCGCCTACGGGGCGAGCAAGCTCGGCGGGGAGCGTCACGTGCTCGAGGCGCAGGGGAAGGGAATCGTGCTGCGGACCGCGTGGGTCTATGCCGCCCAGGGTCGAAATTTCGTGCTGACCATGTTGCGTCTGATGCGCGAGCGCGCCGAGGTGCGGGTGGTGGATGATCAGATCGGCACGCCCACCTGGGCGCAGAGCCTCGCCGATGCGATCTGGCGATTGATGTGCGCCGCGCCGCCCGCCGGGATCTACCATTTCACCGACGCGGGCGTCGCGAGCTGGTACGACTTTGCGGTGGCGATCCAAGAGGAGGCGCTCGCGCGGGGCCTCCTGGCGCGCTCGGCCGCGGTGGTGCCGATTGCGACCTCGGAGTACCCGACCCGCGCGCTGCGGCCCGCGTTCAGCGTTCTCGACACTCGCTCGACGCGGCGGCTCGGCGAGATTCCCGCGGTCCACTGGCGGCAGAGCCTGCGGATGATGCTCGATGAGCTACGAGCCGCATAATCTTTGCGTGACCGGAGGTGCCGGCTTCATCGGCGCCAACTTCGTGCGCTACTGGCTGGAGCACGCCCGCGAAGGGCGAGTGGTGGTGCTCGATAGCCTGACGTACGCGGGCAACATCGCGAACCTCGATGGCCTCGAGCGCGACCCGCGCTATCGGTTCGTGCGCGGCGACATCTGCGACGAGACCGCGGTGCGGGCCCTCATCGAGGGCCAGCGGATCGACACCATCGTCCACTTTGCAGCCGAATCGCACGTCGACCGCTCGATCCTGGGTCCCGATGAGTTCATTCGCACGAACGTCGTGGGAACTCACACCCTGCTCAAGGCGGCAAAGCAGCTCTGGCTCGATCGGCCGATCGTCCCTGCGCACCGCTTTCACCACATCTCGACCGACGAGGTCTATGGGACCCTGGGTCCCGACGACCCTGCCTTCACCGAGTCCACCCCCTACGCGCCCAACTCGCCGTACTCTGCGAGCAAGGCCGCTTCGGATCATTTGGTACGCGCCTACCACGAGACGTACGGGCTGCAAACGACGGTCACCAATTGCTCCAACAACTACGGTCCGTATCAGTTTCCCGAGAAGCTGATTCCCTTGACGTTCATCAACATTCTGACGGGCAAGCCCTTGCCCGTGTACGGTGACGGGCTGCAGAGTCGCGATTGGTTGCATGTGAGCGACCATTGCAAGGCGGTCGCTCTCGCGCTCACGCGCGGGGTGTCCGGGGAGGTCTACAACGTCGGCGGCGGCAGCGAGAACGTCAACATCAACGTCGTGCGCACGCTGTGCGAGCTCAGCGACGCGCGCTTCGCTTCAGAGCCCGCGCTGCGGGCCGCGTTCCCGGATGCGCCGCCGGCGAAGGGCGCACGGTCGAGCGAGCTCATCACGCACGTGCGCGACCGCCCGGGTCACGACCGGCGCTACGCGATCGACTTCGGCAAAGCTCGCCGGGAGTTGGGCTACACGCCGTCGTGTGGACTTGCGCGGGGATTAGCGTCCACAATTGACTGGTATCTGGCGCACGTCGAGTGGTGGCGGGCTCTCCTCGGGCGCGACTACTCGGCGTGGATGGCCAAGAATTACACGCGCTAGCGCAGTGCGACGAGTAGAACTATGATACCGAGTCCTCTGCCACGCAGAGTGCAACAGTGAGAATCCGGGCACCGGCAGGTATACGACGCCTAATGCGCACAAAGATCTTTTTGACCGCACTGGTCCTGCTGTCGGCGGCACTCACGGCATCGGCGCAGAGCAACACGGATCTGCAAGCCTTGAAGGAGCAGCTCTCTCCGCAAGAGCAGAACTCGCTTCTGCAAGGCGTTCTGGGGCAGCAGGATACCGGCAAAAAGACCGAGAAAAAGCTCGAAACACCGCAGACGGTGATGCCCCCGACGGATCAAAAGGACATCATCGAGAAGGATATCAAAACGCGCGACGGCCGCACGCTGCGGCAGTTCAACGAAGACCCGGAGTTGCGCCCCGACGACCCGGTGATGATCGAGCTGCGATCGGTCGACGATGTCTGTGAGCGTTACAATCTGGGGCCTCAGGCGCTGGAAAACCTGCAAGTCCTGAACAGCGCACCGGGCGCTCCCTCGAGCTCCGGGCAGCTACCTACCTCGACTAATCCGCTGAGCGCGCTCGCGTCCGCTGCGGGCGTAGCCGGCGCGACCGGGACTCCAGCTGCCCCGAATCCGCTGGCCGGCCTGAGCGCTACCACCGGGATCGGCGGCATCACCGGCAATGCCCAGAACGCCCAGAATGCCCAGAACGTGAACGCCAACGCCTGGTTCTTCGACCTCACTCGCTGCCGGTCGCTGACGGATAAGCTCAAGACGGACGAGGAGAAGAAGGACTCGGAGAGTTTCCGGAAAAGAATCCTGGCGGGCAACCCGTATAAGCTGAATCGATTCGGCGTTCTCGAGCTGCCCGGCTTGCTGGCAACGCCGCTTGCCGGCCTGACTGCTGTCGAAGCGACGAGGCGGCTCTCGGGGGACCCGGACCTCAACGATTATTTCGTGAGGCTGACGCTACTGCGGCTCACGGCGCAAGACGAAGAGGCACTCAAGCCGTTCGGCTACGATCTATTCGAGGGCGTGCCGAGCACCTTCGCGCCCGTGTCCGACATCCAAGTTCCGCCCGACTACGTGATGGGCCCGGGGGATACTCTGGTCGTGCAGCTCTACGGCAACGAGCCGCACACGTACGAGTTGACGGTGGGTCGTGACGGGCGCGTCAATTTCCCGAAGTTGGGTCCCATCTCGGTCAGCAATATGACCTTCGACGAGGCTCGCGCGAGGGTCGAGGAGCACGTGTCCCACGAGCTCATCGGCGCCCGGGTGAGCGTGACCATGGGCCAGCTTCGATCCATCCGCGTATTCGTGCTGGGAGAGGCGGAAAAGCCGGGCTCTTACACGGTGAGCGGGTTGTCGACCATAACGAACGCCCTATTTGTCAGTGGCGGAGTGAAGAAGATCGGCTCGCTGCGCAATATTCAGCTCAAGCGCGAAGGGCACCTCGTCTCCACGCTCGATCTATACGACCTGCTGTTGCACGGCGACACGAGCAACGACCGTCATTTGCTGCCCGGCGACGTCATCTTCATTCCTCCCATCGGAGCGACGATCTCGGTGTATGGCGCCGTGCGGCGGCCTGCGATTTACGAGCTGAAGAACGAGAGTACGGCCGCTCAGGCCGTCGAGCTCGCCGGGGGGCTCCAGCCCGATGCCGACGCGAGCCTCGGACAGCTCGACCGAATCCTGCCGTCGCGACAGCACCAGATGCTGAACATCGACCTCACCGCTCCTTCCGGCCGAATGGCGGCGCTCGGCAACGGCGACAAGCTGCGCATCCCTTCGATTCGCCCAACGCTCGAGAACTCCGTGAGGCTGACAGGGTACGTGTTCCGGCCAGGCGCATTTGCATATCAGTCAGGACTGCATCTGACGGACGTGCTGCGCAGTTTCGCGGAGGTGAGGCCCGAGGCGGACTTGCACTACATCCTGATCCACCGCATCGCGCCTCCCGAGCTCAAGACCGAGGTCCTCTCGGCCGACTTGACCCGTGCGCTCGCCGCGCCTCACTCGGCGGCGGACCCGGAGCTGCGACCCCGAGACGAGATCACCGTATTCAACCTCTCTTCCAGCCGTACGCGGATCATCGAGCCGATTTTGCGCGACCTCGAGCTCCAGGCGACGCCGGATAAGCCGGAGCAAATCGTCAACGTCGACGGCAGGGTCAAGGCGCCCGGTAAGTATCCGTTGGAATCCCGGATGCATGTCAGCGACCTGATTCGCGCCGGCGGGAGCTTGGAGGACGCCGCCTACAGCGGGCAGGCCGAGCTCACGCGCTACTCCGTGGTCGGGGGTAACATCCGTAGGACAGAATTGATCACCGTCGACTTGGCGGCCATCCGGCGTGGCGACGCGGCGGCGGATGTGGAGCTGCGGCCTTATGATGCGCTGGTCATCAAGCCCATTCCGATGTGGATGGAGCCCGGCAGCATCGAGCTCGTCGGCGATGTGCGATTCCCCGGGAAGTATCCCATTCACCAGGGAGAGACCCTGCATTCGATTCTGGTACGGGCAGGAGGTTTCGACGACGTTGCCTTCCCGGAAGGCGCGGTGTTCACCCGTGAGGAGCTCAGGCAGCGCGAGAAGGACCAGCTGGATATGCTGGCGACGCGCCTGCAAAACGACTTGGCGGCCTTGTCACTGGAGGTGGTTGCGGCCAGCGCGGCCGTATCGGGCGGCGGCGGCGGCGCTTCCGCCAGCCAGGGACTACTGATCGGCCAGCAGTTGCTTCTGCAGCTGCGCCAGACCAAGCCCGTGGGTCGGCTGGTCATCGACGCCGAGGGCGCCTATGCAGGCCCGCCCGGCGGTCTATACGATGTGGTTCTGAAGGATGGCGACAGGCTGGTCATTCCGAAAAAGACGCAGGACGTGACGATCTTGGGCGAGGTGCAGAGCCCGACGTCTCACGTGTTCGAGCCGGGCCTCACGCGCGACGAGTACATCCAAAAGAGCGGTGGAACCACCCAGCATGCGGATAAAAAACGGATCTACGTGGTCCGTGCCAACGGCGACGTCATTTCCGGCCGCTCCGGCTGGTTCCGGCGATCTCAAAGAACCGAGATCAGGCCCGGCGATACCATCGTCGTGCCGCTCGACACGACCAAGGTGCCGACGCTGCCCTTGGTTCAGGCGATCACCACGATCATTTACAATTTAGCCATCGGCTACATCTTGATTCACGAGTACTTGTGACGGCGCGAATCTTGGGCCTCGGGGGTTACCGCTGAGGTCAGCCGAGGTATATACGATTTACCCCTGGGGTGAGCCGAGGTACATACGATTCGATGAACGATACAGCCACCATCACGCGGCCGGACCCGAAGCTCAAGAGCCTCGCGGAGATTTTGCTGCAGGACCGCAGGCTGATCATCGTCATCACCTGCATTTTCACGCTCGGTTCCGGTGTAGGCGCCTACTTTCAGCAGAAGCAATACAAAGGGTCCGTGCAGGTTTCCGTGGTCACGGACGAGCAGCACGGCGGAGGCGCGCTCATGTCGCAATTCGGCGCTCTGGCCTCGCTCGCCGGGGTGAACGTGGGCGGGCAAAGTCAAAAGTTCGAGGCTCTTGCCCTGCTGCAGTCCAGATTCCTCACCGAGATGTTTATCCAGCAGAATAATCTCCTGCCGGTGCTGTTTCCAAAGCTGTGGGACAAGAAAGCAGGGCGCTGGATCACCAACGATCCGAAACAGATCCCGACACTGTGGAAAGGGGACGCCGCCTTCAAGAAGATTCGCTCGGTCGTTCAGGATCCGAAGACCGAATTGGTGACGGTGAGCATCACGTGGCCCGATCCGGTGATCGCCGCGAACTGGGCGAACGAGCTGGTGGCGCTCACCAACAAGCAATCGCGCGAGAGGGTCCTCGCCGATTCCGACAGGCACATCGAGTATCTGCGTGGCCAAGCGGAAAGAACGCAGCTCGTGCCGGTGCAGGAGGCGCTGAGCAACCTGATGGAGAACGAATACAAGCAAGCGATGCTCGCGGGCGGCAACAGTGAGTATGCGCTGAAGGTCATCGACCCGGCCGTCACCCCCGAATCGCCCTCGTCGCTACGCCGTGGATTCATCGTCCTGGGCGGATTCTTCGGCGGCCTGTTTGTGGCTTGCTTCATGGTGTTCCTGCGCGCCTCTTGGCGCGGCGAGCGCTGAGGCGGCGAGTGTTGCGCAGTTGCGGCTGAACACGCCATGAAAATGGTTCCGAGCCTCACCGATCAGAGAGCCTCATCGCTGTTCGTGATCGCCGGATTGGCCGCGGCGAGCGCGGCATTCTTCTCGCATCCGCTGGCTTTATTGATATTCGCATGCATGGTCCCGGTGATAGCTCCCACGGACGATCTCAAATGGCTGTTCATCGTCTCGAGCTGCGCGCTGTTCCTGACTCTCAATGTGTCGAGGCTGCTCGACGGCGATCTGGTCCTGTACGCGAGGGTCCAGGAATACTTATCGCAGCAGCCACTC
>Ga0187784_10001628_pt1 | contig 17856 bp, 14 predicted proteins | sample 1015_SJ02_MP15_2_FD_132964 | JGI IMG/M metagenome (GOLD analysis project Ga0187784, IMG submission 132964) | Tropical peat soil microbial communities from peatlands in Department of Meta, Colombia - 1015_SJ02_MP15_20_MG | ecosystem: Environmental > Terrestrial > Soil > Wetlands > Peat | place...
ATGATGTCCCTCGCGGGACGATGGATGAGGTGAGTTCGTTCGGTCGCTTGGACCTGCCATTCGTCTGACGGTAGACGTCTAGAATCCCTGGGCAGAGCCGAAACGCTCTGCCCGTCAGATCAGCCAAGCGGTCCATCGCCATGTCGGCTTTTTCGGCCGCTATTGAGGGAGAACCGGACATTCCAAGGACTTGGCGGATATGGCGCGACTGACCCATTGCGGTCATCGCCTGAGCGTCAGTTTGCAAGCTGCAGGCTACCGCCCGCGTTGCAACCACAACCAGCACGACCTTTCAGGTCCCGATCGGCTTCTTCGCCCCTTGTTCTAGTGTAGGTTGCTGCCGTAAAAAAATATTCGAAGGCCACCTCCGGTTTTCTTGAGCTGGCTTCTTTTCACTTCAGAGCCGCGCAATCTAGCCTGTCGAGGTAGATATGAAGAGTGAAGAAGGATCGGAGGATCACGGCGATATTGCCGCCTGGCGAAAGATAGTCGACGGCCATTCGCTTTCAAGGATTTCGGGCTATCGCCTGGTTGGCGCTGCCCAACAGATCGGAGCGTCCGGCGACAAGCGCGTTATCAACTCCCTGATGGGGCTGACGTCACCTAAATTCCGGCATAGCTACCGGCTCCTAATGATGATTAGAGACACATCAAAAGTGGAAAAGAGAGCAAATGAACGAAGGAAGAGTGAACCAAGCGATCGAGGTAGATGCACTGGAGCCCGCGGAACGAGCGCGCTCTGACTTCGTGCGTGACATAGTGCAGCGGCGTGAACGCTCTCCGCGCGATTCGGCGACATGGCCTGGCCCGACGCCAAAGCGTATCGTGCAGTTTTGGGACGATCTGCAGCGATTACCTGAAGACGTCAAAGTCTGCATGAATTCTTGGAGACGATTAGAACGACAGGGATTTGAGTTAGAGGTGTTCGACAGGAGCTCAGCGAGTAAATTCATCCGCACCCGCTTAGGGACTCGCTATGGGGATGCTTTCAACCGGTGCTACCACCCTTCAATGATGTCGGACTACTTCCGTTATTCGTACGTGCTCGTGGAAGGTGGTTTCTACATCGATGCCGACGATGTCTACCACGGCACGCCAATTGGCCACCTTTTCGTGGATGGACGGCTAAAGCTTCAACCGTTCTGCTACGACGTTGCAACGGCCCAAATGGTGGCACCGTCCATATTTACAGAGCCTGGAGCCGATCAGCTTGGGTGGATTTTCTACTTCAATACGACTCCTCTAATCGCATCGCGCCATCACCCCATTGTTGAAAGAGCCTTGTTGAACGCCACCGCATCTCTGGAAGCGGATAGCGTGAATGGGTTGCCCGAGGTCCAGGCTACGACTGGGCCGGGAAATCTCACCCGATCGGTATTCGAAGTTATTAGCGAGGGATGTTCGTCTGAAGCGGTGATGGTCGCGCATGATTGGGAGCTGACATCCACCAGCCAATGGCCGCTCAGCTACCGCAACGACTCGCGGAACTGGAGGCTATCCAATCGACAAGTGTACCGCGCATCCCCGTTTTCGGAGGCGCGATGAATCTGGCCCGTACACCGCTGACCGTCCTTCGCTTGGCGTTTCGCCTAGGATACGGCCTTCGCAGAATCCTTCCGAAGCAGACGTCAAAAGCATTCGGGCCGCGACGGAATTCAGAGGGTCAGACAATTGAAAAAATCTACGTAATCAACCTCGATCGCGAGCCAGATCGATGGTCCCGCATTAAGAAGGAGCTTAGGCGCATACGGGATAGGGATGGCAAAGATCTTCTCAGCCTCACGGAACGGCATACCGCCGTGGATGGTAGGAGTTTTCTGCTGGATCTGCCCAAAGACGCAGATGTGGATCCCTTTTACACGTTGGCTGATCAACTTTTTGTCGAGCCCCAACCTCAGACGCTCCCGACACGGTTTGAGCTTGAAGCACCGATTCGAATGAGTAGGGCTGAAGTTGCTGTTGCCAAATCACACATAGAGGTCTGGAGGCGAATTGCGCAGGGCACGCAAGCACATGCCCTCATCCTCGAGGACGACATATGGTTTCATCCAAGTTTCGCCCGTCATCTTGACCAAGCATGGAAAGATGTCGCGACCACAGGCGGAAAGAATGAAGGCATCGACGTCCTTTACGTTTCATACATGGAAGCCACGAATGGTGCTCCAAAATCGTTCATGTCGAGCCATGTATTCGTGCCCGTACGAGGGCTGTGGCACTTGTCGGGGTACATCCTCTCCCAACAAGGCGCAGATAAGCTTCTTCGTTTACTGCCCTGTCGTGGTCCGGTCGATCTCTGGATCAACCACCAGTTCAGCGCGTTGAACGTATTTGCAACGAGGCGCGTCGTTGTCCGCCAAAGAAGAGACACTTCCTCAACCAACTCGTACTCTATTCTTCCGACCCTCTCTACGATTGGCGCGATAGACAGCGAGGGTGCCGCCCTATTCAACGCTCGCCCGACTCAGCTGCCTGTTTTTGCATTTGGCCCAGCCAACTCGGGCCAGTCATCCCTTGCGATGGCGTTGTCCATGCTCGGGTACCGATGCTGCAGCGATCTGGAGGGGCTGCCGTTCCATGAGTTGAAGCGGCTTCGTGAGGGAAATGTTGATCGGGTATTTGGTGCGTACGTCAACGTGGGTTGCCTCGAATCCATGGTCGAGGACCTTCGATGCAGCTATCCCGAAGCCAAGTTCATCGTAACGACGTCTTCAAGCGATTCTGCAAGCCAAGTTGTTCAAGGCATTCTAGCGCGCCTCGAAGGCGCGGACGTTATCGTGCTTGATCCTGGCAACGTCAATGCTTGGCGGATCCTCTGCGAGCACCTCAGATGTGTGCCACCATTGTGCACATTCCCAAGTTTGGACGACTTGGGGCAACGGCAAATCGTCGAAGCACGCAAGCAGCCCGTCCTCGCCCATAGGCGCGCGATACCTCAGTGGGATCGATCTCCATGGGTCGTTGAGCAAGATCATCGTGCTTGGTCAGGCATTCAGGTCGCACCGCAGGCTCCTGAGGGCGAGGAAGATTGGGGCGATGTCAACGATGCCTCTGGGGGACTCGACCCGCTGCGTTGGTCTGCACGGTCAGACACATTTGCTGGCAACTTGGCGCTATTCCGTCCTCAGAACGTCGAGTACGACGGTGTTGAGGGTGCGACGATACACGTTCGACGGGAAGATTTGGGCGTTCGACAGTACAGTGCAGGCGCCCTGAGCAGCCATGCCGACTATCTTTTTGGGAGGTTCGAATCAACCTTTCAAGCATCTAACGTGCCAGGGGTGATCACCGGGTTCTTTCTTCACCGCAACTCACCGCATCAGGAAATTGACATCGAAATTGCCGGCAACATGCCGAATCGCTTGCTCGTCAATGTCTTCTACAACCCAGGTAACCAAGGCGCCAAGTTCGACTACGGCTACCGAGGTTCTCCAAGTTACATCGAGCTGGGCTTCGATGCTTCGAAGGGTCTGCATCGGTATGCCATCGAATGGACTCCGTGCGAGATCCGATGGTTGGTGGATGACCTACTGGTCCATCGACGTGTGCTTTGGGATCCAACACCGATTCCCCATCTGCCCATGAAACTGCATTTCAACGCTTGGCCATCTCGCGCCTCTCAGCTTGCGGGGCGCCTCAACGCCCGCCGGCTTCCGGCCATGGCCCAGGTTCAGTCAATACGAGCGCGCCCGCATGGCCCATCGGTATTCGAACAAGAGGCTAGGGGTCTCGTAGGTTCGGACGAGCCAGCTATCAGTGAAGTGTCAATATGAAGATACTCTCTTACAACCCGGGCCATGACGGCGCATTTGCGTATGTCGAAGATGGTCGCTTGGTATTCTCGATCGAGGCCGAAAAGAGTTCGAAGTATCGGCATTCTTCGCTATCTATCCCCGATGCATTCGACGCACTTGCCGAACTTCATGTCGTTCCCGACGTGCTGTGCAAAGGGGGCTGGTGGCCCGGCGACTTTTCACGCGAAGGGGAGGCAGAGGCTGACTACCGCGGCACCGATCACGATCAGGTAATTGTCGGTAAGAAGCACTTGTTGGGAAAGACCATCGACTTCTTTTCTTCGTCCCATGAACGATCGCACCTTCTGTGCGCGTTTGGGATGTCTAATCTACCGAAGGGTACTCCGTGCTACGCGTTGCTTTGGGAAGGCATTATCGGAGCATTCTACGAGATCGATGCGGAACTGAATATAACTAAGATAGCTGATGTGATGCCAGAGCCTGGCCATCGCTACGCCATGCTCTACGCATTAGCAGATCCAACCTTCGACAAACTCACCGCGGAATTTTCCCGGCTATCCGATGCTGGAAAACTGATGGCGCTCGCTTCGTTCTCGGAAAGAAGTCTAGCGTCGAGCGAAGAGGAGATAATTGCGTCATTCCTGTTGCAGGATTGCAAGCACCTTAAGCCCCGAGATTGTGAAGCCCTAAAAGATTTGTGTCACTACAATGTAGGACTGGAAGATCAAGAATTTCGTAACTTTGCTGGTATCTTCAGTGACCGTCTGTTCGACCGCTTTTATCGGTTCGCTGAGGCGAATCTGAAACGAGGAACACCGTTGTTGATAGCGGGGGGATGTGGGCTTAACTGCGATTGGAACACTAAGTGGAAAGAATCAGGGTTATTCTGCGATGCGTTCGTCCCTCCGGTCGCTAACGATTCGGGCTCGGCAATTGGTACAGCCATTGACGCGCAGTTCCATTTCACCGGTGACCCAAAGATTGCGTGGGACGTATACTCTGGACTGCACTTTCTGTTCGACGAAGCTATCGATAGTGCCCAGTTTGATAAATGGGAACCGAGCATCACGACCGTTGCCGCAATGTTGGCTAGCGACCTGATCTTGGGATGGGTCAGCGGAAGGTATGAAATCGGACCGCGCGCGCTTGGTAATCGCTCCATCTTGGCGGCGCCTTTTAGAGCCAGCACCAGAGAGCGGCTGAATGTCATCAAACAGCGAGAGCAGTTTCGTCCGATCGCTCCCGTCTGCTTGGAAGATGATGCTGAAAAATGGTTTGGATGCAATCACCCAAGCCCATTTATGCTTTACACCTATCGGGCCTCCACGAATGAGCTTGCAGCGGTGACCCATGTGAACCGAACTGCGCGCATTCAGACGGTGTCCGCGCTGAACAATCGTCCATTGTTCGAGTTACTGACTGCGTTCAAAGCTCTAACGGGCTATGGAGTGTTGTGTAACACGTCTCTGAATTTCAAGAACAAAGGCTTCATTAACACGATATCTGATCTTTCAGACTACACGTTGCAGCACCAGCTTGACGGATTTGTGGTCGATGGACACATCTACATGCTGAAAACGTCGGTTGGGTACCAGAATTACCTGCGTTACCATTGTTGACCCATGATGATTTCTTGTCCGGCGCTTGACGAATCCCTTTGAACTCAAATGGCGAGCGGACTATTCCCGCCTCGCGAAGCTCGCACAGGCGGGTCTACCGCCAAATGCACCGCTGGACGATTGCTTTGGCCCCGTTTCACACCGGCCTGGATTGAAGTGGCATCATAAAAATTAGCGCCTTACCGAGAACAGCCTTCCAATTGACAATCAACCGCCGATGGTTGTCGAGCTATCCCGTAGCCCTCCACTTTTCCTACGCTAGACTACTCCAGCGCCCTCCAGGGTATCCCAGCCCCCTCACTCCCGCTCAATCGTCCCCGGCGGCTTTAAGGTCACGTCGTACACCAAGCGGTTGACGCCCTTGACCTCGTTGACGATGCGGGTCGCGACGGTGCCCATGAAGGTGTCGTCGAACGGGTGTAGGTGCGGTAGTCGCCCATGACGCCAACGGTGCGCACCGGCAGCAGCACCGCGACGCTGCGGCAGAGACGTGGCTAATGGCACTTCTGAGACATCGGTCGATGTCCGAGTTAGGTCCGAGATTGGAGCTATAACGGACATCGGGATTACTTCCGAGAATGGCTGTTATCGGAATCTATTTCGCATCGCTCAGCAGACGAAACTTGGAAGCACGACACCCAGTATTTGAGACTCACAACTTACGCTCCACAACGATCAACCCCTTCTTTTCAGCATGGCAATCTTTTTGAACGCTTGGACTACGCCGACAATAGCGTCTTCGACTGGCAAGCGCTCGATGCTTGATGCCCCGACGAAGCCTTGTGCCGTGGTCCGCTCCAGAACATAGGCGACATCTTCCGGGTCTTCCATCGGTCCACCGTGCGCCAATGCAATCACATCCGAATTTATAGCGCGCGCAGCATCGATGATCTCCTGTGTCGCCCTTGCGGCTTCGTCCAGGGACTTGGCCCCTCGCGCGCCAATCGTCCCTCCGCTGGTGAGCCCAACGTGGGGAACGATCAAGTCCACCCCCGCTTGGGCCATCTGGCTACCTTCCTCGGGGGTGCAGATATAGCAAGTTGTATACAGGCCAACGTCTCGGGCTGTTGCGATCATTTCGACTTCGCGAACGAAGCCCAATCCAACGGACTCGAAGTCATGACGAATATCGCCGTCGAACCGGCAAATTGTCGGATAGTTGATCACCCCGGAAAATCCGACCTCCCGGAGCTGCTCAAGAAACTTGCGCATATTCCGCGTCGGGTCGGTGCCGCATACCCCAGCTATCACGGGCGTCTTCTTTACGGCTGGAAGCACATGATTTTCACCGAGCTCCAGCACGATCTCGTTGGCATTTCCGTATGGCATCAGGCCGCAGATGGACGGCAAGCCGTCCATGCGAAACTTACCGCTGTTATAAATGGCGATTAGGTCGATACCCCCAAGTTCCGCACATTTTGCGGAGAGTCCGTTTCCGGCACCCGCAACGATGATCGGACTGCCTGCTGCGATGGTAGCCTGCAGGCGGCCCGCCACCTCGTCTCGTGTGTATCTCTGTCCCATCCGTCTCTCGCAGAGAGTTCTTGTTTCAAACCGTTCCGATCACGCTTGAACTTGCAGCTTCGTCGGCGCCACACAACTCGAACGCAGCATCTCCAGCAGCCGCGCCACAGCCGTTTCAGCGCAAATTGATTCGTTGATATTTGCATCAAGCCGCAAGACCTCGCCGCGGTCCCCAGTTTGTCTCGCGGCTTCATTCATGAACGCTTCATCGGATTCGGGCGCGTAAAACACGCCGCCGACGCGATCGTATTCGGAGAATCCACCCAGCGGCAGGATCAGCACCGCAGGACGCTTTGCCCGGGCGAGCTTCTCGCCAACCCAGCGGCCGAGAATCACGTTCTCCTCGGTCGTGGTTCGCATCAACGTCGTGTTCGGGCTGTGCGAGTATAACAGTCGATCTGCGTATTTCGTGGGCACCGTGTCCCGGGTTGTGAAGTTGACCATGTCCATCGCTCCCGGCAACACGACCTGTGGAACGCCGCGAGATCCCGCCGCTTCCAGACGATGGGGACCGGCACTCAAGACTCCGCCACAGAGTTCGTCCGCGAGTTCGGTCGTCGTTAAGTCGAGCACCGCATCGATAGAGCCTTGCTCGACCAACTCCTCCATCGCTCGCCCGCCTGCGCCGTTCGCATGGAAAATAAGCGTCTCGCAGCCGGCCTTCGACAATAGGTCGTAGCAGCGCATCGCCGCCGGAGTGGTTGCCCCGAAAGCGGTGACCGCTACCGTAGGATGTCCAGCATCCTCTCGCAGGGATATGGTTCCCATGCCTATCTCAACCATTCCGCAAATCGCGGCGGCACCATTTCTCAGCACGCTGCGGAGGATCATGTTCACCCCAATGATGTCCGTAATCGTGTTGAGCATGACGATATCGCGGGTGCCGACGAAGCTGACAACCTTCGCTGTCGCTGCCATCGTCGAAATCATTACCTTGGGAACTCCGACAGGAAGAGCCCGCATGGCCGCCGTGGCGACCGCCGTTCCCGAGCCGCCACCGAGGCCGAGAATACCGTCGAGGGCCCCCTCACAATACAACGCCGTGACCACTTTCACGGCACCCGCCGACATAGCAGCAAGCGCCGCTCCACGATCTTTTGCAGCAATCAGATCGTCGAGGTCTACGCCAGCTGCGCGTGCGATTTCTTGGTGGGTTATGGTCGGAGGCAACTTTGGCTCGCCTAGAACTCCGATATCTATGAGGGCCACCTTGTGCCCACGGTCTTCAAGAGAAGTCTTGATGATCGCTGCGTGCTCGCCTTTTGTATCCAACGTGCACAGGACCGCAATCTGCTTTGGCTTCCCCATAGTTGCCTTCGTTTCTGGGAACGGCCGCGGTCGTCTGCATCAGGCCGCAGCCGTTCCCAAACGTTTTTAGTTGTCAGGGGTGAATTCACGCCCCTTGGGCTCCGGCCCAAGGAAGATGCAGACGGCGAGGAAGACGAGCGAGACCGCCATACCGACTGCAATCGCCTGTCCCACACTGATGCCCGCTCTCTGAACGAGCAGCGTCTGCACGGTCGGACCGAAGGAACCCACCGCGGCACCAACGCTGAACGACGCTCCCGGACCGACCCCACGTACTGAGGTTGGGAAGCGCTCGGCCAAATAAGCCGGGATGACTCCCCACAAGCCAACCGAGAAAAAGCCTTCCAGTATTCCGCCAATCATCAATAGCGTGTAATCGGAGGTAAGGCAGTAAAGCGGAATCAGCAACACACCCGCCAATGCGAACGTCGAAAGCGCTATCCGCCGCCCCGTTATTTCTGAAAGCGAACCGGAGCACATATACCCGACGAGGCTGCCCGCATTCAGAAGGACGATGAACAACGTCTTCTGACCGATCGTAACATGAAGCTCGTTGGTCAGATATGTCGGCCAGAGGTATGCCATACAGAAGTTTGACAGCATGGCGCCGGTCATGACCAGGAATGCATGCAGGCTGGTCCAGATAATGTCAGGCTTAAAAAGTCGTACGAACGATATGCCCTTTTCGGGATTTCCCGAGACCTTCAGGGCAGTGCGGCGCGCCTGAAAAACCGGTGATTCCTTTACGTTTCTGCGAATGTAGAAAACGAGCAATGCCGGCAAGACGCCGAACACGAACAACACGCGCCATCCCCAGAGCGGGTAGATGACGAAGTATGAGATGGTCGCCAGGAAGTATCCGCAAGGATAACCGCTTTGCAGAATTGCCGATGCAATGCCGCGCGAACGTTTAGGCCAGCTTTCCATCGCCAACGGCGTGCCCGCCGCCCACTCGCCGCCCATGCCGAAGCCGAACAGCAGGCGGCAGACGAAGAACCATCCAAAAGTCGGCATCACGCCGCTGAGTGCGGAGAATACGGCATAGGTGGCGATCGACATCATCAACGGAAGCTTCCGCCCGACTCGATCACCCCATGTGCCGAAAAGGACACCGCCAAACACGCGACAAATTAGAGTACCGGTGAGGACGGTTCCCATCGCCACCAAGCTGACGTCGTATGTCTTCGCGACGTCGCTCAGGACCAAGACAAGAAGGGAGAAATCGAAGAGATCCAAACACCAGCCAGCCCATGAGGCCAGGAGAGTCCTCCACTGATCCCGTGTTGGTTCTTTCCACCAGGGCTCGGTAACCGTGATTGATTGATCCACTGTGTTAGTGCTCGCCATTTCACCCTCCCTATTTGACATTTCCCAGATGCACTCTGAACGTCAACGCTAGCAAAACCGAGATCCCTAATGTCTGGCCGCTCAGTTATCGAAAATAGCCACCGCCCGCGTCCATCCGGCGGACGCTTTGCTTATCTTGACCGGGAAACAAGCCACCATGAATCCGTTAGGTGGCAACGCCTCCAAGTTGTGCAGCTTTTCGATATGACAGTAGCCGATCTCCCGACCGGCCTTATGCCCCTCCCAGATGATCTTGGCGTTCTTTGTTTCGGCATATTTCTTTGCTGTGTGGACGAAGGGAGGATCCCACGACCAGGCATCGGTGCCAGTGACGCGGACCCCGCGTGACGTGAGATACAGCGTCGCCTCACGCCCCATGCCGCAGCCCGTCGGCAGGTATTCGGGTTGTCCATACTTGGCGCCCGCGGCAGTGTTAACGAGGACAATGTCGAGAGGCTTGATGACATGCTTGATGCGCCGCAGCTCGGTCTCGATGTCCCCCGCCGTCACCACATATCCGTCGGCGAAGTGCCTGAAGTCGAGCTTGACCCCACGCTGAAAGCACCATTCAAGCGGTACTTGATCGATCGTGATCGACGGCTTGCCGTTGTCCATCGTGGAAGAAAAGTGGTACGGCGCATCCAAGTGCGTGCCATTGTGGGTGGAGATATCGATGCGCTCCACCGCTGGGCCTTCCCCATCTGGCAAATCGCTTGGTTTCAATCCGGGAAAGTTTCGACAAAATTGCTCCGCTCGATCTTTGTGGCTGACATAAACGATTTTCGGCTCCTGGCCCGGAGGATCTGAGGCGATGTCGTTTTGCAGCGGAACGGAAATGTCGATAATTCGTCTAGTCAATGTGTCCTCCTGTAGTGCTTGACCCTTGGCGTCATTGGTGTGAGTTTTGCTTGCGTGCCTACGTTATCCGGCACCGATGGTTAGTCGGTCGGAGCGAGAACAAACATGCCGGAAATGTCTCTTCGGCTCGTGTCATGATTACGTTTCGTTTCCCAGTATTTACATCGTGCAGCAATGCGCTCGTTCGCGACTCTCCTATTTTGCGGCCTCGTGCGGGGACGCTACGTCCCGATGTCCACTCCGTTCAGGATCACTACGCCGATGGGCTCGGCGAGCAAGTCGGCGATACTTGCTCTGTATGCTTTGTAGTGTGCAGTAGCTCTATGCGCCTCGACAGCGGCCTGGTCGCGATATGTCTCGAACAGGTGGAACGACCCGGATTGAGCGCGGTATAGGTCGTAGGTGATGCACCCTGGTTCCCGCCGAGTCGGTGTCACCATTCCCCGAAGCGTCTCTTCGACCTGTCGTTCATGGCTCGGCTTGGGCGCAAAGCTCGCAAATATCACCACTTGTTTGTCCATCATTCCTCCCTCCAGTTAGCCCGTGTTTTCCAAGCAGATCGCGCATAGTCTCATTGAGCAATCGCAGTTCGTATTTCCTGAGTGTCCCTTTTTGCGGCCGACCGCTGGACAATTTCGTTGCGGATGACGCCGATGCCTTCGATTTCCAACTCCACGACATCGCCAGGTGCCAGCCAGCGACCAAGTCGCGATGCCATCGCCGTGCCGTGAGGCGAGGTACCGGAAGCGATGAAATCACCCGGATAGACATATTCTTCTTCTGATATCTGAGCGATGATCTTCGGGAACTTGTGGTACATGTCTTTCGAGTTGTCGTCGCAGACGACCTCGCCGTTTACCCGAGCGATCATGCGAAGATTGTTGTAGTCAAGTTCGTCCGGGGTCACGAGGCATGGCCCCATGATGCTACCGTGCTCGAAGTTCTTTCCCTTTGAGGGCCCCATTCGCATTTGCTGCTCGTCCAACTGGACGTCGCGCGCGGAGATATCGTTAAAGACCGTGAAGCCAGCGATGTAGGAATCCGCGTCGGCTTCCGTGATGTTGATGCCCTTGCGGCCAATGTACAAACCAAGCTCCAGCTCGAAGTCGAGTTGTTTGGTGTAGCGCGGGATGAACACCGGATCGCCGGTCCCGGCCACGACACCACCGCTTTGCGTCGCCCAGCAAGGTCTGCGATAAAACACGTCGGGGACTTCGATTCCCCTTCGCTTCCAGTTCTCCCGAAAGTGCTCGAGGAACACCATGCAGTCGCGCACGATGTTCGGCCGCGGAACAGGAGCGAGAAGCTTGACTTCAGCGAACTCGAACAGCAGCCGCTCGCCGTCGGGAGTGCGAATATCGCGACCGTGTGAGCTCTCCTCGCTCACATAGGCAAGAATATTTTCAGTCAGCTTTCTGGCACGCTGTCCCCGCTGGAGGTACCCGATCATGTTCGGGGGAATCATGAATGCAGCGTATCCGTACGCGTCATCCTCGCCGTCAACCGCCCGCGCATACGCAGCGCAAGCGAACTGCAAATCCATCAGGTGCTTATCCACTTCAACTCCGATGCGCTCAAAAGAGCCGATCGGCGTCGGAATACTATAGGAGTACAATCGCATTCACTTCCTCCCCCTCGTCTCATTCGCGCGACTATGCCGCTGCCCTGCGCGCATCGTAAAGCGCATTGCGCAGTGCCGACCGCGTCCAGACTTCGACCATGCTGCGCCGGTACTCGGCAGACGCACGCTGGTCTGAAATTGGTCTGGCCTCGTCAGCTGCGGTTCTGCCCGCTTCAACGATCAGTGCCTCCGTCGGCACTTGCCCAGTGAGAAGCACCTCAGCCTTGCGCGCCCTCAGCGGGGTTGGGCCAACTGCGGCCATGACGATCCGTGCAGATCGGACTCGATCACGTTCATCCAGCGTTACCTTGGCGGCAATGCCGACAATCGCGAGGTCGAACGGGCCACGGATCGCGTGCTTGCAGTAAACCCCAGCGGTCCGTGGCAGTGGCGGCGGCACGGCAAAACCATGTAGGAGCTCGCCGACTTTCAAGGCCGTTTTTCCCGGAGCAAGGAAAAAATCCTCCAAGGGCAAGCTGCGCTCACCTTTGCGTCCAACAATTCTGACCGTCGCGCCGGCGGCGATCAGCGGCGGCACGGTGTCGGCGGAGGGTGATGCGTTGCAAGAATTGCCGCCGAGAGTGGCCATATTTCTAATTTGCACACAACTAACCTGAGTCACGCCCTGGCGGATCAAACTTAGTCCGTTCGAAAGCACAGATGCTTCCTTAACATCGCGGAGCAATGTCATCGCACCTATGCTGACGCCGCCATCATTATCGGGCTCGAGATATCGGAGCTCCACAATCCTTTCCAACCCGATTACGACGCGAGGACGCATTGCACGATGCTGCAGCTGTACGACGAGATCCGTCCCCCCGGCGAGAACGCTGGCCGATGACCCGTAATGAGCCAGCATCTCAGCGCACTCCTGGACCGTTGCCGGCTGAAGATAGTCGAAGGCGGTCATGGCCAGCGGTGAGGAACTAATCATACTCGGCTGTCCCGCGCGGCCTCGATCGCTTCAACGATTTTCACGTACCCCGTGCAACGACAGATGGTCCCGTGGAGCGCGTCGCGTATGTCGTGCTCCGTGGCATTCGGGTACTCGTCAAGCAGCGCCTTCGCCGTAAGAATCATGCCGGGCGTGCAGTAGCCACATTGGGAAGCGAAATGATCCAGGAACGCCTGCTGCAGAGGATGCAGTTGCTGTGGAGAGCCGAGGCCCTCGATGGTGACGACCTCCCGTCCTTGCACTTGGAGAGCAAGAACGATGCAGGTCTTCACGGCTGCGCCGTCGATTAGCATCGTGCAGGCCCCGCAGTTCCCATCGTCGCAGCCGCGCTTGGCGCCGGTCAGACCGAGCTTGCTCCGCACCAGTTCCAGTAATGTGGTCGTCGGCGCGACCAAAAACTCCCTGGTCACGCCGTTGATGGTCAACCTCAGGTGCGGCTTTGTTCTACCGTGAAAGTTCATCGCGTCTGCGTCTCCCAGATGTTCTTATTGCTAGGCAGCGACCGGTGGAGCGGAGGCTTTCAACGCCGCAAGCACGCGCTCGGCACTTAGCGGCAGGTCGTAAACTCGCACCGCCGTGGCGTTATAGAGGGCGTTGCCAATGGCCGGACCCACAGCCAGCACAGAGCCTTCGGCGATGCCTTTGGCACCCCACGGCCCGTCAGGCAGTGGATCGGGGGCAAACAGTATTGCCACGTTCTCCCTAGTCGGCGTCTCACTTACCGTCGGAATGCGGTAGTCGCCAAAGCTCGGATTGATCATCACGCCATCGCGGTAGAGAAATTCCTCCATCACTGACGTGCCGATTGCCATCGCCAACCCGCCTTCCATCTGCCCTTCACACAACTTTGGATTTATTGGGAATCCCATATCAGCAGCTACTGCCGCCTTGAGAATTTTGATCTCGCCCGTTTCGACATTGACCGCAATCTCTACAGCGCACGCGTTGTATTGATACCAATTCCACATTTTGGGCGTTTGCCCATTTTTCTTATCCCAAGCGACGGGAGGACTGGGAGCGAATATCCCGTGGCCGATAATGGGAGTGCCCTTTCTCAGTTCGGGCAGCCGTTCGTCTTTGAATAATGAAAATGGCTTGAACAGATCGGATATTTGGAGTCCGGATCCAGGCACGCCGCGAATGCCGACGCATCCGTCAGCGACCTCAAGGTCGTGTTCGCCCGATTGCAGCAAAGGTGCTGCGGCGCGGCGAATGATTCCGATCGCCTCCCGGCACGCCAAGCGGACAGCATTGCCGGTGTTGTAGGTCGTGAAACTGGATGCGGAATAGGTGTCGTAGGGCGTCGTTGCCGAGTCGCCGCGCACGACACGGACGGTTTGCCCAGGCACGCGAAACTCTTCGGCTGCGATCTGCGTCATCACAGTCTCTGCGCCGTTGCCAACCTCGTCGCTGCCGAAACGGACCTCGATAGAAGCGTCGTCATGGACGAGTACTGTTGCCTCAGATCGGCCTCGGGGCGTATTTTGCTTGCCGCCGACGGCCAGCCCTTTGCCGCGTCGCCAAGGCCCCGCCTCGTGGACACTCGGCTCGTCGATTCGGATCGCCTTGGCAACGGCTTCGACGCAGCGCGCCGCTCCAATACTCTCGACCATCTCGCCGTAGGCATTCCGCTCGCCCCGGTTCAGGATGTTCTTGAGGCGGATATCGACGACGCTCATTCCCAGCCGTGCAGCCAGGATGTCCATCTGGGATTCCACCGCCCAGGTGACTTGCGGGGACCCTAACCCTCGATATGCGCCAGCCCACGGTGTATTCGTGTTGACGCCTCGTGTGCGCATTGACACGTTGGGCTGACGATAGACACAAATCGCTCCGGACCCCGCCGCTCTGCCATCTTGCTGGCAGGCATAGGAAGCGCCGTTATTGACCAGCACGTCCAGATCTTGCGCGACAATGGTGCCGTCGCGCTTCGCTCCGGTGCGCACACGAGTAATGATCGGTAGGCCGCCGGGTGATCCCAGGTACATCTCGCGGCGCGAGAATGTCAGCGCCACGGTTACTTTCGTGCGCAGCGCCAACAATGCCGCCAGCGCTTCGGCCTGATGATAGCGGATGCGATTACCGAAGCTTCCCCCTTGATAGGGGCTGATCACATGCACCTTGGAGTGGGACAATGAGAAAAGGTCCGACAGCATTCCCTTAATGATGTGAACCCCTTGCCCATTCGTCCAAATTGTGAGTTTGCCGTCAGGCTCGCACCTGGCAATACAAGCAGCGGGTTCGAGCTGTGATTGGCTGATGCGCCCGGTGGAATAGCGGTTTTCTACGATGACATCTGCGTTCGCGAAACCTTGCTCCAGATTCCCCGTATGTAGTTCGTAGCTGCCCGTCACATTCGGAAACTCCGGCGCAAACTGCGGACCGCCCGGGTGCCTTCCAAGATTGCGGTCAACGACCGTCGGCGGCTCCTTTTTCGCCGCCTCTTCAGCGTCGAATACCGCCGGCAACTTCTCGTATCGCACTTGGATCAATTCGAGCGCATCCGCGGCAATCTCGGGCGTATCAGCAACAACCGCGGCGACACCTTCACCCGCCCAGATCACCTCCTCCTCAGCGAGAATGCGCTGTGTTGTCCAAGCGATGGTCTTCGGGCAGTCCTTGCCCGTCACAACCGCAGTCACGCCAGGCAAGCGTTCAGCTCGCGACGTATCAAGCGTCAGAACACGCGCGTGGGCATGCGGACTGCGGAGAACTGCAGCGTGCAGAAGTTCTGGGAACTCCAGCTGGAGATCCGCGACATATTTCGTGCGGCCAAGAACTTTGTTGACCGCATCGACACGGGGTACGCTTGTGCCGATGATTGAGAGGTCTGCCGAACCGCGCTTCATTACGCACGTCCTCTAAGCGAAACACGTCGTCCATCGGGAGCAGGCCGTGTCGCCGAACCGAAAAACCACGAGATCGAAGACGATGCAGTTTGTCAGCGTAGTTATGCCTTTCTGCGCGCCACAGAACCAACAGCTCGCATCTTCAGATGATTGAGCCGCGCACGCTGCGCGTCGTCTTGTTCGTCAATTCGCTTCCGAGAGGGGTCGTTCTGGCGCTTTCTGGAAAGGTAGATGCTCTTCGGATAAAGAATGCTCTGCTTGATAACCCGTGTCAGCGCGGTCAAATCCTTCTTTTCGAGAGCATCAATCATGGCAACATGATCGCGGATGCTCTGTTCCGATCTACCTGGAATAAAGTACGCTGAGTATCTGAACGGGAAGGTGACGTTGCGAACTTTTTCGAGCAGATCGCAGAGGAGCTTGTTACGAGATGCTGCATAGAGCGCGCGATGGAACTCCTCGTTTTTTAGAATCATTTCCTCGAAGGAACGTTTCTCCACGGTCCTTATGTATTCTTTTTGCAAGCGTTTAATCTCGGCCAATTCATCGCGGCTGATCCGTTTAACCACCAACTCTGCGCAAAGCAGCTCCAGGTTGAGGCGGATATGATATGCGCCCTCAACCTCCTCGTCAGACACATCAATGACCCGCGCACCCTTTTGCGGAACCGTTTCCACGAGTCCTTTGGCGGCAAGTTCGCTTATTGCCCGGCGAATGGCGAACCGCCCAACGTTCATCTCTGTTGCCAGCTCGGTCTCAATAAGTCTCTCACGAGGCTTGAGCTTTCCCGACAGGATCGCTGTTTCCAGAGCCTGGGAGACTGTGTCAGGGCGAGTCGAACTCATTCTGTCCCAAGATGAGCAAACTGGTGAACATCTCTGTTAACATTTTAGCTAGCAAGTAGCCTGAGTCAAGTTGTGTCTGTGGTGAACATCGGCATTCTCGCAGCCGTCTACGCGCTGCTCGCGTGGGGCTTTGCCGACCCATACGGCTGATAATCGGGATCGACGCCGATCAAATTGCCCGTCGAACGCGGTGATGAACCTTTGAGAGCGGAATATACCGCTTGACACCACGGGCCGGTTAATCTTGCCAGAATTCCAAACTAAATGTGGAGTCTCAGTTTCGGTGTAACTCGCACTTTGGCGCCCGGGACTGGATGACCCCGAGCGAGGATGGGGGCGGATACGTCAAACGCGGACGTACGACATTATCGCTTTGCAGAGGCCGTCTTGGGTGAGGCTGCTGCGGGCGTCGTGGCCAATAACGGGTAGCTTCCGAGAAGAGCGGTTATCGGAGCCAGAGCCGACGTCGCCTAAGCTCCAAAAGCCGACATTGTGTTGCATAGCGGCGAAGTGACGCTTAGTGCCAATGAGCGACATCGGCAACGGATGCAGTGGCCGGCATCCATCGGTATAATTTTGCCCGCATGGGTGAGAAGATCATGACGCCGCGGCCCCGCATCAGAATTATTGCTCTCCTCACCGCCACCGCAGTTGGTGGTCAGGTTATGGACTCGCAAAAGCCGGTGACATCGCAAGAACTTAAGAAAGACCCGACGCCACAGGATTATGTCGAGCGCAACGGCGGCGGTGCCTCAATCGTTCCCGCCGGACAACTTGTGCTCGATGGCCGCCACATCAGCTGCGGCCACTGGGCGACCGTGCTCGACCCCAATCTCAACGACTATGCCGCCGCGCCTTATCCGCAATTCATCATTCTTAACATGCCGTACATTGCTAAAGTGCCGACCGCGGTAAAACTTTGGATCTACAGCCATGAATGCGGCCACAAGTTCGTTGGCCCGAACGAGAACAAAGCTGACTGCTTCGCAGTGCGTCGCGGCCGTGCAGAAGGCTGGCTCGACACTTCCGGTCTGGAGCAGGTGTGCAGCTTCATCGGTGCCGCGCGACCCGACGCCATGCACATCAGCGGCCAAGATCGCTGCAATCTGATGCGCGAGTGCTGGCAGAAGAACGAGCCGAAACCAACAGCTAAACCCGTTCCGCTGCCGACACCAAAG
>Ga0187784_10001629_pt1 | contig 17855 bp, 12 predicted proteins | sample 1015_SJ02_MP15_2_FD_132964 | JGI IMG/M metagenome (GOLD analysis project Ga0187784, IMG submission 132964) | Tropical peat soil microbial communities from peatlands in Department of Meta, Colombia - 1015_SJ02_MP15_20_MG | ecosystem: Environmental > Terrestrial > Soil > Wetlands > Peat | place...
AGGATAGGGATGAACACCGCCACGAGGGATACGCTGATCGAGAGCACGGTCGAGCCGATCTCAGCCGCACCCTTCATCGCCGCCGCCCGCGCCTCCATTCCCATTTCCTTGTAACGCGTGATGTTCTCGAGCACCACGATCGCATCGTCGACCACGAACCCGGTGGAGATCGTGAGTGCCATGAGCGAGAGGTTATCCACGCTGTAGTTGAACAGATACATCGCGCCGAGCGTGCCGATGATCGAGGTCGGAACCGCGACGAATGGGATGAGCGTCGCTCGATATTCCCTCAAGAAGAGAAACACCACGAGCACCACCAGGCCGACCGAGATCATGAGCGTGCGCTCGATGTCCGCGACGGAGGCGCGAATGGTCTGCGTTTGATCGAGCCCGATGCTCATGACGATGGTCGGATCGATGATGGCGTGCAGCTGGGGGAGAGTGGCCTTGATCGCATCGACCGTGGTGATGATGTTCGCGCCCGGCTGGCGGAAGATGATGAGGAGCGCAGCGCGGTTACCGTTGGCGAGGCCGAGCGATCTGACCGTCTGTACCGAGTCCTCGACCTTGGCGACATCGGTGAGCCGCACGGGCTGTCCGTTGCTGTAGGAGACGATGAGCGGGCGATAGTCGGCCGCCTTCATGAGCTGATCGTTCGCGCTGATCGACCAGCGCTCGGTCGCGTTGGAGAAGCCCCCCTTGGCCAGGTTTGCGGTCTCCGCGGCGACCGCCGTCCGAACCGCATCGAGCCCCAGACCATAAGCGGACAGTTGGGTGGGATTCACGTCGATGCGCACGGCGGGCGCGGAGCTCCCGCCGACGATGACCTGGCCGACTCCCGCGATCTGGGACAGCCGCTGCTGCAGGATCGTGGAAGCCGCGTCGTACAGCGCCGCGGGCGGAAGCTTGTCCGAGGTGAGCGCGATGATCATGATCGGCGCATCGGCCGGATTCACCTTTCGATACGTCGGATTGCTCGGCAGATTGCTGGGTAGATAGCTCCGTGCGGCGTTGATCGCCGACTCGACGTCGCGGGTCGCCGCCTCGATATTGCGGTTCAGGTCGAATACCAGCGTGATGCTCACCTGGCCCAACGTGCTCTGCGAGGTCATCTCGGTCACCGAGGCGATCCGCCCGAACTCGCGCTCGAGCGGTGTCGCGACCGAGGAGGCCATGATCTCGGGGCTCGCGCCCGGGAGCGACGCCGACACCGACACGGTCGGAAAATCGACCTGCGGGAGCGGCGATACCGGCAGCACCCGGAAGGCAGCAACACCGGACAGCACCACCGCCGTGGTGAGGAGCGTCGTGGCGATGGGCCGCTCGATGAAGGGTGCGGAGAAATTCATGGCGAGCCTTGCGCCGACGGCAGCGCCGCTCGACCGCGAAGTGCCGCGATGCGTGTGGCCAAGGCGTCGAAGAACAGATAGATCACCGGCGTCGTGTACAGCGTCAGAAGCTGGCTGAAGATGAGGCCACCGATGATGGCGATGCCGAGCGGTCGCCTGAGCTCGGACCCCTCGCCGTGCCCGAAGGCGAGCGGCACGGCGCCGAGCATGGCGGCCATGGTGGTCATGAGGATCGGCCGAAAGCGCAGGAGGCAGGCCTCGTGAATCGCCTCGAGCGCGTTCTTACCCTCCTTGCGCTGCGCCTCGAGCGCGAAGTCGATCATCATGATGGCGTTCTTTTGCACGATGCCGATCAAGAGCACGATGCCGATGATGGCCACCACGGTGAGCTCATCGTTGCAGATGAGCAGCGCGAGGAGCGCTCCGACGCTCGCCGAGGGGAGCGTCGAGAGGATCGTCACCGGATGGATATAGCTCTCGTAGAGCACGCCGAGCACGATGTACACGGTGATGAGCGCGGCGAGCACGAGGATCCCCTCGTTGGAGAGCGACCCCACGAAGGCCTGGGCCGTTCCCTGGAAGGTGCCGATCATCGCCGCCGGCTCGGGCAAGCGCTTCTGGACTTTCTCGATCGCGCCCACGGCCGAGCCGAGCGAGGCGCCCGGCGCGAGATTGAAGGAGATCGTCGTCGCCGGAAACTGTCCCATGTGGCTGATCAGGGTGGGTGCGCTCAATCGGGAGGCTCGGGTGATCGTGCTCAAGGGCACTGAGCCCCCGCCCGGCGAATTGATGTAGATGTCGCCGAGATTGGCCGGGCCCGCCCGATATTCCGGCTGCAATTCCAGGATCAAGTGATACTGATTGAGCTGCGTAAACAGGGTCGACACCTGCCGCTGGCCGAAGCCGTCATAGAGCGTGTCGTCGAAGAGCTGGGCCGTGAGCCCGAGGCGCGCGGCGGTGGGCCGGTCGAGCTCGAGGGCCACTTGGCGTCCGTCGTTCTGCAAGTCGCTCGCGACGTCCTCGAGCTCGGGAAGTTTCTTGAGCTCCGCGACGAAGCGATCCGCATACCGGGCGAGCTCCTTCGGATCGGGATCCTGCATGCTGAACTGGTACTGGGTGCGGCTCACGATGTCCGCGACCGAGATGTCCTCGACCGGCTGTATGTACAGGCTGATGCCGTCCACGTGCGCCGCGGCGCTCGACAGCTGCCGCATGACATCGGTGACGGAAGCGCGCTCGCTCAAGGGCTTGAGATTGATTTGAATGCGCCCGCTGTTGAGCGTCGTGTTGGTGCCGTCCACGCCGATGAACGAGGAGAGACTCTCAACGGCCGGGTTCTCGAGGATGGTGGCGGCGAGCCGCTGCTGCAGCTCCGCCATTCTCGCGAACGAGACCGTCTGCGCCGCCTCGGACACACCCTGAATCTCCCCGGTGTCCTGCACCGGGAAGAAGCCCTTCGGTATCACCACCAAGAGCAATCCCGTCATGAGGAGCGTGCCTACCGCCACGGCGAGGGTCATCCGGCGCCGCTCGAGCACCCAGTCGAGGGTGCGCTCGTAGAAATCGAGGATGTTGCGAAAGATCCGCTCCGAGACCTGATAGAAGCGGCCGCGCTCGGCCGCATCCCGGTGGCTCAAGAGCTTCGCGCACAGCATGGGCGTCAAGGTGAGCGAGATCCCCGCGGAGATCAGAATCGTCGCGCTCAAGGTGACGGCGAACTCGCGGAACAGCCGGCCGGTGATGTCGCCCATGAAGAGGAGCGGAATCAGCACCGCGATCAGCGATACGGTGAGCGACATGATGGTGAAGCCGATTTGCTCCGCGCCCTTCAACGCCGCCGCGAGCGGCGACTCCCCGTACTCCACGTAGCGGGTGATGTTCTCGATCATGACGATCGCATCGTCGACCACGAAGCCGGTCGAGATGGTGAGCGCCATCAGCGTCAGGTTGTTCAAGCTGAAGCCCATCGCGTACATCGCCGCGAAGGTGCCCACGAGGGATAGCGGCACGGCGACACCGGGAATGACCGTCGCTGCGAAGGTGCGTAGGAAGACGAAGATGACGGTGACCACGAGCGCAACGCACAGCATGAGCTCGAATTCCACATCCGCCACCGATGCCCGCACGGTCGTCGTGCGATCGGTGAGCACCGCGAGCTTGATGATGGGCGGAATCGTCGCACGCAGCTTCGGCAAGAGCGCCTTGATGCTGTCGACCACCTTGATGATGTTGGCGCCAGGCTGGCGCTGGATGTTCACGATGACCGCGGGAACCTTACTCATCCACGCCGAGAGCTGGCTGTTCTCCACACCGTCGATCACGTTCGCCACGTCTTTCAGCATGACCGGCGCACCGTTGCGGTAGGCGAGGACGATCTCCCGGAAATCCGCTGCGGTGGTGATCTGATCGTTCGCGCCGATCTGAAAGCTCTGCGCCGGACCGTCGAAGCTCCCCTTGGCAGTATCGAGACTCGTGGCGGTAAGAGCGCTGCGCACGTCCTCGAGATTCAGCCCATAGGAGGCGAGCTGCGTCGGATTCACCTGCACCCGAACCGCAGGCTTTTGGCCGCCGCTGATCGTGACCGCGCCGACGCCCGGGAGCTGGGAGATCTTCTGCGCGAGGCGCGTGTCGGTGTAATCCTCGACCTGCGACAAGGGCATCGAATCGGAGGTGAGCGCGAGCGTAAGGATCGGCGCATCCGCCGGATTGACCTTGTTATAGATGGGGGGCAGGGGCAATTGCGACGGCAGATAATTCTGGGCCGCGTTGATCGCGGCCTGCACATCTTGCTCCGCGACATCGATGTTCAAGCTCAGGTTGAATTGCAACGTGATGACCGAGGCCCCGTCCGCACTCGTCGAGAGCATCTGATTGAGCCCCGGCACTTCGCCGAGCTGGCGCTCGAGCGGCGCGGTGATCGCGGTGGCAACCACGTCCGCGCTCGCCCCGGGGTAAAATGTGAGCACCTGAATCGTCGGGTAATCCACTTCGGGCAGCGCCGCGATCGGCAACTGGCGAAACCCGACGACCCCGATCAAGAGAATCGCCGCCATCAGAAGCGATGTGGCGATGGGTCGAATGATGAAGGGCCGCGATGGGTTCATTCGGATCCCGTCGCCCGGGACCGCGCAGCCGTCCCGGCCGCGGGCTGCGCGCTCGGCTGGAGAGGGGCGGCTCGCGGCTGCACAGATTGCGCGGCGCTGCCTTTCGGCGGCAGGCTCTTGCGCGACACCTTCGAGCCGTTTTGCAGCTTGTCGAAGCCGTCGGTCACGAGCTCCTCGCCGGGGTCGACCCCGGTCACCGCCGAGGTCTCCGCCTCGGTGGCGAGGATGGTGATGTTGCGGGACCGCACCGTGCCGTCGGGCCCGACCACGTAGACGAAGGTGGTATCGTTGTTGCGCTGGATGGCGGCCTGCGGCGCGAGGTGGGCAGCGGTCAGCGTCTTCACCAGAAGACGAGCGTTCACGAATTGACTGGGAAAAAGCTCGTTGTGCGTATTCGGGAACGTCGCCCGCGCGCGTACGGTGCCGGTCGTCGTGTTGACCTGATTGTCGACGGTGAGCAGCGTACCCGTAGCGATGAGCCGCTGCTTCGATCGGTCGAGGGCCAGTACCTGCATCGGTCGGCCCAAGGCCATCGTGGCGGTCACATCGTCGATGTCGTCTTCCGCGATCGTGAAAATGACCGTGATCGGCTGAAGCTGGGTGATGACACAGAGGCCCGTCGTACCGTTTGCCGGTACGACATTACCGAGATCGATGTTGCGCAGGCCGACGCGGCCGTCGATCGGCGAGCGAATCCGGGTGTAGTCGACGTTGACCTGGGCGGCGTCGAGATTGCCCTGATCGAGGGTGACGGCCGCCTCGTCCTGATCGACGGTCGCTTGCTGGGTGGCGAGCTCCTGCTGAGGAATGGCATGATCCTTGTACGCGTTTTGGTAGCGCACGAGGTCGATTCGCGCGTTCTTGAGCAAGGCTTGATCGCGCGCGAGCTGGCCCTGACCCTGAAGGAGCGCGGCCTCATAGGGCCGCGGGTCGATCACCGCCAACAGGTCGTTCGTCTTGACGAGCTGTCCTTCCTTGAAGTGAATTTCGGTGATTTCCCCCGCCACTCGGCTCACGACCGTGACGGTGTAGACCGGCGTGACCGTGCCGAGCTCATCCAAGTACACGTCGAGGTTCCCGACCGTCACGGCCGCCGTCGCCACGGGAATGGGTGCGGCGGCCGCCGTCTTGGCCTTCGGGCCCGACACCGCCTGGATCGTGCGCCAGGCGACGAAGGCGTTGATGAGAACCATGACGGTGCAGAGAACCCAGTGCTTTCTGATGTTGGCGCTGAGCGATGAGTCGTTACCGCCCGGGCGCGCCTGATCGGTCGAATGCGAGTCGGTCATGTGCTGGCTTACCGGGCCGAGGGGTTCATTAGCCTAACATTTGCTCCTGCAGCCGAAAGATGGACGAATCATTAAAGCTGGTTAGCCGAGAGGGGGACTCAGCGCCGTGGCGGCCGCGGCCTCAATGCCCGCCGGCCGACGGTTTCGGTCTGTACGGGCGTCCGGCGCAGTTTCGTGAGGAGATCGGCTGATAGCGGATTGCCGCGGACCAGGACGAGAGCGCAGGCAGACCCGCGCACAGGCTGGCATTTCGTCGGCATTGCATGCAGGCTTGGAGGATGAGCATCGATTCGGATGATTTTCGGGTACGCGAGGGGAGCCGCGTCGACCTCCGGAAATGGCCGACGCGCATCGAGCGCATCTACCGGGATGACGATGACTATCAATCCATGCTCAAGGACCATGTCGCGAGACTGAGCCACCAGCAGCAGCGGCTGTATGCGTCCGCCAGCTACGCGGTGCTGTTGATTCTTCAGGCGATGGATGCGGCTGGCAAGGACGGCGTCATCGCCCATGTGATGTCCGGCGTCAACCCGCAGGGCTGTCAGGTGTTCAGCTTCAAGCATCCGAGCCTGCTCGAGCTGCAACACGATTTTCTTTGGCGAACCACACGCGATCTGCCGGAGCGCGGGAAGATCGGCATATTCAATCGCTCCTATTACGAGGAGGTGCTCATCGTCCGCGTTCACCCCGAAATCCTCGCCGCCGAGCGATTGCCGGGCAGCCCAGGCAGCGGTTCAAAACCCGTCTGGCGGGAGCGCTTTCGTGCGATCGTGGGGCTCGAGCGCCATCTCGCCCACAACGGCACTCGGATCTTGAAATTCTTCCTGCATCTCTCGAAGGAGGAGCAGCGCAAACGCTTCATCGCGCGCATCGATGCGCCGGAAAAGAACTGGAAGTTCAGCGAGGCGGACATCCAGGAGCGCAAGTACTGGAAGGATTACATGCGGGTCTATGAGAAGTGCCTGAGCGCCACCAGCACCAAGGACGCGCCCTGGTACGTCGTGCCGGCGGACGACAAGCCCAATGCACGGCTGATCGTCTCGCGCATCATCCTCGATGCGCTCGAGCACTTGAAGCTCGAGTTCCCCCAGGCGAGCGAAGCGCGCAGGCGCGAGCTGCAGCGTCTACGCAGGCGATTGGCAAGATGAGAAGGGCTTGTAGCGTCCTTCGAAACCCTCAGGGCAGGAGCACCGCGGCGCCCTCGAATCGGCCGGCGCGCAAGTCCGCCAGTGCCTCGTTTGCTCGGCGCAGCGGATAGGTCGTGGTGCGCGTGACGATGCCCACTTGCGGCGCCAACGCAAGGAAATCGAGGCCGTCCTGCCGCGTGAGGTTCGCCACCGATACGAGCTCGCGCTCCTCCCAGAGCAGCCGATACGGCATCGACGGAATGTCGCTCATGTGGATTCCCGCGCACACGACGCGCCCGCCCTTGCGTACCGCCTGAAGCGCCAAAGGTACGAGATCACCGACCGGCGCGAAAATAATCGCCGCATCGAGCGGTTCCGGCGGCCTCTGCTGCGAGGCGCCGGCCCACACGGCGCCGAGGCTCAGGGCGAAGCGCTCACCGATCTGATCGCCTGCCCGCACGAAGGCGAAGACCGACCGTCCCTGCCATCGGGCGACCTGGGCGACGATGTGCGCCGCTGCACCGAAGCCGTACAGACCCAGTCGCTCGGCCTGCCCGGCGATGACGAGCGAGCGCCAGCCGATAAGTCCTGCGCAGAGCAAGGGTGCCAGCGACTCATCGCTCCCCCGCTCGCCCAGCGGGAAGGCGAAGCGGGCGTCCACCGTCGCCGCCGTCGCGTAGCCGCCGTCGCGCGTATAGCCCGTGAAGAGCGGCCGATCGCACAGGTTCTCGCGCTGCATCGCGCAATAGCGACATACCCCACAGGTTTGGCCTAGCCAGGGGATACCGACGCGCTCGCCCGGCTCGAGGCCCCGAACGGCTTCGCCGATGGCGTCGATGCGACCGACGACTTCGTGCCCGGGAATGATCGGAACGCGGGGGGAGGAGAGCTCGCCGTCGACGACATGCAGGTCGGTTCGGCAAACACCGCAGGCCGCCACCTTGATGCGAACCTCCCCGGCCTTGGGCTCGAGGTCGGGGAGCTCGGTCCACTCGAGCGGCGCCTTCAGCCTCTTGAGCACCATGGCTTGCATGTGTCCCCCGAAGTATCGCTCTTGATCAAAACCAGATCCGAACACCCGCCAGGACGGAAACGTCGCCCGCAGCGGCGCCGGCCGCGCGGACGAAGTCGGCCGTCGTGCCGAAGCGGCGCTGCCAGGCAACGCCGACGTAGGGGGCGAGCTCAGGGCGAACCGCGTATCGCAAGCGAATCCCGGCATCGAGGTCGGATAAGCCCGAGCCGATTTCCCGCGCAGGATCGGCCTTGCCGTAGAGGTTGACCTCGACTTCCGGCTGCACGATGAGCCGCTGCGTGAGCAAGATATCGTACTCCGCCTTGACGCGCGCCGCCGTACGGCCCTCATCGCCCACATAGACCGTCGCCTCGAGGTCGAACCAGTACGGCGTGAGCCCCTGGACGCCAAGCGCCGCCCAGGCCCGAGGCGGGCCGCCGCCGAAGTCCTCGCGCGCGCCCGCCTGCAGATTCCACCAGCGAGCGATGATTCGATCCCAGAATGCCTCCACTCGCGCATCCTCCGTGGAGCCGCCGACTCGCTCCCCCTCGCTCCTGACCCACAGTTTGTCGTAGTCGCCGCCGTACCAGCCCTGCGCTTGCCACACCGCCGCCGCGCCTTGATCGGTTGGGCGCCACTCGAGCTGATCGAACAGGATCATTGCGAAGCGATCGGTGTCATCCATCTGCATCATCGTGCCCATCTCTCGGTACGGCATCTCAGGCAGGGCATGCGACGGGGGGGCGGGCGGCACGTGCTCTGCCTCCGACTCCTCACTTGCCTCGCTTCCCGGGTGGCTTTCGGGCGACTCCTGCGTCCATGCCATCGAGGCGTAGAGAAGCGCGCCACCGATTCCGAGCGAACCCAGCGTCCTGCGGCGTCTCACGGCTTCATCGCCTCACTCGAGGCTCTCTCGACCGCCACCTCGCGGAACATTCCGGCTTGCATGTGATAGATCAGATGACAGTGATACGCCCAGCGGCCGAGCGCGTCCGCCGTCACCCCATAAGCGAGACGCTGTCCCGGCTGAACGGTGATCGTGTGCTTGCGTACGAGAAATTCTCCTTGCTCGGATTGCAGCTCGCCCCACATGCCATGCAGGTGAATGGGGTGGTGCATCATGCTGTCGTTGACGAGCACGATCCGCAGCCGCTCACCGTAGTGGAATCGCAAGGGCTCGGCTTGCGAGAACTTCTCTCCGTTGAATGACCACATGAAGCGCCGCATGTGTCCCGTGAGGTGCAGCTCGATGTCGCGCAGCGCCTCGCGACGATCGATCGGACCACCGAGGGTGTGCAGATCGGCGTAGCAGAGAGCGCGTCGCCCGTTGTCTCGCAGACCGACCCCCGGGTCGTCCAGGCGGCTCTGCGGCTGCCGGGCGAGCGAGTCCACGCCGGGCCCGTATTCGGTGGGGACATGCCGCACGGGGAAGCCGATCTCGTGATCCATCTCGTGATCCATCGACATCCCGCCGTGGTCCATGCCCTGCATGCCCATCTCGCTCCCCATACCCATGTCGGCCATCCCGAGGAGCGGACGCGGATCGAGCGCAGGCACTTGCGCCTGCATGCCGGGCGAGGGTGCCAGCGTGCCCCGAGCGTAGCCCGTGCGGTCGATCGATTGCGCGAAGATTGTGTAAGCGCGATCCTCTTTGGGCTCGACGATGACGTCCAGCACTTCTGCCGCACCGAGACGAAACTCATCCACGCTCACGGGCTCCACGTCCTGACCATCGGCCGCGACGACCGTGAGCTTCAATCCCGGAATGCGCACATCCATGATGCTCATAGAGGAGCCGTTGATGAAACGCAGGCGCAGTCGATCGCCTCGCTGGAAGAGGCCGGTCCAGTTGGCCGCCGGTGTCGCACCGTTCATGAGATAGGTGTAGGCATAGCCTGAGACGTCGGCGAGGTCGGTCGGGTCCATCCGCATCTGTCCCCACAGGCGACGCTCATCCAGCGCCCGCCCAAGTCCCTCGAGCCTGATGTCCTTGAGCAAATCGCCGACCGTGCGTTTTCCAAAGTTGAAGTAGTCGCTCTTGAGCTTCAGCAATCGATAGACGTGCTCCGGGTCGATATCCGTCCAGTCGGAAAGCAGCACGATGTAGTCGCGGTCGACTCGATGCCGCTCGCCGCGCCGTGGCTCGACGATGATCGGCCCATAGAGCCCTGTCTGTTCCTGAAAGCGCGAGTGGCCGTGATACCAGTAGGTGCCCGACTGGTTCACGCGAAAGCGATAAACATACGTCTCACCCGGTCCGATGCCGTCGAAGCTGATGCCCGGTACCCCGTCCATGTCCGCCGGCACGATGATGCCGTGCCAATGGATCGAGGTCGGCGCCCGCAGCCGATTGGATACGCGCAACGTGATGAGATCCCCTTCGCGCCAGCGCAGCACGGGCCCCGGAAGCTGCCCGTTGACCACCGTGGCAATCCGGGGCGTACCGGTGTAGTTCACCTCGAGCTCGCCGATCTCGAGGCTGAAGTCCGTGCCCGAGAGCACGCTGGGTGCAGTCGCGGCCCTGGCCCAGCGCAGAGGGCGCGGGCCGAACAGCGCGAGCGTGGTACCGGCGGCAACGCCCTCAACGAAGCGGCGCCGCCCTGCGGACCGGGGCGATAAGTTATGTCGAGCTCGATCCATCGCTAAGTGTCCTGAATCAGAAACTCGCCGTGCACCGAGAGCGCCGCCGCGGCCCGACCGCAAGGCGCGACGACCGCGAATACTTTAGCGTATTCAAGGGAGGAGCAACGCAGCGGGCGGGGCGCCGCGGTGTTCGAATGCCGGCGAATTTCTGATTCAGGGCACTAGCCCTCGATCAATACTCATTGTTCTTGGGAAGGTCGTGAGAGTCGGGGGCCGGCTCGCGATCGGCCGTTACCTGAGCGCAGCCTCGTTCATCGCGCTCGGCCTCTTCCTCGCCTTGAGCGATGCGCGGCAGGGGAGATAGTCAAGCGGAGCGAAGGTATTCGCGCATGCGGTCGCTCGAGTAAATGTAGATGCTGTTTCCCAGGATGCTGATCGCGAACAGCGCCAGGGATGCCGGAGTGACCTCGAGCACTTTGTGCAGGCCCAGCCAATCGACGGGCGCATCGAGCCAGTGCGAGAGTCCCGCCAGGCGCCCGCTCGACGGATCTCCGCCGCTCAGGTGGGCCACGGCGACACGCAGGCCGTCGATCACGCCGATGTGCGTCCACTCCCCGTCTCGCAACCAGCGGTACACCTGCACGCTGATCAGGCACAAAAACGCCGCGAGACACCCGTAAGCGACCACGGCGCCCACGACGCTCTCGGTGCGCAGCGCCGCCTCGCGGGCGGTCATGGTTGCGCTGCGCCCACAGCCGGGCACCCCTTTACTTCCAGACGCACGATATGGCCTGCCTCGCCCTGCAACTCGGAGGGCTTCAGCACGCTGTCCGTCGGCTTGAGATCGATGTCGATCCAATACACATCGCCCGTGCGCTTGCGGTCGGCGATTGCCGGATTGAATCCGAGCGACTGGGCCTGCGTCACTCGGGCGTCGGCACGCTTCTGCTCGCTGTAAAGCCCGAGCGATATGACCGGAGCGTCGTTCGGTCCCGGCATTTCCAGCGCATCCTCGATGCCGCCCGCCTTGAGCTTGGCCAGCATTTGATCCGCGCTGCCGCGGGCGGAGGAGATCGGCAGATACACCCAAACCCCCGCCCACACCTCGCCCTCGGCGACCCGCTGCCTGGGATCGTATCCGCCGCCTCGCAGGGTGCTGGCGGCATGTGCAGCCTCCGCGACCTCGCGGAACGGACCCACGCTGATGCAGCGTTTCACGTTGGTGAGGAGCCCCCCGGACGGCTCCTCGCCCGCCCCGCCCTCGCCTCCCGTGCCACCCCTCGCGCCGACGATGCCGCCCCCGACACTCTCGCCGCCACTTCTGCCCCGGGCTGCTCCGGACGCTTCGGAGGCGAGCCTCAAGGTCGCCGTCGCCGCAGCGCCCGCCGGCTCGTCCGAGTGTGCGATGCCGTGTACCCAGAGAAAATAGCCCACGTTCGCGAGCGCGAGGCACACCACCAGAGTCTTCAGCATCGTCATGCCTCGACTCCCCGCAGGCTCACCTCGCCAGACACGAATCTCTGCAATCGGCCGTCGCCGACTTCGAGCAGCAATGCACCCTCCTTATCCACCCCCCGTGAGAGCCCCAAGATGGCGCCGTCCCCAGCGCTCAGTATGCGCGCCGGGCGGGCGGCCAGCGCATCGAGCGCCTCCCACTCCGCGCGAAACGGCCCGAATCCGTCTCGCTCGAACTCGGCCAGCATACCGAAGAGCGCCTCGAGGAGCGCGGCCGAGAGGGCGTTGCGCGATACCGCCGCCACGCCGGCGTCGGCGAGCGCCGCGACGCGCGCACCGCTCGCCTCGATCTCGTAGCGCTCGGCAGCGGAGAGCTTGAGATTGAGGCCCACGCCGATGACCACGTGGGCGGCGGCGCCCTCAACCGCGGTCAGCTCGAGCAGTATGCCGCCCACCTTTCGATCGTCGAACCAGATATCGTTCGGCCACTTGAGGCGGATCCCTTGCGCGCCCACGCGCTTCAAGGCCCGGGAAACCGCGACGGCGCTCGCAAGACTCAAGGCCGGGCTGGGGAACCCGGAATCGCGAAATCCCCAGCCTATCGACAGGGCGATCGCGGCGCCGAAGGGCGAGATCCAGCGCCGGCCGTGCCGGCCGCGCCCGGCATGCTGCAATTCGGCGAGGCAGGCATCGGCCTGCCCCAAGGGAGGTCGCGGGGAATGGAGCAGGCGCGTATTGGTCGAGTCCACCTCGAACAGCACTTCGAGCCGATGGAGCCTGCGTCGGCCTTCGCCCCCGAGCGCCGCACGAATGCGCTCTTGGGAGAGCAATTCGACCGGATTCGCCAAACGATACCCGCGGCGCGGCACGGCGGCGATATCGACGCCTTGGTCGCGCAATCGCCCGATCGCCTCGCCGACCTCGCGGCGATTCGTCTCGAGCGCGCGCGCGAGCGAAGCGCCGGAGCGCACTTCACCGTCCGCGAGCAACCCGACGAGCGCGGCCCTGTCTACGCGGCGCGGGAGCGAAACAGCCATAGCTTCTTGACGCGATTCTCTTTGCCCGCCGCCATGCGTGCGATGTTGCCTCGATGAGTGAAGATCACGAACAGCTCCATCGCGATGAGGAAGGCGACGAGTGGCATGTCCTTGGGCTCGAGGAGGTAAGCGGCGCCGGCGAGCGCCGCGCCGGCCAGCATGCTCGCGAGCCCGACGTAGCCGGACAGCACGAGTACGAGCAACCAGACGCCGAGCGCGGGAAGGAGCAGCGGCAGGTCGAGCGCAGCCACGACGCCGACCATGGTGGCCACTCCCTTGCCGCCCCGAAATCCGAACCACACCGGATAGACGTGCCCGATGATGACGGCGAGCGCGCAGGCGAGCGAGAGCCACTCGCGCGAGAGCCCCGGATCGATCCCGACGCCCGGAAGCTCGGCCCGGGGCAGATACGCCACCGCCAATACGCCCTTGCCGATATCGATGGCGAAGACCGCGAGGCCGAACCACCTGCCGAGCGTGCGGAAGGCATTCGTCGCCCCGGCATTGCCGCTGCCGAGGCGCCGAATGTCGACGCCGCGGAGGCGGCCGAGCACCAGACTCCCCACCAGCGCGCCGAGCAGGTAGGCCGCGAGAGTCTTCACACCGAGTTCCCACATGCGCGAATTATATGCGCCGCGGCAGGTGTATTTCCGCGAGCATGCAGCGCACGCCGCCCCCGCCATGGCGCTCGATGTGGGGGATGTCGGCGGCGAGGATGTTGCCGTGCTTCTCGAGCTGACGGCGCTGCCGCGCGTGCAGGCTCCGCCATGCCCTCGTCGATAGCGCGATCAGTGGCGAGCGCGCCGGGGAGAGCTCGAGCAGGTTGCCCGCGAACTCGCGCATCTGCGAGCGTGTAATCTCGATCACCTCGTGCCCCGCGGCCTCGAGCCGTGAATGGACGTCATCGCGATGACGGCGCCCGGCGATCGACTCGGCGCAAACTACTGCGAAGGTCGCGCCGATCGCCATCATGACGTTCGTGTGATAGAGGGGCTTTGCCGGGTGGTCGAACGCTTCGAAGGTGACGAGCTCATAATCGAGCTGCTGGGCGAATTCGCCCAGCACGTCCAGATCGGTTCGCGGCGAGAGGCTCGCATAGGCGACGCGTTGCGGCCGATCGAGCACCAGGCTTCCGGTTCCCTCGAGAAACTTGCCCTGGCTCTCGCGATAGCTGAGATCCACCGTCCGGACGATGCGGAAGGAGCCTTGCTCGATGACTCCGCGTATCACCTCTTCACGGCGTTCGCTGCGCCGATTGGGCGCGAGCAGCGGATAGAGCACGACGGTGCCGTCGCGGTGGAAGCTCACCCAGTTGTTGGGGAAGATCGCATCGGGCTTCACGGGCTCGTCCGTGTCCTCGGCCACGATGACGTGCACGCCGGCCCTGCGCAAGCTCTCGGCGAGGGCGTCGAACTCCTCGAGGGCGAGCCGCTCGAGGTCCGAGGGAGCGGCCACCGCGCCACGCGTACGGGCGCTGCGCGCCGCGATTGCGTGCTGGAACGAGTTACTCGGCGCGGTTTGCGGGTTGAATGCGAAATGCGCCGGCCGCACCATGAGCACCGCCGCGGCCGCTTGCGCCTCCTTGGGGGGCTCGGAGTTCGGCATTAGGCTAAACTACACGAAGGGCAGCCCCTTGAGCCACCGCAGCAGGCGCGGCCCGACAATCTTAAAGAGAGCTTCGCGTTTCGCTTTGGGGGTATCGCCCTTTGCCCGTTTCATTGACCAAGTCGCTCTTCGGCGCACTCGCGGTCGTGGCGCTCGCCTCGGGCGCCGCGCCGAGCAGGGGTGCGCCCGGGGTGCAGGCGCCGGCCGACAAGCCCGCCGCGACGTACGCATTCAGCTTCGAGATGCTGCTCGCCGAGGCGAAGCGGCTGGCCACGAGACCCTACTCCCCGCAGCGCAGCACTCTGCCCGCCGGCCTCGACAAATTGAGTCCGGAGCAATATCGCAGCATTCACTTCAACCGCGACGCAGCGATCTGGCGCCGGGAGAACCTGCCGTTTCGGCTCGAGCTGTTGCGAGCCTCGAACAACATGCAGGCGACACTCGTCACGGTGTCCATCGTCGAGGATGGCATGGCCTCCGATCTCATCGCGACGCCGGCCATGTTCGACTTGGGTCCCGCCGGTCCTCAACTCGGCAAGGTGGTATCGCTCCCGCTGTCGGGCTTTCGTCTGGTCAATCAAATCAACTCGAAAAAGATCTGGGACGAATTCCTGGTGTTCCAGGGGGCGAGCTATTTTCGGGCCGTGCCGAAGGGCCTGCTCTATGGTCTGTCGGCGCGCGGTCTCGCGATCAACACCGCGGAGCCCTCGGGCGAGGAGTTTCCGGCCTTCGCGCACTTCTGGATCGAGCGCCCGGCTGCGCGTGCCACCTCGATCGTGATCGACGCGCTGCTCGAGAGCGAATCGACGACGGGCGCTTATCGCTTTACCGTTCAACCCGGTGTCGAGACGGTCACGGACGTCGAGCTCACCCTGTTTCCGCGGGCCGACATGCGCGTGGTCGGTATCGCGCCGCTCACTTCCATGTTCTTGTTCGACGAGACCAATCGCGGGCGACTCGACGACTATCGTCCCGAGGTGCACGACTCCGACGGCCTGCAGATCACTTCCCATGGCGGCGAGCACATATTTCGGCAGCTCGCAAACCCCACTAAACTCCAGGTGTCGACGTTCACGACGCTGCCGCCGCAGGGTTTCGGGCTCGTGCAACGCTCGCGGGAGCAGAGCGATTATCAGGATTTCGAGAACCTGTACGAGCGGCGCCCGAGCGCGTGGGTCGAGCCGGTCGGGGATTGGGGCGCAGGAGCGGTCGAGCTGGTGGAGATCCCGTCGGGGCGTGAAAGCAATGACAACATCGTGGCCTTCTGGCGGCCGGCCCAGGTCCTTACCGCAGGGCATCCGGCGACGTTCGCCTACCGCCTCACCTGGCTTTCAGAGCCGCCCCTTCCGAAGTCCTTGGGCCAGGTGGTCGCGACTCGATCCGGTGCGAGCCTTGACGGCAAGCGCCGTGTGTTCATTCTCGACTTTGTCGGCGCGGGCGAGAAGACCGAGGGTTTGCGGGTCGATCTCGGCGCATCGGCGGGCAAGATTTCCAACGTGGCGCTGATCTCGAACAGCGCCCTGCATGGGCTGCGCGCGAGCTTCGAAATCGATCCGAACGACGCGGAGCTGATCGAGCTGCGGCTGCGCGTGATGCGCGCCGACCTTCCGGTCTCCGAAACCTGGCTCTATCGATGGACCTCAAGCTGAGCTCCGCTGCACGAGTCGATTCGGTCGATGCCATCGGGGGGATGCCGCCCGAGGCGCCGCTGCGGATGGTTGCGCAGAATCTGTCCTACGCGCCGATTCGAGTCAACCCGAGTCGTGCCGACTCGGGCGTCGTGTTCGCGCGAATCATCCTTCTCACGGTGAGCGTCGGAGTGACGGTTTACGGCGTCTACCAGATGCTGCAGGTCGTGCGCTTCGCCAGCATGACGCTGCTGCAGGGCCTCATGATCTTTTTCTTCGGCGTGTCGCTCGCCTGGATCGCATTCGCGGCGGGCTCGGTCATCGCCGGTGCATCGAAGCGCCGCGACTTCATCGACGGACGCCACGGAGCCGCATCGACGCTGACCGCACTCGTCATGCCGGTTTACAACGAGAACCCGACGCGCACAGCGGCGGCGCTTCAAGCGATGGCCGAAGCGCTCGCGCACATCGGCGCGAGCTCGGGTTTCGAGATCGTCGTGCTCTCGGATTCGACGAACGCCGACGCCTGGGTCCGCGAAACGCTCGTCGTCGATCGATTACGCAGGGCGCTCGCCACGGTCATGCCGGTTTGGTATCGCAGGCGCTGGCGCAACATCGCGCGCAAGTCCGGGAATCTGGAGGACTTCGTCACCCGGTGGGGCGCTCGCTACGACCATATGATCGTGCTGGATGCGGACAGCTTGATCGATGGAGCCACCCTCAAGCGGCTCGTGGACATGATGAGCGCGGACCCGGCGCTCGGGATCCTGCAGACTGCTCCGCAGCTCATCGGCGCGCGCACCTTCTTCGGTCGGCTGCAGCAGTTCGCGGCCTGCATGTACGGACCGGTCATCTCGCGCGGCCTGGCCGCCTGGTCCGGCAACTGCGGCAACTACTGGGGCCACAATGCCATCATCCGCGTACGCGCGTTCGCCCAGAGCTGCGGGCTGCCCGAGCTCCCCGGGCGCAAGCCCTTCGGCGGACATGTGCTGTCCCACGACTTCGTCGAGGCGGCGCTCATGCGCCGCAGCGGCTGGAAGGTGAGCATGACCACGGATTGCCGCGGATCCTGGGAGGAATCTCCCCCCTCGCTCATCGACGTCGCGATTCGCGATCGGCGTTGGGCCCAGGGAAATCTGCAGCACATGAAGATCATCGGCGCCTCCGGCCTCAAGCTCGCGAGCCGCGTGCACCTGGGGCTCGGCATCATGAGCTATCTCTCCTCCCCGCTGTGGCTGCTGATGCTCAGCATCGGTTTCGCGCTCGCCGTGCAGTCGCACCTGATTCGTCCGGAATACTTCAGCCACGATTTTCAGCTCTTTCCGACGTGGCCGCGGTTCAACGTCGAGCTGATGATGGCCCTCTTCTGGTTCAGCATGATCGTGCTGCTGATCCCGAAGATACTGGGACTCATCCGCGCGCTGGCATCGCGGCGGCTGCGGCGCGGTTGCGGAGGCCTCATCGGCGTGGCTGCGAGCTTCGTGCTCGAGGTCATCTTGTCGGCGCTCTATGCCCCCGTACTCATGTTGATTCAGAGCCGTCATGTGTTCGAGGTGTTCATGGGACGGGACTCTGGCTGGAATCCCCAGCGCCGGGACGGCGGTGGCACCAGTTGGGGTGACGCCTGGCACTTCCACAAGCGCGACACGCTGCTCGCGGCCAT
>Ga0187784_10001630_pt1 | contig 17846 bp, 19 predicted proteins | sample 1015_SJ02_MP15_2_FD_132964 | JGI IMG/M metagenome (GOLD analysis project Ga0187784, IMG submission 132964) | Tropical peat soil microbial communities from peatlands in Department of Meta, Colombia - 1015_SJ02_MP15_20_MG | ecosystem: Environmental > Terrestrial > Soil > Wetlands > Peat | place...
CCAGGTGGAGGTAGTCCGTGGGGCAGAGGAATATCTTCATGGTTTGGAGGGTCATCTGAAGGCCAAAGGGTTCGATGTAGATACCCATGTCCGGTATGGGAATGAGGTTGAGGAGATACTAGATCATGCGGCCCAGAAAGAAATTGACCTAATCGCCATCTCTACGCCTCGCCATAGAGGAGTCAAACATTTTTTTCGGGGATGCGTATCTGAAAAAATCGTGCGCCATACGCCGAAGCCAGTCTTTCTGGTTCCGTGCAGTGGATAGATCACAGCGGATTTAATGGAGCAAGCGGGTCCAGAAATGGAAAAAAAGGGAGGATCATTTATGTATATCTTTTGCCCGAAGGCGAGTGAGCAGTTCACCTTTTAACCTCCCTTCTTAGCAGTGTTTCGGAAAGATTTTTCATGAACAGGGCGCAAATACCCCATAAGAAAGGCAACCACAAAGGAATCAAAAAAAGCGGTTTCGGATACTGCCAGGCCCCAAGGTAAACTGCTACAGATTCTCCTATGGGGCCAAGGACAAAGGTCACGAAATAGAAGAGTAGATCACTTTTGGTATGCCATTTGGTGAGTGCAACGATGCTGAGCGCCGTATAACAAATGGTTAGAACAACTGGCTTATGCCAGAACAATCCTACCAATACGATACATAAGGTATACAAACCTAATTCAAATGTAAGTTCTCTTTTCATTAGGCGGCAAACCTAAATGAACGATTTAAAGTTCTTTTCCATTTTCGGGATCCTGTGTCCTGGTTGATAATGCTATCCACTCCACCGTAAAAGTCAAGTTGATTTTCCTTGTCATTCTCCATCCCAATGATTATAAATACCCCAGAGGAGCAAGGAATGGAGCACAAATTTACAAACCGGCTGATTCATGAGACCAGCCCTTATCTCCTACAACATGCCCATAATCCGGTGGATTGGTACCCATGGGGAGGAGAGGCTCTGAGCCAGGCCAAGAAAGAGGATCGACCCATTCTCGTCAGCATTGGCTACTCCTCTTGCCATTGGTGCCATGTGATGGAGAAGGAATCTTTTGAAAATGAGACAATTGCGGGAATCATGAACCAACGCTTTATTAATATTAAGGTCGACCGGGAAGAAAGACCGGATCTTGACGAAGTTTATATGAATGCTGTTCAGGTGATGACTGGTTCAGGGGGATGGCCGATGACCGTCTTTTTGACTCCCGATCTCATCCCCTTTCATGCGGGAACCTATTTTCCCCCTGAAGATCGACGGGGAATGCCGGGTTTTTCAAAAGTTCTGGTGGTCGTCTCTGATTATTATCGCTCTCATCGAGGGGAAGTGGAGAAGGTGGAGGCGCAACTGAAAAATGCCCTCCATCAGATCGCTGAGATTATTCCCTCTCAGGAGGCCGTGAGCGATAGAGTCCTGTCGAAGGCTTTCAGTGCTCTGGAAAACCAATTTGATCCCTTTTACGGAGGATTCGGGAATGCTCCAAAATTCCCGAGCAGCATGGCCCTCTCCTTTCTGCTCCGACACTGGAAGAGTGCGGGATCAAAAAAGGCATTGGAGATGGTGGAAAAGACGCTGGAGAAGATGGCCAATGGCGGGATCTACGACCACATAGGAGGAGGGTTCCATCGTTATTCTGTGGATGAACGATGGCTCATTCCCCATTTTGAAAAGATGCTTTATGACAACGCCCTGCTTTCCAGAACTTATTTTGAAGCCCATCAAGCCACTGGAAAAGAAAGGGACCGTCTTGTGGGCGAAGAAATCCTCGATTATGTCCTTCGTGAAATGAAGAGCCCGGAGGGAGGATTCTACTCTACCCAGGATGCCGATAGTGAAGGTGAGGAAGGGAAGTTTTATGTCTGGACGAGAGACGAGATTAAAGAAGTATTGGGCAAAGAGAAGGGGACCCCTTTTTGTGCTTATTATGGGGTAGCCAAGGATGGAAATTTTGAGGGAGGGGCAAGCGTTCTTAATATTGCTTCCACTTTAGAAAAGGTTTCTCAATTATACGGGGTGCCTGTTGCAGGGTTGGAAAAGGAACTGGCAGAGGGGCGGCAGAAGCTCTATGCTGCAAGGGAAAAAAGAGTGAGACCCGGGCGGGATGAGAAGATTTTGGCCTCTTGGAACGGTTTGATGATCTCCAGCTTTGTCGATGGATTTAAGGTCACGGGGAATGAAAAATATCTTGACGGGGCGAAAGAAGCAGCCCGCTTCATCCTCCGGGAGATGAGGAAAGATGGCGACTTGATAAGGGTGTTTAACACAGGAAAATCTGGGGTGAAGGGGTATTCGGAAGACTATGCCTTTATTATCCAGGCCCTCATCGATCTGTATGAAGCCACGTTTGAGACGGAATGGTTGAAAGAGGCAGAAGACCTCAATCAGAGAATGATTGACCAATTCTGGGATGAGAGCAAAGGAGGTTTCTTCTTCACGGGAAAGGAGAATGAATCTTTGATTGCTCGATCAAAAAACCCTTATGACAATGCCATCCCTTCAGCGAATTCCATAGCGGTATTTAATTTGATCAGACTTGGCTATCTCACCGGAGAAGAATCTTTAAAACCGAAGGCCGAACAGATCCTTCACCTCTTTCATAACTTTCTTGACCAACATCCTTCTGGATTTGCCCACATGTTATCCGGCCTCTCTTTCTTTTTGAATCCCCAGGAGATCGGGATCATCGGTTCAAGGAATAATCTTAAGACAAAATCCATGCTTAAGGAAATCTACCTCGCTTACCTTCCTAACAAAATCTTGAGCCTAAGGGATCCTCAAGAACCGACCAGGGGAAAATGGTTTCCATTTCTCACGGAGAAAGGAATCCCGGAGGTTCCGACGACCTTTGTCTGTAAAGGATCTACTTGCTTACCGCCTGTGAAGAATGAAGAGGAGTTAAAGAAAATATTGGAAAGATAGGGATCAAGCTACGATTCTGTCGATCTGAGCCGCCTGGTCCTCCTCGATCACGTTTCGTATTTTTAATACACTGGAAACCCGAACAAATTCGCTTGATCATGATCGCCCTTTCTCGTGACGAGTGAAATCGTTCGGCAGCCGAGCGTTTCGAAGGGGTCCGCCGCAGCGAAGGTTAGGCCATTTCTTTGGTATAGGGAATGACGATGGCACCACGCTTAAAATTACCGAGAACTTCTGCCTTCCCACGCAAAAACAACTGGCCCACAAGGGCTGCCGTAACCGCATCAAGTTCATCCCCGTTCATGTTCTCGTTTAGCCCTTTGACTCCGAGTTTTTCAAGTCCTTTACGCAGCTTCGACAACCCATCTTGCTTCCGGCCCGTATGCCATATATCTTGGGCAGCCCCGGGGTAGACTTCGATCACGAAATAGCTGCGACGAGCGAGAGCTCTTTTTAGTTGGATACCTCGTTTTGTTAGTAACCTCATCGGCCCGAGCGTAATGGGAAAAAAACGGATGCCGCGTCTCAGTAATTCGCGGTCGCATGGTCGGAAATGTTCCCCGTTTTTGTCTTCTATTGATTTTCTCCCGGGCGGCAGGTTGAGTGGTGCATCTATGGCAATCAAAGTCGGATTTTCTTTCTCTATGTAATTGATAATCTCCCGATCTTTATGGAGTATCGTGCAAAAAGCGATTTGATTCTTTTTCAGTGTGCAGATGCCAGTGTTACGCATCGGACTACCCGCAAGGTCAATACCCAGTACCTTGCCATTTTTCCGTTTAAGGGAGTCCATGATTCACTTTGTTTGAATTTGATTCTTCTTAATCCATTCTCTACCACTTTTCGGCCCTGCTGTCTATAAAATGATTGGTTGTTTCTAGCCCATTTTTTTCTTTTAATAGCAGAAAATGCGAACTTCATATGAAATGAATGGTCTTTCAAATCTTGACAAGATGAAATGAAATGTTTATCTTTATGAAAATATTTTCATTCTTTTCTTAACCTATTATGAATATAGCGCTTTTTAGAAATCTTTTTAGAGAAAAGAAGCTCAGTCTGAGCCATCCCAGGCTTCTGATTTACCAGGAGCTTTCCAGCGCCCCAAGCCCGCTGAGTCCTTTGGAAATTTATCAAAACCTTCTCAAAATGAGGAAAAAAATCGGGCTGACCTCCATCTACCGATCCCTTGATCTGTTCGAATCTTTGGGAATTGTTTTTAAAATCACCAACGGGTCAGCGGTCAAATATAAGCTTTGTGAGTTGGAGAACCACCATCACCATATCATCTGCAAGGCATGCGGGAATGTGGTCGAATTGAATTTTTGTGACATTTCGGATTGGTCCAAGAAAGTAGCGGAGTCTACAGGTTATCAAGTAGTCGATCATCAATTGAATTTTTTTGGGTTTTGCAAGGTATGTAAGACTCAAATAAGTGGAATTCAGGAGCCAGAAGCCAGGAGCCAGAATAGGTGTTTGAATAACCTAAAGCAGAGCGAATAGAATTTATTTTTAATTCTGGATTCTGACTCCTGACTTCTGTGTTCTGGATTCGTGTTGAAAAGGCAAATTGATGTCCCATATTCATCTTCCGGATGGAGTGTTGCCTGTTTGGCTTTGGGCTTCAGGTTTCATTGTGGTGATCCTCATCTGGACCATCCTTTTGCGAACCATGAAGAAAGAGGACTTGACAAAGCGTCTTCCTTTACTGGGAATGATAGCTGCTGTCATGATCTTGGGTGCTTCCGTCGAAATTGTCCCCATCGCTTATCATGTCAACCTGACGGTCATTTCCGGGATCTTATTGGGGCCTTCTCTCATTTTTCTGGCTACCTTTGTGGTTAATACCATCCTCGCTTTGTTCGGGCATGGTGGGATTACTGTCATCGGGCTTAATACACTCACTTTCTCGATCGAAGGAGTATTGGGATATTTTCTTTTTCATCTCTTCTGGAGTGTTTTAAAAAGGTTGACCCCCGCCATCTTTTTGGCGACCTTCATCACCTTACTTTGCTCTACTTTTGCCATGATTGGAGTGGTCAGCCTAGGGACCTCCCATTACGAAGAGTTGGTTCATCAGGAGAGGGGAAAGGGAATCATCGGGTTCGAGTTTGGTAAAGAAAAGGAAGAGCATCATCCAGGCCAAGCCACTGAAGAAAAAGTGAATCTGAGACGGTTTATGGCCATCGTCCTCCCTCTGGGTTTCATCGGGTGGCTCCTGGAAGGAGTGATCACCACGTTGATTGCTCGATATATCCAGCGTCTGAGGCCAGATTTATTGAGACTAAAAACTTGATCCAGCGTGAAGCGTTAAATCCCCCCCTCGCCCTCCTTTACAAAAGGAGGGAAGGTTATTTGTGGATAAGCTCCGAAGGAGATCTAATGATTCAGCTTTCCTATTTGGATTATATCGCCGTGGAGAAGAAAAGTTTCCTTCATCGTCTCTCCCCAAAGTTGAAAATCATCGGGATGATCGTCGTCTTATCCGTCATCGTCACCGTGAGGAACCTTCCAGAACTTCTCCTCCTTTACGTCCTTCTCCTCACTCTTTATTTCACGGCGAAGGTTCCGTTGAGGATCTTTTCGCTGACCCTCTATCCCCTCATCTTTGCCGTTCTTTTTATCTTTCTTTCGGGATTTCAAATCTTTTTTATTCTTCTTATCCTTTTGAAAGTCCTCTGCGGTTCCACGGGAGTGGTCCTCCTTCTGGCTACCACGCCCTATCCTTCGATCTTTTCCGTCCTGGGGAAAATCCTTCCGTCTTCTTTTGTGATAGCTCTTTTCTTGACTTACCGATCGATCTTTATCCTCCTGACCGTCCTGGAAGATACGCAACATGCCCTCTACCTCAGGGGAGGGGTTCAGTGGAAACATCCCTGGAGGAGTTTGATCAATATTTCAAATGCCTTCGGCCATCTGATCATCCAGGGGATTGATGCGAGTGAAAAGATGTATGAGTCCATGGTCCTCCGGGGATTTAAAGGCAAGATTCATTACAGAGGGGAATAGGCGATGAAGCAAGGGGAGATGATTGTTTTAGTGGATTGCATTACTCATGTCTATCCTGACATGACGAAGGTGCAGATTTGCGGGTTGGACTTTATTGTGAACCAGGGGGAAAGGGTCGCAATCCTGGGGGCCAACGGCTGTGGAAAGACGACTCTCCTAAAGCATCTCCTGGGAGTGCTGGTACCAAAGGATGGAAGCGTGAGGGTTTTTGGAGTGGATCCCGGAAAGGAATATTCCGAGATCAGACAAAGGATAGGTGTTGTCATGCAAGATGTGGATGAACAGATCCTTGGCCCCACCGTTTATGATGATATCCTTTTTGCCCCGCTGAATTACGGCATGGAGAGGGCGAAGGCAGAAGCACTGGCCAAAGCTGTGATAGAAAGGTTGAATATCGAGTCGATTCAGGGAAAGATCGTCCATTACCTATCCGGCGGCGAAAAGAAGAAGGTGGCCTTAGCCGGTGCATTGGTGTTAGAGCCGGACCTGTTAATCCTGGATGAGCCTTTTACAGGGTTGGATCCCAAGTCAAAAAAAGACCTCATCCACATTTTGAATGATTTAAACACGGAGAAAGGGATCACTTTAATCATGACACTACATGAGGTCGAATTGGTATCTGAGGTGACGGACGTCCTTTACCTCATGCACGGGCACGGGGATCTCAGCGAGCGTGGAAGACCGAGTGAGATTTTTGGAAAATTTAAGGACTTGGAAAGCTTTAATCTGGAAGAACCAACCCTGACGAAGCTCTTCAAGGGACTAAAGGAGGAAGGACTCGATTTTGGAGATCCCCTCCGTATTGACGAGGCGATCCAGTTGATTAAAAAACATTGGAATGAGATCAAAAAATCATAGAGGCTAAATCCTCCCATCCCCCCTTTGCTAAGGGGGGTAAGAGGGAATTGCAATGAGATAGAAAATCGGTATGAAAATTGGGAATCTTAATCTAAGGGGTAACCTTGTTCTCGCACCGATGTCCGGCATTACGGATTACCCGTTCCGACAGATAGCAAAGGAGCACGGTTGCAGTTTGGTTTTTACGGAAATGGTCAGCGCGGAGGGATTGCTACGGAAGGGGAAATCATTCTTAAAAATCGGAGAGGGTGAACACCCCGTTTCCGTCCAACTCTTCGGCTCAAATCCTGGGGTCTTGGCCGAAGCCGCTCAGACGGCTGAGTCTATGGGTGCGGATGCGATTGATATCAATATGGGATGTCCGGCAAAGCAAGTGGTTGGACCCGGGGCAGGGGTCGATCTCATGCGTTTCCCGGAAAAGGTGAAAGAGATTCTTGCAAAGGTGAGAAGGGCGGTGCGGAGTCCTCTCTCCGTCAAGATTCGTTCAGGCTGGGACGGAGAACATATCAACGCCGTCGAGATTTCGAAAATTGCAGAGGGCTGTGGCGTCGATGCTCTTTCAATCCATCCCAGGACAAGAGCACAAGGGTTTGGCGGTCGGGCGGACTGGGATCTGATTGGGAAAGTGAAAAGGACGATCCATATTCCTGTGATTGGAAATGGGGATATCACAACACCATTCTTAGCGAAGAAGATGCTTGAAGAGACAGGTTGTGATGGAGTGATGATCGGGAGGGGGGCTTTGGGAAATCCGTGGATCTTCCGTCTCAAGAATTTGCACCGTCGGGAGGAAGGACTGACGGTTCTATCGCTGGACGAGAGACAGAGCGTGATTCGCCATCATTTCACGCTGGCACAAATTTATTATGGCGAGAAGTGGGCGGCGAGAAAATTTCAGAGGCACGTTTACTGGTATACGAAAGGCTTCCCCGGCTGCGCCTCCTTTCATTCGACATTATCAGGGTTAAGAGAAAAGGATGCGCTCTTGGAAGCCGTTCGTTCCTATTTCGATTTCGTTCAAAGGAGGACTTCATGCCCATCGTTTCAGTCAACGGAACGCAGATCAGCTACTGGACAGGGAGAAAAGGGATTTTAGAAGGCAGAGAAACGATTCTCTTTATCCATGGGGCGGGAGGAGGGCAGTATTCATGGAGCTATCAAAAGGGCTATTTTGAGAAGGACTTCAACCCGATCATCATTGAGCTTCCTGGCCATGGAGAATCAAAAGGAGAAGGGGAGGAGGAGATTGCAAGGTATGCGGAGCATACAGGTGCTTTCCTGAAAGCTTTGGGTTTACAAAGAGCTTTTCTCGTCGGCCACTCCATGGGCGGAGCGATTGTTCAGACATTGGCTCTGTCTCATCCGGAGATGATTAAGGGGGTCGTATTAGTGGGGACCGGTGCAAGGCTGAAGGTTCTTCCCATGATCCTGAGTGGGATCAAGGATGATTTTGAGGAGACGGTTCGAAGGATAAATCAGTTTGTATACTCTCGCAAAGTTTCGCCGATGTTTATCGAACGGGGCATCGCTGAGATGCTCCAATGTCGGCCCGAAGTCCTCTACGGCGACTTCCTGGCCTGTGACCGGTTCGACCTGATGAATGAGATAGAGAAAATCGTCCTCCCCACGCTCATTCTGTGCGGAGAGGATGACCAACTCACTCCATTAAAGTATTCCCAATTCCTTCGTACTCGAATCAAAGGTTCCAAGATGGAGATCCTTCCCGAGGCCGGCCATATGGTGATGATGGAGTCCTCTCAGCTCTTCAACGAGAAGGTTAACGGATTTACAGAAGAAGTAGTTAAGGATTCAAGGAGACTGGAAAGTAGAGAGTAGTAAGTAGCAAGTAGTTAAAACCACATTCCACCTGCCACCTTCTACCCCCGAGGTACAGGATATTTTATGAAACGCTGGTTGGTTGTGGAACTTCTGATCGCAAGAGAGTTTGGAGAGGCGGTCTCGAATTTCCTGATCGAGCAAGGTGCCACAGGCATTGAAGAGCTCGAAGGAGACCTGAAAAGGGAAAGGCTGAGGACTTATTTCCCGCTGGATGAAGGAAAGAAGAGGATTCTTGGCGTTCTCCGTCGGTATTTAGAATCGCTGAGCAGACTTTTCCCCGAGAATCCCCGAACACAAATTACGACGGCCTCTCTTCCTGAAGAGGATTGGGGTGAGAGCTGGAAAAGATTTTTTAAACCTGTTCAGGTGACACCCAGGTTTTTGGTAAAGTCTCCCTGGTCCAGGGCTCGACTGAAAAGAGGCCAGATTCCCATTGATATTACTCCAGGAATGGCCTTCGGCACCGGAACACATGCTACCACTATTCTCTGCATTCGGGCATTGGAAGAAAGACTCAAGAAGAGGGGACGATCCGTTCTTGATGTGGGAACAGGTTCAGCGATTCTTTCCATCATCGCCGCCAAATTGGGAGCTAAGGAGGTTTGGGGAATAGATATCGACGGTGTGGCTTTGGGGAATGCGAGAGAGAATGTAGAGAAGAACCAAATTTCGGACATCGTCAAGATAAGAAAAGGAAGCATCGGAAGTCTTCAAAAAAAGTTTGACGTGATCGTAGCCAATATCGATCTCAGAAGTTTGAGAAGGATGAGAAGCCCTCTTGTGGGTCGCCTCAAAAACCGGGGAGTTCTCATCCTTTCAGGGATCTTGGAGGGGGAAAAAGAAAGAATCCGTCTTCACTACCTGGAGACCGGGCTCTTGCGATGGATCGAAGCCACCGAAGAAGGAGAGTGGGTATGCCTTACCTTTCGGCGAAAATAGAAAAACGAGTTTAATTTAGGATTACTCGGAAACAGCTTTCTTAAATCCCTCCCCACCTCCCTTTACGAAAGGGAGGAGCAACCTCCCCCTTTGGAAAAGGGGGATAGAGGGGGATTTTCATCGTTCGTGGGTGATCAATTGATCATGTAAAATTTGTTTCGAGATTCGGGATTCGGATTTCGAATTTTTTCAATATTTTTGTCTCATTTCCGGATTAGCGGGAATCAAGTCATGCCTAGATTCTATATTCCTAACCCTCATATTGAAAATGGATTGCTCGAGATCGAAGGGGATGAGGTGAAACATATTCGAAAGGTTCTCCGCCTCAAAGCGGGAGATGAGATTCTTGTCTTCGATGGTCTGGGCAAGGAGTTTGAGGGGACAATTATTGAAGAAGGACGCTTTTTTGTCATGGTTAAGATTCAACATATTTTCTCCTCAAAGGGGGATTCCCCTTTGGAGGTGACTCTGGCCCAAAGCCTGCTCAAGGGTGAGAAGATGGACTACTTGATCCAGAAGGCGACGGAGTTGGGAGTCAAAGAGATCATCCCTTTTTTCTCTTCCAGGTCGGTCCCCCTTTTGGAGAAATCGAGAGGACTGAAACGGCATCTCCGATGGGAAAAAATTGCCATCGAGGCTTCCAAACAATGCGGAAGGGGAGTGGTTCCAAGGATCGAATCCCTTCAAGACTATTCTGACATGCTCCACGCCGCTTCAACGGATGACCTCCGTCTCATCCTCTGGGAAAGAGATGGGATCAAGTTGAAAGAGGCGCTAGAAAGATCGAGAGAAAAGGCGAAGATCTTTTTTGTTATTGGGCCAGAGGGAGGATTTAGTCAGGATGAGGTTGATAAAGCCAAGAGAGCTGGATTTGCCGCTGTTACTCTTGGGAAGAGGATTTTAAGGGCTGAAACGGCAAGCCTCTGCCTCCTTAGTATTATTCAATATGAGTGGGGAGACATGGCATAAAAGAGATTTCTGAAAAAGTCCAGAAATCCCTGATTACACCGATTATGAAATGATTGATTAGGGTCTGTGTAATCTTTTTTGGAATCTGCGTAATCAGAGAGCGAGAAATAGTTTTTCAGAGCTCTCATAAAAAAGAGGGCCGATTCCTTAATGAAATCGGCCCAGCCAGAAAGGAGGGGTATGAAGATGAGGTATTTACGCGGCCTTTTTCTCTAAACTTTCAACAAATTCCTTATAAGTCTTACATTCTTGGATGAGTTTGCACTTCCTCCGGCAAACTTCGACATGGATTTTGGGGCTTCCTTTCCTTTTATCACAAATAAGATAGCTCATTCTTGAGTCTCCCTTCCCACCTATTAATTCGATAGCCAGTCGGAAAAGATTCTATATATAGAATTAAGAATATATTAGAACACAAAATATGGAAATGTCAAGAAAAAAATTAAAATTTTACAAAAAAATTTATCATAGATTTCAATGAGTTATGTATATAAGGGGAAGTAAAATAGCAATTTCTTAAATCATCTTCCTGAAATTTAAGGGCTAAACCATTCGATTGGCAATTAGTGTAAAAACGGGTGAAATGAGGAATCAGAGCGTTTCTAAACAATTTTTTCTTTAATAACAATACCCCGGCGTTCCACCCTCTTCGCTCAAAAAAATTGTTCTGCCGAAACTCAGCATGAAATAAATTGCTTCTCTTTTTGGTAGCCGAGAATACAAGGCTCTTAGAAGACTAAAAAAGCAGTCATATCTATTGTCAAAACGTTGCCATGTTTTTTATGTTAAACTTGTCAGTATCACGAAGGTACTTCCTCCTTCAAGGCGAAATATTTGTTTCGGTACCAAGCCACTGGAATTTGTTTATGATCAACCTTTTAGGCTACCACTTCAGCTAAATAAAATTGGCCGCGAGATAGAGGTAAAAGCCGTTCTATTCGAAGGATCAAAGTTTTCTTGGAAGTTATTACTTACATTTATAACAATGTAAGAACATTGTTAAGCTTTTTCCATCAAAGGGTCTGCGACAAATTTGTGGGTAGATTGACATTTGCGCCAGTCATCGATAAACTACAAAAGGGAGGATTTCAAAATGCTGGGAGGAAATGCGATGTTAAAAAATAGGCGTGTTGGTATTTTAGGAACTGGTAATATGGGGGAAGCCTTGATTAGTGGCCTTATCCACGGTCATGTTTGTCAACCGAACCAAATAATATGCTCGGACACGCGTCTTGAAAGACTTAAAATGATACGAGAAACCTATGGAGTAAAAGGAACCTCTCAAAATATAGAAGTTGTGAGGCAATCTGGTATTATTATTTTGGCAGTGAAGCCTCAAATTATGAAAGTTGTCATTGAGGCAATATCAAAATACCTTGATCTATCAAAATTAATTATTTCAATTGCTGCTGGGGTTCCTCTAGATGTAATTGAATCTTGCGCCAAGCAAGAACTGAAGTTAATCCGGGTTATGCCAAATATTTGTGTTTCTGTTCGTGAAGGAGTCTCGGCTATTTCTGGAGGAAAACACGCAAGTAAAGAAGACCTATCTTTAGCAAAAACTATTTTTGATTCAGTCGGAAAATCATTATTTATTGAAGAGAATCTTCTTGATGCAGTGACGGGTTTAAGTGGAAGTGGGCCAGCATACATATTTCTTATCATTGATGCATTGGCCGACGCCGGTGTTAAAGTGGGATTATCAAGGGTTGATGCTTTAATTTTAGCTTCTCAGACAGTACTCGGTTCTGCCAAAATGCTAATTGAAACAGGAGAACATCCAGGCAAACTGAAAGATTCAGTTACCTCTCCCGGAGGTACAGCCATCGCTGGACTCCATACACTTGAAGAAGGTGGATTGCGAACTACTCTTATTAATGCGGTTGAAGTGGCCACAAACAGGTCAAAAGCTTTAGGGGAGACGATTAAGTGTAGATGTTAAGATCTTCCCATACGGTTAACGGAAGAAAAGTGGCAGTCAGTTCCCTCTTTGGTTAAAGTGTTTTCGCCAAAAAAGACCGAACCCAGAGGGAGAGACATGACTGCCAAGAAGAAGATAGCACAAAAGAGACTGATATTGCCGCAAGTGGCTGAACGACTTCGGAACATTTCTGAGGCTGAATCAAGCCGGTACGACTATCCTCCTTGTAGAGCAGAATGCAAAGCTTGCCCTGATGATTTCCCCCCGTACTTACGTTCTGCAGGTAGGCAGGATCATCTTATTCGGATACTCAAAAGATCTCTTGGTGAATGAAGAGGTGCAGAATACCTTGGCAGGGTAACCTAAAAGTGTAATCCCCTCTGGACGGACAACATTGGAATCTCTTCTCGATGGTCGATCAATTGGGTAAATTTATGGAATGCTATCTTCGGCCTTTGTCTCGAACCATAGGCCGTGAAGATCTGGAGACAGGCGATATTCAATCCAAAAAAAAAGATGATAAGTCCGCCTCATCGTATATTCGAGCCGAACATTCCTGGCGGAGGGATCACTTTCTTGATCGATATTGAGAAGGTGATGGTTAGAGCTTTCACCTATGTTCCGATCCCGGCTCCTTTTGATTATATGGAAATGGGCGGGCATAAAGAGAAGATACGGAAGCTAAAAGATGTGCTAAAGGAGATTGGAAGAAACACCAAATCCAAAACACCCATGAGAATGTTACAAGGTGATTAGGTCAATAAGTCATTGGTCATTTGATGATTTTATTCACCCAATGACTTTATTGACTAAGAGGCTTTCATTAGTACGATATGGCAGGTACGAAGAGGCAAATGGCCGAGAGAAAATGCGGACATAATCCTGTGCAGGTTTTAACGGGTGGAATCGTTCTTGTGGATTATGGCCCAATGCATATGTTTATCAGTGTGTTTGAGAACGGGAGGCCCGTCATTGCACTGGCGAAAGAAGGAGCTCATTTCGCCATGAAGGTTCTTAAGGACTTAGCAATATTTCTTCCTGTAATAAAGAAGAAATCAGAGAGGCTGGAAGTCAAGGAAGCCTTTCCGGATGTTGTTCGAAGGATGATCGAGGCGACGAAGAAGATGGAGGAGCCAGATCTAACTCCTCTTGCTGCTGTCGCAGGAGCAGCTTCTGATGTGGTTGCTGATTTCATATTCGGCAAGGGGGGAACCAAAATCATCGTGGATAATGGAGGAGATATTGCCATTCGCTTGCGGGAGGGAGATGTGGCAAGGGTAGGAGTTAAAACCGAAATCAATTCGAAACGGCCTACTTACCTCATTTCAATCGACTCTGCCATGAGGATGGGCGGAGTTGCGACCAGTGGACTTGGGGGAAGGAGTTTTACGAAAGGGATCGCTTCGGCTGCAACGATCCTTTCTGAGACAGCTTCCTTTTCCGATGCGGCGGCTACGCTCATTGGAAACTTTACGAATGTCGAAGATGCCAATATTACGAGGTCTCTGGCAGAGGAAATCTACCCTGACACCGATCTCGCCGGAGAATGGGTCACTACTAGAGTAGGAGAGTTATCTCAGGAAAAGGTCGAGGAGGCATTGAAAAGGGGTCTTTCAAAGGCGTACTCGATTTGCCAGAAAAGACTAATCCATGGGGCGTTAATTGCCTTACAAGGGAAAGTGGTCTGGACAGAATCTCTGGAACCCTTGCTCAAGAGGCTATAAATTCAAAGCGCGAGCGGAACCGTAACTCCCAAACAGGCGAGAGCTATCCAATTTCAGCATGCCGGAAATGAATAGGCAAGGGTTTTGACAAACATGAGGACCAGAAAATTCTGTCACAATTTTATCACAATCAATGGAAAAGGGGTCAACCTTATGTTGGCTAACCCCTTGATCTTTGAAAGTGCCGGGTCGCGGAATCGAACCACGGACACGAGGATTTTCAGTCCTACCCATTCAAATCTCGCGTAATTCCAAAAAGATCAAATAATCAATCAATTAGAAACGTTACATCTAAAGCAACAGTATTGACCAGATTGGTGTTGATTGGCAGAAATTGGCATCAATTTAAACTCCATGGGCAAAGTAATGGGCAAAGGTATGTGCGGAAGAGGGGAAAACTAATCAACCCTTCTCCGCACATACGAGCCCGTAAATTCTTCTCTGGATTAAAGGGGAACCCTTCATTCTTCGTTACTGCACACCATTGCTTGAAAATTCTTAAACCCTCGAAATTAGTTTACTACATTTTTGGGCGATATTTTCCTTTGTCTGGTGCGCAAAGAGAACACACTTGTTTATCAAGGAAACGTTTCCATAAGTTTCCAGGGTGTTGACTAATGGGCAGCAAAAAAATTTCAAATGTTGAATTAGAACAGTTGATTAGAGAAGGAAACGGTGTTTCCGAGATTGCCCGAAAGCTAAAGGTGTCAAAAGGCGCCGTTTCGAAACGCTTAAAGGCGCTAAATGTTGCGATCACAAGAGATGTGACCCTTCACCATGCTGGCGAGATTGTAGAGAAGAAACTCGACGCAATCGAGCAACTTCAAAAGATAAACGAGTACGCCAACGAACTCCTTGACCTCCTGATGAGATGGAACCGGGGTGATGAAGGAGCATTGCAGATTCTGGAAAGCCAGGTCCGGAAAGTGAAGCTCCGGGGTTCGGAGGAAGAGGTCACAGAGTACAAATTCAAGGACCCCCGGGAACTCGCCTTGAAAGCTATGGCTGAGATCCGAGGACAGTTGGCCTTGCAGTTGGATATCTTCAAAGCACTTTATGACATGGCAGCTGTAGCGGAGTTTCAGAAAGAGGTATTAACAGCCATAGGAGAGGTATCTTCGGATGTTCGAAGCAAAATCATTCATAACCTCCAAAAAGCAAGAGCTATTAGATCAACTCTTGACTTCCCTGGATGAACATTTGGGGGGTTTAGGAGCAAACCCCTTTCTCACTCTCGACGACTGGGCTGCAAATACCCCTGTTATTCTGGACGGAAAGCCCTTCGCGTTTAAACGGCACGAATACTTGAGAGTGCCGTACCAGGACAATCATCCTCATCAGGTTGAGATGAAGGCTGCCCAGATGGGGATTACCTCGAAAGCAATGCTCAAAGCGGTCTATGGAGCACGATTCAAGGGGTACAGGGGTATTCTCTATCTCTTCCCTGCCAAATCCGATGTGACGGACTTTTCTAAAGGCCGCATAGACCCTCTCATCGACGACAATCCAGAGACAGTGGGCAAGTGGATACGGGATACCGATGCGGCCAACATCAAGAGGATCTGGAATGCCTTCCTCTACCTCCGTGGGATGAAATCCCGAGTGGGGTTGAAATCTGTCCCTACCGATCTTGTTATCTTTGATGAGTTGGATGAGGCTCCCCAAAACGCCGTTGACATGGCGATGGAAAGGATGGCTCATAGCGAATACAAAGAGGTGATGAAACTCTCTAATCCCACTCTCCCGGATTACGGAATTGACAAGGCCTTCCAGGAGACGGATCAAAGATACTGGCTTCTAAAGTGCTCAAAATGTGGAGAGTACACATGTCTTGAAGATACCTTCCCGGGTTGCCTTTTGGAAATCAACGGAAGGGTGATCCGGGCCTGTTCCAAGTGCAAGGAAGAGCTTGACCCTGCACTTGGGGAATGGATAGCCAAGAGGCCGTCTATTACTGACAAGCGCGGTTATCATTACAGCCAGTTATTTTCTCAATTCCTCGACCCCTCAGAGATCCTACACCAATTCAGGACTACCGCAAACCTTACGGACTTCTATAACCTGAAGATGGGTATCGCCTACGTCGAAGCTCAGAACCGGTTGAGCGTATAAGATGTGCTTAATCTATGCGGAAGCGACGGCATAGAAAGCGAAGATCCTGGTCCCTGCTTCATGGGAGTTGACCAGGGCGCCGATCTGCATGTTGTCTTAGGCAAGAAGGCTCGGCAAAAGGCTGGCAAGCTCATTCATTTAGGAGTCTATAAGGACTGGGAAGAGCTCGATAGGCTAATGAAGAATTTCCATGTTTCCCGATGCGTGGTTGATGCACTTCCCGAGACGAGGAACGCCCGGGCCTTTGCCCAGAGGCATAAGGGCAGGGCTTACCTCAATTATTATAACGAGCACCAGAGAGGTTCTTATGCCTGGAACGAAGCCGAACTAATCGTGCAGTGCGACCGCACGGAAAGCCTTGACGCCAGTCACAAGGAAATAATTGACCAATCAATAATTCTTCCGAAAGAATGTGAGATCGTGAAGACTTTTGCCTGCCATCTCCATAACGTCGCCAAGAAGCTTGAGGAAGAGGAGGAGACTGGCTCTAAGAGGTATGTCTATGTCAAACTGGGACCCGATCATTTCCGACATGCCTTCAATTATGAGGCCATGGCGAGACAGAGCAGTCCGGTTTTCCTGTTCCCAAATCTCTGATGGAGGATAACATTATGGCCATTGTTGCGAAGGCGAGACGGACGGAAGAGGGAATCATCGTTCACGAGTTGGATAATGGGGAGAAAAAGCAGTACGTGGCGGTCAGAGGTGGTCTCAGCTGGCCGCTTATGGCCGAGAAAGTATTGCCTGCTTATTTCTGCATAGCAGGAGAAGAGTTGATATCTGTGGCCCAGAGGAGGGAGAATCAGCGTGGCAGGCTCATTCTTCTGAGTGAATATGAGGCCCCTGATATTCTATCGTTACCCTCGTTTTTCACAAAGCTAACCGACGACGCAAAACTTCTTATGTGCAACACTTTCTATACCGTGACGCAATCATTCCAAGGGGAAGATTATAGTGGGCATGCGGAAACATTCCGAAAGTTTGTATACGAGAAGCAGAGTGGAATCCATCTTGAAGAGGCCCCCAGGGCAGACAGACCAGACCTTGGTCTATTTTATAGCAACGAACGGATGAAGAAAGGTCTCCTGGAACTTCCAGAAGGAAGTCTTGTGCGTAACCAGCTGAGAACAGTGGTGGCTGAAAAAGTAAATCAACTGTCCCAAACGCTCAATGCAGTGAATGCGTTACGATTTGTCGTATGTGGCTTTGAAAAATATAAGCCGAGTAACACCAGTTCAAACTGGTGATCGAAGACAAGTCGAGGAACATGGAAATCGGCATGAAGACCGACGTAGGGGAAAAGTTGGCCTCCCAACCTGGCGGTTACACAAATCGTTGCTCAGCGATGTCATCCTGGGCTGCAGATTACGAGTTGAAATCATGTATCCCAGTTGAACGTATGGAGATCAAATCTTCACTTTTTTGAGGTGCCGAAAACAGATGGTTTACAGCAGCTATCGATCCCTACCAAAACAATTTCCGTCGGTCTCATCCGTTCACTGGTCACACCTGCTATGCGTAACAACTCCACCTGCTACTGTGTGCCCAACGGTTGCCTTGGGGATC
>Ga0187784_10001632_pt1 | contig 17838 bp, 18 predicted proteins | sample 1015_SJ02_MP15_2_FD_132964 | JGI IMG/M metagenome (GOLD analysis project Ga0187784, IMG submission 132964) | Tropical peat soil microbial communities from peatlands in Department of Meta, Colombia - 1015_SJ02_MP15_20_MG | ecosystem: Environmental > Terrestrial > Soil > Wetlands > Peat | place...
CGCGGTCGGACTCAAGAGCAGCAGCGCCGCCAGCAACGCCGTGGCCCTGGCTTCACTTCACGCTCTAAGACGAAGGGTAAGTGACCTCGAAGTTGTAAGGCTCGGCGTGCAAGCCAGCTTTAGGGCGGGAGTGACTCTCACGGGCGCTTTTGATGACGCATGTGCCTGCTATTTTGGAGGCGCGGTTGTCACAGACAACGTGAAGCGGAGAATTTTGAAACGGTTCAGGCCCAGGGGAGGTTTGCGAGTTCTCATTCATGTTCCGAAGGTCAAGAAATACACTCGGGATGTCGATCCGGATTCTTTCAGATCGATTAGGCCCTTCGTCAAAGTCGCTCATCGCTTAGCGTTGAGAGGGGAGTACTGGAACGCTATGACGCTCAACGGCCTTGTTTACTCGATGGCTCTCGGCTACGACACCAGAGCCGCCACGACGGCTCTAGACTCGGGAGCGTTGGCCGCGGGGTTGACGGGAAAGGGTCCGGCAGTCGCAGTCATCGTACCGGAATCCAAGAAGGAGAATGTTCGAGAGGCATGGCGTCGAATCAAAGGCCAAGTTATTGAGACATCACTCAACTTCAAAAAAGCAGCCGCACGGGAGTTATCACGTTGAATGTACTGATCAACCCGACGCGGTCCCTTTCGGGAGTGGTAAGCGCGCCTCCGTCCAAAGCGGAGACCCACCGTGCTCTCTTTGCCGGGCTTCTATCCAGAGGAACCACGGGTATTCACAACCCGCTCTCATCCGATGACACGAAAGCATCGTTGAACGCGGTATCCGCATTGGGAGCAAGGCTGCATTTGGCAAGGGGAAGTTGGAGAATCGAGAGTGACGGAATGCCACACCCGCCTTCGGGGAGGATAGAATGCGGAGAGTCGGGTGTGACTCTTCGCTTCACCACGCCTATTGCGTCTCTGGTAGGAGTAGACGTAAACTTGAGCGGAAGCGCCCGGCTAATGCAAAGGCCCCTTCAACCACTCATCGAAGCCATGAAGCAACTTGGGGTCAGCATCAAGGCGCGACCGGTTGAAGTCGTAGTCAAATCGGCGCGTGTTAAGGGGGGAAGCGTTCGGATACCCGGGAACGTCAGTTCCCAATTCATTTCGGGCTTGCTCTTCGCGGGGCCGCTTATGGAAGAGGGCTTGGAGATAGCCGTAACCTCGTCGCTGGAATCACGCGGTTACGTGGCTCTAACTATCGAGGCTATGAAAGAACATGACATTAATGTTCAGACAAACAGTGACATGTCACACTTGCAGATCGCTCCGCACCAAAAATATCGGTCGGCCGACCATACTATTCCCGGCGACTACTCTTCAGCCGCATTTCTAATGTCGTCAGCTGCCGTAACCGGTTCGAGGATAACCATTACCGGGCTGTCGCAGACTGAGTCCGACCCAGATTCTGCGTTCTTGAAGATATTGGCAAAAATGGGTGTCCGCTCAAGTTTCTCGCCGGATGGATTACAGGTCGAGGTACAGGAGCTGAAGGCTTCGCAAGTAAACATCAGCAACTGTCCCGATCTGGGACCAGTAACAGTTGTCCTGGGGGTCTTCGCCGACGGGAAGACAGAAATCACGGGCGCAGAAAGGTTGCGGTATAAAGAGTCGGATAGGTTGACGGCAATCGTATCGGAGTTAAGGAGTCTGGGAGCGGAAGTTGAGGTGACAGAGGCAGGATTGGTCGTTTACGGTCCGTCTACGCTCCGCGGCGGGATAGTCGAGTCCCACGGCGACCACCGAATAGCTATGGCTCTTGCCGTTGCGGCACTGAATGCCACGGGCCCCGTCACGATCCGAAACGCGGAATCCGTGAATAAGTCGTACCCAACATTCTTCGATGACATTCGATCGCTGGGGGTTGAAGTTGCTGAGCGATAACTCCATTGGGAAAATGTTTCAGGTAACGCTTTTCGGCGAGAGCCACGGGCCAGGCGTCGCCGCCCTGATTGACGGATGCCCGGCGGGACTTAGGCTTGACGCATCTGAAATAAGCGAGGAACTCGCGAAGCGAATTCCACCCGACCCGAACGTAACATCCGCGCGACGCGAGCAGGATGAGGTACAGATTCTCTCGGGCGTTTTTGAGGGATACACAACCGGGGCTCCGATCGCCATATCCACGCCGAACAAGGATGTAAGATCGCAAGACTATGACAAGCTGAAATCGGTCGCTAGGCCGGGACACGCAGATTACCCCGCGAGGATAAAGTACGGAGGATTCAACGATCTTCGTGGGGGAGGACGAGCCAGCGGAAGGCTGACGGCCCCGGTGGTCATGGCCGGCGCAGTCGCCAAGAAGCTCCTACGGTCTATTGGTGTCCAAATCCTCGCTCATACCGTACAAGTTCAGACGGTACGGCTTGAGAAACAGCTGACTCACGAAGAGATCATTCGCAATACGTATTCGAACGCGGTGCGTTGCGCTGATCCGGAGACCGCTGAGAAGATGCTAGCGGCGATTCTCAAAGCTCGCAACGAAGGCGATAGTTTAGGCGGGGTAGTAGAATGCGTCGCGGAAGGGCTACCTCCCGGCGTTGGCGAACCGATCTTCGACAGCCTAGACGCGGACCTTGCGAAGATCGCGTTCAGCATTCCTGCCGTTAAAGGCTTTGAAGTCGGCCTTGGTTTTCGGGCCGCGTCCGTGTCGGGTTCGGCCAACAACGACCCCTATGCGGTCAGGGACGGTAAGGTTGTGACACTTACGAACAACGCGGGCGGAATATTGGGAGGCCTGTCAAATGGCATGCCAATCGTAGTACGTGTCGCGTTCAAACCCCCATCATCGATTCCCAAGGAGCAGAGCACTGTAAATCTGAAGGAGATGCGAGATACAAAAGTCGAAGTTACCGGAAGACATGACCCGTGCATTGTTCCGAAAGCCGTTCCCGTTGTGGAAGCCGCGGTTGCACTCGTGCTCGCCGACCATTGCCTCCGGTCAGGTGCAATTCCGCGCGTACTGGGAAAGAAGGACTCGTAAGCCCATCAGCGAGGAGTTGAAGCTTCAACCGCTGCGACGAACCGTTCGTGAGCTGAACCGAACAGCCTATCGTTCCGAACATAACTAGCGTCGTTCCGCAGTCGTCGCAACAAGTCAGGCCGTGGCTTCCTTTGGATAATGTCGTGAACCTGGCGGATCTGTCGAATGAATGTAGCGAATGCCCTCATGTTGTGTTTGTTGTCCGCGAGAATTGAAACCTCGTTGCTTGGGCTTTCATGGCAAAGCGCTTCGGCTATGAGCAGTTGAAATTTGAAGGTCGTTCCTCCCAACTCGCGAACCTTATCAAGTGGCAGATCGGCGTTTCTGAGGGTTTCAATAAATGCGAAGTTCATCAAGTGTGGGAGGGCTAGCGTGGTAGCTACGAGTTGATCGTGGTCTTCCAAACTACTTCGAACTATCCTAGCGCCCCTCTTGGCAAGCATTGACAGGAGTCTCCTAGCTGAGGCGCAATTAGACGGCTCTTGGGCGACAATAATCGACTTACCAGTCAAACTGTCTGTTCCGGGGCCAAACATGGGGTGAATGCTCATGATCCGAGCCCCGCCGCGGGCCAACGACTTGATGGTCTTCCTGACGGGTTCCTTGACAGACGAAATTTCTACTATTAGGGTAGTTCGGGGGACTCGCGATGTGATCTTGGTGAGAAGGGATTTCGTCGCGAGTGTTGGTGTCGTCAAAAGGACGATTTCAGAGAGCTGGGATGCTTGAATCGGGTTTTTCACAAACCTGAATCTCTTCCTCCTCGCCAGGCTACGAGCCGCGGACGCTTTCCTGTCGCTTATTATGATCTCGTACCCATTCTTTGAGAGAAAGTTAGCGAACCATCTCCCCATTCGGCCCGATCCGCCGATTACCGCGACTACGGCCATGACTCGATTGCTGCTCCAATCGCTTTGATCGCATTGGGAATTTGGGTTCTTGGCAATGAGACTGCGAGTCTGAAGAATTCCGGATAATCGCCAAAAGATTGGCCGGGTGTGATGCTGACGCCGTGCTTCTCTAAGAGCTCCTTGGCGAATGCCAATGAGTCGAAATTTGGTTTGTTTGCCTTAGGGAAGACGTAGAAGGCTCCTTCGGGTTTGTGGAAGGAAACATCTATCTTGCTGAGCTCGCGGCAAGTGAGTTCAACTTTTTCCATGATGGCCTTGATGCTGCGTTGCGCTTCGCCTTGGGCTCGTTTCATGGCTACCAACGCTCCGTTTTGAACGAACTCCGGTACGCAGGTTATCGCCGTCTGTAAGGCGCGCCGGATTTTCAACACGTTCTGTTTTGTGGTTGCGAGATAGGCGATCCTCCAACCGGTCAGGCTGAATTGTTTTGAGAAGCTGTTAATGTAAACGAAATTGTCGTAGTCGCTCTCCAGAATGCTCGGCGCGGGGGAATGGACGTAGCTCTCGTATACTTCGTCCGACAATATCATTGCGTCGTATTTTGCTGCTAGGTCAATCGTCCGCTTAAATTTCTCCCGAACGATAACTTTTCCCGTGGGGTTGCAGGGGCTGTTCAACACCAACAACCTTACGCCTTTCTTAAGCTCTGACTCGAGTTTGTCTAGGTCAACATCCCAATCGTTTTCGAAACTGGTCTTCAAAGGGACGACCCGGCCTTTGATGAAGTTCACGCACTCCTCGTACGCGGGCCATGCCGGTTGGGGTATTACGACACGTTCAAGGGATGAGACGAAACTTGTGACCGTAGCGAAAATCCCGAAGCGGGCACCAGGAGTGATTAGGATCTGGTCTGGGTCAATCGTCGTTTTATGCCGCTTAGTCAGATCGGCCGCAATGGCTTTTCTTAGCTCAGGGAGGCCGGCGGATGGACCGTAGCCGATAAACTTCTCCTTCCGAAATGTGGAGTTTAGGCCCCGTATTACTTCCTTAGGCGTTGGAAAGTTAGGCTCCCCAATCTCGAATCTAGTAACTTTCCGGCCTTGTGACATGAGTTTCTGTGTTAATTCGAACATTCCTTTCATCAGCTGGTCCTTTGACTGCGCTGGTTGAGAGTTCTCCTCGACGCGAACCGTTTCCTCAATAAGCAGCTCCCCTAACCGTTCGGCAGACCTCTTCTCGACCCCCAATTCGTCGGCAAATTGAGTCAGGTTGCTAATGGTAGCTTGCTCCGCGTCGGCATCTATCGTGGGCAGGCCCCTCTCATGCTTGGTTTCCGCCACTCGTGCACCGAGCTCCAAGCGTTCCTTGACTAAAGCAAGCATCTTCCTGTCAGTTTCGCGGATTCTTGATCTATAGTCTTCTAAGTCGGTCAACGCCTGATCACGACTCCAAGGATAGTTCTAGGACGTTCTTCTGGGCTTGCTAAAAGCATAATCTTCGCACTAATCGGGTACTTCGAGAAATCCAATTTCATTGCCCGATCGCGAAAGCTTGACGTCGCCAACTTCTATCTTGTGAAACGCCTCGGCCGGACTTGAGTAGGTCACTATTTCCTCATCATCGATACTGATGAGGATCCCAATTTGCACTAGGTAACCTTCGTCATCGAGAATACCTGCTATGAGATTGCTCAGTGCGCGTCGGTCTGATCTGTTTACTCCACGGATACCAGGAGGAAAAGACATTTGCACCTTCTCCATACTTACCCGTCGTGTAACCGCCCCTTCCAATGCTCTTCGGTAGGCCTCCGTGCGTATGCTTCTTCTATCCACCCTTGATCGTTCCAAGGCGTCTTTAGCCGCGGCGATCTTCATTGAGTGAAATCTGACGCTGTCCAAAATCGGTTTAAGTTCATTCGAGTAGGCCAGGCCGAGCACCAAGTCGGGCTGGAGTTGCGTCAAGAGGTTGACCTTGTACCGCAGGGCCTCCGGCCCCACAACCCACCCATCGGTGTTTATGATACTGAGCTGTCTCTCACCTTCGGCCGACAGCTTTAGAATACCATGGATTAGTTTCCGTTCGACACCGCTCGGGCTTATGTTACCAATGAAGAATCTTCTGTCGGGCTTCAATTCTTGCATGGACGAAATGGGTTCAGTTGGAACCGCGCGGGCTATTGTTGTCGGCGGCCCCATGTCGGCCTGCCCAATGTCCGCATCGATGACACAGGGAGTCTGTCCGCTCTGCAACAGTTTGTTCACCAAATAGACGCATAAAGTGCTCTTGCCCACGTCCGGAGGCCCAAGAATCACGACTTTTCCTTCTTGCAACTGTTCGGCGGTTGCGGCGGCCAGTCTCCATGAGTCGGGTATAGTGCTGCCTTGAACCTCAAACATTCGCCCAGACTTTTCGAGGGTGATTTCAAGCTCGGCACTGCTCTCTGTTTCTATCGGGAGTTGCTTCTGGTTTGCTATGATCTTCACCTGATGGGGGGTGAATCGACAGGCTAGAACTGTTGCCTGTCCTGCGAGGAGGATTACCGATGCGGGGCCGCGAACTATTACCGTGTTCTTCGGCGATAGTTCGTAACGCATCGTGATCCGCCAATGAGACGTGCTTAGCTTCGAAGGTTGCGACGAAGAGATTTGGTGAATACTGCTAAATACACTACCGGTTCTTCTCGTTTTCGCCGGCGGCTTCTGTTGAAAGTTGACGATCACGAAATACCCGAAGGCTTACGGTACACAAAGGAACATGAGTGGGTAGCCGTTGACGCCGAGAAGTGCCGAGTTGGAATCAGCGATTACGCGCAGAAGTCCCTTCATGAGGTCGTGTACGTTGACTTGCCCCAACTCGGAAAGCAACTAAAACAAAGCGAAGTTTTCGGAACCGTAGAGTCAGTCAAGGCAGTTTCGGAGCTCTACTCGCCAGTATCGGGTGAAATCATCGAGCGAAACGAAAGGTTAGTGCAGTCGCCTGAACTTGTGAACCAAGAGCCGTACGGCGCGGGATGGATCGTGGTAGTTAAGCCTTCGCGTTTGGAAGTTGATACGAAAGCCCTGCTCACGGCGGAAAGTTACGCGAGTTACCTCAAGGAACTTACCAAGAAGAAGTGAAGACGCCCGTCCATGCAAACGTGGATCTTCCATCGTTCATGCATTAATTTAAAAATGGGTTACCGAGGAATACAGGGTCTGAAACCGCATGGAACCACCACAAAATTCTGCTCTTGACGAGCGGTTGAAGCAGTCGCAAGTGTTTAAGCGACTGGCCCTACGAAAACTTCGACTTAGGAGGCTCCAAAGGGGCGAAGAGCAGAGAGACGCGTACGCCACCATCGCATCCGAGTTCATGTGCCTCCCCTCGCTCGATAATGTCGATCGTCTCTCAACCGTTTACGGATACTCAAGAGTGCGAAGAGCTATCAGCTTGCTGGACAACTTGGTGTTTGAAGAGTTTTTTTACGGAAAGATCTACCTCTACCCACTATGGATCAAGCAATTCACCCGCTTGCTTGACGCAGCCAGGCCAAGGGCAATTGTAAAGGAACTTATGTCGAGTCAAGAGTAGTTTAACTCAGCACGCCGGCGCGGGACGAGCGTACCAGAAGCCAGCTCGCGCTCGGTTGGATGTGTCCTTGAAGTTGACCGCGGCACTCCGCAAAATTCCGATAGGCTGTCCGGGATTTGATAGAATGTTGCACGGCGGTTTTACATTTGGGGAATTGGCGTTAATTTACGGGGAAGCCGCCACCGGTAAGACTACGACAGTTATTCAAGCAGCCACCGCCTCCGCCGCTAAAGGCCTTAAAGTGGTCTACATCGACTCGGATCATTCATTTACTCAACAACGGTTTAACCAGATTGTGGGCGGTGAATCAGCGGATATAAGCGAATTAATCACTTTGTTCTTCCCGGAAACGTTCTCAGAACAGCGAAGAATCGTGGAGTCTTTGGAGAATTATGTCACATCAAAATTGGGTATGGTCATAGTTGATTCGGTCAGCTCGCTTTACCGAGCGGCGTTCTCCGGTGCAGACAGCATTTTCAGCCTCAATCGTGACTTGAGCAGGCAGGTAGCCTACTTGGGCGAACTGGCGTCATCGCACAATATCGTCTGCATCATCACCAGTCAAGTTCACTCTCGTCTAACCCCGACGACCGCTGATATCGAACCTGTCGCACGTCGCACCGTCTTCCATTTTCCACGACTTATAATGAGAATCAAGAATACCCCCAAACCAAGCGTCAAGCAGTTCGTCCTTGAAAGAATCGACGGAAGCGATAGTGTAAGAGGCAGTTGCCTTGTCAGTTTACAGGAGAATGGGTTGAGGGATGTCGGGTCCTAGCTCGTACCGAGGCTGGTAACAGTTATAGGCTGAGCTCCATTTCGGTGAGATTATTGTGGCCGACGATTCAGGACTGGTTTTCGGCCCTTTACATTATCCTGCCCATCTACTGCACGAACGGGGCGCCGGTTATCTTCGGAGGCGGGCGGCCAATCGATTTGGGTAGGAGATTCGTTGACGGCGAGAGGGTGTTCGGGGATAATAAGACGTTTAGAGGTTTTGTCGGCGGCCTTATCGTTGGTACTTTAGTTGGTGCGCTGTGCTCTTACGTGTTCTCCGAGAACCTGCTAACGGTAGCGGTTTCGGCCTCGTTAGGCGCAATGCTTGGTGACTTGGCTGGGGCGTTTGTCAAGAGGCGACTGAAGATTGAGCCCGGGGGGTCGCTGCCCATCGTAGACCAGTTGGACTTTGTGGTCGGAGCAATAATTCTCGTATCTCTGTTTTCCGCGATCTCTCTGCCGGTCGTCCTTATCCTACTGCTTGTTACGCCGCCCATCCATCTTCTGACGAATGCGGGCGCGTACGCTCTGGGCCTAAAGGACCGCTACTGGTGAGAGCATCAACCGATCTTTGTTTGGATCAGCGACGTTGAGTAAGCTACCACGACAAGTACGGTGAGGGTTCCCAGAATCAGGAGGAGGTAGGCGTTTCGCGGCCGGTAAGCGTACCTAGTACTGCGCAGGAGCATATAGAGGCCCGCTACGCCGAGGAAGTAGAGAAAAGCTGCGATCAGGCTCTCGTTCAGTGTCTGCTGACCAAGTGTACCCTGAATGACGACGGAGTATCCGTATGATGTCGGCAGGAGAGATATTGGGTGTTCGAGTATATCGTAGACTCCGCCGGCCAACACAAATCCAACGAAGAGAACAACCGCCAACGCCAGCACAGTAGTGGAGGGCTTCATCCTCCGTGTCGAGGGTGACCGGAAGAACCGTAGCGAGTACCCTAGATTGCTGAAGAACCGCTTCATCCTCCAGGGGACTTTACCTAGCTTGATTCGAAGGCCCTCAAACATTTCACATCACAATGCGGAATGGGAAAGAACCACGAGGCTAAAATATGTTGCTTTGCTTCTAGGCACCCTCTTAGGCTGAGTGTGACTCATGCCCCAGAAAGTCTTCTGCCAAGAGTGCGGTTCAATTCTATACCACGGGCTCGAACTAGAAACACCGATGGAGATCATACAAAGACATAACGGCACGTGTCCTTCATGCAAGAGAAAACTTGACTTTGAAACGGAGAAAGTCAAGATAGTTCCCAACGAAGAGATAACCAGATAGGCCGAGCGTCAAGTAATCTGTCGAGCGAACCGCGCGGTGATGCCGCCTGCCATTAACCGTTCAGTTGCAGAACTTCCATGAAAAACACGGGCACTTGACTGAGTTCGCGGGGTTCAACCTCCCGCTGTGGTTTACTGGAATAATACCAGAAAGCCTAGCGGTTAGAAACTCCGCGGGAATTTTTGATGTAAGCCATATGGGCCGAGCCATAATCAAAGGCAACGACTCGGAAAGATTCCTGCAACGGATAACATCAAACGACGTATCCACCCTAAACGACGCCCAAGGCCAATACTCTCTACTCTGCAACCCAGATGGTGGAATCAAAGATGATCTTCTGGTCTTCAAGTTGCGGAAGAATGAATATTCAATCGTATACAACGCGGCCAACCGAGCAAGTGACTATAGCTGGTTGACAACCAACAGGGGCGGATTCGACGTTGAGATTGAAGACATGTCGGACGAATCCGCTATGTTCGCCATCCAGGGACCGAGGGCTGTCCCACTGGTTACCGAGGCTGCACATGACTCAAGACTATTGGAAGTGCCGAGGTTTGGTTGCGCTTGGGCGGAGATCGGTCGCACGCGCGTTCTGCTATCGAGGACCGGATATACCGGGGAGGATGGATTCGAAGTTCTTGTATGGGATTCTCCAATCGACCATCCGGACAATGCCGTGGCCGTGTGGGATGAATTACTTAGGACGGGTAAACCTATGGGTTTGCAGCCCTGCGGCCTCGGCGCAAGAGACCTCTTACGCCTTGAAGCCGGTTTCTGCTTGCTCGGAACCGACATCGACGAGAAGACGAACGCCTTGGAAGCAAGGCTAGGTTTCGCCATCAAACTACAGAAGGACTTCATAGGAAGAAACAGGCTCAAAGAGGTGAAGGAAAGCGGCCCGACGAAGCTACGAGTTGGTTTAGTCATGCAAGAGCGCGTGATTCCAAGGCACGGGTTTACGATAGCTGTGAACGGAAGGGAGGTGGGCGTGGTTACGAGCGGTACGCTATCACCGATCACCAATACGGGAATAGCGATGGGCTACGTCGAAGCGCAGAATGCAAAGGACGCTTCCCTAGTTGACATGCGCGTTCGTGACAGATATGAAGCCGCAAGAATAAGTAAACCACCATTCTACGATACGACGAAGTATGGTTATTCTCGGAAGCCTCAGTAACCTCAACCGTTCATTTGCCTGTGTCGGCTGCTCGTTTTAGGGGCGGAGTCGTCGATGGTGTTCTCCACGGGATTAGATTGTCCTTCGGTCATTGCTGAAGTTGGATTAAGTACGGTGACAATGGGTTTCCACCTCAAACCCGCGAGGGTGGGCATCGAGGACCCGCATTCCAAGCATTGCTCCAACCCATCCGGGTTCTTGGTCCCACATGAAGAACAATAGATGGGGTTGAGAATATCGCCGCAATGGATGCAGTACCTGTCCCCTTCGACGTTCATCTTCCCGCAGGAAGGGCAGGTGAAGTGGGTGGAGGACATGACCTATTTCCAGGTAGAGAAGGGACGAGGGGTCTGACAAGGCTTTCGGCCGATTGCGCAAAGTTACGCAGACGCTCAAACCGCATCAAGAGACCACACACGGTGTCACGGAAAAGCCGTCAACGACTAGATTCAAACGAGATGCAACCGAAGAACGTCGTCCTGTAAGATATTTCGGTTAACAACTTTTTATATCAGGCGGAAAGTGTATTTTCGAAAAATCTGCGGGTGCAAACTTGTCAGCGACCGGTCGAGCCCTGAGAAGAGCCAGGGGCTTCTTGGGGTAGTACGTAAACCGCGAAACCCTCGCGGACCGCGTAGACGGCATCCGCAAAACGGCTTCGGGCGTTTCTCGTGGCACCGTTCTAGAATATATCGCTCTAACCCTGATCGTAATAATCGCCTTGGCTGTCAGGCTGATGCCAATTCGCTGGGGATACTACCTCAACGAATTTGACCCGTACCTTCAATGGCGCATGGTTCAATATACGGTCGACCACGGCTTCCTAGCTTGGTTCCAGTGGCACGACACCATGAGCTGGTACCCCTACGGTGCCGATATGCCAACTTGGAACCTGTACGGAGAAGCTTTCGTTATAGCAGCGAAAGTCATACTACTACGCGACCTCGGTGTAGCTGCCTCACCGTTTGATGCTGCTATGATCTTCCCGGTGATCGCTGGGACGTTGACCGTACTAGTGGCATATTACTTAGGAAAAGACTTCTGGGGAAAGGGCGCGGGCCTCTTAACGGCTCTGTTCTTAGCCCTGAACCCCAGCAGCATCGGCCGAACTCAACTTGGTTTCCTGCGGCACGAACCCCTCGGAATTCTGCTGATGTTGTTGATCTTTCTCTTCTTCCGAAGATCAACCGTTCCCAAAACATCGACCCGCAGCACAGTCGTTTACTCTGCTCTAACGGGCTTCTGCCTGTACTACCTCGCCGCTGAATGGGCCGGCTCACTCTACCCACTTGACCTGATCCCACTTTACGTCATCGTAGTCGTTCTTGTAGGCCGCTACTCCAAGAAACTATTCTTGAGCTATTCTATATCGATGGGCATCTTCCTAGTCTTCACGCCTTTCCTCGTTCCGAAACTCGGCTTTACCGACCTGACCGACATTACGTGGTTGGCCGTAATAGCCGGGGAAGTAGTACTGCTGGCGCGAGAGGCGTCCAGTTATCTTGAGAACACAAGAGCGCGCTTCTACACGTTGGTCGGCACTGTAGGTGCGTCGGTAGCGGCCCTTGCAGCTCTTTCCTACTTCAATATCATCTCTCTGCCTTACGGCAAGTTCTTCGCAGTCATCAACCCCTTCGTTCGAGGGGACGTGCCGATAATTGCAAGCGTAGCTGAACACCAGCCCGCGACGTGGGGGAGCTTCTTCTACGAATTCGGAGCGATCACATTTCTAATCCTTTTCGGCATCGTATTCGTAATCCAGCGTGGAAGAAACGAGGACATCTTCATAGTACTCTGGGGAATAACCGCCGTCTACTTCGCCGCCTCGTTCGTTCGTCTCACACTCTTACTTGCGCCCGCTTTTTGCATCCTAGGAGCCATAGGAACCGTTGAGTTAGGGAAACCCGCCGTCGATATCGTGCGGGAAGCCGTCATCTATCCCAAACGGAAGACTCGAGTGATCTCAAGAATCGGCCGAGAATTTGGGCTCGCCATATTCCTCATTCTACTCATAGCCATTATTCCCACTTTCTGGACGGCGGTGCGTGGGTCGTACCAGCCGGCGACAATCGTCACCTCAAGTATTCCGACCGCGCCGTCTGCGGGGAACGAACTGAAATACGATGATTGGCTTGAAGCGTTGTCGTGGATGAGCCAAAACACCGCGCCCGGTTCAGTTATCTTCGCGTGGTGGGACTACGGTTATTGGATAACTGCACTCGGAAATCGTACAACCATCGCGGACAACGGGACTCAGAATTCCACTCAGATTGGAATGATCGCGCAAACGTTCCTCGATAACATCACAATGGCAATTCCTAACCTGCAACGTTACAACGTCTCCTACGTAGCCATCTTCATCACACCCTCCGGCGGAACTTCCGGCGGCTGGCAGGGATTCGGTGAGGACGGAAAATGGTACTGGATGGCACGTATTGGCAACCAAACCATGTGGAACAATTACGAAATACTGTTCCTTGAGACGAACACAAACCCGCAGACAGGACAAAGCGACTACATAAGAGAAATGGTGAACCCGGTTACTAAGAAAGTAGTTTCGAACGACACAATCACGACAAGTGCACAACTCAACGGGGATTCGATGCTAGGCTACATGATGGCCATCACGACATCGGCCACCCAAACAACACCGTCACCGTACCTGACCCAAGCATTCTCATCCACGAATAAATTCGTCTTCCTATTCAAAGTGAATTATATCAAGTCCTCCCTACTGACAATGCGTCCCATACCGGCCACCGTTGAGTACGGTCATAACGTAACTCTCGCCGGGAACATGACCGACCCCAATGGAAAGCCATTGCCAATCAGCCCCCTGCAACTATACTTGGAATCATCGATTGATAGTGGGCAGAGTTGGCAGGCGATCACGGTCCTAAACGTCAATCCAAACGGCGGTTACAGCTACTCCTGGAAGCCAGACCCCGGCAACTACCTTATACGCGCACACTACATGGGCACGACTTCCTACGCCGAGACATTTTCTAATCCCCAACCGCTGCTCGTGACTAAGACGAACAGTACCCTGACGCTCTCTACTTCACCCGCGTCATTCGCAAACGGCCAAAACGTGACAATAACCGTGAGCATGGCTCCATTCGTTTCCGGTGCAAACGTAACCGTCTCATACACGACAAACAACAAGACGTTCACGCCGATCAGAACGGTCGTTATGACGTCCCAGACGATGAGCTTCGCGTGGAAGGCGGATGTGTCGGGTAGCTTCATGATCGTGGCGTCATGGCAGGGTAATCAGGATTACAACCCTGCTACAGTATCCATTACCGTCCACACCTGATAGAATTCAGCCGGCGCTAAACACGGGACGGGTTGGGGGCTCAGGCTTGGGGCTCGCGAAGTTTGGAATACTTGTCGTGCGGCGAGAATTTAGCGGGGTGTGGGGTGAGAGTTTCGCTGCCGCATTTGGGGCAATTTTGCTTCATGGTGTAGGTGTTGCATTTAGGACATTTTCGTATTAGCCACTTCAACCGAACTTACGCCCGCCGCCGCCACGCTCCTTGATCGCGTTCAACGCTTCATCCATTGCTAAGTTCAAAGTCGCTTGCGCGTCGGTTATCTCTTTACTTCTCACTTCGAACCGGTATTTCGGCGATCCGAGCGTGTAGACTTTGATCGTGGTTCCTCGAGATTTCTTGACTTTCTTTGCGTCCTTCAATGCTTCTCGAATCGCCTCGACGCCCGCGGTCTTTGTGCAGGTTAGCTCAACCGTGCCCGTAACCTTAGCTTTCTCAAGCCTGATCCTGCTTCTTGCGACCTCGGTCAGCGCCTTAGCCCAATCTTCGCCTATCTCGAGTTTGGTGAATGTTTCTTCTCCATCGTCCACTGCGGCTTCGAATGCGTCAAACGGGTTGTCGAACTTCCCGTATATGACATTCCTGATTTTCTCGACATCTTCGTTTGTAGCCTTCAGCCGTTCGGCCGCGCCCTTGATAATCGAATCTGCCTTTTTCACCTTCTTCCATTCAAGCATCTTATCCGACTTTTCGCGGCCCGTAACCCTACGTAGAGATAGGTCAACCTGAAACCGCTGAGGGTTAACCCGCAGCACTTTCAGGACGAGTTTTTGGCCCTCTCTTACATGTACCCTAATGTTCTTCACGTACGTGCTCGCAATCTCTGAGATGTGAATTAGTCCCTCGACGCCGTCGTACTCATCAAGCTTCACATATGCTCCGTAGTCCACAACCCTAGTTACCGTTGCAACTACAAGGTCTCCGACTTCGGGGTATTCAACGGGGGGCGTCGACGTCTCCGTTCACACCCTAACCGAGCACTTGGAGTACTTCCGATCTGATCTTTGCCTTACCGCCCGCCGGATCAGCGAGCGGCTCATCGCAAACTGAGCATCGGGGGGCAACAGAGGACCTGTCAAATACAACCTGTTCATTGGCACACTTTGGACATTTAACACGGATGAAAGTGCTCTGTGGTTTCGGAATCAATTCACCCTTGACCAACCCTTCTACACATCCTCAGGAAGAGCCAAGCAGAACGAAAGCATCGGACATAAGTGTTATGGCGGGCAGGTAGTCGTGGACGGTGTTTCCGTCTCAGGCTGGTGAACCGGTCAGGTAATCTCCAGTTTTCGAAGCCGAATGCCAAACCTGTACCTTGTATCGTCACACGTTCGGCATGTGAGCCTAAGGAGTTGCTTCTTCGTTGTTTTCGCCGTTCTCTTTAGTTTCGGAAATTTCTGTCCGCCGTAGCCATGTTCGTCCCGTTCGTGACGCCTATTTCCAACCGCCATAGCCCTGTCTTTCCCTTTCTTATAGATGGATACTTGGTGATCAGTATGAGTCTTGCATTTCGGGCAGTAGACTCGCATTTCCTTAGGGACTTTCATACCGATCATCGTAATTTCGATACTAGCGGTTACGTGGTCTATTTATTGTTGATGGCGTTGACCCTGCTCTTCTGAGTCTCGACGATGCCTCTCACTTCAACTTCTTTCGCTGCTCCTTGCTTGACTAGCGCGATAGCGTTCTGGTTCGGCAACGATCCCACGTCCTCCTTCTTGTATGGCCCGTATATTCTCAAGTCCGTCCCCACGATCTCGGGGATATCTTGGAGAAATCGCACTACTGACAATTCAACGGTTTCTTCAGAAACGGAGGGTTTGGGCCTAAGCTTATCTTGATTGAAGGCCTCGACGGACTGCGCGAACTCCTTCGCGAGTTTCTTTTCTTCCTCTGTTAAATTCGCGTCGTTGATTGCTTCGCCACTCTGTGTTAGAGCAAGCAGCTTTCGGAGCCTCACTTCCTTCAACTCGCGGAGAAGTCGGATTACTATCTCTTTCTCCTTCGAAAGAAGGCGTCCCTTGGCTGTGTGTTCATCTGCGGAGGCATCCTCCTCCTCCGTACCTCCAATGTATGCTTCGGCTCTCTGGTAGAAGTCTGCCGGTAAGGGTTGAGTTGCTTCGGAGGTTACTTCGGATTTCCACGCCTTGTACAATTCATTATACAAAACTAGGTCACCGGAAATGCAACGCCTTTAGCGATGAGCAATACCGCGGCCGCCAAAGGCAATTCAACCTTTTGATCCACGTATGGGCCGAATGATTGATCTCTTAATCGCAGTTGGGGGGCTTCGGTAACCTCGACTTTCTGGGTTCCTTCAAACACGACAGGTTCATAGAACGGGTCAAACTCCTCTAATTGATCTAGCCGGACGGACGTAGCCTTTAGTCCCGTCTTTCCGTTTAGGGTTCCTGGCATTCTTATCAGCCTGTGGACGTCCGTGGTGACTACTGTGTCGATCTTCGCGGGCAACGCGACTAAACTCATTGCTTTCTCAACTATGTTTCTCCACACTCTCTCGTTGATCTTCCATTTATCCTGAAACGAACTCCACAACATCTTCCTGGACCATTCGGTTTTGATGCGGTCGCGGTCGTTTAGGATTTGTGTGGCGGCTCCCCGCGTAAACCCTAGTTCGACTAGGGAGTTTTGATTCCATTCGGTTAGGATCTGATATACTCCGCGTGCTAACCTCCCACGCCAGCCTGGATCCGTTAGGTCCGGCCCGACCACAAAGGGGTGCTTGTTGTCGAGCAGGTCCTGGTAGAATCCTTGGTCTGCGGGGTCAAGCCCCAGTGCCATAACGTAATCAACAATCTCCCTTCTTTGAACATCGTCTAAGGTCTTCAAGCTGTCCGAGATCAAGTGCAGGTGGTACCCTCTATGGCCCGAAAAGAAAGCATGCATCTCTTCGGATTTAGTTCCGAAGTCCTCCGAGAGAAATTGCACGAGCTTTAGAATCTCTTCTTTTGCGGCGATCAAGCACCGGTCACACAACCATGGTTTTTCATCGATTTTTTCGCTGCCGCACTTGGGGCATTTGAAAGGCTTCTTTCCTCGCCGAGTCTCTTTGCAGCTCGTACATGTCCATATGTCATGTGTTTCCTTGCAGGGTGTGTCTATATGGTCCGCGTCAACATCGAAGACAACATCGGAGCCTAACCACTGCTTTCGTTCCATCTCAAGTTCCGGATGCTGATAGTAGGCGGTAGAGTAGTACGTGTCCGATGGTGTTAATGACAGGAGAGAGTTGCCGAAGGACTCGAAGTCGTGGAAGGCCTTATGGCGTACCATGACTCGTTCTCGGAATAGCAGAAAGCCGAATTCACGCTCAACCATGGCGGGGGGCGGCTCAAGCTTCCTGAGGTTCGCTTTGTAATACTCTTGGAACTTATGTTTCAAGAAGTCGAAACGGTCCGTCTGATTCCTGCCCTGCAATTCCGTCCCAGATGGATGAAACATCCGCTGATGGGGCGAAATGAAGAGGTAGGCCCATATATTCTTGAAGTTTCGCTGAATTCATTAACCAGCACACGGGGACTCTTGGGTGGTTGATATCGATGAGCGATGGCTATGTGAAAGTAGGCCAGGTCAGCGACTTTCCGACCGGATCTCTGAAGAAAGTTGTCGTAGGTGGTGAGGACGTAGTAGTCGGCAACGTCCGCGGGAAGGTGTATGCAATGGCCAACAAATGTACCCATAGGGGAGGACCACTGAACGAAGGAGAACTAGAAGGAAGTACCGTTACGTGCCCCTGGCATGGAGGGCAGTTCGACCTGACCACCGGCAAGGTCGTGGGGCCGCCACCCCTCAAGGACGAGGCATCCTTCGACGTGAAGATCGAAGCATCAAGTGTCCTTCTCA
>Ga0187784_10001633_pt1 | contig 17835 bp, 20 predicted proteins | sample 1015_SJ02_MP15_2_FD_132964 | JGI IMG/M metagenome (GOLD analysis project Ga0187784, IMG submission 132964) | Tropical peat soil microbial communities from peatlands in Department of Meta, Colombia - 1015_SJ02_MP15_20_MG | ecosystem: Environmental > Terrestrial > Soil > Wetlands > Peat | place...
CGACATCGCCGACGAGCACGACATCTCGGTGTCGGGCTGCAAGCCGCAGCCGGACGGCTCGGTGATCGTCGACGGCGCGGTGCCGATCCGCGACCTCAACCGCCTGATGGAATGGAGCCTGCCCGACGACGAGGCGACGACGATCGCGGGGCTCGTGATCCACGAGGCGCGCGCGATCCCCGAGGCCGGGCAGAGCTTCACGTTCCACGGCTTCCGCTTCCGCGTGCTGCAGAAGGAGCGCAACCGCATCACCGCGCTGCATGTCACGCCGCTGACCCGCAAGGCCGCGCGCAAGGTCGCGTAGGGTGGGCAAAATCGCTGGCATCGGGCCGGCCGCGCGCACAGCCTCGCGAGGCGATTTTGCCCACGCTGTCAGCCTCCGAGGCTCGACCGCGTGGGCAACGCGCTGACACGCCGTCGCGTGATACGGGATCGTCGCAAGCGCGTTGCCCACCCTACAGCTACGGCTTGTACAAAATATCGAACAACCCGGCGATGTCCTGCGCGGTCTTGCGCGATGCAATGTATTTGTACTCGAGCGCGTCCTTGAGCGTGAGATCGAGCCCCTTGATCTCGCCGATCTGCAGCCCGGACTTCGGATAGAACTCATCGACCGCCTTGCGGGCGATCGGCAAGCTCAGCTTCATGTTCTGCGCGAAGATCTCGAGCGCGCGCGGGTCCTGGTAGGCCCAGTCGATCGCGCGCGCATAGACGCGCATGAACTTCTCGATGGTGGCGCGCTTGCCCTGCAGCGCCTCGACGTTCGCGACGTTGACGCGGATGGTCTGATTGGCGAGCTCCGGCACGTCGGTGGTACGTGCGATCACGACGATCTTGCCGTCGAGGATGCTCTGCAGCCCGAACGGCGCCGCCGCCCAGCCGACGTCGATCTGCCCGGTCATCACCTGCGTGAGCGTCGCCGGCGCGCCGCCGGCCGCGAGCGGTTTCGCCTCCACGGCGGCCTGATGCAGCAGCGCGAGCAGGATGAGGTTGGACGACGAGCCGGGCGACGAATATGCGACCGTCCTGCCGGCCGCGTCCTTCAGGCTCTTGATGCCGCTCTCCGGGCGCGCGTACCAGTAGAGCTCGCCCGCGCCGGTCATCTGCGCCGAGATCACCCGCACCGGCGCACCCTTCATATAGGCGCCGATCACGCCGAGCAGGCCGTTCGACAGCCCGACATCGGCGCTGCCGGACAGCACCGTCGTCAAGGTCGAGGCGCCGCCGTCGGTGTAGAACGGCTCGACCTCGAGGCCCGCCTCCTTGAAGAAGCCCGCGGCCTCGGCGAACTCCACGAAGGAGGAGTCCCAGAAGCCGCGCTGCGAGATCGCGACTTTCAGCGGCTCGGCGTGGGCGAGCGAGGTGAGGGAGATGAGGGTCGCCAGGGCGGCGAGCAATCTCTCCATGCGCTCCTCCCTCTCGATTGTGTTTCCCCCCCTTGTGGGGAGGGGTTAGGGGTGGGGGTCCGTCAGTAGCGCACGGATCTCGCCGCTTGCGCGTGACCGCACGCCCCCCTCCCCGCCTTCCCCCACAAGGGGGGAGGGAGCCACAGGCCGTGCGCACCTTACACTACGCCACCTTTGCGAGCTTCTGGCCGAGCTGCAGACCGAACACGCGCGCCGCGTTGCCGCCGAGGATGTTGCGCTTTGCCGTCTCGGTCAGGAACGGCAGGTCGTAGATCGTGCTCGGCAGGTCGAAGTCCCAATGCGGATAGTCGGACGAGTAGAGCAGCTGCGTCTCCGCCTTGATCATGCGGAACGTGGTCTCGAGCGCGCCCATGTCGGTCAGCTCCATCGGCTGCGACGTGAAGTACATGTCGCGGATGTAGTCGCCCGGCAGCTTCTTCAGCGCGGGCGCCTCCGACGAGCGCATCATGTACTCGTTGTCGAGCCGCTGGATCATGAACGGCAGCCAGGCGAGCCCGCTCTCGATCCAGATCACCTTCAGCTTCGGAAAGCGCTCGGGCAGCCCGTTGATGATCCAGTTGGTCATGTGGACCATGTTGTAGAACACGAAGCCGAGCGCGTGGACCGAGATGAAGCGGTTCATCATCGCCATCGACTGGTCGTTCCAGTTGTAGGCGGCGTGGAACGCAAGCGGCAGGCCGCGCTCCTCGAGCAGCGCATAGGTGCGCATGTAGTCGTTGTGATGCACCGGGCGGAAGCGCGCGGCCGTCACCATGAAGCCGACCACGCCGGGCTTGCCGGAAAACTCCTGCACCATGCGGTACGCGGCGGGGGGATCGTTGAACGGCAGGTACAGCATCGAGCGGATGCGCGGCTCCTGGCTCAAAACGCGCTCGACGAGCCAGCGGTTATAGGCGCGCGCGAACGCGACCTCCATCTCGACCTGCGGATGGAGGCCGAGCTGCAGCATCGGCGAGGGGAAGATCACCGCGATGTCGGTGCCCATCGCGTCCATCCAGCGCCGCGTCAGCGTGACGTCGCGATGCTCGTTGCCCGGCACCTTCTCGAGCTTGCGCACCGAATAGCGCAGCACGCGTCCGCCGATGTCCTGATAGCCGATGCCGCCGGGCAGCACGCCGGTGCCCTTCGAGCCGCCGCTCTGCGTCGCCGAGCGCGCGAGCTGCTGCAGCACCGGGTCGTCCATGTAGTCGAGGATCTGGTCGAGCGATTCGAGCTCATAGTGATGCGAGTCGACGTCGACGATCGGAAACTTGTCGTAGCCGCGCTCGGCCGCCTGCCGCGCCGCGTGTTTCAAGAGCTTGGTGGTGTCGAATTCCTCGATCGCCATCTTGCGGAAGTCGCTGAGCGGAATGTCGACCATCTTGTTTCTCTCTAATGTCCCGACCACTCTCTTTAATGTCCCGACCACGCCTGCCACATGCCGAGCTCGAACAGCTGCACGTTCACGGCCTTGAGGATCGCGGTCGTCGTCACCACCGCCTCGGTCGCCGTCACCGCCGCGCCTTGCGGAAACGCCGGCAGCGGCGTGTCGCGTGCGGCGGCGCGCTGCGCATAAAGGCTGACCGCGCGCGCGAGCAGCGCCTGGATCTCGCCGTCGCTCAATTCAGGCGACGACATAGATGTCCTCCCCGCGCCGCACCACCGGATAGGATTTCAGCTTGAGCCGGCGGTCGGCCGCGCACTCGCCGGTGCGCAGGTCGTACTCGTAGCCGTGCCAGGGGCACACGAAGTGCACCTCGCTGCCGAACCTCTGCCCGTGCCAGGTGCGGTCGGGGCCGAGCACGTCCTCGACCTTGTGCATGATGATGCCCTCGCAGGCCGGTCCACCCTGATGCACGCAAAGATTCTGGTAGGCGTAGAGGTTGCCGTCCCAGCGGAACACGCCGATCTCGGTGCCGTCATGCGCGACGATACGCCGCTCGCCGTCAGGCAGCTCCGAATCCTTCGCGACGAACACTTCCGGCATGGCGTCTCCCTTTTCACGCCAGTCTAGCGCGAAACCGCCGGCGACGGCGAGGCGGAGGATCGGCAGCCCCCGGACCGATGGCGCGCTGCTTCGGCAGATCGGCGGACTGTCCGCCCGACATCGTGCTGGCTGTCTTGCAAGACCAGCCTGCACGCAAATCAGCTGGGCAGCGCCCGCAGAGGCTTAACAAAAAGCCCGAGCGGGGCGTAACCGCTCGGGCGCAGCACTTGGGACGGAGATCGTCCGGGTTGCATAGCTCGGTCCTGACAGGGCCGCGGCTAGTGGGACTGCGGGGGAGGCCCCTCGCAGTTGCAGGGCTCCGCAGCCGGCGGGGCCGGCGGCGCAACGTAGGTGTGCGGGGCCGGGACGGGGACTTCCACCCGCACCTGAACCGGCACTTCCTTCACCACCGGGACTTCCACCCGCACCGGGACCGGCACTTCGACGCGCACCGGGACCGGCACTTTCACTTCCACCCGCACCGGGACGGGCACCTTCACTTCCTTCACCACCTCTACCGGCACCTTCACTTCCTTCACCACCTCCACCGGCACCTTCACTTCTTTCACCACCTCGACCGGCACGTAGACGCGCTCCACCTTGGGAGGAGGGGGCGGCGCGTAGGTCGGCTGGACATAGGTCGGCTGGTAGTAGGTCGGCTGGTAGGAGCTGTAGCCGTAGCTGTAGTCGTAGTGCCACGGCGAATAGCGGTACCAGGCGTACGGACGGTAGTGGTAGTTCCAGTGCGAGCTCCAATAGCGCCAGTGATAATTGTTGTGGCCGAACTGGAAGCGATGGAAGTCGCCACCGCGGAAGCCGCCGTCGTGGAAGCCGCCGTTGTGGAAGCCACCGCCGCCATGCAGGCCGAACGCGGAAGCTTCGGTCGAGGTCGTCAGTGCGGCGGTGCCGAGCGTGAGCAGCGCGGCGGCCGCAAGGACGAGGTTACGCGTGGTCTTGAGAGTCGTGGTCATGGTCTTTCTCCATAGGGTTTGAGCGTTGATCTGATCGATGATCCGAGTTGCTCATTGCTGGTTGCGAGCGCCTCGAACCGGCCGACGTGATGCGATGGATACGGCATGCGCGGCCGGGGCGCTGTGCGCTGGCACACGTACCGAGCAGGCTGCTGGCCCACGCTCCTACCGCGCGCGGCGTTGGGCAAATGCAGCAAACGCGGAATGGCGCTTGTGCCTGAAGGCACCCGCTTCGGACTGCTGCGCCATATGTTCGCCAGTCCGTGGCACATCACCGCTATGGTTGTGATCATGATCCTCATCATGGCGGCGATCATGATGCTGGTGCGCTGAACCCTCCCGCGCGCTGGCTTGACTCCTCGCAGATAATTCGATATTCGTCGAAATATGGAAAAGATGGATGCTGTCGCGGCCCTTGCCGCGCTTGCGCAGGAAAACCGCCTCGACGTGTTTCGCCTCCTGGTACAGGCCGGGCGCAAAGGGCTTGCAGCCGGCGCGGTCGCTGAAAAGCTTTCGCTCGCGCCGAACACGCTCTCGTTCCACTTCGACCGACTGCGCAACGCGGGTCTCGTGACCTGCACTCGCCAGGGCCGCTCGCTGATCTACGCAGCGCGCTACGAGAGCATGAACGCGCTGCTCGCTTATCTCACCGAAAACTGCTGCGCAGGCGTCGAGGCGTGTGCGCCCGCGGCGTGCAATCCCGCGGCCGCAGCGTCGCCACGCAAACGAAGTGCCGCGTGAGGTCTACCGGAGGTCATCATGACGGACATCGCAATCAAGGACGCCGTACGCGAGAAATATGCGAATGCGGCCCGCCGCGCCGGCAGCTGCTGTGGCAGCGAGCGCGTGAGCACCAGCCCGATCACCGCAAACCTTTACGCCGACGACCAGACCGGTGAGCTGCCGGAGGCGGCAGTCGCGGCGTCGCTCGGCTGCGGCAATCCAACCGCGCTCGCCGAGCTCAAGCCGGGCGAGACCGTCCTCGATCTCGGATCGGGCGGCGGCATCGACGTGCTCTTGTCGGCGCGCCGCGTCGGCCCGACCGGCAAGGCCTACGGCCTCGACATGACCGACGAGATGCTGGTGCTCGCGCGCGAGAACCAGCGCAAGGCTGGCGCCACCAACGTCGAATTTCTCAAAGGCGAAATCGAGGCGATACCGCTCCCTGAAGATTCGGTCGACGTCATCATCTCCAACTGTGTCATCAACCTCTCCGGCGATAAGGACAAGGTCCTGCGCGAGGCATTCCGGGTGTTGAAGCCAGGCGGCCGGTTTGCCGTCTCGGATGTGGTCACGCGTGGCGCGGTGCCTGATGACTTGCGCCACAGCATGCTGCTCTGGGTCGGCTGTATTGCCGGCGCTCTGGACGAAAATGAATATCGCGCCAAGCTTGCGGCCGTAGGCTTCGATGCGATCGGTATCGAGCCGACGCGTGTCTATCAAGTCGAGGACGCACGCGAGTTCCTGTCCGGCAAGGGGCTCGATGTCGACGCGATGGCGGCCGCGGCCGAGGGCAAGTTCATGAGTGCCTTTATTCGTGCCGTGAAGCCGCGTGCGGCCGCCGTTCGGTGATGCGGTGCGCGATGTCTTCGTGTCCATCGGCGCTTGCCAATATCCGGCACCGCCAAGGATAGCGAAATGGCATGGGCCTCTCTGATTGGGCTCGGGCTACTGCTCTGGGTCGCATGCGGCGCAGTGGTGACAATTGGACGGCGGCTCTGGGGTCTCAGCACGGCGCTCCGCGTTCATCTCCTTGCGGCGCCGGTCGTGTCCTTTCTCGTCTCAGCCATTCACAAGTTGATCGCACCTGAATTTAGCCTGGTCTCGAGCTGGCCACGGAGGAAAAATCACCCATGCCCGCCCCCGATCAACGAGCCTTCAACGTGCTGTTTCTCTGCACGGGGAATTCGGCGCGTTCGATCATGGCTGAGGCGATCCTGAACAGGATCGGCGCGGGACGATTCCGCGCCTACAGCGCCGGCTCGCAGCCGAAGGGAGAGATAAACCCGAACACGCTGCGCCTGCTCAAGCAGCTCGGCTACGACAAGTCGGCATATTGGTCCAAGTCATGGGAGGTGTTTGCCACGCCGACCGCGCCAGACTTAGATTTCGTCTTCACGGTCTGTGACGATGCCGCCGGGGAAGCCTGTCCGGTCTGGCCCGGCAAACCGATGACGGCGCATTGGGGCATTCCGGACCCGGCTGCCGCGACCGGCACACCGGCCGAGATCGCGGCGGCATTTCACGATGCCTATCGCATGCTGGAGCGGCGCATCGCGGCGTTCGCGGCACTGCCGATCAAGGCGCTCGACGTGATCACACTGCAGGCAAAGCTGCGCGAGATCGGTCGGCTCCAAGGCTCGACCGCGAAGGCGCTGACGTGAGCTTGTCGCGTCGCGCGCTTGCCGAATGCCTCGGGAGCGCCTTCCTACTCGCCACCGTCATCGGGTCCGGTATCATGGCCGCAAAGCTCGCGGGCGGGAACGGCGCGTTGGCGCTGCTCTGCAACACGCTGCCGACCGGCGCGATCCTCGCCGTGCTCATTCTGATCTTCGGTCCCGTCTCCGGCGCTCACTTCAATCCAGTCGTCACGCTCGCCCTCGCGTTTCGTCGCGACGTGACTTGGGGCGCCGCGAGCGTCTACCTGGTGACGCAGCTGATCGGGGCGGTCATCGGCGCCTGGGCTGCGCATCTAATGTTCGATCTACCACTGTGGCAGATCGCCACGACAATGCGCGGCGGCGGCGGTCAATGGCTCGCCGAGGCGATCGCGACCTTCGGCCTGCTGCTGACGATTTTTGGGTGCCTCGCCGGCGCGCGCGCGGCCGTCCCATATGCCGTCGGGCTCTACATCATGGCCGCCTATTGGTTCACGGCTTCGACATCCTTCGCCAATCCGGCGGTGACAATCGCGCGCGCGCTTTCCGATACGTTCGCCGGCATCGCACCGAGTGGCGTTCCGGCTTTCATCGCGGCGCAGTGCGCAGGTGCGCTCGCCGCAACGCTGCTGGCAATCTGGCTATGGCCGTCACCGAAAGCCGCGTGATCGGAGGACCCGATCGCCGCGTCGTCGTTACGGCGCTCGGCGTCACGCAAATCTTCGCGTGGGGCTCGACCTTCTACCTGCTCGCCGTGCTTGCGCCTTATGTCGCGCGTGACACCGGCTGGCGCTATGACCTCGTCGTCGCGGGCGCCTCGGTTGGTCTCCTCGTCGCCGGGATCCTGTCGCCGCGTGTCGGCCGCCTCATTGCCAACCACGGCGGGCGCGCAGTGCTTGCCGTCGGCGCGATGCTACTCGCGAGCGGGCTTGCCGCGGTCGGTCTCGCGCCGACCCTCCCCGTGTATTGGCTGGCCTGGGCGATCGTGGGTGCCGGTATGGGCGCGGGACTTTACGATGCGGCGTTCTCGACACTCGGCAACATCTACGGATCGCATGCGCGCGGTGCGATCACGGCCGTGACGCTGTTTGGCGGACTTGCCAGCACCGTGTGCTGGCCGCTCAGCGCCTTTTTGGTCGAGCGCCTTGGCTGGCGTGACACGTGTTTCGTCTACGCGGGGTTGCAGATTTTCCTGTGCCTTCCGCTGCATCTGGTCGCGCTGCCGCGCAGCGCGGAGCGCGAACGCTCGCAGAATCGCAGCGACGCATCGGCTGCGCGGCTGCAGTCCGGCGAGCCGATCGTGTTCGCGATCCTCGCCGCGGTGCTGACCATCGGCGCTGCCATCCTGTCAACGGTCGGGACCCATCTGCTGCCGCTGTTGCAGGCGCGTGGCCTCGATCTCGCGTTCGCGGTCGGTCTCGGCGCAATGGTCGGGCCGTCGCAAGTCGGCGCACGCGTGATCGAGATGCTCGCGAGCCGGCATTATCACCCGGTTTGGACCATGATCGCGTCCAGCCTGCTGGTGGCGGTCGGAGCCATCATGCTGTTCTTCAACGCGCCGGTCATCTCGCTCGCGCTCATTCTCTACGGCGCCGGCAACGGCATCGGCTCGATCGCGCGCGGCACCCTGCCGCTGGCGCTATTCGGGCCGCAGCGCTATCCGGTGCTGATGGGGCGATTGGCGCTGCCGCTGCTGGTCGCGATGGCGATCTCGCCGTATCTCGGCGGTCTGGTATTTGCGCGCAGCGGCGCGGACTGGACGTTTGGCATTCTGATGGTGCTCGCGCTTGCCAATGTACTGCTCGCCGCGGCGCTGCGCCTGCTCGTTATCCGCAAGGGCTGACGTAGCCGCCATCGTCAATCCGCCGCTGCGCCGAGGCGGTAACGAGCGGACTAACTAGCCCGGATTGACTTGCATCAAGGCCGCATCACTCGACTTGCCTTGAGAGTTGCCGCGGCCGGTTTGAAGGAGCGAGATAAGGCTATGAGCACCGTTAAGCTCACTTATGACGCGGACCGTCACGGTATTGGTGCAAAGGAGCCCGGGCACAGAACAGTGGCGATAGGTTGCAATTACCACGTGGGTGAAATCGAAGACTTCTCGGCAGGCGATCTGGTCGCGATGGGAGTGGCCGGGTGCATGTTGTTTTCTATCGGCGTGCAGGCCCGACACGACCGTCTCGACATTAGGGGCACCGAAGTCGATGTGCACTTTTCGGTTACCGATAAGCCATTCCCGCATCTGGACACGGTAGCGCTTACGTTCAACATGCCGCGTGACTTCTCGGCTGAGGAACGTGAGACGCTGGAAGTGGCCGCGGGGCGCTGCCCGCTCAAGGCGAGTTTCCGCCCCGAGACGAGGATCATCGCGACGTTCAGGTATCCCAACGAGGCGGCGAAGCGAGTCACTGCCGCGTGAGGCGGAGAGACGCGGCTCGCCAAGGGGGACCTAGACTATCTGCCGAGAGTCTGCGCGAACGCGAAGCGCGAACACTGAGCAAATGCTCTCCAGTCTGTGCCCGAAAGCGAAACACAAGGGTGTTCGCGCGTACATGCCGCTAGCGCGAAACCGCCTGCGCCGGCGAGCCAGCCGGCGCGTGCGCCTTCTTCTCGCGCCGTTCCATCAGCGTGCCCAAAATGCCCTTCGGCATGTAGATGATGAACAGGATCAGCAAGAGCCCGTAGATCATCGTGTCGAGCGCGAGCGCGCCGGTGCCGAACAGCTTCTCGAGCGTCGCCGAGCCCTGGATCGTAACGCGCAAGCCCTCGGACAGCACCTGCGTGAACACCGCGCCGACCGTCGGCCCGAGCATCACCCCCATGCCGCCCGCGATGACGGCGAACACGATGTTGAGCGAGATGGCCAAGCCCGCGACCGTCTCCGGCCCGATATACATCTGGTACTGCGCGTAGATCGCGCCGCCGACCGCGCACATCGCGGCCGAGATCGCGGTGACTTTCAGCTTCTCGCGCGTCACGTCGATGCCGACCGAGGCGGCCGCGTCCTCGTCCTGGCTCGCGGCCTGCAGCGCATAGCGGTCCATGCTGCGGTCGACGCGCCACCAGATCACGAGCCCGACGAGCCAGAGCGCGAGCGCGATGTAGTAGGCGAGCACGCGGTCCGGCTCGAACTGCAGCGCATAGAGCGAGATGCCGTCGCCATAGCGCGCCGGCTGGGTGCCGAGCGAGCCGCCGGTGTAGTCGCGCAGGCCGACGATGCAGAGCCGCACGAATTCGGTGAGTGCGAGCGTCAGCAGCGCGAAATAGTGCCCGACGATGCGCAAGCGAAAGCACGGATAGCCGACCAGCAGGCCGACGATCACCGCGACCACGACCGCGACCGGAATCCCGATCCAGGGCGTGATGCCGGCGTAGTTCCACAACAGCACCACGCCATACGCCCCGATGCCGGTGAAGGCGCCGTGGCCGAACGAGGTCAGGCCGAAGCGCCCCATCAGCGACCAGCCGGTATAGATGAAGGCCCAGAGCAGGATCTGGATCAGGATGTGCAGGTAGTACTTCTCGGAGGCCGGCAGGCCGTAGCGCACGCCGAGCGGCAGCAGGATGAGGAGCGCGAGCCCGATCAGCCAGGCGGACCAGCGGCGTTTCAAGAGTTCGCCCTTCAAGACTTGGTGCTTCAAGACTTGGTGCTTCAAGACTTGGTGCTTCAAGACTTGGTGCTTCAAGACTTGCCCCCGAACAGGCCCTGCGGGCGGATGAAGATCACCACCATGAAGAACAGGAACGCGATCGCGTAGCCCCATTCGGTCGCAAAGCACGAGCCGCCGACCGCGATGAACTCGGAGATGATCACCGCCGCGACGAAGCCGCCGATCATGTTGCCGAGCCCGCCGAGCACGCAGATCATGAAGATCAGCGGCCCGAACTGCAGGCCGATCTGCGGATAGATGTCGAATTGCAGCACCATCAGGGCGGCCGCGAGGCCCGCCAGCGCGCCGCCGATGCCGGACGTCACCAGATAGATCCGGCGCTGGTCGACGCCCATCAGCGGCATGATCGCGCGATCCTGCGCGATCGCGCGGATCGCGATGCCGATATAAGTGCGCTGCAGGAACACCCAGAGCAGCAGCATCGCGGCGATCGCGACGCCGAAGGTGACGATACGCGCATAGGAAAACGACATGTCGAGCACGCTGACCGAGCCGAGCCGGATGCCGATGTTCTTGAAGTCGATGCCGAACGCCATGGTGGCGGCGGCCTGCAGCACGAACAGCACGCCGCCGGTGACGAGCAGCTGGTTGATCGGCGCGGAATCGAGCACCGGGCGGATCACCAGATAGTGCAGCAGCACGCCGCCGAGCGCGACCAGCGCGATGCCGAACAGCACCGCGAGCGCAAACGGCACGCCGAGCTTGTCGACGGCGTAGATGCCATACATGCCGACCATCACCAGCTCGGCGTAGCAGATCCACACCACGTCGATGACGCCGAAGATGAGGTTGAGCCCGAGCGCGAGCAGCGCGAACAGGCCGGCGAGCAACAGGCCGTTGAGCACCGCCTCGAGGAAGAAGATGTCGAGCTGACAGTCCATCAAATCCCCATATAGGCGCGGCGGATCTCGTCGCTTTCGGCAAGCTGCTGCGACGTGCCGCTCGTCTTGATGCGCCCGGCCTCGAGCAGGTAGGCGCGATCGGCGAATTTGAGCACCTGGCGCACGTTCTGCTCGACGATCAGCACGGTGTAGCCTTCGTCGCGCAGCCGCCGCACCAGCTCGAACACCTGCGCGACGATCACCGGGGCAAGCCCCATCGAGGGCTCGTCGAGCAGCACGAGCTTCGGCCCGCTCATCAGCGCGCGCGCGATCGCGCACATCTGCTGCTCGCCGCCCGACAACGTGCCGGCGAGCTGCGCGCGCCGCTCGCACAGCCGCGGGAACAGGCCGTAGACGAAGCCAAGCCGCTCCTCGAACTTTTCGCGCGCCGGCGGAATGTAGGCGCCGATCTTGAGGTTGCTCTCGACCGAGAGGCGCGGAAACAGCCGGCGCCCTTCCGGCACATGCGCGATGCCGGTCTCGATCACCTTGTGCGGCGGCGTCGTGCGCAACGACACGCCTTGCATCGTCATGGTGCCGGCGGAAGCCGGCAGCAGTCCGGAGATCACGCGCAACAGCGTGGTCTTGCCGGCGCCGTTCGAGCCGATCACCGCGACGGCTTCGCCGGCCTTGACCGACATCGAGACGGAGAACAGCGCCTGGAAGCTGCCATAGCCGGCATCGACCTCGGCAAGCTCAAGCATGCGCTCCTCCTCGTAGCCCCGATGAGCGCAGCGAAATCCGGGGTCGGCGGTCCCGCATTTCGCCGTAGCGCGTCGCAGACGCGCGTAACCGCGCTTTAGGCTTCATGCGGGCTACGATCGTCCCATCGATCTCGGCGAGCTCAAGCATGCGCCTCGGCTCCGAGATACACCTCGACCACGCGCGCATTGTCCTGCGCCTGCCGCGGCGGGCCGGAGAAGATCACCTCGCCATGATCGAGCACCACGACGCGATCGACCACGCGCATCAGCACGCCCATGATGTGCTCGACCCACACGATGGTGATGTTCTTCTCGCGCCGGATGCGCTGCAGCATGTCGGCGGCAAGCTCCATCTCGGTATGGTCGAGGCCGTTGAGGCTCTCGTCGGCGAGCAACAGCCGCGGCTGCGTCGCGAGCGCGCGCGCGAGCTCGAGCTTCTTCAGCGCGGCCGCCCCGAGCCCGGCCGTGGTCGCGCGCGGGTCGACCGGCAGGCCGACCAGCGCGAGTGCTTCCTCCGCATGAGCCCACGCCTGCTGCTGCGTCACGCCGCGGTCGCGGCCGAAGAAGGCCGAGAGCGCGACGTTCTCGAGCAGGGTCAGATTGTGGAACGGCCGCGGGATCTGGAACGTGCGGCCGATGCCCTTGTGGCAGATGCGGTTCGCCGGCAAGCCGGCAATGTCATGGCCGTCGAGCTGCACCGCGCCTTCGTCCGGACGGTAGTGCCCGGCAATGCAGTTGAAGGTCGTGCTCTTGCCCGATCCGTTCGGGCCGATCAGCCCGAGGATCTCGCCTTCATTGACGTCGAACGACACATTGTTGACCGCCCGCAGGGCCCCAAACCTCTTGGTGAGGCCTGATACGGAGAGCATGGGCATGCGCGGCGGTTTCCGTTTTATTGTGTCCCGGGCGCAGCGCGGCATGAGCGAAGCGAAATGACGCGTTGCAGACCCGGGACCGTCCCAGTCTCGAACGGTCCCGGATCAGCGGCGCACCGTTTCACGCTGCGCCGCGTCCGGGACACTCTGAGTTCACTTCGCGTAGGCGTGGCCCTTCGGCAGCGGGAAGACCGGATCGGCGGTCGCAATCTTCGGCGGCCACACCACCGTGATCTTGCCGTTCACGGCCTGCATCACCACCGGCGACGAGCGCTCGTTCTGTCCCGCGAGCGGCGTGCCGGGCGGGAAGAACTTCACCCCATAGCCCTGCATCGTGCCGCCGATCGGAATGTCGGTATCGAGCGCGGCCTTGCGCAGCGCCTCCGGATCGTACCCGCCATACTTCTTGATCGCGCGCGGCAGCACGTCGGTGAGGAAGATCCAGGTGTTGTTGAAGCCCATCGAGGTGTGCGGCGGCACTTCGCTGGCGCCGGTCTCGGCCTTGTACCGCTTCACCATCTCGGCGATCAGATCGCCGAGCCCGGGAGCGAGCGTCTTTGCATCGAGCAGTTGCGCCGGCACCGGATCGACGTCGAGCAGGAAATTCGCGTCGTCCTTGAAGGTCTCATACAGCTTGTCCATCTGGCTGTAGCCCGCGCCCTCGCCGATCAGCGCCGAGAACTTCAACCCGGATTCCTTCGCTTGGCGCAGGAACAGCGTGATGTCCGGATTGTAGCCGGCATGGATGATCACGTCGGGCTGCGCGCGGCGCAGCTTGCTCACCATCGCGGAGAGATCGCTCGCGGTCGCCGAATAGGCCTCCCTGTGCACGACCTGCATGCCGAGCGCCTTGCAGCGTACCTCCGCCGCGCCGCCGACGCCGACCCCATAGGGCCCGTCCTCGTTGATGATCGCGACCTTGATGTCCTTGCGCTCCTTGCCGAGCTTCTCGGCGTTCTCAGCGACGAACGTGCAGGACGCATCGCCGTACTGATCCGAGTGGATGGTCGGACGGAACACGTATTGCAGGTTCTTGTCCTTGAACACCGCGGTCGAGACGCAGACATTCATCCACAGGAGCTTCTTGGCGGCATCGACCTTGGCAGCCATCGGCACGCATTGCGCGCTCGCATAGACGCCCATCAGCACGTCGACCTTCTGCTCGTTCAACAGCCGCTCGGCCTCGTTGATCGCGACGTCGACCTTCGACTGCGCGTCGGCGAAGATGCCGACGATCTTGTGGCCCTCGACCCCGCCGCGCTCATTGATGATGTCGATCGCGATCTTGTTGCCGATCATCGCCGGCTTCGAGCCGCCGCCCGCGAACGGGCCGGTCAGGTCGTAGATCGCGCCGATCTTGATGTCCGGCTTCTCCTGCGCGAACGCGCTGGTGGCGAGCACGGCGCCGGCCAGACCAAGACCGAATCCAAGACCGAATCCAAGCCCCAATGCGGTGATTGCGCGCTTCATCCAATCCTCCCAGGGGTCGCCCCCGACCACTCATTTTTTCGAAGTGTGCGGAGCGCGGCGCTCCCTTGTCAATGGCGGCAGGATACCGCAGCGTGCCTTGATTTCGTGCACGAGGTGAACGCGAACCCACGAGAAACGTGAAATGAGCATGGTGTCATGAGCACGGCGACCTTCGCGCCCGGCGGCTATCGCTACATCCCGGCGGTCTTCCAGTATTCGGGCGGCGTCGCGGCCGAACGCGGTTTCGAGATCGTGCGCGTGCGCTTTCATCGGCCGGTGCCGCTTGCGACCGGTTTCGACCGCATCGCCGAGGCGATCCGCGCCGCCGGCCGGCCGCTGACGGCGTTCTGCGCCTGCGAGCTGCGCTCGGGCGCCCCGTTCACCGAGGACGGCTTTCGGGCGTTCAACGAGATCTATGTCGGAACCCTGCGCCAATGGGGCCTGTGCGACGGCACGGCCAATCCGGTCGCGCGCAGCAATGTGTGCCCGGCGATCGAGGCGCCGGCCGCGCCGTCGTTCCACGCCTTCTGCTTCACGCTCGCGGCGCCGGCGGCGCCGAGCTTCGTGGTCGCGGGCAGCGGCGAGGCGCCCGAGGGCAAGGCGAGCTACCGCGATCACATCGTTCGGCCGGGCGATACGTCGCCCGATGCGATGCGCGAGAAGGCGCGCTTCGTGCTCGGCGAGATGGAGGCGCGCCTTGCGGCGCTCGGCTTTGCCTGGAAGGACACGACCGCGACGCAGCTCTACACCGTGCAGGACGTGCATCCGTTTCTCGCCGACGAGATCGTGCGCCGCGGCGCGGCGTCGAGCGGACTCACCTGGCATTATTGCCGCCCGCCCGTGGTCGGCCTCGAATACGAGATGGATTGCCGCGGGGTGGCGAAGGAGAGTGTGATCGACTGAGCATCGCGCCGCACTTCAGCACCGATCCGTCATCCTGAGGTACGAGCGAAACGGCCGCTCGGGATGACGGCAAGAGGCTAATGCGCGCCGGCCGTGGTCTGATCCTTCACCCGGCTGACCAGCTGGGTCGGATTGACGAAGCGCAGCGCGATCAACAGCCACACCAGCGTCAGCGCCATGTAGATGATCGCCATCGCGTCGACCGATTGCGGCGCGCGCACGCCGGCCGCGAACACCGCGTAGTAGAGCGCGACCACCAGCGTCTGCGAATCCGGCCCCGCGGTGAGGAAGGTCAGCTCGAACATCGCGATCGAGCGCACCAGCACGAGCAGCGACGCCGCGAGGATGCCCGGCGTCAAGAGCGGGATCAGCACGTGCCAGAAGATGCGCAGCGTGCCGGCGCCGAACACGCGCGCCGCGGATTCGAGCGTCGGATCGATCTGCTCGATGAACGGCGTCATCACCAGGATGACGAACGGCAGCGCCGGCACCAGGTTCGCGAGGATCACGCCATAGATCGTGCCGCCGAGGTGCGCCTGATACATCACGGTCGCCATGGGTATCCCGTACGTGATCGGCGGGATGATCAGCGGCAAGAGGAACAACAGCGTCACGACCTGCTTGCCGGTGAACTGGCGCCGCGCCAGCGCATAGGCGGCCGGCACGCCGATCGCGACCGAGAGCACCACCACGGTGAGCACCACCTCCGCCGTCACCCACAGCACGTCGCCGAGCTGGAACTCGCTCCAGGCCGAGACGTACCAGTTGGCGGTGTAGCCCTCCGGCAGCCAGCTGCCGAGCCAGCGCCGCGCGAACGAGTTGAACGCGACCGACGCGACCATCAGCGCGATGTTCACGACGAACAGCATCATCAGGCCGAGCAGCGCGCCGCTCCAGGCCCGGTAGAACCAGCGGGTCGTCTCGCGCGCGCCGTCCATCCCGTTGCTCACCCTTTGGCTCCCGAAGCCGGCCCGCGATAGAACACGTTGCGCAGGAGCAGCACCGCGACGACGACGATCAGCTGCGCGAAGCCCATGATCATCGCGACCGCCGAGGCCATCGAGTAATCATATTGCTCGAACGCCGCCTCATAGGCGGCAAGCGAGATCACGCGCGTCGGGCCCGACGGCGCGCCGACCAGCACGGCGGAAGGAAACACCGAGAACGCCTGCACGAAGGCGAGGCAGAACGTGGTGGCAAGCCCGGGCGCGAGCAGCGGCAGGTAGATATGGCGGAACTGCGCGAATGGGCCGGCGCCGAGCGACGCGGCGGCGCGCGCCAGCACCGGATCGATTCCCGTTACGTAGGAGAGGATCAGCAGGAACGCGAAAGGAAAGCCGGAGATCACCAGCGAGATGACCACGCCGATGAAATTGTGCGTCAGCCGGATCGGGCCGTCATAGAGCTGGGTGAGCTGCAGGAACTGCGACAGCCAGCCGCGCGGACCGAAATAGGTCAGCATGCCCTCCGCGATCAGCACGGTGCCGAGCGTGATCGGGATCACCAGCACGGCGGTCATCCAGCGCTGGTAGCGCGACTTGCGCCGCAGCTGGAATGCGATCGGCAGCGCGAGCGCGGTGTTGAGGATGGTGACCGGCAGCGCGAGCTCGAACGTGATGATCAGCGTGCGCCAGAGGAATTCCTCCGAGAAGAACTTGCGGTAGTTCGCGAGCACGTCGCCTTGCAGCGGGTTGAACGAGAGCCAGAACCCGTAGGCAAACGGATAGATGAAGAACAGGATGAGAAAGACGATCGCCGGCCCGACCAGCAGGGCGGTGCCGTCGGCCCGAAACGGCGTGCGCGCCGCTGCCGCGCTCATGCGCGCTCCGCCGGATAGACCAGCACGCGGCTTGGCGCGATGGTGAGCGTCACCTTATCGCCGGCCTTCACCCGCTCCGCCGTGCGGGCGTGCAGCAGCACGCCGTCGCCGGCGCGCACGTCGATCAACGAATCGCGGCCGCCATATTCGACGTTCTCGACCTTGCCGGGAATCGGGTTCGCGCCGCTGCCGACCGAAAGGTCCTCCGGCCGGATCGCGACACTCACCGCCGCGCCGCCGAACTCCTGGCGGGCGGTGCCTTCGAGCGCGAGGCCGGAGCCCTGCAGCGCGACGCGCGCGCCATTGCGTCCACTGGCCTTGAGCGCGATCACGTTGCGATAGCCCATGAAGCGTGCGACGTGCAGGTTCGCGGGCTGCGCGTAGACATCCTCGGGACCGGCGACCTGCTGCACCAGCCCGTCCTTCATCACCACGATGCGGTCGGCGAGCGAGAGCGCCTCGTCCTGGTCGTGCGTGACATAGATGGTGGTGCGGTCGAGCTCGCGATGGATGCGGCGGATCTCGGCGCGCATCTCGAGCCGCAGCTTCGCGTCGAGGTTCGAGAGCGGCTCGTCCATCAGGAGCAGCGGCGGCTCGATCACGATCGCGCGCGCGATTGCGACGCGCTGCTGCTGGCCGCCGGAAAGCTGGCCCGGCAGCTTGTCCTCGTGGCCGGTCAGCTGCACCAGCTCGAACGCGCGCGCGACGCGCGTCCTGATCTCGTCGGCCGGCGTGCGGCGCATCATCAGCCCGAAGGCGACGTTGCGCCG
>Ga0187784_10001634_pt1 | contig 17834 bp, 12 predicted proteins | sample 1015_SJ02_MP15_2_FD_132964 | JGI IMG/M metagenome (GOLD analysis project Ga0187784, IMG submission 132964) | Tropical peat soil microbial communities from peatlands in Department of Meta, Colombia - 1015_SJ02_MP15_20_MG | ecosystem: Environmental > Terrestrial > Soil > Wetlands > Peat | place...
ATTCGCAACGGCGCTCTCCGTCCTCATTGCATTCGGCGTCGCAGCCGTGATCAGCCTGCGCATCGGCCGTTTGCGCGCCGCTGCGGACGGCGCCCTGGGCAGGGATGGGAGCATCCGGCTCGACATGCCCGAGTCGGCGCGCCACGACGAGATCGGCGCGCTCGCGCGCGGCTTCGAGCGCCTCCTCGGACGCTTGAACGAGCACACGCAGTATTTGCGCACCCTGGGTGGGAAGCTCGCGCACGAGCTCCGCACCCCGCTCACGATCGTGCGCTCATCGCTCGACAACCTGGAGTGCGAGGGCGTACGCGCCGATCAACGGGGCTATCTCACTCGGGCCCGTGAGGGCGTCGCGCGCCTGCAATCCATTCTGAGTGCTCTCGGCGCCGCGGCGCGCGTCGAGGAGAGCATCAAGCAAGCCGAGCGAGTGAGATTTGATCTCAAGGAGCTCCTCACCTCCGCCGTCGCCGGCTACCGCGATGCCTTCGCCGGCGCTCGCTTCGAGCTCGACACGCCGCCCGATGAGTGCCTCATGCGCGGCGCGCCGGACCTCATCGTGCAGATGCTCGACAAGCTGGTCGAGAACGCCGTCGACTTCTGTCCGCCGTCCGGCACGGTGCGAGTGCGACTCGGGCGCGCGGGCGGCCACCACGAGGGCCATTACGAGCTCAGCATCGAGAACGACGGCCCTCCCATTCCCGACGCGATGCTCGAGCGGTTGTTCGAATCGCTGTTCGAGCACCGGCGAGGCCGCGACGAGAAGCCGCATTTCGGCTTAGGACTTTACATCGTGCGGCTCATTGCGGAGTTTCACGATGGCAAGGTGCAGGCGGCCAATCGAGCGGACGGCGGCGGCGTCCTCTTCACCGTGACGCTGCCGCTGATCTAGCTTCAAGCAAGGCCCGTTCGCAGCGAGGATTGCGCAATAGAGACGGCCAATCCTTGGCTCAACTAACGGCTATCTAAGCGGATCTAAGCGGGCGGATCCATGAGGATGACCTGGCGTTACTAGCAAGCTTCGCTGGCGAGCCTCGTGCGCGAGCAGCCATTGCTTGCGCTGGAGGCCTCCGCCGTAGCCGGTCAGCGAGCCGTCGGCGCCGATCACGCGATGACAAGGCACCACGATCGGGATCGGATTACGCCCGTTCGCAAGCCCCACGGCGCGCGATGCGCTCGGATTACCGATGCGCCCGGCCAGCTCTCGATAGCTCCACGTTTCGCCGTAAGGAATTGACATGAGGCTCCGCCACACGCGCTCCTGGAATTCCGTTCCCCGAAAAGAGAGCGGCAGGTCGAATTCGCGGCGCGACCCCTCGAAATACTCCCTGAGCTGACGGGCAGCCTCGGCTAAGGAAGCGACGCAGCCCGCGACGCTGCCCTGGGCACCGTCGACGCTGCTCGCGGTGCCGTCGACTTCGCTCCAGGCATCCGCAAGCCGACCCAAGTGCGCCGCGGCCTGGCGACCCGGCACCTCCATCCAGATGCCCGTCAACGACTCACCGTCGGAGGCGAGGCGCAGGCGCCCGATGGGGCTGCCGATGCAGGCAAAGTACTTCATCGATGCACTCCCAAGGATTGCCATAAATAATGAGCGGCGTAAGCGCGCCACGGCCTCCAGCGCTGGGCGCGCGCGTTGAGCTCTTTGAGGCTCGAGCGGGCGGCCTTGCGCAGCATCAGATCGCCATCGGGGAAGGCATCGGGCCAATGCAGCGCCCGCATGGCGATGTATTGGGCCGTCCAGGGTCCGATGCCGGGCAGCTCGAGGAGATTTCCGATCTGCTCCTCGACGTTCGCGGCGTAGCTCAAGACCACACGGCGATCCGCGACCGCTCGCGCAAGCGCAGCCAGGCACCGGGCGCGACTCCCCACGATGCCGAGCGCGCCGATCTCGTCGGCGGTCACATCGAGCACGTGCGCCGCGCTCGGAGTGAGTCGATGTAGCTCGGGGAACGGCGTTGCGATGGGATCGCCGAACCGCTCGGCCCAACGTCCCGCCATCGTGGTCGCGGCCTTCACCGACACTTGCTGGCCGAGCACTGCGCGCACGGCGAGCTCGAAGCCGTCGAACGCTCCGGGCACGCGCAACCCGGGGGTGCGCCGTACCGCATCGGCCAGCGCAGGATCCTGCCCGAGCAGATCGCTCACCGCATCGGGCGCCGCGCCGAGATCGAAGAGGTGCTTCACTCGCACGATCACGGCCCCGACGACCGGTGAGAGACTGGGCGACATCTCGACCTCGAGCGCCAGCGCGCTCTTCGCAAGGCCGACTTGAATCCACCCCTGGGTCTCGCCGATCGCGACCGTGCGCCGGTAGTGTGTGCCGTCGACCGACTCGACGCCCGGGATCGCACGCAGCCGTAGATAGGCGAGCAACTCTTTGAAGGCGAGCGGCGGACGGAACTCGAGCTGACAGGTCAATCCGCGGCCCGAGCCGATGCTGCGACGCAGGCTCCGCGGATTCAAGCCGTAGCGCGATTTGAAGAGCGCGTTGAAGCGCCGCACGCTGCCGAAGCCCGACGCGAATGCGATGTCGGTCAGCTTGAGCGAGGTCTCGCTCAAGAGGCGCTTGGCGAGGAGGAGCCTTTGCGTCTGTGCGAGCTCGACGGGCGAGACCCCGAGCTCGGCCTCGGTGACCCGGCGCAGGTGCCGATCGCTCACCCCTAAGGCGGCCGCGACATCGGCAATTCGGGCATTCGAGACTGCATACTCCTCGAGACCCGAGATCGCGGCGCGGACCAGGCGGCTCGTGGCATCGATGGGCGCGAGCCCGGGCGCGCGCTCGGGGCGGCAGCGCAAGCAGGGCCGAAAGCCTGCGCCCTCGGCCGCCGCTGCGCTCGAGAAAAATCGCATGTTCTCGCGCTTCGGCGGGCGCACCGGACAGATGGGCCGGCAATAGATGCCGGTCGAGGCGACTGCCGTGAAAAAACGGCCGTCGAAGCGGCGGTCGCGGGCGCGAACCGCCCGGAAGCACGCATCGGGATCGAGTACCATGGCGCGACCATACCCCAGCCGGCCTGCCAATACTCGCCATTTTCGGACCTCGATTTTGAGTGGATAGCGACCCATTGAGCGAAGCGCTCGCCAGTGGCGTGGGGGCCGCCTCGAGGAGGCGAGGCAGCTCCTGCTCGGCTTGCTGCCCGACACGGCGCCTTGCGGGATCGCCCCGCCGGCGCGCCGGGATTCATTGCGGCGCAATTCTCGGGCGCGCTCTGCGCGCTCGGCGTCGCGCGCTGTCTCTTTCCATCGGTCGCGCCGGATGTCATGAACGGCAGGCGATCGCTTACTGCATTCAGATGGCTCCGCCGCTATTGAGTCGGCGTTAGCGCACCCGCAGGAACTCGAGAATCCCCTGTGCCGCCTCGCGCCCCTCGAACACCGCGGTCACCACGAGATCGGAGCCGCGAACCATATCCCCGCCGGCGAATACTTTGGGATTCGTGGTCTGGAATCGATGGCTGCTCGATCCGAGCCGCCGGCCCGGCGAGGCCTCTGCGCCGCGCGCCCGCCCGTTCAAGCCGCCCGCGACCCGCACGCGCCCATTGGGGTGCAGGCCGATCTTGAGCCGATGGAACCAATCCGGCGGGCTCGGTAGAAAACCGAACGCGACGATCACTGCGTCCGCCACGATAGTCTCCTCCGTGTCAGGCACGACCTCGGGGATGCGCCGCCCTCGCTCATCGGGCGGACCCAAGCGCGTCTCGACCAGCTTCACGCCCTCCACTCGATCGGTGCCGACGATCTCGATGGGCTGGCGATTGAAGAGAAACGTCACCCCCTCCTCGATGCTGTTCTTGTAGTCGCGCCGCGACCCCGGCATGTTGTCCTCGTCACGCCGGTAAGTGCAGGTGACGCTCGCCGCGCCCTGCCTCACGGCGGTGCGATTGCAGTCCATGCCCGTGTCTCCACCCCCGAGCACGACGACTTGCTTGTCGCGCATGTCGATGAACCCGCCAGGCGCTTCGGGAAGGCCGAGCTCGCGATGGATGTTGGAGATGAGATACGGCAGCGCCTCGTAGACCCCGGGGAGATCCTCGCCCGCGAAGCCGCCTTTCACGTACGCGTAGGTGCCCATGCCGAGAAATGCCGCATCGAACTCCTCGAGGAGCGTCTCGAAGGCAACGTCGCGGCCGACCTCGCAATTCAAGCGAAACTCGACCCCCATCTCCTCCATGATCTCGCGCCGCTTCTCCACCACCGCTTTCTCGAGCTTGAAGGGGGGAATTCCGAAGGTGAGGAGCCCGCCGATCTTCGAGTAGCGGTCGAACACGACGGGCGCCACGCCGTTGCGCACGAGCACGTCCGCGCAGCCGAGCCCGGCGGGTCCCGCGCCGACAATGGCGACGCGCTTCCCCGTGCGCTCGACGCGCGTGAGGTCGGGCTTCCAGCCCTGCTGGAGCGCCGTGTCCGTGATGTATTTCTCGATGGCCCCGATGCTCACCGCGCCCAAGCCGTCGTTCAGCGTGCAGGCGCCCTCGCACAGGCGGTCTTGCGGACAGATGCGCCCGCAGACTTCGGGCAGCGAATTGGTCTGATGGGAGAGTTCGGCCGCCTCGAAGAGCTTGCCGGCTTGCACGAGCGCGAGCCAGTTCGGAATGTAGTTATGGACCGGGCAGCGCCATTCGCAGAACGGATTCCCGCAGGCGAGGCATCGTCCCGCCTGCTGCGAGGCGGCCTCCCCGCTGTAATCGGCGTAGATCTCACGAAAGTGTGCGACCCGAGCCTCGACCGCGAGCTTCTCAGGCTCGTGGCGCGGGATCTCGAGAAACTGGAGGTTTCGGTCGGCCATGTCGAGAGTCGCGTTGCGGCCGCCTTCAGGCCGCGCGCCGCAAATTCGTGAGGAGCGAGGCGATCGCCGCGGCCTTCGGTTTCACCACCCAGAAGCGGCCGATGAAGCTGCGAAAATCGTTGAGCAACCGCTCTCCCCACACGCTCCCCGTGGCCTCGACGTGCTGCTCGATGAGTCCGCGCAAATGCTGCACGTGAGTGCCCATGCCCTCCGGGGAGACGCGGTGAATGTCGATCAAGTCATGGTTGTAGCGGTCGACGAAATCCCGCTCCATGTCGAGCACATAGGCGAACCCGCCGGTGAACCCGGCGCCAAAATTGACGCCCGTGCGCCCGAGCACGCATACCACTCCTCCCGTCATGTATTCGCAGCAGTGATCGCCCGTCCCCTCGACCACGGCGATGGCGCCGGAGTTACGCACCGCGAAGCGCTCGCCCGCCGTGCCCGCGGCGTAGAGCTCCCCGCCCGTCGCCCCGTAGAGGCAGGTATTGCCCATGATCACCGTCTCGCGCGCCGCGAAGGTTGCCCCCGGCGGGGGTTTCAACACGATCTTGCCGCCCGCCATGCCCTTGCCGACGTAGTCGTTCGCCTCGCCCGTGAGGTGAAGATGCAGGCCGCCCGCATTCCACACGCCGAAGCTCTGGCCCGCGGAGCCCGAAAGCGAGACGATGAGCGGGGAGTCGCGCATGCCGTTGTTCCCCCAGCGCTTCGCAATCTCGCCGGACACGCGCGCGCCGATCGAGCGGTGAAAATTCTTCACGGTGTAGGCGAACTCGCCGCCGGATTTCAAGCGAATCGCCTCGCTCATGTCGCGCAGCATCTCCTCGTTGAGCAGGCCCTTGTCGGAGGGCTCGTTGCGCGCATCCGTGCAGTGCTGCGGGCGCTGCGAGGCGAGCGCAGAATTGGCGAGCACCGGACCCAAGTCGAGCTTGCGCTGCTTCGAGGTCTCGCCCGGCAGAATCTCGAGATACTCGGTCCTCCCGAAGAGCTCCTCGAGCCGTCGCACCCCCGAGGCAGCCATGATCTCGCGGCACTCCTCGGCCACGAACCGGAAATAATTCATCACCATCTCCGGCAGGCCGATGAAGTACTTGCTGCGTAGCACGTTGTGCTGCGTGGCGACGCCGGTCACGCAGTTGTTGAGGTGGCAGATGCGCAGGTACTTGCAGCCGAGCGCCACCATCGGAGCGGTGCCGAAACCGAAGCTCTCCGCGCCGATGATCGCCGCCTTGATGACGTCGAGGCCGGTTTTCAGGCCTCCGTCGGTCTGCAGCCGCACTCGATGGCGCAGCTCGTTGGCACGCAGCGTCTGATGCGTCTCGGCGAGACCGAGCTCCCAGGGGGCGCCCGCATACTTGATCGAGGACAGCGGACTCGCTCCCGTGCCTCCGTCATAGCCCGAGATGGTGATGAGATCGGCATAGGCCTTCGCCACCCCGGCCGCGACCGTGCCGACGCCGGGCTCGGCGACCAATTTCACCGATACCAAAGCGGACGGATTGATCTGCTTTAAGTCGAAGATCAACTGCGCGAGATCCTCGATCGAATAGATGTCGTGGTGCGGGGGCGGGGAGATCAGGCCGACGCCGGGACGCGCAAAGCGCAGCCGAGCGATCATCTCGTTCACCTTGTGGCCCGGGAGCTGGCCGCCTTCGCCGGGCTTCGCGCCCTGTGCGATCTTGATTTGCAGCACCTCGGCGTTCATCAGATATTCGGGCGTCACGCCGAAGCGACCCGAAGCGACCTGCTTGATCTTCGAGTTCTTCTCCGTGCCGTAGCGCACCGGGTCCTCGCCCCCCTCACCGGAGTTCGAGCGCGCGCCCAGGCGGTTCATGGCGATCGCGAGCGCCTCGTGTGCCTCGGGCGACAGCGCCCCCAGGGACATGCCGGCGCCGTCGAAGCGTGCGACGATGTGCCTCACCGGCTCGACCTGCTCGATCGGGATGGGTGCGCGGCCCGTCGCGAGCTTGAACAAGTCGCGGATACAGGCGACCGGCCGCTCGTTCACCAGGGCGGCGAACTCCTTGTACCGTGCGTAGTCACCGCTCATCACGGCCGACTGCAGCATCGCGACGACGTCCGGGTTGTACATGTGGTACTCGCCGTCGTGCATGTATTTGAGGAGGCCGCCCTGGCTCACGCCCTCGCACCGGTCCCACGCGCGCCGGGCGAGATACTCCGCATCGTCCTTGAGATCCTCGAAATCCGCGCCCCCGATACGGCTCTCCGAGCCCTCGAAACAGAGCGACACGACGTCCGGCCCGAGGCCCACGATCTCGAACAGCTGGGCGCTGCGATAACTCGCGATGGTCGAGATCCCCATCTTGGACATGATCTTGAAGAGGCCCTTGCGGATTCCGCGACGGTAGCTGCGGCCGATCTCCTGGCGCGTATCGGCATCCGTGGTGAGGGCGCCTTTGCGCATGAGATCGAACAGGGTCTGGTAGGCGAGGTAGGGATACACCGCCGTCGCACCGTAGCCGATCAGGCATGCGAAGTGGTGGGCATCGCGTGCCGTGCCGGTCTCGACCAGGATGTTGCATTTGCAGCGCAGGCCCGTACGCACCAGGCGGTGATGCACCGCGCCGGTCGCGAGGAGGGCGTGAATCGGTATCTTACCCTTCACCGGATAGCGATCGGACAGGAGCAGTACGAGCTTGCCTCCCCGCACTGCGGCCTCCGCCTGATCGCACACGGTGAGGATCGCGCTTTTCAGATCGAGCCGCTCGTCGAATTGCAGATCGATGAATGCGTGCGGCACGCCTTCGTCCGCCAGCGCCATGATCTGGCGGAGCTTGCGCTGGGAGAGGATGGGCGAGGAGAGCACGATCTGCTCGGCGTGCGCCGCGGCCGGCACGAAGATGTTGCACTCCGGGCCGATCTGCGTTTGCAGCGACATTACGATGCTCTCGCGCAAGCTGTCGATGGGTGGATTGGTGACCTGCGCGAATTGCTGGCGGAAGTAGTCATAGAGCGAGCGCACCCGGGTCGAGAGCACCGGCATCGGGGTGTCGTCGCCCATCGAGCCCACCGCCTCGCTCTCGTCCTCGGCAAGCACGCGGATGATCTCATCGCGCTCTTCAGCGGATACGTTGAACATTTTCTGGAACATCGCGAGCGTGTCGCGATCGAAGGGCTCGGCCGCGAGGCGCGGGTCGATGAGATCGGTTTGCAGGTACCGCACGCCCTTCTTGAGCCACGCCTTGTAGGGATAGCGGCTTTTCAGAAGGTCGTCGACTTGCTTCGTGTCCATGAGCTCCGAGGTCTGCAGGTCCAACGCCAGGATCTCGCCGGGGCCGAGCTTGCCCTTGCGCACGATGTTCTCCGGCCGGTAATCCCACACGCCCGCCTCGGAGGCGATCGTGATGTGCCGGTTCTTGGTGATCACCCAGCGCGCGGGACGCAGGCCATTGCGGTCGAGCGCACAGCACGCGTAGCGCCCATCGGTGAGCACGATGCCCGCGGGGCCGTCCCAGGGCTCCATGTGCGTCGCGTAGTACTCATAGAAGGCCTTGAGATCCGGATCGATCATGTCGACCGATTGCCAGGCGGGCGGGATCAGAATGCGCATCGCATGCATGGGATCGAGTCCGCCCATGAGCAGAAGCTCCAACATGTTGTCGAGCGACTGCGAGTCCGAGCCCGAGAGCGAGACCACGGGCAGGATGTCGCCGAGATCGGCAAGGAGCGGGGAGCGAAACAGGGGGCCGCGCGCCACCGCCCACGAGCGATTGCCCTGGATGGTGTTGATTTCCCCGTTGTGCGCGAGATACCGGTAGGGGTGCGCGAGCCTCCACTGCGGCAGCGTGTTCGTCGAGAAGCGCTGATGGAACACGGCCACCGAGGCTTCCATGCGCGCATCCTTCAAGTCCGGATAGAACTCGGCGAGGTACTGGGGCATCACCATGCCCTTGTAAACGAAGGTGCTCGCGGAGAGCGATGGGACGTAGAACACAGGGTCGCTTCGGGCGAGGATCTTCTCCGTCCGGCGGCGCGCCATGAAGAGTCGCCGGTTGAAGGTGGCCTCATCGAGGTCCGGGGTCGAGTTGACGAACACTTGCTCGATGCGCGGCAGGCTCTTGAGCGCTTCCGCCCCGCACGCCGAGGGCTCGACGTGCATGATCCGAAATCCCGCGACGGCTAGCCTCTCGCGCTCGATTTCCTCGCGCAGAACCCGGCGTGCCGCCTCGGCCTTCTCGGGCTCTCGGTCCAAGAACACGAGGCCTGCGGCGAACTGTGCCGCGAGCTTCACGCGCGCCTCGGCCGCCACGGCCCGCAAAAACCCCTTGGGCGATTTGATCAAAAGACCGCAGCCATCCCCGGTCTTACCGTCGGTGGCAATCGCGCCGCGGTGCGTCAGGCGGTTCAACGAGCTGATGGCCGTCTGCACGACCCAGTGGCTCGGCTCATCGTCCAGGCTCGCGATCAGCCCGAAGCCGCAGGAATCTCTCTCGTACGCGGGTCGGTAAAGACCCCACTCGGTCGCCCGCGGGTCCGCGATCCTCGATGACTCCGGCGCACTCGGAGCCACCATCGAGGCCGAAGGGTCATTTCCCGTCAATTTCATAGCGATCGCCCGTACAACGCCGCATCCCTGCGACTCTCTTACCGCAGAGATCTCTTGCAAAACCAACTAACTAAACGGGGCGCCTCAAACAGAGGTGCGTCGAATAGGGGCAGGCGCACTCATCCGCGCGCCGGTGTAATCATCCCATGATACCGGCGTGGGGAGTCTCGTCAACCTGCAATATAGCGCTCGAGCTGCTCGATGTGGGCGCTTTGCTCCTCCATCATCGCCTTCACGATGTCCCCGATCGACAGGATACCCACGACCCGACCCGCCTCCAGGACCGGCAAATGCCGGAACCGGTGTTCGGTCATGAGCTCCATGCAATGGTGCACGGTGTCGGTCGGGGAGACCGTGACGGCCGGGGAGGTCATGATCTCGCTCACGGGGGTATCCCGAGAGGAGCGGTTCATAAGGATGACCTTGCGGGCATAATCACGCTCCGAAATGATCCCGAGCAACGTACCCTGATTCATGACGAGCAGCGCCCCCACGTGGCGGGTGGCCATGATCTCGATCGCCTGATACACCGAATCCGTCGGCGCGACCGAAAAAATCTGGTTGCCTTTGGCACGCAGCAGCTGATTTACGGTCTGCATACTACCCCCTCCCTTTCAAGACCGAGGTCAATGGCTTTTAATGACTATACTCCCGCTCTTTCCGAGGACAAGACCGTGACCGCGGCCGACGGCGCCCGGCCGGCTGACCCTCCCGTCCGGGTGCTAGGCCCAGACGGCGCCGCAGCTCCCCGCGCCCCCATCCGCCCCCATTCGATCGCATCGCCGCATGGCGAGCGCATCGACCCCTACTATTGGCTGCGCGACGACCTCCGGGAGGACAGCCAAGTCCTCGCCTACCTCGAGGCCGAGAACGCCTACACCGAGCGGCAAATGGCCTCGGTCATGCCGCTCAAGGAGACGCTCTATCGCGAGATGGTCGCTCGCTTGAAGCAAGACGATGAGAGCGTCCCCTACTTCAAGAATGGCTACTGGTATTACTCGCGCTTCGAGACCGGCAAGGAGCATCCGGTCTTTGCGCGCCGCAAGGAGTCAAAGAGCGCGCCCGAGGAGCTGATCCTGGACGCGAACGAGCGCGCCGCGGGGTGCGCATACTATCAAATCGGGGACCTCGAGATCTCTCCCGACTCCTCGTGGCTCGCCTTCTCGGAGGACACCGTCGGCCGGCGCCAGTACAGCCTGCGCTTCAAGAATCTCACGACCGGCGAGGTGCTCGGCGAGGCGATCGGGAATGTCGAATCCGACATCGCCTGGGCGAACGACAACCGGACCGTGCTCTATGTCGAGAAGGATCCCGAGACGCTGCTCGCAACGCACGTGAGGAAACATCGACTGGGCGAGGATGTCACGCTCGACGCCATCGTGTTCACGCAAGCCGACAAGAGCTTCTACACCGGCGTCACCAAATCGAAATCGGAGCGGTTCATCTTCATACACATGGAAAGCACCGTGTCCTCCGAGTGGCGGTATGCGCAAGCCGATGACCCCTCCCTCGCGTTCAAGGTGTTTCTACCGAGCGAGCGCGATCACGAATATCAGATCGAGCATCTCGGTGACCGATTCATCATTCGAACGAATTGGAACGCGAGGAATTTTCGTCTGATGCAGATCGCAATCGGCGAGGCGGGCGATCGCTCGCGCTGGCGCGAGCTGGTCGCGCATCGGGACGATACCTTCATTCATGACTTCGACGTGTTCGAGCGCTTCATTGCCTTGAGTGTGCGCACCGGCGGGCTGCGCAAGATCAGTATCCATCCAGTGCCCGCGGCGGAAGGGGCGAGCGCGGCGGAGGCGGCGGGCGCGGCGGGCGCGGCGGGTGCTGGGGGCAAGGAGTTCTTCATCACCAGCGATGAGCCGGCGTATTCGATGAGCTTCGCGGCAAATCCTCGCATCAACACGGACCTGATTCGCTACACGTATGCGTCGCTGACCACGCCGACGCGCGTGTACGACTACGACATGCGGACGGGCGAGAGGACGCTGCTCAAACAAGACCCGGTGCTAGGAGACTTCGACCCCTGCAACTACGTGACGGAATTCCAGTTCGTGAGCGCCCGCGACGGCCAGCGCATTCCGGTATCGCTGGTGTACCGCAAGGGCTTCGTGCGCGACGGCACGGCGCCCTTGTTGCAATACGCTTACGGCGCGTACGGACTGTCCACGGATCCGTACTTCTCCTCGGCGCGCTTGAGCTTGCTCGATCGAGGGGTCGTGTATGCGATAGCGCACGTGCGCGGCGGCCAGGAGATGGGCCGCGCCTGGTACGACGATGGACGGCTCGAGCACAAGAAGAATTCCTTCAACGATTTTCTGGACGTGACCCGTGCACTCGTGGCGGGCGGCTACGCCGCGGCATCGAAGGTGTTCGCGATGGGCGGGAGCGCGGGGGGCCTGCTCGTCGCGGCGGTCGCGAACATGAGCGGCGAGGAGTACCGCGGGATCATCGCCGAGGTACCGTTCGTCGACGTCGTCACGACCATGCTGGATGAGGGCATCCCGCTCACCACGAACGAGTACGACGAGTGGGGCGACCCGCATCGAGCGAGCGACTACGCCTACATGCTTTCCTATTCGCCCTACGACAACGTGCGCCGCCAGCGCTATCCGTCGATGCTCGTGACCACTGGCTTGTGGGACAGCCAGGTCCAGTACTACGAGCCCGCCAAATGGGTCGCGAAGCTGCGCTCGCACAAGACGGACGACAATCCGTTGCTGTTGCACGTCGAGATGCAGGCCGGCCACGGCGGCAAGTCGGGGCGCTTCGAGCGCTATCGGGAAACCGCCCTGATCTTCGCCTTCATCCTGGCGGAGCTCGGAATCACGGCCTAGCGTGACGGCGGACCTCGCTCGACTGCGGCTGACATAGCGCACCTCGCTGTTGCGATATGCTGTGTTCATGACAGCGGGTCCCCGACTTCTCGAGACCGACGATCGCGCCGCCAATGATATTACGGAGGGCGGGCGCTGCTTCGCCGCCCTCTTCCAGAGCGGATGCGAGTATTGGTTCGAGAGGCTGATGACCGACACGCGAGGGTTGCAGCCGGCGCGCTCGCCAGGCGTTGAGCGATGCTGAGCCACCGCGACAATCCCGGATTCGGCCTGCTCTGCGATGCCGTCGCCTATCGCCGTCTGGTGGTGGTGACCGGGAGCGGCGTATCGGTCGAGCTCGCGAGCGCAGGCGCGCAGCCCGCCCCGCTCCCGACCTGGCACTCGGTGCTCACGCAGCTTCGCTCCCGGTTTGCCGAGCGACTCGGTCCCGCGGCTGCCGATATCGACCTCCTCTTGGGTGCGCAGCCGCGGGCCTCCGACTACCTGATCGAGGCGGCCACTCTGATCCGCGAAACCGTGGGTGCCGGCGACTATCGCGATGCAGTCGTCGAGCTCACCACTGCACCCGGCGATGCGAGATCGGCGCTGCATGATCTCATCGAGGATCTCGAGCCGCTCGGGATCATGACTTTCAACTATGACCTGGGGCACGAGAATGCGTACCGAGCGCGACGCGGCGAGCGGCATCAGATGCATCGCGCGCTGTATTCCGACGAGCGCAAGCTGCGGGCGGTGCTCGCGGAGGATTTTCAATCCCGCTTTCTGCTGAAGGCCCACGGCTGCATTTCCCGCCCGAAGACCATCGTCCTCGACCGCGCCTCCTACCGCGAGGTGATGGCCCGGCAGCTCGGATACCGTGCCTTCGCGCAGCACGTGCTTGCGCGCTTCAACGCCCTCATCGTCGGGTTCGGCTTGAACGACCCCGACTTCGAGGATCTGCTGCAGAGCTTCGAGGCCAACTTCGGTGGCGGGGTCGGCGAGCACGTGTACATCTGGAAGCGCGGCCAGCGCGAGGACGAAGAGGCGCGCGCGCTGGTGTTGAGGCGCCGCTACGGCCTCATCTGCATCTTCGTCGACAGCTTCCACGAGGTGCGCACCGTGATCGCCGATGCGCGCACGCAGATGGGCCCGCGGCTCAAGCACACGGTGTCCGCGACGCTCAAGAGAAGCGTCGACGTCGAGGAGTTCCGCGACCTTCGACGCCGAGCTCACGTCGCGCTTGGGCGCTTGAGCGCTGCCGGCGCGAGCGTCGCAAGCGCCGCGCTCATGGCCTGTGCGACCGACGAAGGGCAGCCGGTGCTGGTTCGGGCGGAGGCGGCCTATTCGCTCGGGAAGATCCGGCCGAGTCCGCCCGGCGTAGCAGATTTTCTGCTCGGGCGGATCGAGGTACATACGCCGCCGCCGATCGTAAACGCAACGCTCGCGGCGCTCTTGCAGCTCGATCCGCCGGTCGACGCCGAGCTCGCGGTCTGGACGCGCAAGGCGGCCGCGCTCGAGGCCGTTTGCGCCGAGGTGGACTCTCTGTCCGAGAAGATGATGGGCGCACGCGAAGCTCCTCGCGCGCGCAAGTACCTCGCCGCTCTGGTCGCCCGCTGGCGGGCGACCAGCTCCTGAGATCTCAATCTTGCGGCGAAAAAAAGGCGCCGTGAGCGGGGAAGCTATATCACGGCGCCGAGCTTACAACCAAAGGGGAGAAACACAATCAAACATCAACAATCAACTATCAAGCATCGTCAAATCAGCGCGCAAATTACCTCGTTCAAATCGCCCAACACACCTCGCCATCGACTTCAGAAGACATCGATGCCGAGGAACTCAAAATCCTTTCGATTCGCATCGCCCGCCTTGTCGCGAAACCATCTCGCAGCCGCGCGAGTCGCGCGCGCCACGCGCGCGTCGATTCTTTCGAAGGCAAACTCACCGCCCGGGCGCCGCACCAGGAGCGCTGCCCCCTGGCTTCCCTTCGGCATCAACATCACTACGGAACGCATCCTGCTCCCTGCCTTTCTTGAATCGACACTCAGAGTGAAGCAATCGGCATGCCAGCCGCGCACTTGAGGAAATTCAATGGGTTAAGTTTTTAACGGGATCGCCTGAGTGACAAGAATTGTCAGTGGTGTGACGCAGTTCGACCCACCGTCGAGGCAAAGATCGCCTGCGGGTGGGGGCAGCTACCTCGACACCTCGGGCCAGCGCAGCGCCCTTAGGCGTGAGCCGGCGGCACTACCAGGCAGGGTTGCGATTTGGACTTGAGGCTCTTGCAAATGCGGCGCGCGTGCGCTTCGGTCACGCCCACCGCCTGCAGGCGGTAGAGCGTTCCGATCGAGGTCTTCTTGGGCACCACCTTCGAGGATAGCCCGGCAAAGAGCTTCGGATATTGACGCTGCAGCCGCTCCCAGCGTCGATTCGCAGCCTCGGTACCCGACTTGAACGCGCCGAGCTGCACGGCGTAAGACCCGCTTTTCGGGTGCGGCTGATTCGTGTGCACGCCCTGCGCCGTCTGCGGCGTGGACTTCTGCGACCGCGTGGAGGGCGCGGCAGGGGGCGTTGCAGCCGACGGCGCTGCGGCGGGCGATGCGGCTGGACTCGGGGGGCTCGCTGGCGCGCCGGGCCCTGCGGGGGTCAAGGGCGTCTGAGCCAAGGTGAAGTTCTCCACGCGAACCCGCGCCTCCTCGGAATCCTTGCCGTCCGGATACTGCTTCAAGAACGCCTCATAGGCCTCGGCGGTGTCGGCATCGCGCGCCTTCTGCCAATCGCGCTCCTCGTACTTGTCCTTGAGGCGCGCCTGCGCCTGAGCGGTGAACTCCCCGCTCGGGTACTTCTTCAAGAATTGCTCGTACGCTTCCGCCGAATTGGTTTCCCGGGCCCGCTGCCAATCGCTTTGCTGTCGACTGCAGCCGCAAATGCCGATCGAGAGCGCAAGCGCAAGTGAGACTCCGAGCAGAGCTTTAAGGGCGCGCATCGCATTCCTTCTTGAAGAGAAACGGCCTATTTTACTTCGATTTGAGGCCCGAAGTCGGCGGCGCCAAGCTCGTCACATCAGATCCGGGGCTACTTAGGATAAAACGCCCTCATGAGCGTACCCAAGAAAGCCCTCCTGATTGCGCCCAAGCGTCGGTTCTTGGATCTCGACACGACGCCCCCCACCTGCATCAGCGAAGGGTCCCTGATCGTCGGCAACGTCCATGGATCCGGCCAGTTCGTGGTCTGCGGCGAGGTGAACGGCGACGGTGAAATCGAAGGCGGCCTGATACTGGCGGCGAACGGCGTGTGGCACGGCCAAATCCAGGCGCAGCAAGCGATCGTTGCCGGCAAGATCATCGGTGGGCTTTCGGTGAAGGACAAGCTGGAGATTGGCTACACCGCCGTCATTCGCGGCAGGGTCAGCGCGCGCACAGTGGCGATCGCGCGGGGCGCAATCGTCGACGGAGACATCGAGGTCACCTCCGAAGCGGCCGTGACCGAATTCGAGGAAAAGCGCAGCTGATCTCGAAGCACTGTTCGCGAATGGCGACAGCGATGAGATATTTTGTGTGTTCCGGTGTATTCCCTCATCCTAGCCGCGTGTCGCGCACTCATTTCAGTCCCATGGTCCGATGCAAGACTACGACGTGATCGTGGTGGGTGGCGGCATCCACGGCGCGGGCGTATTGCAGGCCGCTGCGGCCGCCGGTCACGATGCCCTGCTCATCGAAAAGCGGGCGCTCGCGAGCGGCACCTCGAGCCGCTCGAGCAAGCTGATCCACGGCGGTCTGCGTTATCTCGAATCCGGTCAGTTCGCGCTCGTGCGCGAGAGTCTGAGAGAACGCGCCGTGCACCTGCGCATCGCGCCGGAGCTGGTCGAGCTCAAGCCCTTTTTCATCCCCGTCTATGGCGACACGCGCCGACGCCCGTGGCAGCTGAAACTGGGGCTGTGGGTCTATGCACTCCTCGGCGGCTTCGACTCGAGCACGCGCTTCGGCACCGTCCCCAAGCGCGAGTGGGCTGCGCTCGACGGGCTCGATACCCGCAATCTCAGAGCTGTGATTCGCTATTACGATGCGCAGACCGATGATGCCGAGCTCACGCGCGCGGTCGTCGAGTCCGCCCGAGCGCTCGGCGGGCAGCTCGCGATGCCCGCGAGCTTCGTGTCGGCCACGCTCGCGGAGCGAGGCGTGCGTGTGAGGCTCGAGGCCGGCGGCTCGGTCAGCGAGTGCCACGCGCGAGTGCTCGTGAATGCGGCGGGCCCCTGGGCCACGCGCGTCGCGCGCGCCATCGAGCCCGCGATCGCCGTTCCGGAGGTCGATCTCGTGCAGGGCTCTCATATCGTCCTGCCCCTCTCGGTGACCCGGGGCGTTTATTACGTCGAGAGCCCGACCGACGGGCGCGCCGTGTTCGTGATCCCCTGGCGCGGCGCGACCCTCGTGGGCACGACCGAGACGCCGTTTCGCGGAGAGCCGGACCAGGTGCAACCCTTGCCGGAGGAGGAGGAATACCTGCTCGGCGTAGCGCGCCGGTACTTCCCGGCGATGCGCGCTCTGCAGCGCAAGGACATCGTCGAGCGCTTTGCGGGTCTTCGGGTCTTGCCGGCCGCCTCCGAACGAGCCTTCGACCGCTCGCGCGAGACGATTTTTACCGCCGATCGTGATGCGTATCCGCGCGTGCTCAGCATTTACGGCGGCAAACTCACCGGCTGGCGCGCGGCCGCGGCGCACGTGTTGAAGTGCATCGGCCCCTCGCTCGCCTCCAAGCCGAGGCGGGCCGCCACGGACCAGTTGGTATTGAGGAGAGCCGTATGATCAAGTACCGCTTGGCAGCGACGGGGCTCGCCCTTCTCGCGACCCTCGCTCACGCCGACGGCGACTACTTCAGCCCGACCGACGACCGCGTGCGCGTATCGCTCGGCATCATGCGCGTCTCCTCGTCGACCACCCTGCAAGTGGACTCGAGCACGGGCGTGCCGGGTACGGTCATCGACGGGGAAAGCATGTTCGGGTTGGACAGGTCGGACATCGAGCCCAAGTTTCAAGTCATGGTGCGCGCCGGCGAGCGCAATCGGATTCGCTTGGATTACTTCACGCTCGACCGCGACGACACCTCCATCCTGACCGAGCCCATCGTGTTTCGAAATGCGCTGCTGCAAGCGGGCGACCCGGCGCAGATTGACTCGACCATGCGGCTCCTCACCTTAAGCTACGGCTACTCGTTCTGGCACGGCGAGAAGCTCGAGCTCGCCGCGACCTTGGGAGTCTCCTCGGTCCAGATCGGTGCCCAGGCCAAGGTCCAGACCGCCGCGACCCACATCAATCAGACCGAGGATGTCGCCGGACCTTTTCCGACGCCCGGGATTGATGCCACCTGGGCCGCGACCAAGCGATTTTACCTCGACGGGCGAGCTCAGTATCTCAACGTGCACGTGAGCGACTTGAGTGGATCGCTCGGTTTGTACGAGCTCGACGCGCTGTTCCGCTTTCGCCCGAACATCTCGTTCGCGCTGGGTTACACCGAGGTGAGAGAGTACATTTCCTCGACCAAGACCTCCTCGGCGGGCCTGTTCGACTTCAACTCCAAGGGGCCCGAGCTCTTCGTGAGGGTCGCCTTCTAGTGTCCTGAATCAGAAATTCGCCGTGCACCGAGAGCGCCGCCGCGGCCCGAC
>Ga0187784_10001635_pt1 | contig 17831 bp, 18 predicted proteins | sample 1015_SJ02_MP15_2_FD_132964 | JGI IMG/M metagenome (GOLD analysis project Ga0187784, IMG submission 132964) | Tropical peat soil microbial communities from peatlands in Department of Meta, Colombia - 1015_SJ02_MP15_20_MG | ecosystem: Environmental > Terrestrial > Soil > Wetlands > Peat | place...
CGCGGACGCCGACCGTCGTCCCGCCTGGAACCCGGAGAGCTTCTTCAAGCGATTTGCCCGGTGAGACGAGGAGGACCGGCCCCGGCCGCTCGCGCCCATCGGGGTCCCTGGGATCCGTCCTGCGCCACCGAGATTCCCCAGCAGGCGACGGGTTTGTAACGCGGTACGCCGTGGGGCCCGGTATGGAGTTCGACACGTTCTCCGTGGCCTTGCTCGAGTCCCAACCGGATGCGCCCCGGCTCACCGAGGCGGAGGCGAACGCGCTCCAGAACTCCCACCTGGATTTCCTCGCGACCCTCCACGAACAGGGACGACTCCAGGCGGCGGGGCCGTTCGTCGACCCATCGAGAGGTTCGCTCCGTGGCCTCTGCCTGCTCCGTCTCCCGGCCGACGAGGTCCGGGCGCTGCTCGCGGACGACCCGGCGGTCCGGGCCGGAACGCTCGCGGTCCGTGTCCTCACCTGGACCGTGCCGAAGGGTGCGCTCGCGTTCTCTCCGACCCGGTTCCCGCACTCGCAGGAGGAGGTCCGACCGGCGTAGAGAGGTCGGTCCCTCCGGTCAATCCCTCTCGAAACCGACCCCGGGCCCCCTCGGGTCCTCCCGCGGAGGGTGAAATACCACCGTTCGGTGGGTCCTAGGTCGCAAGGGGCGGGTTCACTCGTGAGACTTTCATTCCTCGGGACCGGGGCCGGGAACTTCCGGGGAGACCGCCGGCACATGTCGAGCGTGCTCGTCGAAGGAGTTCTCCTCGATTGCGGCGCCGGGGCGACCGGGCGACTTCACGAACTGGCCCTGTTCGACCGGGTCGACGCGGTGCTGGTCTCGCACCTTCACAGCGACCACATCGCCGGTCTCTCCGATCTCCTCATGCACACGGTGATCTCCGGGCGCAAGCGCCCGCTGACCATCGTCTCCCCGCCGGGCCTTTCCCCGATCCTGCGAGCGATGAACGCTGCCGGATCGTTGGTCAAGGACCCCGCGACGCTCTACGACCTCCGACTGGTCGAAGAGCCCCGCCCGGAAGTGACCCTCGGCCCCTGGAAGGTACGAGGGATCCCGCTCCCCCATACCGTCTACAACCTGGGGTATCTCCTCGACTCCGAGGAGGAGAAGGTCTACTACACGGGCGACACCGGGCAACCGTCGGTTCCCGAGGGTCTCCGCGCGGACTTCGTCATCCACGAGTCGACGTACGCGGACCGGCATTCCGACCTCGCGGAGCAGTTCCGACACTCCACGGCGTCGCAGGCGGCGCGGGCGGCCGCTGCGATGGGGGCGCGACGCCTGTTCGTGACCCACCTCGGCAGCTGGGAAGGAACCGACGCGGAGGTCGCCCGGGAAGTCCGTGCCGGATTCCGTGACTCCACGGTCGCGGAGGACAACGGTCAGTACGACCTCTGAGAGGTTACGGGGTCGGGACGAACCCGCTACTCCTTCTTCTCTTCGTCCGAGCCCTTGAATCCCTTCTTCGCGCCCGCACCGAACCCCTTGACCCCACTCACGAGACCCCGGCCGACCTTGCCGGCCACAACGCCGGTCTCTTTCGCGACGTGGACGGTCTCCCCGGCGGCCCGCTGGCCCATACCGACCGCGCGGCCGCAGGCCGTGCACGTCTGGGCTCCTTCGGCGAGGTCCGCTCCGCACCCTTCGCACTTCATGGGTACCTCGAGGGAGGGAAGACGCGAGCCCCGACTTAGCCCTTCACGTCACGCCGCTCGCACGGTCGGTCGCGTCCCGGTGAGATTCTGGAACGAGGTTAGCGAAGGTCATCCGGCGAACGGTAGGAGGGCGGGAAAGACGCTGAAGAGGATCGTGAGCGCGCCGACGAGGATCAGGAGACCGCCCAGCGCGATGCGAAGGCGCTCCTCCGGAACGTGGGCGTTCAGGTAGCGTGCTCCGCGGCAGGAGAGCGCGGTGACCGAGATGAGCGCGGCGGTGGCCGCGACGTAGACCAGCAGTACGTTGCCCGTTGAGGCCACGAACAGGATGGCGAGGATCTGGGTGTTGTCCCCCATCTCGAGCAGGAAGGTGAGCCCGAGCGCCACCGTCCGGACCTGGCGCGCGGTGTGGGCGACGGCGGCGGTGCCTTCCCCGGGCTCGTGCACGGGAGTCGGGGCCCGTAGGGTCTCCCGAACACCGAACGCCACCAGGACGACCCCGCCGACGACCTTCACCCAGAAGAGGTAGGGGGCGAGCACCGTCTCGGCCCCGTAGCCGAGCGTGACCGACACGACCGTCGCCGCGCCGAGGCCGACGGACGCTCCGAGGAAGACGTCCCGGTGCGGGTGGCGGGTCGCGAGGGTGATGACTCCGAAGTTGGACTTCCCTGGGAGCTGGAGCACCGCGACGACCGCGAAGATGAGGATGCCCTCGAGGAGCAGATCCGCGTACAGGGGTCCCGCCTCGAACCGTCAGAACTCGTCGTGGAAGACGACTTCGCATCCGCTCCGCGACGCGTCCCCGAGGACGCCGGGGCCTCCGACCGAGCGGTCGGGAACGGTGACCGGTCGACGCCCGTTCGCGCCCTCGAACGTGTCCCTACCGGGAACGGCGCCAGCCCTTCCAGATCGCGTCCTTCCCGACCGTGAGAACCGCCGGAGTGAAGAACAGCTGCACCACGAACGCCTGCAGGAGCACCGCGAACCCGATCCCGAGGCCGATGGCGGCGATGAGCCCGAGCGGGCTCGTGAAGCCGAGCAGGAGGAACGCGCCGCCGAGGATGACCGCGGCCGCGGTGATCACGCCGCCCGCGTGCGTGACCGCGTCCCGGATTGCCTCCACGCCGCGGTTCCCCCGCAGGCGCTCCTCCTTCACCCGCGTGAGCAAGAGCACGTTGTAGTCCATCCCGAGCCCCATCACGAGGATGAGCAGGATCAGCGGCAGGAGGAAGATCAGCGCCTCGTTCTCCACGATCCCGACGACGAAGTAGGTCGCCGCCCAGCTCCACAGGATCGAGAGGCCGATCACCCCGAGCGCGAGGATCGGGACGAACGCTGAGCCGAGGATGACCAGCATCAGGAGGAAGAGACCGATCGCCGCGCCGACGAGCATCTCCTCGGTCGCCTGGTTCACGAGCGACCGGATGTCCTGCGTGGTCGGGGCCGCGCCGCCGAAGTAGACCGCCGACACCCCCGCGTGGGCCGCGTCGTAGCTCGCGACGCGCTCTTGGACCGCATCGAGGACCGAGACCGCGGAGGAGGAGTAGCCGTTCATCCGGGTCTCGATGTTGAAGAGGACCGTCTTCCCGTCGGCTCCGACGTACGAGCTCAATGACTCGTTGAGCGAGATGCGGACCGCCGGCGGAACGAGGGAGAAGTTGAGCCAGGTGTCGAGCGGGGCGGCCCCGGGTCCGACGAACGTGCTCACGGACGCGACGCCCGGGGTCGCGTTCATCGCCGTGACCAATCCCGCCACGTCCCGGACGACCCCGGCGTTGGGCACGCCTCCGGGGTCGACCGGGCTCGAGAACGTCACGAGAGCGAAGCTCGTCGAAGAGTAGCTCGCCCCGAACGCGTCCGTGAGGTGCACGAATCCGACCTCGGCGGGGTTGGAGGCGGGGAGCCCGATGTTCGTGATGTCGTAGGAGACGGGTACCTCCACCGCGACCACCACGACCGGGGCCGATAGGAGGAGGATCAGCGCGATCACCACGACCGGCCGACGGGTCGAGGCCCGTCCGGCGCGCGCGATGAAGTCCTGGTTCGTCTCGATGTTCTTCGTTCGCCGCTCGGCGTAGCGAGCGAACCGCTTCCCCGAGTTCGGCCAGAAGATCTTCGGCCCGACCAGCACGAGGATGGATGGGAGCACCGTGAGGTTCACGAGCAGCGCGCAGGCGACGGCGAGGAGAAGGCAGATCCCGAGCTGGCTCAGGAAGCTGATCCCCGAGAGGGTGAGCGCGGCCGCGACGACCATGACGGCGAGGCCGCTCGTCGCGATGCTCTGGCCCGCCCAGCGCACCGTGGTCTCGACCGCCTGCGTCGGAGCGGTCCCTCGGACGAGCTCTTCCCGGTAGCGGGCGAGCAGGAACACGGAGTAGTCCGTGCCGATGCTCATCAGGAAGACAAGGATGATCGACTCGATCTCCGAGTTGAACGTGGTGACGAGCTTCCCCACGACGAAGATGAGCGAGAGGCTCGCGACGAGGGCGATCCCGATCATCCCGAACGCGAGAAGCGGCGCGGACGGCGACCGGAAGTAGATCAGCATGATCACGAGCAGCACGACGATCGTGAGGACGAGGAGGAGGCTCAGCGCGGAGGTCGCGAGGTAGTTCGTCTGGTAGTCGAGCGGGGCGGAGCCGGTCTCGTAGGAGGCGATCGACCCGTACGGCGAGGAGGCAGCGAGGACCTGCCCGACCATCCGCCCGATCTCGGAAACGTCCGAGTACGTGACCGACGAGCCGTTCACGAGGTAGGTGTCGGGAACGTTGAACGACACGACGAGGATGGTCGCCGTGTCGGACGGGTTGACGAACGAGGACCAGAGCTCGGAGGGGACGGGGAGGGGGAATCGGTCGATCGGGTCCTGCTGCACGACGGCTCCGACCCACTCCCGGACCTCGGGGATGGTCGGAGGGGTCGAGGACGGGAACGCCTGCCATATCGTGAGGAGCCACGCCGGCGAAAGCCCGACCTCGCTTCCGAGCACGGTCGCTCCCACCGCCTGACGCGCCGAGGCCTCGCTCCAGTTCCCCGTGTCCAGGTCCGCGACCACGACCTCCGCCGACGCGAGAGCCGCGGCGGAAGGGAACAGGGGCGCGAGCACGCTCGGGAGGGTCGCCCGAGCGGCGGAGATCGCGCACGAGGTCGCGTTCTCGCTCGAAAGACAACCGGCGAACACGCTCTCGTTGAATCCATTCGCCGCGCCCCCGGCGCCGTTGTAGAAATCGGTGAGGACCTCCGATTGACTTACGTTCGAAGCGAAGGCGGCCCGGGTCTCGTTGTACGCGGGCCAATCCGCCGCCGAATCCGGGACCCCGTGCGACTGATTGGCCACGACCTCCTCCCAGTTCTGGAGGTACACCGCCACGGGCTCCCAGAGGACGGTCGCGCTCGCGTTCACCGTCGCGGGGAGCGTGGGGTTCTCGTTCAGGGCCGGTCCAAGGAACTTCCATCCCAGCTCGACCTGTCCCACGAGGTACGCCGAGTAGGCGGAGTAGACGGACTCGACCGCGCTCACGTTCTTGAGGTGCGGGTCGCTGGTGAGGGCGCCGGTCAACGCGAGCGTCGCGTTCTTTCCGACGGGCCCTACGATGTTCGGGGACTCGAGGAGGACGAGGGCGGACGACGGCGAAGCCTGAGCGTTCGGGAATTCGTTCGTGAAGGCCGCCTGGGCCTGGACGCTCTCGTCGGAGCTCGGGAGCGGATTGGTGAACGAGCCGTTGATGACCGACCCGACGTTCGCGGCCGGGTAGAGGCAGACGACGAGGATGGCGATCCACAGGATCAGGGCGTACCACGGCCGGTGGGCGACGCGGTGGCCCAACCATCCGAGAGGGGAGGAACGTCCCTCCGGGGAGAATGAGGATGCACCTTCGGCCGATGACATAGAGGTCGCCGTCTCGCGGCGACGTCATCCCCGGAGCCACGTCTTAGGGTTACCGTAGCTCCCGGTTCACCCGGACCTCGAAGTGCCGCACTTACCGGACCCGGTCTAGGAACCCCCGGAGCAGCGAAACGTACCGGTCCCGCTGTTCGAAGAACGGCATATGCCCCTGTCCGCGCTGGACCACGAGGCGAGATCGGGGTATCCCCCGCTGGATCTCTCTCGCGCACGCCGGCACAACGTGGTCGTACTCGCCGACCGTAACGAGGGTCGGCACGCGGATGCGCGAAAGTTCCCCGGTGACGTCCCATCCGGCCATCGTCCCGACCCGGAATCCGTGCTGGAAGATCTGGGGCTGGGTGAACCCCATCGCGACGGAGATTCGCGGATTTCCCCGGGCGAGAGTTCTCGACACCTCGTACGGTTCGTTCTCCACGTGCTCCGTGTACCGCCGACGGAACTCCTCGTACGCCCGGAGCGCCGCCGGAGTGTCGACCCCGGTTTGACTCGCCCGGATGTAGGCCCGTCGGTTCGGTACGGACAGGTCGAGGATGCGACGCCGATCCCCCTTCCACAGCGTCGTCATGGACGCGAACCCTCCCGCCACGGTGAGCGATCGCAACCCGCGGGGATGCCCGAGGGCGGTTTCGAGGGCGAGCGCCCCGCCGTAGCTATGACCGAAGAGGTGGACCCGGCCCAGCTTCAGCCGGCGACGGAGCTCTTCGGCGTCGTCCGCGGCCGACCGGATCGTGTAGTCCTTGTAGCTCGCCGGTCGCTCGGAGTCACCGCAGCCCAGCTGGTCGTAGAACACGACCTCGTAGCCGGCCCCGGCCAGGTCGGCGAGGGGGGTGAGGTACTCGTGCGTGAGGCCGGGGCCGCCGTGCAGGGTCAGCACGACACCCCGTACTGGAGAGCCGCACCGCCGATAGTAGAGTCGTTTTCCACGGACTCGGACGAACCCGTCTCGGTCGGGAAGATCCATGAGTGCCCGAACCGCGTCCGGGCCTAACGTCTTTTCCTGAGGGGAGGGAAGGCCTGGTGGCGGCCTCCAACAACTCCCTTTCGAGCTTCTCCTCGATCGACTGCGGCGCCCCGAGCAGCCGGTTCGAATAGCGAGGACACTCTCACGCGCTCTGGCGGAACGGGCCTCCCGAGATGTCGCGGCAGGCCCTGGGCTCGTCCCCGCGACCCCACGGACTGTCGAACACCCTCGGAGGCACCGTTCACGCCGGTCTCGGAACGAACGCGACGTGCGGCGGGCCGGAGCGAGGGTCGATGGTGACGACATAGCTCGAGAAGGTCGGGCGAACGCCCCGGATGATGAGCCCGACCTCGTCCCGATGAAGCTGGAACTCGGTGTCGGCCATGCGCCGGACCCCCGGGGCGCATCCCAGGTCCGGGCCCAAGATACCGACCACGAGGTTTCCGTTCTGGCGGGCCCGCTTGACCCCGAAGAAGAACGCCTTGGTCGCCTTCTCGCTCCCGAGGAGCGTGTCAAACACCTCGAACGCGGTCGACTCGAGGAACGTCTTCCCTCGATTCCCCTGCACCTCCTTCTCCGCCTGCACGATCTTCGCGAGCGCCCGCGCGCGGCCTTTCGGGTCCGGCTTCTGGTTCATGTTCGCCTTCATCGTCACGACGTATGGCGACCCTTCGTCCTCCCCGAAGTAATCGCAGACCCGGACCCGGCTATCGAACCGGCGGCGGGTGACGTAGCGCGCAAGGCGAGAGCGAAAGCCGTGCGGCACATCCCTCGCCGGTAGGATGGATAGGATCCCGCGGGACTGGTAGAGGAAATTGAGGTACGTGGGAAACGTCACGAGGTCGAGGTCCTCGAGTCCCACGGTCTCGTCGAGGCTGAAGAGCGCCATGCTCCCGCGCGCGAAACCGCCTCCGAGCAACCGGTCGAAGTCCGGAATGCCGCTCGAGTACCGGCCCTCAGGGTCGGGAATCGGTCTCCATCCGTTCGCAGGAAGGGCGGTTGTTGCGGGGGTGCGCATGAACGCAGAATGGTTCCTTCGGGTTCATAGATTCATGGCCGTCGTGAGGTCGATTTACTGACGGTAAACGGCCTCCATTTTCCGGAACGAACCGGCACCGATCCGGTACATGCGACGGGCGTCTCCGTTGCCCGGGCGCGTGAACCGGTTTGGAGGCGGGCCGATCGGTCGGCCGCCCGGACGACCCAACGGGACCCCGACGAACGGCGAATTCCAACCGAGGTCGGGGTCTCAGTCCTCGGGCGCGGGGGCCGTCGTCCGCAGGCGCTTCACCATCTCCTTGAGGAGGGCACGCAGGGCGTCCGAGTCCTTGCCGACGGACGACCAGAACTCCCAGGAGTAGAGGACGAGGCATCGGGACCGGGTCGCCGCTCGGACGCTCGCGGTCCGCGGTTGCTCGTCGAGGAGCGCCATCTCACCGAAGAACTGGCCCGGAACGAGCGTCGCGACGGTCTTGCCGCCCTTCTCGACGTTCACCTTGCCCTCCACGATGAAGTAGAACCCGACCGACTTCTCCCCTTCCTTGACGATCGTGTCGCCGGCGTTGTACGACCGGTCGTTCGCCGTCGCGGAGAGGGTGTGCATCAGCTTCTTGCTGAGCCCCGAAAACAGCGGTGTCTTGCTCAGCTGGTCCCGGACGTCCGTTCCCGCGCTCGCGCCCGACATTCCGTTCGCCGTTCCCCGAGGAAGCACACCGATAGATGAACCCATTGGGGGGCCCGAGCCGCGCGCAGGGTTCGTCCGGTTCGGCCGCGAACGCCCTTCCGGGGTTCGTACATCGTCTCATAAAGCCCCCCGGCGAATCCAGAGCTCGGTCCGTGGAGTCCTTGCTGCCCACCGTACCGGCACTGCAGTCGGGACCATCGGGTCCGGTGGTCTCCCCTCGCGGCTCACCGCAGGGCGACGACTCGCTCGTGACCCCCCTCTCGCTGTTCGGGCTCGAGTTCAGCCTCGATACGGCGTCGCTCGACGCGCTCGAGAACGTGTGTCGGTCCGTGACGCGGGCCCAGGTCACGGAGTGGTTCTCTCGCTTCCCGGGGACCGACGAGGTCGCCCTCTTGTCGACGTGTCATCGGGTCGAGCTCGTGCTCCTCGCTCGGTTTCCGGAAGAGGTGGACCACTGGCAGGAGGTGCTCCCGGGGAGCCGGAGCTCTTGGACGATCCGGGAAGGTCGGGAAGCGGTCCACCACCTCTTCCGCGTGGCCGCGGGCCGGGAATCGCTCGCGGTCGGCGAGGCCGAGGTCCGCCAGCAGGTTCGGGCCGCCGGCTTCTCGGTCGCGACCCGCCATCCTCGACCCGTGCTGCGAGAGCTGTTCGCTGACGCGACCGACGCCGCCGAGGAGGTCTGTCCGTCGGTGCCCACCTCGCGTTCGATCGCGGCCATCGCCGCCGCTCGTCTCCTCGGCCTCGTCCGACGGCCCAACCCCCACGTCGTGGTGGTCGGGTCCGGGACGGTGGGTCGGCAGGTCACCGAGAGCCTCTCCTCGTCGGCGCGGGTGACGATCGTCTTCCATCAGAAGCCGCCGCCGGAGCCGTTCCTCCGTGCCACCGGAGCGCGAGCGGTCTCCCTCGACCACCTCGCCGGCGAGATCGCAACGTCCGATGCGGTGGTCACCGCCGCGAAGTTCGGGAACCACGGCCTGCACGCCGCCGACCTTCCGCACGACCGACCGCTCGTGCTCGTCGACCTCGGGGTCCCCCGTAACATCGACCCTGGGGTCCGCGAGCTCCCGAACGTTCGACTGGTCGACCTCGAGGAGTTGCATGCGCTCTCGGGGAGCCTTTCGGTCTCGGACGACGGGGACACCCGGGTAGAGGCGCTCGCCCACCGTTGCTCGGACCGCCTCGAGCGGCTGCTCCTCGAGCCGTGGGTCGACGCCTTCCGGCGTGCCGCCGAAGTGGTCCGACGCACGGAGCTCGCCCACGCCCGGACCTACCTCGGCTCCCTCGACCCGGACCAGGAAGTGGCGATCGAACGGCTCACGCAACGATTGGTCGCCCGCCTCCTCATCGGACCGACCGAGCGGATCCGCTCCCTGCCGCCCGGGCCCGAAGGAGACGTTCAGCGTCGGGTCGCCGTGAGCCTCCTTGGGACTCCCCCTTCCGAACCGTGACGGAACCGATCCGGGTCGGCACCCGGCGGAGTCGTCTCGCGCGGGTCCAGACCGACTGGGTCCTCGCGCGGTTGCGTCGGGCGGCGCCCGGGGTGCGGTTCGAACCCGTGCCGGTCGACACGAGCGGCGACCGGGACCGGTCGGTCGGGAGCTCTCCCGATTTCACGGACACGATCGACCGGGCGCTCCTGCACGGTGAGGTCGACCTCGCCGTCCACAGCGCGAAGGACCTCCCGGTCGAGCTCGACCCCGGACTCGACCTCCTCGCGTGTCCGCGCCGAGCGAGCCCGCGCGACTGCCTCGTCGTGGCCGCTCCGCACCGCGGTTCCCCGCTTCCCCGAGGTGCTCGGGTCGGCTCGAGCAGTCTGCGCCGTCGCGCCCAGCTTCTACGGTGGCGGCCCGACCTAAAGGTCGTCGAGATCCGTGGGAACGTCGACACCCGGATGAGCCTCGTTTCCACGGGGGCGGTCGATGCGGCCGTACTGGCGGTCGCCGGCGTCTCTCGCCTCGGACGCGCCGCCGAGATCGACCGGGTCCTCCCGTCCGCCGCGTTCCTTCCCGCCCCAGCGCAGGGGGCGCTCGCGGTCGTCTCCCGAACGGGGGACCGGGCGCTCGCTTCGACCGTCCGGCCGATCGACCACGCGGCGACCCGCGCGTGCGTCGCCGCCGAACGCCGTTTCGCCGGGGCGCTCGGAGGCGATTGCGAGGTGCCGCTCGGGGCGCTCGCGACCGTCCGCGCGCGAACCCTGTCGCTGACCGGAGAGGTACTCTCGCCGGACGGGCGCATGAGCCTTCGTCGGCAGCGCGTCGGACCGGTCTCTCGCGCGGAGCGTCTGGGGTCGCGGCTGGGGGAGGAGATGCTCGAGCGAGGAGCGCTCCACCTGATCGCGTCCTCGCGCCGTTAGGTGCTGCATGAGCCCGCGGTTGCCGCCCGCGGTCGTTCTGCTGGCGGCCCCCGGAACCCTCGAAACGGTCGGCCCGGCGCTTCGACGCTCGGGAGCACGGTTCTTCCGACTCGCGTCCTTGGAACCGCGGCCGGTCGACCCGGCCCGGTGGCTGAAGCGCATCGAGCAGGCGCCGCCCCCGGATACGGTCGTGGTCACGAGCCGCCACGCCGTGGAGGCCGGCGTGCGACCGTGGCGTCGATCGGTCGGGACGTTTCCGCCGACGGTCGAGTTCTGGGCGGCCGGCCCCGGGACCGCTCAAGCGCTCCGACGATCGGGCATCCGACGTGTCCGCCGCCCCCCGACCGTCGGCGCGACGGCGGTCGCGAAGGCGCTTCGGAAGGGAGCGCGCCGAACGATCGTCTACCTCCGATCCGAGGTCGCGGGGCCCGGACTCGCCCGTGCGCTTCGTCGGGAGGGTCACCGGGTCGTCGACGTGGTCGTCTACGGGTTAGCGGCGCCGCCTCCCTTCACGGCTCGGGAGCGGCGCCGTCTCGATTCCGCCGACATGCTTGTCGTGACGAGCCCGTCGGGTCTCTCGGCCCTGCGGAGCCGGTTGGGCCGGGAGGAGTTCCTGCGACTCTCGCGGAACGTTCGCCTCGTGGTGCTCGGCGAGCGGTCCCGAAAGGCCGCGGCGGCACACGGTTTCCGACACACCTCGGTCGTAGCGCCGACCACGGCGCAACGATTTACCCGCCATCTGCTCCGGGAGCTTCGCGATGCCCCGAGGTAAGCCCGCAACGAACCGCGGCGGCGGACCCTCCCCGACGGCGACCCGGCTTCGCCGATTGCGTCGCACAGCGGCGCTCAGGAACTGGGTCGCGGAGACCGACGTGGACGTCCGTCGGCTCGTCTACCCGGTCTTCGTCCGACCCGGACGCGGGTCGCCCGAACCGATCCCCTCCCTCCCGGGGGTCCTCCGCTACACCGTCCGCGACCTCGATGCGCTCTCGCACCGGCTCGAGGAGGAGGGGGTCCGCTCGGTCCTCTTGTTCGGAGTCGCTCGGTCGAAGGATCCCGAAGGCCGGGACGCGTGGGCGGCCGACGGGGTCGTCCCCCAGGCGGTGCGCGCGATCAAGCGCGCGGCCAGCGACCTCGTGGTCGCCACCGACGTTTGCCTCTGCGCCTACACCACGCACGGCCACTGCGGCCTCGTCCGGAACGGGGTCGTCGTGAACGATGCGTCGGTCGAACGGCTCGGACGGGTCGCCGTGGCTCACGCGAACGCCGGCGCGGACGTGGTCGCCCCGAGCGCGATGATGGACGGGCAGGTCGCCGGGCTCCGCGACGCCCTCGACCGCGCCGGCCACGAATCGACGGCCATCCTCGCCTATTCGACGAAGCACGCGTCGTCCTTCTACGGCCCGTTCCGCGACGCGGAGCAGTCGACCCCGTCGTTCGGGGACCGGCGGAGCTACCAGATGGATTTCCGCAACGCACGGGAGGCGCTGCGGGAGATGGAGCGGGACGTCGCAGAAGGCGCCGACCTCATCATGGTGAAACCGGCGATCACGAGCCTCGACCTCCTCGCCCGCGCCCGCCGGCGCTTCCCGCTTCCGCTCGCGGCCTACCAGGTGAGCGGGGAGTACGCGATGCTGAAGGCGGCCGCGGCGAGCGGGGTCGTCGACGAGCGCGCGGCCGTGGAGGAGACGCTCGGCGCCGTCCGACGGGCCGGGGCCGACCTGATCGTCACGTACTTCGCCCGCGACGTGGCGCGCTGGTCTCGGGAGGCCCGATGACCGAGAAGGCCTGGCGCCCGGAGCCGGCGGCCGATGCTCCGCCGGACGAGCCGCGGGACTTCGTGAGATACACGTTCTTTCACCTCCACTCCGAGTGGCGTCGACTCCCGGCCGAGACGCGCGAAGACGGGAAGGCGAGGTTCGCGGCCGTCCTCGCTCGCCCTCCGGACGGCGTCCTCGTGAGGACGTACGCGCTCACCGGTCTCAAGGCCGCTACCGAGATGATGGTCTGGTCGATCGGCAACGACCTGGGTCCGCTCCAGGAGCTCCATTCCCGCCTTCTCGGGACCCCGCTCGGCGGCTACCTCGACACCCCGTTCTCCTACCTCGGGATGGCGCGGCGGTCGGAGTACCTCGGGGCCCACGACCACGGAGGCGAGGGGTCGCAGACGCAGCGTCGGCCGTTCGACCTGCCGTACCTGTTCGTCTATCCGTTCGTCAAGAAGCGAGAGTGGTACGCGCTCTCCTTCGACGAGCGCCGGCGGATCATGGGCGAGCATTTCCGGATCGGGCACAAGTATCCGAAGGTCCGGATCCACACGGGCTACTCCTTCGGGATCGACGACATGGAGTTCATCCTCGCGTTCGAGGCGGACTCCCCGGCGGAGTTCCTCGACCTGGTGAGCGACCTCCGCTCCACCGAGGCGAGCCGGTACACCGCGCTCGAGACGCCGATCTTCACCTGCGTGCTCGCCTCCGCGCGTCGCATGCTCGACCTCGCGGACGGACTGCCGTGAGCCCGACTGCTCCCGGGCGCCGCTCGCGCGCGCTCGGTCGCCGGGCCGCGCGCGTCCTCGTGGGCGGCGTCGACAGCCCGGTGCGCTCGTTCCGTTCGGTCGGAGGCTCGCCGGTCTTCTTTTCGAACGGTCGGGGCGCCTATCTGATCGACGTCGACGACCGGCGGTACCTCGACCTCGTGAGCTCCTGGGGAGCGAACCTCCTCGGGAACGCTCCGCCCGGGGTCGTCGCCGCCGTCCGGCGAACGGCGCTGCGGGGACTCACCTTCGGCGCGCCGTCCCCGCTCGAGCACGAGCTCGCCGAAGAGGTCCGCCGCGCCGCCCCCGCGCTCGAGCGGCTCCGGTTCGTGAGCTCGGGAACCGAGGCGGTCATGAGCGCCGTTCGGGTGGCCCGGGGGTTCACGCACCGGACGAAGGTCGTGAAGTTCGCGGGAGGGTACCACGGACACTCGGACGGGCTGCTGGCCCGCGCGGGCTCCGGGGTCGCGACGCACGCGCTCCCCGATTCCGCGGGAGTACCCCCGGCGATCGTGCGGGAGACCATCGTAGGACGGTTCAACGACCCGGACGAGCTCGGTGAGATCTTCGACCGCGTCGGGAGCTCGGTCGCCGCGGTCGTCGTGGAGCCGGTCGCCGGAAACATGGGCGTCGTCCCGCCGCGCCCCGGGTTCCTTCGGACGGTCTCCTCGCTCTCCCACCGCCACGGGGCCCTCGTGATCGCGGACGAGGTGATCACCGGCTTTCGCCTGCGTCGGGGTACCGTCCACGAGTCCCTCGGACTCTCCGCGGACCTCGTGACCCTCGGGAAGGTCGTGGGAGGCGGCCTCCCCGTCGGGGTCTACGGAGGCCGACGGAAGGTGATGGAGACGGTCGCCCCGCTCGGCCCGGTCTACCAGGCCGGGACCCTCTCGGGGAACCCGGTCGCGATGGCCGCGGGCAAGGCGATGCTCGAGCGGCTGACCCCCGGCGTCTATCGGACCCTCGAGCGAACGGGCGCGTCGCTCGAGGAGCGGCTCGTTCGTCTCGCCGAGCAGGAACGGGTACGGCCGTTCACCGTACAACGGGTCGGTTCGATGCTCGGGCTCTTCTTCGCTCCGGGGCCGATCCGGGACGACCGGGACGCCGCGAGGTCCGACCGCGCGCGGTACGCCCGATTCTTCCATGCGGCGCTCGACCGGGGTGTATACCTACCGCCGTCGTCGCTCGAGACCACGTTCGTGTCGACCGCGATCCGACCGCGCGACCTCGCCCGGGCGGAGGTCGCTCTGCGCGCGGGCTTCCGCGCGGCTCGGAAGGGGAGGAGATGAGGCGGGAACGCCTCGTCCGCGCGCTCCGCGGCGAGGAGACCGACACGACCCCGATCTGGCTGATGCGCCAGGCCGGACGCCACCTTCCCGGGTACCGCGCCCTTCGCGCGTCGCGGCCCATCCTCGAGATCGCGAAAACCCCCGAGCTCGCCGCCGAGGTGACGCTCGAACCCGTACGTCGCTACGACGTCGACGCGGGCGTCGTGTTCGCGGACATCTCCCTGCCGTTCCTCGGCCTCGGGGTGCCGTTCTCGATCGAACCGGGATTGGGGCCGGTCGTGCCGCATCCGGTCCGTTCGCGAACCGACGTCGAGGCGATGACGGCGTTCGACGCCCGGGCCTCGGTCCCGTTCGTCGGGAAGGCGATCGAGCGGTTCCTCGAGCTCGAGACCGAGCGACCGATCATCGGCTTCGCGGGGGGTCCGTTCACGCTGGCGGCCTACCTCATCGAGGGCGGAGCGTCCCGGGAGTACGTCGAGACGAAGCGCCTCCTCTACTCCGACCCCGGGACGTTCGACCGGCTCATCGACCGCCTCGCCACGATGACGGTCGACTACCTCCGGATGCAGGCCGGGAGCGGGGCGGCGGCCCTCCAGCTGTTCGACACGTGGGTGGGCGCGTTGAGCCCGAGCGCGTTCGAGCACCACCTCCTGGGACCCCTGCGAACGATCTTCGAGGAGCTGCGCCCCCTCGGTCGACCGACGATCTACTTCTCGACGGGTTCTTCGCACCTCGTCGAACTGCTGGCCCGCACCGGGGCCGACGCGCTCGGCGTCGACTGGCGGGAGCCGCTCGGCCGCGTCCGAGCGCGCATCGGGGAGCGGATGGCGCTCCAGGGGAACCTCGACCCGGGAGCTCTCCTCGGAACGAGCGAGACCGTGCGTACGGAGGCCCGTCGCGTGCTCGACGAGGTGCCCGGCGGTCGTGCGCACGTCTTCAATTTAGGCCACGGCGTGCTCCCCGCCACCGACCCGGACCGGGTCCACGACCTCGTGGAGTTCGTGCACGCGGCCGGTCGGGATCAAAGAAGACGATGACCGCGGACGAATCCTCCCCCGAGACCACCGCGGTGCTCCTGATGGGGTACGGCAGCCCGAACGGCGCGGCGGACCTTCCGTCGTACCTCGCGGACGTGCTCCACGGCCAGACCCCGTCCTCCGAGATGGTCGCCGAATACGTACGCCGCTACGACCGGATCGGAGGCTCGCCGCAGAACCGCATCCTCGCCTCGCTACGGGAGAAGCTCGAGCGACGGCTCGGCCGGGACCGCCCGGGGACCCGAGTGTTCCTCGGCGTGAAGCACGGCCACCCCGCCCTCCGGGACGTCATCCCCGAGGCCGCCCGCGCGGGGTTCCGGCGTCTGGTCGCGGTCCCCACCTCCCCGTACGCCTCGACGTGGATCAGCGAGCCGTACCAGCAGGGAGTGGCGGAGGGGGTCCGTGCCGCCGGATCCCCCATGGACGTCGACGTGCGGTTGGATTGGCATCTCGACCCGAACTGGGTCGGCTACTGGAGCCGCGCGATCCGCGCCGAGCTCACCGCGCATCCCGACCCGAACGGGGTCGTCCTCCTCTCCGCGCACAGCCTTCCCCAGCGGATGCGCGACCGCGGCGACCCGTATCCCGAGATCCTGACGGAGACCTCCGACGCGATCGCTCGTGCGGCCCGGCTCGGCCGCTGGTCGTTCACCTTCCAGAGCGCCGGCAACACCACCGAACCGTGGCTCGGGCCCGATATCACCGAGGTCATGCTCGACTGGGAACGGAAGGGAGCGCACCGCCAGATCGTCGCTTCGTTCGGCTTCGTCTTCGACCACCTCGAGGTCCTCTACGACCTTGACGTCGTCATCCGCGAGTTCGCGCAGGCTCACGGGGTCGACTATCGTCGGGTCCCGATGCCGAACGACGCGGACGAGGTCGTCGAGGCGCTCGCCCGGCGGGTCCTTGGGTCGTCCCCCCCGACCCCGTGACCTCAGCGGCCCTCTCTATCCGGCGGGCGGGGAACGGCGGCGGGCGGGACGCTCGGGCCGGACGAAGGCGACCGCCCGGCAGGTGAGCACGACCTCGTCGCGTTCGTTGCGGAGCTCGTTCTCGAGGGTGACGAGGCCTCCGCGCGAGCGGGGCTCGGTCGCGGTCACCCGGACCCGGGCGTGGAGCCGGTCCCCGGCACGGACCGGGCGCAGGAAGCGGATCTCGTCGACCCCCGCGAACGCCTCGACCGTGCCCGAGAGGAAGCCGGCGCGGTCGATGAGGCCGGTCAGGACGGAGAACGTGAGCGCGCCGTGGGCGATGACCGTCCCGAACTGCGTCGAGCGGGCGAACCCGGGGTCCTCGTGGAGCGGGTTGTGGTCCTCGCTGAGGGCGGCGAACGCCCGGATGTCGTCGGCCGTCACGCGTCGCTCGGGCGTCGTGAACTCGAGCCCCACGCGGAACTCGGAGAACGGGAGAGGGTACTCGCTCATCGTCGACCGGCGCGTTTTCGCCGTCCCGAGGGCGGGTCGCGCCGCGGGCGCGAGGCGGACCCGTGGCCGTCCGCGAGCAGGCCGTGCAGGATGAGCTCCGTCAGCTGGTCGAACTTTCCCTCGGTCATCCCGTCCTCCCAGATCACGAAGCGCATCGCGACCGTCTCCGCGACCCCCATGAGCGCGTAGGCGAACAGCTCGGGGTCGCCCCGCTTCACCTCGCCGGTCTCCATCGCCCGGGCGAGGCCGGCGCGGTACCCTTCCGCGATCCGCTCGACGTACTCGCGGTAGAGCGCCGGGTCGACGCTCGCGGCCTCCTTCACGATACGGTAGAGCTTGCGGTGCCGCAGGAGGAACCGGAAGAAGAGATGCAGGCCCTCCGCCTCCGCGGCCGCGCGGGTCGGCAGCTTCCGGGTCCCCTCGCTGAGCGTGCGGCGGAGGTCGTGGTTGAGGGAGGTGAGCAGCCCCCGGAAGAGCTCCTCCTTCGAGGGGAAGTAGAGGTAGAACGTCCCCATCGCGACGCCCGCGGCGCGGGTGATCTCGGAGATGCGCGTGTCGTAGTAGCCGACCTCCCCGAAGACCGTCTCGGCGGCGCGGATGAGCCGGGTGCGGGTACGCTGACCCCGCGGCGTGGGCGGGGGCGCGGAAAGGGGGCGGAACGACGACGCCACGGACGACGTTCCCCGGTTCACGGCCCGACCTCGCGCCGCAATCGGGGATAATCCTTCTTCCCCGCGGGCGTCCGCGGGATCTCCTCCCGCCAGACGAAGCGACGCGGCACCTTGAAGTGGGCGAGACGACCGCGCAAGAACGCGACGACCTCCGCCTCCTCGACCGGCCGCTTAAGACGGACGAACGCGCACCCGACCTCGCCCCAGCGGGGGTCGGGGACCCCGATCACCGCCGCCTCGGCGACCGCGGGGTGGGACTCGAGCGCGAGCTCGACCTCGGCGAAGTAGACGTTCTCGCCACCCGACTTGAACATC
>Ga0187784_10001636_pt1 | contig 17810 bp, 19 predicted proteins | sample 1015_SJ02_MP15_2_FD_132964 | JGI IMG/M metagenome (GOLD analysis project Ga0187784, IMG submission 132964) | Tropical peat soil microbial communities from peatlands in Department of Meta, Colombia - 1015_SJ02_MP15_20_MG | ecosystem: Environmental > Terrestrial > Soil > Wetlands > Peat | place...
CTCCGCTTCGCACCACCTTTCCTTGGTTGTTTCTGCGGCCGTCATCCCTTCGCCGATGCATCGCCAAGCGTCAGCGAAATGGCCGAGTTCCGCGTAGGCTCTTGCCAAATACGATAGGTACCACGGCATGCAAAATGTCGTGCCCGTTAACCGATGGCCGGCGATACCGGAGCTGATCATTTGAACAGCGTCCAAGGTTTTTCCCGTCAGGACCAACTGGCACCCTTTACTGAGGATTGCGCGCCCCTTCCACGTTGAGGAAGTCTTTTCGTCTGCTAATGCGATAAGTTCATCTAACAGTGCGTTTGCTTCGGCGTATTCCCCACATTGGGTATAGGTCCACGATGCGTAGAGCAGCGCAAGCATCAAACTGGCGGCTTGGCCGATCTCACGCGCGTCCTTAAGCGCGTGCTCAGCGTCCGCCAGTGCAGCCTGGGGAAAGCCAAGCACCCACAGAGCCAGGGACCGATGGGACCAGATTACCACCCCAGGGCTGACAGTGAATCGCGTCGCCAGCTGGTGGCGGTCGACAGGATCGTAATGCGCGATCCCTCGATTGAAATGCTCCCGGGCTTCGGAGATCTCTGCCGTATACAGCAAAGATATGCCCATGTCGCGATGTGCCACCAGGCGCAGAGCCGTCGATGCGTGTTTCTGGGCGAGCGCCAGGAACCGGTCAGCAAGCTGACGCGCCACGTCACCATTGAACGCCACAATGTTGGCGATGAAAGAGGCATGGAGAACCGAAAATAAAAGCAGCGGGTCTTCAAGAGGCTCTCCTAGCACTCCAGCTTGTTCGATCAACAGCCGTGCCCGCTCGACCGCCGCCCTGGTTTCCGGCGCAACATAGCCTTTGACATGGATGAGTGGAGTTATGAGCGCGACCTGGAGTTTTATTTGCTCGCGTCGTAGCGTGGGCGTAGCAGGCAAAGCTGCAATCTGATCAAGGGCGCGCGTTAATTGCTCTGCGGATTCAACCAGCGCCGACCGTTCGAGCGACCGCTGCCCGGCTTTGCCCCATAGGCTCGCGGCTTTCTCGATCAGTCCGGCCTCGGTGTAGTGCCGCGCTAGCAGTTCGGACTGGTTCTCGGCAATCTCAGTAAAGCGACCTTCAATCGTTTCGGCGATGCGCGCGTGAAGCGCTCGACGCGACTCGCGCACAAGGGTGCCGTAAGCAGCATCCTGCAGCAGGGCATGTTTGAATAGGTAATTAGCATGTGGCGGCACACCTTGCCGAAGCAATAAGCGGGTGGCAACTAGACGGTCGAGCGACGCATTAGTTTCGGCCTCTGGCTGGCGCGCCACCGCAGCCAACAAAGCGTGCGAAAACTCGCGCCCGATAGCCGCACCGATCTGCGCTATTTCTTTGGCGGGACCGAGCCGGTCAAGCCGCGCCATCAAAGAAGCATGCAGGCTTGCTGGCACGGCGAGCGCAGGGGCTCTCGCCAAGTGTTCCGTTGTGCCTTGGTTCTCCTCCTCCAGCACCGCTTTCGTTATTTCCTCCACGAACAGCGGGATGCCGTCAGTGCGTTCAATGATGTCTTGGCGGATGTTCGCTGGCAGCGGTTTGTTGCCTGCCATGCAGTCGATCATGGTGGCGGTTTCGCGCTCGCCGAGACGGTTGATAACAAGGAATGTCACATGGGGCTGCCCAATCCAGGGTGGCTCGAACTCGGGCCGGAACGTCACGACAATCAGCACGCGGAGCCTGCGAACGCAGTCCACGATCCGATCGAACACTTCTAGGCTCGTGGGATCAGTCCAGTGCGCATCCTCAACGATCATGAGTACTGGACCGGAACGAGACAGCGCGTTCATCTGAGTAATGAGCGCCTCAAAGGTTCGCTGTCGGCGCTGCTCCGAGTTCAGATCGAGCGTGGGATAACGTCCATCATTCGGCAGCGACAGCATGTCTGCAAGGAGCGCAGCTTCTTGGATAGAGGTTGACGTCTGTGCGAGCAGCGCGTCGAGCTTTTCGAGCTTTGCTTGTGGGGTATCGTCTGGCACCAATCCGGCGGCACGTTCCATCTGCCTGATAATCGGATAAAACGCGCTGTGGGTGTGCTGCGGCGAGCAGAAGTAGCGCAGCTGAACGCGCGGTTCCGCACCCAGACGTTCCAGAAGCGCCGCCGTGAGCCGTGATTTGCCGATGCCTGGCTCGCCAGAGATGAGCACGACCTGGCCATCGCCCGTCTTTGCCCTTGACCAACGGCGCAGCAGCAAGTCGAGTTGTTCTTCCCGTCCGACAAGCTGCGTTAGGCTGTCGGCATGCAGAGCCTCGAAGCGGCTTTCCACTTCACTTGTTCGCAGCGCCCCCCAGGCTCGCACCGAGCCAGCAATGCCCTTTAGGTCTTGCGGGCCAAGGTCCTCAAGTTCGAACAAGTTGCCGAGAAGTCTTCGCGTATTCTCGGCGATGATCACCGTGTCCGGCTCAGCGACGCCCTGCAATCGTGCTGCGAGGTTTGGCGTTTCGCCAACAATTGCCTGGTCTTGAGCAGTGCCCGAGCCAATTAGATCGCCGATGACGACCAGCCCAGTGGCGATACCGACGCGAGTTTGCAGCAGTGCGTTGGTCTTCAGGTTGCTTACTGCCGCAACCAACTCCAGCCCTGCACGCACCGCCCTCTCGGCGTCGTCCTCGTGCGCCAGCGGATATCCGAAGTAAACTAGGACGCCATCGCCCATGTATTGCGCGACGAAACCGCGGTAGCGACGCATGGTGTCCGCAACGCACTCCTGGTAGGCCGCAATGACCTCGCGGAGATCTTCAGGGTCCATGCGCGCGGAGAGCGCCGTTGAACCAACGAGGTCCGCGAACATCACCGTCAACTGGCGGCGCTCGGCGTGGTCTTCGGGAGAGACGCTGGGGGCTCTCGAAACTGCGTTGGCGACGCGCGCTATTACGCCTGTCTCGGTGCGCAAATCAGCGATGGCATCCAGAAGCTTGAGGCGGTGACCGAGCGCTGTGACGCCAAGCTCCTTCAGGTTCTCCGCCGTCAGGTTCGGAAGGATTGCTTCATCTATTTCATTGTCGCGGAACACCGCATCGTATCTCTCGAGGCCAAGGCTCCGTAGCCAACCCCGTACGTTGTTGAAATGGGCATAGTAGCCAAACAGCGCATCCGGGGGGCAATCTTGAGCCGCCACCTTGCTAGCACGTGCGGCTTTCCCTAGGAGCGACATTGCCGATGCTCCATCGAGCTCCATTTACTCATCCTGTTGCTGCGCGCGTCGTTACCATTAGAAACTGTGGTTCTTCGCCTCTTATCTTCGAGGCAGCGCAGCGCAACAAACCATGCCGCGACCCGTTTTTTTAGGCACAAGCGGCTAGATCTTAAAGCTGGCAATAAAACGCGTTCTGGTCAGTGTCGTGCGTCACAGCAAAATTCGGCCAAAGTAGCGCTTCGCGGTCAAGCAACGCGTCGATGAAGGAAGGCCCCGCGGTTTGGGGCGCGCGGAGCCTTCCTGGCGGGGAGCCTTTGCTGCCGGAGCGAGGATAGTCACGACAGCCACGGCAGCGTTTGTTTGTGTGCCGCAAGCGGGATCACGACGGCTTAAGCCTTTGCGAGCCAGCGGGGAGTTGTTGTGGCGTTTTCGTGACGAGGCCTAGGCGCTGCTTGCTGCAAGCCGCGTGGCAAAGAAAAAGCCCCGCGCCACTCCGTGCAAGAGCTCGTTCGAGGCGGTAGAGCAACATTAACTTTTGGAAAGAAAACCATATTCGCTGCTAACTTCCGCCATCGAACGCTTCGTGGTGACTCGTCCGTGTTACAAAACCTTAACTTGAGCCCGAACTGGGGCCGACCTTTACTTTTCATGGCGTCAATCCGTGTCTTGGGGGAAAACATGTGGAAACCGTTGGTGTTCACGATTGCCGCTCTTGCTATCGGCAGCTCCTTTATTGTGTACGCTCAGCAGCGTGATGATGACAGCGGCGCGCGCTTCGATAATCGTCATCGGCTCAGTGCAGAAGACCGAGCTGCGTTCGTTGATGCCCGCATCGCTGCACTGAAAGCCGGTCTTGAGCTAACGCCTGATCAAGCAAAAAACTGGCCGATGTTCGAACGGGCCATGCGCGACATGGCTCAACTGCGCGCGCAGCTCAGGGCGGCTCGTGAAGCGCGTAAGCAAAACTCGACTCCGAGTACGCCGTTCGAGCGTATGACGCGTCGAGCCGACAACATGGCGAAGGTGAGCGCTGCGCTCAAGCATATCGCGGATGCGGGCACACCGCTCTATCAGAGCCTCAATGACGCACAGAAGGAGCGCTTTGAGAAACTCGCGCGCATGTTACGACAGCATCATCGACACATGCACGCTCGGAACGAAGGCAGGTCATCGCGCCCGGACCAGCGTGACAGTCGCGATTAAATGCCTTGGAGAGGAGGTCGTGGGGCCGGCGGCAAGAGCGACCGCGGCAGGCAACAGCACCAACACAACGGCCGCGATTATGCAACAGAGCTTCTCCCTCAAAACGGCCCTAGCCGCCGCTCTGCTGACGGCGTGCGCCTTTACGACGGCGCGGGCTTGGCGCGATCCGAAAGGCGCCGCCCCGCAAACGTACGCCGCCGAGGCCACAGCTTACCCCTATTACATTGAGTTCCGCGTCGCGGTGGACGGCGTATACGGCCACAGTTACATCGCCTATGGCCGCCTCAACGCCCTGGGACGGCCTGCGACCGCGACCTATGCCGATATTCATCCGACCGGCGACATCCCCAGCATGGTGCTCGGCCATTTCATCCCTATGGATGCGGCGACTAGTCCGGAAAAGGACACCCTTGGGCTCAAGATCGCTGGCCGCTTCCGTCGGCTGCTCACCGCCACCGAGTACACAAGGCTTAAAACCATCATCGCCCGTGTCCGCGCGGCCCGGCATGCCTGGAGCGTTCTCGGCTACAATTGCAACGACTTTGTTGCCGACGTAGCACGCGCAATTGGCATGCGGACGCCGACCACCCTATTACTGCCTTACGATTTCATCCCGGAGCTGCAGGTGATGAACGAGCAAAGCTTGCGACTTGCGCGGGCGTCCACCCGTCATCTCCAACATCGCGACCCGGCATCAGACCGCTTTTTTCGTACAGCCTTCCCAGCGGCATCCGTAGACCCGCAGTCTCGCCAGGAGCGCGGGTCCCCCGTAACCCCGTAAATCAGCCCCTCCGTGGAAAGCCTGCGGCCTTCGTTGGCCTCACAGACGCGCCGCATACGGCCACGGCCAAAGAGCGGGCGATCAAGCAGTTCGCCATCCGGCTGGAAGATCAAAAGCGCCTGATCGCGGTACGCCAATGATCTGCAAGACCTGCCACGATACTCGCTGGGTCTGCGAGGAACATCCTGGCCGGTCATTCGGATGCGTGCCAATGCGGCGGCGCCGGCATGCCTTGTCCAGCTTGCAATGATCCGAAGCCGGGCGAACGGCCGGTGCTGCCGGCCGACTTCATCGCGCATGTCGATCGCGACAAGGGGACAGTACAATGAAACTGCCGACGATCGATCATATACTTCGTGATGCCCCCCAAGACATGCTGACGGTCATCGCCGTCGGCCTTGGCCTTGCGGCGATCGCGATTGCGGTGCTCAGACTGGTCAGTACAACGCGCTACGATAAGAAAGCGCACGGCGCTGATCGAAATTCGGCGCCAGAATCAGAAACGCCTCCGAACTGGTACGAATGACGATGCGTTCGAAGCGATGTTCACCGAACGCGCGCGAAATCGCGCTTTGGGTATCTTTGGCAGGCTACGCCGTGATAGTGCTGTTGGGGAAGCCCTAGGCAGCGTTTAAATGCGCGGGCGTTGGATCGACGAGGAAACCGAGCCCGGCGCATCAAGCCCGAGGACGCCCCGGTGCGCCAAATCGCGGAAATATCGAAACGCCGGGACATGCCGCAAGGGCAACCGTCACAGCCGGAACTGAGCCTATCACAAACAGCGCCCGGCGCCTGATATGATTGGGTGCTGCCGAACCCGGTCCTTTGGAGATAGGGATGCGGGACGGTAGTTCATCCTAAGGCTGACTAAGCCCCGGTGGCCACCACAGCCCCCGGGGCTTTTTATGCCCACAAGCGTCCGATTAGCTGGCGCCACCGCCAAGTTGGCTGGAAACGCTGCTGAATACACTGGTCAGTTGCGTGCCAAGGCCATTCACCACAGCGATGATCGCTATCGATATGCCGGCCGCGATCAAGCCGTACTCAATGGCGGTCGCACCACTGTCGTCACTCGCGAAACGCAAGACTAGCTTCCTCATCGGGGGCCCCTGAGGTTGTCGCGCCCGAAGAGGAAAGTGCTTGGTCCAGCTTTCCGCCGAGTGAAAAAGATCGATGAAAATGCATTACTTAGTTGGGTTCGATCCGAGTACTTAACGTTTCCTTGCTTACCGCGACGAGCACCTTGGCGTATGGCCGCCGTGCTCAAAAATGCGCGAGCTTTCCGCCAATGACCAACGCCGAACGCAAAGCCGTCGAGAAGGCGGCAGGCATACGCTGATCGGCTTCCGAGTCGGAAACAGGATTAACACCTTGCGCGGCAGGTCACGAGCCGGGCGGCGCAGTGTTCACGCGTCTCCCCGCGGTATAGACAATAATTGAACTTCTGTTCGCAGCGTGTGTTGCAATAATCGTCTGCAAGTTTCAGGAGTCTGGATGGTGCCGGTTTGTTGTCGGATGAGCAGGCGCTAGAGATCGCAGAACAGGATAGCGGCGGTGCGAAGCTCGCTTGCATCACATTTCGCGCCGGCGCAACCCCGGCGGTCGCCACCACCGCAATTCCCGCAGCCAGCACAACGGCTGAAGTTCGCATCGGTTTGGCTCGCCGCGCCGCTATCAGCTACCCAACGTCATCCACCTGTCACTGACCAGCGCGATAATTTTCTTAAGTCAGTATCGGGCTCTCTCAGTGAAAATAATAGCAGCACTCGCGGCGATGTGGGCGCTTAGTTTACTCAGCTTGGCGTTTACGTTGTCGTCAGATGTTTGGCCGAAAGACCAAGGCGATAATGCGTCAAGGGAACTTAGTCGGTCCAACGACGTCTGAGCGCGATTAGGTATCACCGCCTTTCGACAATTGCCGGTAGGCCTCGGTAAGTACCTTTGGCGTGCACACTGCCTTCGCTCAGCAGGTACTCTGACCCCTTGTGGCCAAAAAGGTCGTGAAATTTCTGCATCAGTTGATTCAGCGCAAGGATTTGCCCTGATCCATCTGCTTCGTGAACTCTAGCGCCGCGATCGTGGTAGCGGATCGAGTTGCGAAATCACCATGGATGGAACTGCGCCAACGCCGCATAAGGAACTCGAGCTAAAGCTCGAGCTGCCGGCACAGTGCCTTCCTGCACTCAAGAAGATTCCGCTCTTACGGTCGCTCCGCGCCGAACCCAAACGCACGAACGAAATCTCCGTCTATTTCGATACCGATAAACGCAAGCTGCGCAAGAGAGGATTAATGTTGCGCGTGCGGAGGATCGGGCACCGGTATATGCAAACAATCAAGGCGACCGGCGATTCCGGGCCCTTCGAACGCGACGAATGGGAAGCCGAGATCGCGGGACACGAGCCGGATCTGAGCATGGCGAGTGGTACCGCCCTTGAACCACTGCTAAATGGCAAGTTGCGCCGGCAGCTCAAGCCATTGTTCGAAACGCGAGTGCGACGGACAGTCTATCCGCTTGCCGACGATACGCACGCGATCGCGCTAACAGTCGACCGGGGCACGATTGGCACTGGCAGCCGTTCCCTGCCGTTGTGCGAGATCGAGCTGGAGCTGCGGCGCGGGAACGTTGTGGAGCTGTTTGATGTTGCGCGCGAACTCATGCGATCGCTTCCGGCCCGGCTCGCTGTCAAGAGCAAGTCAGAACGGGGCTACGAGCTCATTGACAATAGGCAAGACGCGCCGGTCAAGGCCGCCCTTATTGACCTCCCCGCCAGCGCGAGCACGCGCGACGCTTTCAAAATGATCGGTAACGCCTGCCTTGAACAGGTCATCGGCAACGCGCCTGCCGTTATCAATGGCGAGCCGGAAGGCGTGCACCAAATGCGTGTGGGGTTGCGCCGGCTGCGCGCTGGGATGAGGTTGTTCGCCGGCCTTTTGCGGGATCCCGAGACCGAGGCGATTACTGCGGAACTCAAGTGGCTGACAGGAGAACTCGGCCCTGCGCGCGAACTCGAGGTGCTCGTTAATCGCATCGTTACGCCGACCGATAAACAGCAACCGCGTTGGGATGGCGTCCGGTCGTTTTGGACCGAGCTCGGCAAAGAACGCCAAGCTGCCCTCGCTCGTGCACAGAATGCCGTCCAGTCCGCTCGTTTTGCCGCGCTCACGCTTGAGATTGCGGCATGGCTACAGAGCGGACACTGGACAGCACCGCCGGACGATCTCATCCGCGACCGAGGTGACCTTCCGATTGCGGTCTTCGCTATCGAGCAATTGACGCGGCGGTGGCGCAAGCTCCGCAAGAAGGGCAAAGCGCTCGCCGAACTCGATGCGCGCGGCCGCCACAAGCTGCGCATCCGAACAAAGAAACTCCGTTACGCTGTGGAGTTCTTTGCTAGCCTGTTCGTAAGCAAGCGGGCCACAAAGCGGCGAAAGCAGCTAGGTTCTGTCCTTGTGCGCCTTCAGGAGGGCCTTGGCGAACTCAACGACATCGCGGTAGACGAGGACCGCATCGCTGCGATGGGCATCCGCCGCCACTCCGACCCAAACCGAGCCTTCGCTGCCGGAGTGCTGACTGGACGTGAAGACGCGCGGATGGAAGCAGCGATGGCGGCGGCGACGGACGCATATGCTGAGTTGAGCCAAATCAAGCCATTCTGGCGGTAATCTGCGAGACAGCCCCGCTGCGAGGTGAGAACTCTCGCGGCGCCTGTCGGGGAAAGCTCCAACAGCTCCGGGCTGCCGCCGAACCGCACCCCTGTCAGATGCCGACGCGATTCTTTTGGGCATCGCTGCTTCAGCAGTAGCGTTAATATAGATAATGCAGTCCCTGCGCCACCGCAACGAACGCTTCAGCGGGGCTCTCGAAGGTCAAGGACGATCGCCTCGTGCTGGGCCATCATGATTTTGGCCGTATGTTACCCGGTTTCTTTCAGCGGGATTTGTGTTGCGCAGGTCATGTCGCATGCAAGCCTCCGCGACGCCGCTAACCATTGCTCAGCCGGCTGTCCTTGATCGAGTCAGTGCGCCGGGGGTTGCCTTTCGGGGCTGCGGAGTTTGTGACGAATTCGTGAATGACCTGGATCAATAAAGCTTGCAGCGACATCTTGTTACCTCACCGAGGACCCCGAGCATGAGCAGCAAAGGACAGATCCTCGAAAGGCTCGGCGAAGGCGCCGTGCTCCGCCGGCCTTTGGGGCGTCATCGGTTATTTCCGAACAACTGGCTCATGGCAGCGAGCGTTGCCGACAGTTGATGACTGTTCCAGGCATCGGCCCGATTATCGCGAGTGCGATGGTGGCGGCCATTGGCAATGGCACTGCCTTTGCCAAAGGGCGCGACTTTGCAGCCTGGCTCGGCCTGGTGCCGAAGCAGATGTCGACTGGTGATCGGACGATCCTTGGGCGCATCAGCAAGCGCGGCAATCGCTATCTGCGCACGCTGTTCATGCAGGGCGCCCGGGTGATCCTGCTCCGACCGTCAAACTGGGCAAAGCACGGTTTTGGACCGTGGATTACGGCCGCGGCGAAACGGCTGCATCACAACGTTTTGGCAACTGCGCTCGCCAATAAGCTGGCGCGCATCGCTCGGACCGTCTTGGCGCAGCGGCGCAACTACGAAACGCGCGCCATCGCGGATTGGTGTGAGATCGAGAGCTTTGAGCCACTTATAGCGCTCAACTGGCTAGCCGAGGTCTGCGAGTTGAATTGAGGAGATGGAGAAACGGTCTCGCCGTCGCACCCGTGATCTGGTGACCCAACCGGCCTCTCAGGGCCTATCCGAGAATGAGATCGGATGCATGCGGATATCCATAGTGGCCAAGAGCAGCAACGCTCTACTCACGGGCCGGATACAGAAGTGCAAGACCAATCCCCTCCATCACTCACATTCGACTTGCAACACACGGCCGGTCCATACAGTCGGGTCAGAATCGACCTATTCAGCGTGGCCGCGTGATGTCGGTTGTTAACCCCGATACTGTTGCAAAAGTCATTTTGCACTGGTGGTCGAAAATTCTGCGGGCCGCCGATGCGATTTCCTTGTTAAAGATGTAGGGGGTCTCATCTCCTCACGTTAAACTCGCAGGCGACCTCGCTAATGCGAGTGAGGCCATACGAATCGGTGGTTGCTTCCCGTTTTCGTAATTTCGCGAAAAATTAGTCGCCCTACAACTTTCGACTTTTGCAACAGTATCAACCCCGAAAGCGACCGTGCGGGCCACCTGTCGAAACGGTCGCTTCGTGCCACCACGAACTGAAAATGTGCGCCGCAGCAAAAAGCCCCATTTGTTGATCACTCACGGTGAGAGGATTTGATCAACATCGACGGTGACAAATTCGTCCTGAGGATGGCCTTGTTAGAGGGCCTTCGCGATGCCTCGGCTCCGGCTGCGAGCTCTACGATCTCCGTCGTGATCTCTTCCTGGCGTAGCTGTCGTTCGCGTCGCAAAAGGGCATCGAGCTTTGTTTCCGTGTTATTCTTCGCGGCTACCATTGCAATCATTCTGGCTTCGTTCTCGGCGACGAACGCATACATTGCGGCTTCGCACAACTGCGCATAAACGTACTCCGCCGCAAGGCGCTCAAGTAGCAACTCTGGCGCAAGTGTGATCAGCGGCGCCTGGTGTTTGATTGAACGCTTAAAACGTTCGAAATCGATTGGCAGCAACGAATGCCGGTCGATGGCGATTCCGCCAGAGGTCGAGCACGAGAAGAGAATATCGGCCGTCGCGATAGTGCCACGAGCTATGTAACCATAGAGCACGTCGGCTAACCGACTGGCGAAACCCGAAATCCCCTCGACACGCGTCGGCATCGGAATCCACCAATCGGGGCTTATTCCTCGTTCGCGGGCCACGACTGCACCACGCGTGCCGACGACCAGACTCGCGGCTCCGTCCAGGTCGCCTCGTGCGGCCTCCAATACACCTTCGCTGAAGGATCCAACGAAACCCTGTTCTGCGCAAAAGAGGATTAGGCCGCGTTTAGAACGGCCAGGCACAGGCGTGGCGGTGATATCGGTTGGCAGCAGGTTCAATGCCTCCCCGATGGCATGCGAAATGACGGCGGTATACGCTTCGATGCCGGCGAGCAGCGACCGGCCGTTCTGCGCTCGCGACGCTGCAATCCCGCGCATGGCAGTAAAGACCGCCCTTAATTGCTGGACGTTTTGGATTTTCGTGACGATGTCGGATAGCCGCTCCGCCATGACTTATTCCTGGTCAAAGCGCAGTTCGCGGCGGCTCCAACCGTGCCGCCAGCGCAGCAAGCGCCGCCCTCAGCTCGGCGCCTTTCTTTTCGTCCAGCTGCCCGCTGCGCTCGATCACATCCACAAACTCCTTCCCCGAGCGATCGAGCCATCCCGGCAGCTCAGCGCGGAACTTTCCGATGACCTCCAGCGACAAACGATCGAGCAACCCCTCTTGCAAAGCCAGAACGAGCGCAACCTCGTCCACCAGTCGCAATGGCGTATATTGTGGTTGTGAGAGAATGGTGCGGATACGTCGTCCGCGTGCAATCTTTTCCTTGACCTGTGCATCGGTCACGCCGCCAAAGCGGGTGAACATCTCGAGTTCCAGAAATTGCGCGTAATCGAGACGCAACATCTCGGCCGCGTGCCGCAAGGCTGGTGCCTGGGTTTTGCCGCCAACGCGGCTGACGCTGGTTCCTATATCGACTGCTGGCCTATAGCCTTCATTAAACAAGCGCGCATCGAGAACGATCTGGCCATCAGTGATTGAGATCAGGTTAGTCGGAATATAGGCGCTCAGGTTACCGGCATCCAATTCGGCAATCGGCAGCGCTGTCAACGATCCGGCGCCGGCGGCACGGGACAGCTTTGCAGCGCGTTCGAGCAGCCTTGCATGGACATAGAAGACATCACCGGGATAAGCCTCCCGTCCCGGCGGCTGCCGCGTCAGCAGCGCGATTTCGCGGTGCGTGGCGGCATGCTTGCTCATGTCATCGATGACGACGAGAGCGTGCTGACCTCGATCGCGGAAGTATTCTGCCATCGTGAAGCCGGCAAATGGCGCGATCCATTGCAGACCTGGAGCAGCCGACGCGCTGGCGACGACGAAGATACAGCGCCCCCACGCGCCGTGGGTCTGAACTGCGGTGATTACCCGCTTGACGGTCGACGATTTCTGACCGACCGCCACATAGACACAAATAATGTCGCTGGATCTCTGGTTGATGATGCAGTCGACGGCAATTGCGGTCTTGCCGATCGCACGATCTCCAATAATTAGCTCACGCTGACCACGCCCCAAGGCAAACATGGAGTCGAGGACGAGCAAGCCAGTTTGCACAGGTTCGCTGACGAAATCGCGATCAATAATTGATGGCGCCGGACGCTCGGCTGGCTCGTAGGTCTCGGCATGAATCGCACCGCCGTCATCGAGCGCGCGGCCGAGCGGATCGACAATGCGGCCAAGCAGCGCTGGCCCGACCGGCACGCGCACGATCTCGCCCGTACCACGGACGAGGTCACCTGCCTGGATCGCTTCGGGATGGTCGAGGAGAACACAACCGAGGGCATCTCGATCTAAATTGACAGCAAAACCGACCTGACCGCGTGCGAATCGGACCAGTTCATCAAGCCGCACGCCTGGCAATCCGGACACAAGCGCAATACCGTCAGCGACCGTTTCAACGCGGCCCACCTGCTCAGTTATTGGTGCCAGCAGCGTCGCTTTAACGCGGCTTTTTGCGTCTCTGAGCCAGGCGTCAAGGTCAGGGAACGTTCTTGTCACGACTTAACTCGTGTCGGATTCGATCAAGGTCAGCGCGCCAACTGCTCCGGATGATCATGTTTTGGCTCTTAAGTTCGATTCCAGCGATGATTGCCGGATCGATCTGAAACTTGAATGGCGATTCGGCACCGAAAGCCCGCTTCAGCGCGGTTCGAAGGTGTTGGGTCTCTTCGTCGGAAAGCGGTGCTGCGGTGACAACCTCGATGGGGTGAGCCGTCGTAGCGAAAGCGAGGGTTTCTCTTGCCTCGGGCGACAGTTCGCATACTTCGCGACAAATTTCGTCGACGAACGTGTCGAAGACATCCTGATCGGGAAAGCGTGCAAGCAAGCGTTGCGCGATCGCAACGGCAAGCTCGCTGGCTCGATCGATGATCGTCTCTTCTGCTGCTACCCGGTCGCGGGCGATCGTAGCCGCTGCTTCGCCGCGAAGCTTGGCGATCTCCTCGGCCGTTTGTGCAAGTAAATTATGCTTCTCGTTCTTCGCCGCATTACGCGCCTCTGCAATAAGTCTTTCTTGCTCAGCGGCAATCTTTGCGCGGGCCTTGTCGGCGTCGGCACGCGCTTCGTCAGCTTCTTGGCGGGCGTGAGCTGCGGCCGCGAGCAACTTATTCGCTTCTTCCTGCCGTTTGATGACGATATTCATGATCGGCCGAAAGAAGAACCTCGCCAGAATCCAGATCAGAATGAGGACGTTGACGGTCTGCAGCGCCAGCGTCCACCAATCGATGCGCATGAGTTCAACGAACAAAAGGGTTGGCGAACAACAACAACAGCGCGATCACCAGACAGTAGATCGCCATGGTTTCGATCATCGCCAGGCCAACGAATAGTGTCCGCGATATCGTGCCTGCTGCCTCGGGCTGGCGCGCGATGGCATCCATTGCAGCCGCCACCGCTCGCCCTTCGCCGAGCGCCGGGCCGATGGCGCCGAACGAAACGGCCATTGCGGCAGCGACGATGCTGATGATCTCAGTCCAGTTCATGACTTTTCCCCCGTTGGGCCGGCTGATTCACCGCTTCCTACGGCGCTACCGATGAACACCATGGTAAGAACGGTAAAGATGTAGGCCTGGATCGTCCCAATGAGCAGCTCTAACGCCATTAGAGGGATCGGCACGAAGAGACCCGCAAGCGAGAGAATGATGCCGATGATAAAAACGCCGCTCATCACATTCCCGAAAAGTCGCACGATCAGCGAGAATGTGCGCGTGAAAGTCTCGATGAAATTGAGAGGGATCATGACGATATTCGGCTCGGCAAATGTCCTTAGATAGCCGCCGACACCACGTGCGCTCATGCCGAAAAAGATGATCGAACAGAAGACGATCAGACCAAGCGCGGCATCGGTTTCGATATGCGCGGTCGGCGGCTCGAGACCCGGAACCAACGAAGACCAATTCGACACCATGATGAAAAGGAACAGGGTGCCAATCATCGGGACATACGGCTTTGGCGTAAGGCGCATTGTGCCCTTAATTTGATCCTCGATGGCCGCGACTATTAGTTCCAGCATGGCTTGATATCGTGTTGGGGAAAGCGTGAGCGAGCGTGTTGCAATCAGACCGGCTAGCGTTAAGACCGCCATTAGGCCCCAAGTCGCGACAACGGGCTCTGTGACCGGGACCGGACCAATCGTGAACAGGGTCTTGGTGACGAGGGGCGAGTCGATCACATCTGCTCTCCCCATTGCATAGCGGCTAGTCGCGAAACGAAGATGCCGGCAGTGGTCAGAAGCAGTGCTAGCGCGCCGAAGCGGCTGACGATAACGGCCAATAGGCCGGCAAGAAGCGCCAATCGCCCTAGTGGAAGCAGCATCGCCAGCACCAGCCGCTCGTTAGCGATCAGCATCTTGACGCTCCATCGTAGCGTCAAAAAATAGAACACGCCGATTAGTACACCACTGCTCAGCCATGCACCGACTCGCACGACGAGCAACGCTTGGCCGGCGAGATGAAAACCTGTCATTGCTTCTGCATCCACTTCCAGGCCGACCAAAACCCAACTGTAACGCCCAGAAACAACAATGCAGTGCTCCAGAAAATACCACTGCCAATCATATGATCGAGCCATCGCCCGATGAAGAGACCGATCAAAGCCGGCGCGACAATAATCCAGCCGAGAACACCGATCTGGCCAACGAACCGCATCATGGACGGTTCACCTTCAATCTGCCAACGCTCCTTGCGTTCCTGTTGTTTGCGAACTGCATTAGCCATGCCGTTCGGGGAGCTCGGCTCGCGCTCGACAGGCTCGGCGTTCATCGTCTGCCCTCAAACAAGCTGGGCTGTTCGGGTCGCAGATAACGCATGATCTGTCGTATGGCCCGCATCTGCAGCCGCAAGCTTTCGGTGCGTGCGGTTCGCTCGGCGTCGAGCTCGTCCCGGAATTGCGCCAGCACCTCTTGTTCGAGCCGAGCAAGATCGTCACCTACAATCGCTTCGCGCGTCGCAATCGCAACTTCGGTTCCATCCGTAACCGATAAGACGCCACGCCGTACGGCACAGAACCGCTGCCGATCATTCGGGTGGCGCCAACTCACGACCGACACAGTCAACGCGGTCAGAAAATCCGCATGGCCGTCTAAAATGCCGAAACTGCCGCTTTCGTCCTCGGCACGTACTGCGACGACGTTCTGCTCGTCGATGACGACAGATGCGGGAGTGGTAATCAGTAGTCTCATGGAGACTGCGCTCTACGCTTCGAAAAATCTTCCTTCTCTCGCCCTTCGTCGATGGTGCCGACCATGTAAAGCGAGCTCTCTGCCCACTGGTCGCAAGTGCCATCGAGTATTGTACGGCAGCCTTTGAGTGTCTCAACCAGCGGCACGGACCGGCCGGGCTTGCCAGTAAAAGCTTCGGTGACCGCGAAGGGCTGCGTGAGGAAGCGCTGCAAACGCCTTGCCCGCGTGACGATCGTGCGATCTTGAGTGCTCAGCTCCTGGATCCCGAGAAGTGAGATAATGTCCTGCAGCTCCTTGTAGTGCGCGATCGCCTCGCGTACCTCCTCGGCAATGCGGTAATGCTCTTCGCCGACGACGGTCGGATCGAGGAGTATCGACGAGGAGCTTAACGGGTCGATCGCAGGGTACATGCCCTCGGCAGCCATTGATCGTGACAGCACAATCATGCTGTCGAGGTGGCTCGAAATAGCGGTCACGGCCGGGTCCGTAAAATCATCAGCCGGCACGTAAACAGCTTCGATCGCGGTCACCGATACGCCCGCAACCGAAGCGATGCGCTCCTGCAGCGTGGCAACTTCGGTAGCAAGCGTCGGCTGATAGCCGACCCGCGACGGGAGGCGGCCAAGCAGGCCCGATACCTCGCTACCCGCCTGCACAAAGCGAAAGACATTGTCCATCAACAAAAGCACATTCTGTCGCTTCTGGTCGCGGAAATACTCGGCAATCGTCAGTGCTGCCAGTCCGACACGCCAGCGCGCTCCTGGCGGCTCGTTCATCTGTCCGTAGATGAGAACGCTGCGATCAAGAACGCCGGAGCGTTTCATTTCAATAAGGAGTTCATGACCCTCGCGGGATCGTTCGCCAACGCCAGCGAAGACGGAAATACCTTGATAGCTTTTGACCATCGCATGGATGAGCTCCATGACGATGACGGTCTTACCGACGCCAGCACCTCCAAACATGGCTGCTTTGCCCCCTTGCGGAAGCGGCGCGAGAAGGTCAATGACCTTGATGCCGGTTTCGAATATAGCGGTGGCCGGACTGCGGTCTGCGAGTGGCGGCGCTGGCCGGTGAATGGGTGCACGCGACATCTCGGGTGGCAGCGGCGGGCCGCCGTCGTGGGTAGTGCCTGTAACGTCGAGCAGGCGACCGAGCACGACGTCTCCAACCGGCACCGTGACTGGATTTCCGCTCGCATACACCCGCACGCCGCGTTTGAGACCCGCGGTCGCCTGCAACGCAACCGCACGCACTGTGCGTTCGTCGAGATGAGCCTGAACCTCAACGATCAATTTTTCTGGCTGATCCCATTCAACGATAAGAGCCTCGTCGAGTCGTGGCAATTCGGCAGGTTCAAAGACGACGTCAACCACCGCGCCGCGCACCGCGACGATCATGCCTGCTAGCTTCTTAGATCCCGTCATGGCCCCACACATTGGTTAGCATCGGCGAATAGCTTGGTAGGGCGGTATTTAACGGTTTAATATCGGAACGCCGGGTTGATCTACGTCAACGTGGATTGCAGATTTTATCTTGTGGCCCGATCATTCCGTTGTACATCACGGCAACTTAAGCCGCTCGACTTCTGATTCGGGGTCATTCGCGTCATTTGGGCGCCGTCCTAGGCAGGTCGGCTTAACCCCCAACAACGGACATTACTTCGCCATCGGCGAACCGGTCGCGAGGTGCCGAACTCGGAAGACACATTAAACCTGCGCCCTACGATTTAGGAGTTGTGCGTGTCGCGACGGTTGTTTTGCTCACTGTGACGCAGTTGCCCGCATTCCGGTCCTGTGGCGTTGTTACGGCTAGATTTTCCGGCCATGCCGTTACCTTGCGAAATTCACCCACGGTCTTTGCCGAAATTGCGATGCCTGGGTCCACTTCCACCCGCATCTGGGCATGCAACCCACCCAAAGCGATGTGGAGAGCGGCGCTGCTTTTGGGCTTATATCGCATGAGTTTCCCTCCCTGATTATAGACGGCGAAGTTATGGCCTTCGACGATCCGAGCATTCTGTTCCGACACTACCCGGCAACGCAACAGAAGAACCCACTGCCCGACATCCCCAGAGATGTTGTGTGGGGCGTGTTAGCTCAGATTCCGCTGGGTAAGCGGAGAAGAGTTGTATCATAGCGGCAAGTCAAACTGCCGATGCGCAGGAGGGAATTTCCGCATTCGTCGCGAAGCGGCAGCCAATATTTAGAGGTGAATAGGAAGAACAACTCGC
>Ga0187784_10001637_pt1 | contig 17808 bp, 14 predicted proteins | sample 1015_SJ02_MP15_2_FD_132964 | JGI IMG/M metagenome (GOLD analysis project Ga0187784, IMG submission 132964) | Tropical peat soil microbial communities from peatlands in Department of Meta, Colombia - 1015_SJ02_MP15_20_MG | ecosystem: Environmental > Terrestrial > Soil > Wetlands > Peat | place...
CCCTCGCGAAGCGAGGGTCGGATGAGGGTTCTCTCCGCTCCAATCCCACTTTGGCGTTGGTCCGAATCGTTCCTCGTCGCGCGCAGGCATCGAACGCGCGTTCTGCATCATGGTTTGAAGCGGCGCCAGCCCTCATCCGACCCGCCTTCGGCGGGCCACCTTCTCCCGCAAGCGGGAGAAGGGGTCGCCATGTCGTCCTCCCGAATACGTCTCGACTTCGCGCCCGGCGGTTTCATCCATCCGGGGTGCGCAACGCCAATGGAAACTCAGTTCAGACTTCCGGATAGCGGGCGAGAAAACAGTCGAGCACGGCTTCGAGATCGTCGGCCTGACGATGCGCGCCGAGGTCGCGCAAGCGGGAGATGTCGCCGACGATCAAGTCGCGCACGCGCGCCGCGCCCATTTGCAGGTTCAAGACATAGCTCGAAAAAAGGCGACGAATCCGATCGGCTGCGCGAGCGTCGAACCCGCTCGTTCCGGCGGGCGCTGGTCGCGCGTCGCGTGGCGGCGTCATGCGATTCCCCTTCCGTCGTTTCGCCGAGAAATTGGCGCGCCCTGCTTTACGACCTCGCCCAGCGGAGTGGAGAAGGAGGCAATCGCCGAAGCGATCGGGGTTCTCCGCATTCGGTCCGAAGCGCGCGGCAGAGCGCGAAAGCAATAGACCTCGCGATGGCGCGCAACGCAATCCGTAATAGTGCCTAAGGGGTTAGCAGCACTTTCCAATATTGCGTCGCAGTAAAGAAGCGAATTGCTTTCGATTGTCGTAAAAAGCAGAATTTCAGCAATGCGGCATCGTTGACATCCAAGCGATGTCGCGCCAAGCGCGATCGCGCGCGCGAAGAGAAGCCTTGGCCGCGCGCGTCCGGCTTCGCGCCCACGGACCGCAAACATGCCCATCAGCGCCCTTTGCGCATTGACCATCTTCACGGCCAACGCCAGCCTGCTGCTCGGCGGCGGAACGCGCGCGGGTCATCTTTCCGACGCGCTGCTGCAGTTTTTGTCGCTGCCCTTGCTGCTGACGGGCCTTTGGCGCTGGCTCGAGCAGCCGCCGCGCCTGCGTCCGCGCTTCGTCGCGCCCTTGTGCCTTGGGCTCGTCGCTCTGCCGCTCTTGCAGCTTGCGCCGCTGCCGCCCGCGATCTGGACCGCGCTTCCGGGACGCGACGTCGTGGTCGAAAGCCTTCGCCTGATCGGCGTCCAGCCCGGCTTCGCCCCGATGAGCGTCGCGCCGTTTTCGACGCAGCTTGCGCTGCTGTCTCTCGTTCCGCCCCTGGCGGTCTTCTTCGGCGCCCTCTCGCTTTCGTGCGTCGAGCGGCGCATTGCATTTCTTTCATTGCTTCCTTTAGGCGCGCTAAGCGTGCTCTTGGGGTTGGTCCAGGTCGCGCAGGGACCCGCGAGCGCGGCGCGTTTCTATCCGATCACGAACACGATCGAGGCGGTCGGCTTTTTCGCCAATCGCAACCATTTCGGCGCGCTTCTCTATTGCCTGATCCTCGTTGCGGCGACCTGGGTCTCGGATGCGGCGAGCGCCGGCGTCCGCCAACGCGGGTCGCGAGGAAAGCTCAGCGCCGGCCGGCTCGCGGCCATCGTCTGCGGCGTCACCCTGATCGCCATGCTGCTGTCCGGCGAGGCGCTGTGCCGCTCGCGCGCCGGCGCGCTGCTCGCTGTCGCTGCGCTCGGCGGCGCCTATCTCGTCAATCGCGCCGACGCGCGCCGCGCCACGGCCGGGCTCTCTGCTCAGAAACTCGTCGTCGGCGCCGTCTTGCTCAGCGGCGCGCTGTCTCTCGAAGTCTTTCTCAACCGCCTGCTGACGCGGCTCGTCGCCGACCCGATGGAAGACTATCGCTGGACGATCGCGAACCACAGCCTCGCGGCCGCCAAAGCCTTCTTCCCTGTGGGCTCGGGTTTTGGAACTTTCGTCGAAGCCTATGCGCTGTTCGAGAGCGCGCAGGACTCGCTGGAGAACGCCTATGTCAATCGCGCCCATGATGACTTTCTCGAAGCGGTCGTCGAAGGCGGCGTGTTCAGCGTCGCACTGATTCTCGCCTTCATCGCTTGGTGGTTCGTCGCGACGCGGCGCGCATGGCGCCCGCTGCAGCGAGACGAGCCGCATGCAAACGCCTCATTTCGGCGCGCCGCGACGCTCGTCGTCCTGCTTCTGCTCGCGCATTCGCTCGTCGATTATCCATTGCGCACGAGCGCGATGACGGCAGTGTTCGCCCTGGCCTGCGCCCTGATGCTGGAAGCGCCCGCGGCGGCGACAGCCGCCGCCGGGAATGCGGAAGGCGACGCGTCGGCTTCGCCCGCCGGGCGCCGAAGGCCCACACGGACGCGGGGGGGCGCTACGAGCTGACGCCGCCCGGCGTGCGCCAGCGCACAGCGGCCTCCAGTACGGGCTCCTATGGTCAAGACGCTCGCAGTTGCGGCGAGCGTCCAGGGGCGCCGAGCCTCGCCAATTTGGAGTCCGCCATGCACGCCAATCTCTTCGTCCTCGCCTCGCGCCCCCTCCCGACGAGGCGCGCCATGCAGGCGTCGCTCATGTTCGTTCTGGCGCTCATCGGCGTTCTCGCGTGCAAAGTCGCTGTGGCGAATCATGCGGACGACGCAATGGCCCGCGCCGTCGCGGCGCATTCGACGAGCAAGAGCGCTTGCTTCGAGGCGATCGTCGAACTCGACGAGGGATACGGCGTCACCGGACGCGACACGCGCCTCGTCTGCGAAAACGCCGACTGAAGCCTGCGAGCTATTGCGAGGAGGGCGGCGGCGCAGGCGGGGGCGGCGCGGGCATGTTGAGGACCGCGCCGCGGCTCTGCACGACCGCCGAGCCGCCCCAGACAAGGCCGAGACCGTCGAGCCAATCCGTCGCCTCGCCTTCCGCCAGTCCCGTCGGCGGGCGCGACGGACCAAGGCCGCGATTGGCCTGTTGATTCTGTGGCGGCGCCAAGGCTCCGCCTGTCTGCGTCGGCCCGCTCGAGAGGCGCAAGCCGATCTCTTCGAGCCAGCTCGAGGGGATGAGCATCGGGTCGGAAAACACATTGGCGCAGATGCAGACGCCATAGCCCGGACGCGTCAGCGTGAAAGTCCCCTGCGCCGTCGTGACCTGAGCCGCGCCGTAAAGCAGGACGATTAGATCCCCGCCGCACGAGCTGTTGGTCTCGAAAAGCGCCGAGCCGCCGCGCAGACCGATCGAGGCCGTGGGCAGGCGGACGTTGGCGCCGCCCTCGTGGCTGACGCCGCCGCCGATGAAGCGCATCGCGCCCTTGGCCAGCGAGACCGCTTGGCTGCCCGCGCTCGCGTCCCCGTTATAGATGAAGCGGTCCACGGTCACCTGGCTGTTGCGGCCGACCGTCATGGTGGAGGTGTCGCGGAACACGATCTGGGCGGAGCCGTCCGCGTCGGTCTCGATGCGCTCGCGATTCTCGACACTGGCGCCGAGCGACAGCGTCCGCGCCGCCTGGCCGGGCGGCGCGCCGCGGGCGGACTGGTTGACTGCGCCGACATTGCCGACGCTCTCGGCGCGCGCCGCGGCGCAACAGAGCGACAGCAGCAGGGCCAGGCCGGAGATTTGCGTCGCTCGCCTCATGTCGCGTCTCCTCATCAAAACTTCGCCGCGGGACCGAACATGACGGATAGATTGTGCGTGGCGTAATTCGGCAGGTTCGAATCGTTGCGCGAATATTCGATCGAGCTCGCGAAGCCGAGATGAGGGGTGACCGGCGCTTCGAACGCGACGCCGGTCGCGAAGCCGGTGTCGCGCCGCGCCCGGAACGGGTCCACGAGCACATTCGTCGTATCGTATTGCACCTGGAACAAGCGTCCGTAGGGCGCGATGGACCATTTGCGCCCGATCTCCTCGAAGGGAGCGTCAAAGTCGAAGCGCGCGAGCGCCCGCCCCTCCACCTGATTGAACGACTGCGACGACGTGTCGGCGTTGGCGCGCGCATAGAAGACGCGCGTCTCGATCTTCAAATTTTCCGCCGGCCTCAGGACCCCCGCGAGCGACGCCGTCACCGTGTCGCCCGAGGCGAGAGAAGCGACCGACTGATCCCAGAAGCCGCCCGCGCTGACATAGAGCGCGCGCCACTCGACGCCGGGCTCGATGGTAAACGCCTGAGCGAGCGGGGCGTTGACGCTGACGCCGAAGCCGCCGGCGTTAAGATAGTCGGCGCGTCCCAGCAGCGTCACGACGCCGGTCGCATAGGGCTTCACCGTCCAGCCCGGCAGCGTCTCGGGCGCAAGCGCGAGCCGCGGCCCCGCCGAAGCGCTGAAGAGGCCGAGATTATATTGGCTCAGGTTGAACTGCTGCGTCGAATAGGTGTCGAGACGCGTCTCGAACCGGTCGCCGCGCTGGTTCTGGAAATCGTAATCATGCGCGAACTCGCCGAGCTCGAAGGCGTTGAAATCCGCGCGGCGCTGCGGGAAGCCGAGACGCTCGACGCCGCCGACCTGGAACAGATCGTTCGTCGGGAAGAAGCTCGCGTTGGACTGCGAGCGCACGCCAACCCACAGGCGCCCGGAGAACTGGTTGAGCCGTCCCTGCCTGTCGATGTCCGGAAGGACCGCTTCGATCTGCGCGACCTCGGCCCGGTCGAGGCCGCCGTCCTCGAGCGCACGGCGCAGATGCAACGCCGCCTGCTTATAGGCCCCGAGCCGCGCATAGAGGAATCCGAGCTCCTTGCGCGCGCGCGAAAGCTTGGGATTGAAGGTCAGCAGCCGCTCCAGCGCGCCGATCGCGGCCTCGAAATCCTTGAGCTCTGTCGAGACGACGACGTAGCGGTAGGTCGGGCCGTAGTCGGTCGGGTGAAGCCGGATCGTCTCGGCAAGGCGCTGCTGCTCCTGGCGAAGCTCCTGGCGGGAAGCGCCGTCCTGCGCCAGCGCGCCGCCAATGGACAGAGCGAACACGACCGACGCCGCCGAGAGAACGGCGGAGGCAGAGCGCTTATTGCGGGCGCGACGCGCCGAAGAGGACAAATTCGTCCGGGCCATCAAACTCATTCGCATTCTACGCTCATGCAGCAAGAGCGAGGCCGCCGCAACGTCACCAACTCGCAACGCATTATGGCGAATTCAAGCTCAAAACGCTCACCGCCGCGACGGCGCGAAAAGAACGCGGCTCCAGCGGACCATTTTTCGCAAAAGTTGCGCTTGACGGAACGCAGGCTCTCTACCAGCGAGCGCCCCTATGCCCGGAAATCAGCGCGTTATAGTCCTCATAGGAGTAATCGTCATAAAGCTCTCGCGGGCGACTTTTCTCCCGCCTTCGTCGCGGCTCAGGCGCCTCCGCTTGCATGTAAGGAGCGACGCCCGTGATCTCGATTCGGGACGCGCCAAACTGCTCGACCCACTCGTAGAGCTCCCGCGCGTGGTCGACGGACAGGCGCACGCATCCATGCGAAGCCGGTCGCCCCAGGCCGCCCTGATAAGTGCCGTGAATTGCGAGACCGCGGGAGAAGAAGATGGCGTAGGGCATTGGCGCCTGGTCATATTCGTCGGAAAAATGGTCGGGGTCCATGCGCTGGACGATGAAGCTGCCCGTCGGCGTCTCGAAGCCGTCGCGGCCGCTCGAAATCGCCCAAACGATGGGCCTCTCGCCGTTCTTGACGACGGTCATGCGCTGCCTGTCGAGATCGACATGGATGTCGACCTTGGCGACGGCGGGCGCGGCGGAGGCCAAGAGCGCGAGAATGGCGAAGGCGAGACGCGACATGCGGAGCAAACTAGGGCGCGACGGCGCCGCCGTCCAGAGGGTGCTCCGGCGGCAGTGGGCCCCTGGAGAGCCCAACAGCTTGGGGCTGCGAAAAAATATTTGCCCTCCAGCCGCGATTTTTCCAGCGGTCGTCGAAGCTCTACGCGGAGATGGGACAATTTCTCCAGTTCCTGGGGCGAGCAGCGCTTCGCCGGTCAGTGATTTCCCACCCTAAAGAAGGGGATATGACGGCGTTCCGCCATTTTTTCCGGAAATTCTAGGAGTGGTCCCACCCAATAAACGGACAGCTGACCCATCAATTCAGGCGGGCATAGGATGAGTCGCGGCTCCTATTCCTTTTGCTGGAGAAGGGAAAGGGCTCGTCACGGCGAAGGAACGGGCGCGCTCGAATTTTGCGCGTTGACGGGAATGTTCATCCCCCAGGCGCCCCCTTGACGCGCAAATTCGAATGCCGGCATAGCTGCGCGGTCTTGTCGCTTGATGGTCAAGATCGAAGACTTTAGGGTCGCGTCCGGCCTCCGCTCTAAGCACTGAAGTGCGGCGGGTAATAACGCGCGCCCGAGGGAACGCGCAAAAAATAAGCAGGCCGTGAACGGGGAGCTACGAACCGGCAATGACGACGCCATCGCCGAGCGGAAAGAACAATCAGCATATTCAGCCAAAGTCCGATATCGAGATCTCGCAGGCGGCGCAGATGCGCCCCATTCTCGACGTCGCCCGCGACCGGCTCGGCGTCCCCTCCGAGCACGTCCAGCCCTACGGGCATTACAAGGGCAAAATCTCTCTGGATTACATCGACAAGCTACAGGACAAGCCGGACGGAAAGCTGATCCTCGTCACGGCGATCACGCCGACGCCAGCCGGCGAGGGCAAGACCACGACGACGGTCGGCCTGACCGACGGGCTTAACCATATCGGAAAGAAAGCGCTCTGCTGCCTGCGCGAGCCGAGCCTCGGCCCCTGCTTCGGCGTCAAGGGCGGGGCTGCCGGCGGCGGCTATGCCCAGGTGGTGCCGATGGAGGACATCAACCTCCACTTCACCGGCGACTTTCACGCCATCGGCGCCGCCAACAACCTGCTTGCGGCGCTCATCGACAATCATGTCTATTGGGGCAACTCGCTCGGGCTCGACACCCGACGCATCAGCTGGCGCCGCGTCGTCGACATGAACGACCGCGCGCTTCGCTCCATCGTTTCCTCGCTCGGCGGCGTCTCCAACGGATTCTCCCGGGAAGACGGATTTGACATAACGGTCGCCTCCGAGGTCATGGCGATCTTCTGCCTGGCCTCTGACTTCGCGGACCTGCAAAAGCGCCTCGGCAATATCGTCGTCGGCCAGACGCGCGAGAAGAAGAACATCCGCGCTTCCGAGCTCAAGGCGGCCGGTTCGATGGCGGCGCTGCTCAAGGACGCGATCGCGCCGAATCTCGTGCAGACGCTCGAGAACAATCCAGCGATCATCCACGGCGGCCCTTTCGCCAACATCGCCCATGGCTGCAATTCGATCATCGCCACGCGCGCCGGCCTCAAGCTTGCCGATTATGTGGTGACGGAGGCGGGCTTCGGCGCCGATCTCGGGGCCGAGAAGTTCTTCGACATCAAGTGCCGCAAAGCCGGTCTGAAGCCCGATCTGACGGTGATCGTCGCGACCATCCGCGCGCTCAAGATGCATGGCGGCGTGGCCAAGGACGATCTCAAGGCCGAGAACGTCGCGGCGCTCGAGAAGGGTTTCTCCAACCTCAAACGCCACATCGGCAACGTCAAGAAGTTCGGCGTGCCGGCGCTGGTCTCGATCAACAAATTCTCTTCCGACACGGCGGCCGAGATGGCGAAGCTTGAGGCCCTGTGCAGGGCGGAAGGCGTCGCCTGCGTCGTCGCCGACAATTGGGGCTCGGGTGGCGAAGGCGCGGCGGAGCTCGCGCGCGCGGCGGTGCAGACGATCGAGTCGCAGCCGTCGCGCTTCAAGCCGCTCTATGCTGATGATCTGCCGCTCGCTGACAAGCTGCGCACGATCGCCCGCGAGCTCTATGGCGCCGCGGACATCTCCTACGACTCCAGCATCAAGTCGCGCTTCGCGGAGCTGGAGAAGGAGGGCTTCGGCCGCTTCCCGGTCTGCGTGGCGAAGACGCAATACAGCTTCTCGACCGACGCCAACACCAAGGGAGCGCCGGAAGGCCATGTCATCCCGGTGCGTGAGCTGCGGCTATCGGCGGGGGCCGAATTCGTCGTCGCCGTCTGCGGCGACATCATGACCATGCCGGGCCTGCCGAAGGTTCCGGCCGCCAACAACATCGAGGTTGGAACGGACGGGCGCATCACCGGACTGTTCTGACCGCACGTTCAATCTCCACGACGTCCGTCGCGCCGAGAGCCACTCCCTCTTGGCGCGGCGGGCGTTCCATCAAACCAAACCGAAGCGCTCGAAGGGAGCCAGAAATGTCGAATTCCAGAATTCCCGGTCGCAATTTTCTGTTCGTGCCGGGGCCGACCAATTTGCCCGATCGCGTGTTGCGCGCCATGGCGGTCGCCTCCGAGGACCATCGTTCGCCGTCTTTTCCCGATCTCGTGAGGCCGCTGTTCGTGCAGCTCAAGAAGGTGTTCGAGACCGAGCATGGCCACGCGTTCATCTTCCCGGCGTCGGGCACCGGCGGCTGGGAGGCGGCGATCACAAACACGCTCTCGCCCGGCGACAAGGTGCTCGCCCAGCGCTTCGGCCAGTTCTCGCATCTGTGGATCGACCTTTGCCAGCGCCTCGGCCTCGAGGTCATCAAGCAGGAGCGTCCCTGGGGCACCGGCAATGATCCGGAGCTGATCGAGGAGACGCTGAAGGCCGACAAGAATCACGAGATCAAGGCCGTGCTCGCCACGCACAACGAGACGGCGACGGGCGTGACCTCGGACATCGGCGCGGTGCGCAAGGCGATCGACAACGCCAAGCATCCGGCGCTGCTCTTCGTCGACGGCGTGTCCTCCGTCGCCTCGCTCCCCTTCCACATGGACAAGTGGGGCGTCGACGTGATCGTGTCCGGCTCGCAGAAGGGCTTCATGCTGCCGGCGGGCCTCGCGCTCATGGCCGCGAGCCCCAAGGCGATCGAAGCGGGCAAGCACAACAAGTCGAAGCGCGCCTACTTCGAATTCCAGGACATGATCAAGAACAACGCGACGGGATATTTCCCCTACACGCCGTCCATCCCGTTGCTGCATGGCCTGAAGGAGGCGCTGGCGATCCTCTTCGAAGAGGGCCTCGACCAGGTCTATGCGCGTCACCATCACCTCGCGGAAGGGGTGCGTGCGGCCGTTTCGGCTTGGGGCCTCAAGACCTGCGCCGCGGAGCCGAAGTGGAACTCCGACACCGTGACGGCGATCGTCGTGCCCGAGGGCTATGACGCGGCGAAGGTCATCGCCACCGCCTACAAGCGTTACAACCTGGCGCTGGGCGCTGGTCTTTCCGAAGTCGCGGGCAAGGTGTTCCGCATCGGCCATCTCGGCGACCTCAACGAGCTCATGCTGCTCGGCGCGATTGCGGGCGCGGAAATGGCGCTGCTGGATAACGGCGTCAAGATCCAGCCGGGCTCGGGCGTCGCTGCCGCGCAGGCGGTGTATCGCGCCAATCCGCTGCTCAAGGCGTAAGGGCGTCAGGCGGTCGGCATAAGGCGGTGGGAGTCGACAACTGCCGGCTGCCGACCGCCGCTGGACGAATCTTATAGGTCGCCGCACATAGGGGAATCGGCATGTCGCACAAAATCGTCTTTCTTGACCGCGAGACGCTCGACGCCAATTTGCGCAAGCCGAATTTTCCGCATGAATACCAGGAATACGCACAAACCGCGCCGGCCGAGATCGTCGAGCGCCTGAAGGGCGCCGACATCTGCATCACAAACAAAGTGCCGCTGCGCGAGGACACGCTGAAGCAGCTGCCGGACATCAAGCTCATCGCCGTTGCCGCGACCGGCACGGATGTGATCGACAAGGCCTATACGACGGCGCATGGCGTCACGGTCTCAAACATCCGCAACTACGCCTTCAACACGTTGCCCGAGCATGTGTTCGCCCTGCTCTTCGCGCTGCGCCGCAATCTCGTGAACTACCACAACTCGGTGTTTCACGGTCGCTGGGGCTATAGTAACCAGTTCTGCTACTTCGACTATCCGATCTACGATATCGCCGGCTCCACGCTCGGGATCATCGGTTATGGCGCGCTCGGCAAGGAGATCGAGAAGCGCGCCGTGGCTCTCGGCATGAAGGTGATCGTGAACGACGTGATCGACCTGCCGAACAAGGTCGACGTGCCGACGCTCCTGCGCGAGTCGGACATCGTGACGCTGAACCTGCCGCTGACGCCGCAGACGAAGAATATGATCGGCGCGAAGGAGCTCGCGTCGATGAAGAAGACCGCCTCCATCATCAATACGGCGCGCGGCGGCATCATCGACGAGGCCGCGCTCGCGGACGCGCTGCGCAAGGGCGTCATCGCCGGCGCCGGCATGGACGTGCTGACGGTCGAGCCGCCCAAGAACGGCAACATCCTGCTCGATCCGACGATCCCGAACCTGATCGTGACCCCGCACGTCGCCTGGGCTTCGAAGGAGGCGATGCAGGTGCTCGCCGATCAGCTCGTCGACAACATCGACGCCTATGTCGCCGGCGCCCCGCGCAATGTGGTGACGGCGTAAGAGGAAGAAATGCCTGAGGAGAATCCCGGACGCTGGCCGCTCCCCTTCTTCCCTTGCGGGAGAAGATGGCGCGAAGCGCCGGATGAGGGGGCCTCTCCGCTACGCGAATGTTTGCAGGGAGGCGTGCTGCGCCCGGCGTCCCCTCATCCGACCTTGCTTCAGCTCGGCCGCCTTCTCCCGCAAGGGGAGAAGGGAAGCGCCCACCGACTGAGAATCACATGACCCAAAAGCTCCTCTTCCTTCTCGACACCGATCCCGTTCCGAGCGTTTTCGACACCGTCGTCGGCTATGACGGCGGCGCCGATCACGTCGTCGGCTATGGCGGCGTCACGCCCGAAAACGTCGGCGCGCTCGTCGACGGCGCGATCTACACGCGCGGCCCCAAGGAGAAGCAGTTCACGGCGCTCTTCGTCGGGGGCGGCAGCATGGTCAGGGGCGAGGAGCTGTTCAAGACCGTCACGAAGCGGTTCTTCTCGAGCTTCCGCGTCTCGGTCATGCTCGACAGCAACGGCTCCAACACCACCGCGGCCGCTGGAGTCGCGCTGCTCGCCAAGGCGAAGCCGCTGGCCGGCAAGAAGGCCGTCGTGCTCGCCGGCACCGGCCCGGTCGGCATGCGCGCCGCCGCGATGCTTCACATCGAGGGCGCGGAAGTCGCAATCACCTCGCGTCAACTCGTCCGCGCGAAGGCGTCGTCGGACGCCATCAACGAGCGCTTCGGCTTCGCGCCGACGCCGATCGAGGCCTTCGACAACGCGGCGCGCGCGCAGGCGATCAAGGGCGCGCAGATCATCTTCGCCGCCGGCGCGATCGGCGTGCCGCTGCTCGACGAGAAGGACTGGCAGGGCGATCCGACGATCGAGCTGCTGGCGGATTGCAATGCGCAGCCGCCGCTCGGCCTCGGCGGCGTCGAGGCGACGGATAAGGCGAAGGAGCGGCATGGCAAGATCGTCATCGGCGCGCTCGGCCTCGGCGGGCTGAAGCTCAAGCTGCATCGCGAATGCGTCGGCAAGCTGTTCGAGAGCTCAAACAAGGTTTTCGACGCTGAGAATATCTATGCGCAGGCCAAGGAACTCGCTTAACCAACGGGGATTGCAAGCGTCATGAGCGCCAAGCACGAACAAATCGCCTCTTTCCTCGACTCCCTCGCGAGCGAAGCCCCGACGCCCGGCGGCGGCGGCGCCGCTGCGATCATGGGCGCGGTCGGGGCCGCGCTCGTCTCGATGGTCGCCAATCTCACGATCGGCAAAAAGAACTACGAGGCCTATGACGCGGAGCTGAAAGAGGTGAACGCGACGGCCGAGGCGCTGCGCGCCGAGCTGACCGCGGCGGTCGACGAGGACGTCGACGCCTTCAACGCGGTGATGGGCGCGTATGGCCTGCCGCGCGAGGGCGACGACCAAAAGGCCTCGCGCGCCGCCGCGATTCAGGCCGCATTGAAACAGGCGACCGACGCGCCCTTGCGGGCCGTCAAGGCCTGCCATGAGGTGATCAAGCTCGCCGCTGTCGTCGCCGACAAGGGCAATCTCAACGTCATCAGCGACGCCGGCGTCGCAGTGCTCGCGGCCAACGCCGGACTGCGCAGCGCGGCGCTCAACGTCTTCATCAACGCCAAGTCGATCAAGGATCGGGAATTCGCCGAGATCCGGCTCGGCGAGGTCAATGCGCTGCTCGACCTTTCGGCCAAGAAGACCGAAGAGATCTACGACATCGTGCGCGCCAAGATCGGCTCATAACAAAAATCAGGAGTTCCTCCAGGGAGGAGACAATGGACGTCCACGAGTATCAGGCCAAGGAGATCCTCGCCGAACACGGCGTCGCGATCCCGCCCGGCACGGTCGCTTTCAGCCCGGACCAGGCCGTCTACGCCGCGACCGAGCTCGGCGGCTCGAACTGGGTCGTCAAGGCGCAGATCCACGCCGGCGCGCGCGGCAAGGCCGGCGGCGTCAAATTCTGCCGCACCTATCACGAGGTGCAGCAGGCGGCGCGCGACCTGCTCGGCAAGCGGCTCGTCACCGGGCAAACCGGGCCCGAGGGAAAGCCCGTGCAGCGCGTCTATGTCGAGCTCGCAGACCCCTTCGAGCGCGAGCTCTATCTCGGCTATGTGCTCGACCGCAAGTTGGAGCGCGTGCGCGTCATCGCCTCCAAGCACGGCGGCATGGAGATCGAGGAGATCGCCAGGAATACGCCTGACGAGCTGCTGCAGGTCATCGTCGAGCCCGCCGTCGGCCTGCAGCCTTTCCAGGCGCGCGAGCTTGCGTTTCAGCTTGGCTTGAATCTGAAGCAGGTGTCGCGCGCCGTGCAGACGATCCTCGGCGCCTATCGCGCCTTCCGCGACTGCGACGCCACGATGCTGGAAATCAACCCGCTCGTCGTGACCAAGGACGACAAGGTGCTGGCGCTCGACGCCAAGATGTCCTTCGACGACAATGCGCTGTTCCGCCGTCACAAGATTGCGGCGATGGACGATCCGTCTCAATCGGATCCGCGCGAAGCGGAGGCGGCGAAATACAATCTCAACTATATCGGCCTCGACGGCGAGATCGGCTGCATCGTCAACGGCGCCGGCCTCGCCATGGCGACGATGGACATGATCAAGCTCGCGGGCTCGAGTCCGGCGAACTTCCTCGACGTCGGCGGCGGCGCTTCGGCCGAGCGCGTCGCCACGGCCTTCCGGCTCGTGCTTTCAGACGCGAGTGTGAAGGCGGTGCTCGTCAACATCTTCGCCGGCATCAACCGCTGCGACTGGGTGGCGCAGGGCGTCGTCGACGCGGTGCGCGAGACCAAGATCACGGTGCCGCTCGTCGTGCGGCTCGCAGGCACGAACGTCGAGGCGGGACGCAAGATTCTCGAAGAGAGCGGCATCGACATCATCACTGCCGACACGCTCAAGGACGCGGCGGATAAGGCCGTCGCGGCAATCAGGAAGTGAGCGGGCCGGGAGGACGACATGAGCATTCTCATCGATGAAACCACGCCGATCCTGGTCCAGGGGATAACGGGGGACAAGGGCAGCTTCCACACCAAGGAGATGCTTGACTACGGCTCCAAGATCGTCGCCGGCGTGACGCCCGGCAAGGGCGGCAAGAGCCTGCACGGCGTGCCCGTCTTCAACACGGTGAAGGACGCCGTGAGGGAGACCGGCGCGACGACGAGCATCACCTTCGTCGCGCCGCCCTATGCCGCCGACGCGATCATGGAGGCGGCGGACGCGGGCATAAGGCTCGTCTGCTCGATCACGGACGGCATTCCGGCGCAGGACATGATGCGCGTGAAGCGCTATCTGCTGCGCTATCCCAAGGACCGCCGCACGATGATGGTCGGACCGAACTGCGCGGGAATCATCAGCCCCGGCAAATCGATGCTCGGCATCATGCCCGGCCACATCTACAAGCGGGGCGACATCGGGATCATCTCGCGCTCCGGCACGCTCGGCTATGAGGCGGCCTCACAGCTCAAGGCGCTGGGCTTGGGCGTCTCGACCTCGGTCGGCATTGGCGGCGATCCGATAAACGGCTCGTCCTTCCTCGACCATCTCGTGCTCTTCGACAAGGACCCGGAAACCGTCGCGGTGCTGCTCATCGGCGAGATCGGCGGGCCGCAGGAGGCCGAGGCCGCTGCCTGGATCAAGGACAATTTCTCGAAGCCCGTGATCGGCTTCGTCGCCGGACTGACGGCGCCGAAGGGTCGCCGCATGGGCCACGCCGGCGCGATCATCTCGTCCACGGGCGACAGCGCCGCAGAGAAGACCGAGATCATGAAATCCTACGGCCTCGCCGTCGCGCCAAGCCCGGCGGAGTTCGGCGAAACCGTCGCCAAGGTGCTGAAGGGGGCGTGAAAGGAGTCCCCTCTCCCTGCTTGCGGGGAGAGGGTTAGGGTGAGGGGAGCTGGGGATTGGCCGCGACGCTGATGAAGCATTGCGCTGCGCGTGGCCGCGATCGCAGCTGGCGGCCCAAGCCCCTCACCCCAACCCTCTCACCGCAAGCGGGGAGAGGGGGCGGACTCGGGCTGCGGCGTCCGCTTCGGCAAGACGCCGACGGCGCAATTCCCCTTCGCGGAGTTCGAGAGTTAGACATGACTGACGCCCTCCCCGAAAGCAAAGCGCTCGACGCGCCCTCCGCCTTCGCGACGCGCTCCGCCAAAGAGGCGTCGGGCTATCTCATCGAGTTGCTACAGCGCGTCGTCGGTCGCCACATGCCGAAGATCGAGCCGGTGTTGCGCGGCTTCGCAGCGGGCGCCCAGCTCACCGACTATGAGATGGGACGCGCGCTGCAGGCGCAGGGCATCCTGTTCCAGCTCGTCTCGATCGCCGAACAGGCATACGCCATGCGCCGGCGCCGCCACATCGAGCGCGAGCGCGGGCACGAGAAATTGCTTGGAACGTTCAATCAGGCGATCTCGTCCGCCAAGGCCGCCGGCGTCACGGCCGACGAGATCCGCGCGCAGTTGGCCAGCCTGCGCATTCGTCCGGTGATCACCGCCCATCCGACCGAAGCCAAGCGAGTCTCGGTGCTGGAGAAGAACCGTCGCATCTATCTGCTGCTGCGCGAGCTCGAGTCGACGCGATGGACCGACCGCGAACGCAATGCGCTCGGCTCGCTGCTGCGCGACCAGGTCGAGCTCCTGTTCCTGACGGGCGACCTGCACCTCGAGAAGCCGACCGTCGAGCACGAGGTGTCCTGGGGTCAGCACTTCTTCCACGAAACCATCTTCGATCTCGCGCCCGAAATCATCTCGTCGCTCGAATCCGCGCTCGAGCAGCATTATCCGGGCGAGAGCTTCGAGGCGCCTCCCTTCTTCCAGTTCGGCTCCTGGATCGGCGGCGACCGCGACGGCAACCCTTTCGTCACGAATGAGGTGACGCGGCGGACTATGCGCGACAACGCGCTCGCGAGCCTGAACTATTATCACAACCGCGTGGTCGAGCTCGGGCGGATGCTGTCCATCAGCCCGCGCGCGGCGACGATACCCCAAACGCTCCGCGACGAGCTGGAGAAGCGTCTCTCGGCGCTTAAGGACTCGAGCTCCATTCGCGCGCGCAACAACATGGAGCCCTATCGGCAGTTCATCAATTTGATCCTCCACAAGCTCGCGCAGACGTTGCATGCGACCAAAGGCGAGCCCCAGACCGACGTTCGTTACGCCAACGCCGACGAGCTCATCGGCGATCTGAAGGTCATGGAGGCGGCGCTCATCGAGGGCGGATCGCCGAGTCTCGCCAAGGATCTCGTGCGGCCCCTGCGACGCGCCGTCGAAGTGTTCCGGTTCTCCACCGTGCGGCTCGACCTGCGCGAGAACACCACGCGCACGACCGGCGCGCTATGCGATCTCTGGCGCACGACGCGGGAGGACGCGCCGCCGGCGGCGGACTCCAAGGAGTGGCGGGAGTGGCTCGACGCGCAGATCGCCACGCCGCCGTTGTCGCGCGACGAGCGCGACAAGTTCTCCAAGGACACCCTCGAGACGATCGAGATGTTCGAGGTCGTCGCCGAGCTTCAGGGGAAGCTCGATCGCGAGGCCTTCGGCGGCTTCATCCTCTCCATGACGCATAGCGCTGCGGACGTGCTCGGCGCCTATGTGCTCGCCAAGGAAGCCGGGCTCGTGCGCCAGGGCGCCAAGGGCGTCTATTGCACGCTGCCGATCGTGCCGCTGTTCGAGACCATCGAGGACCTGCAGGACGCCCCCGCGATCATGCGCGAGCTGCTGCAGATCCCGGTCGTGCGCGCAAGCGCCAAGGCGCAGGGCGATCTGCAGGAGGTCATGATCGGCTATTCCGACAGCAACAAGGACGGCGGCTTCTTGTCCTCGAACTGGGAGCTCTTCAAGGCGCAGGCGCGGCTCACGACGGTCGGGATCGAGGAGGGCGTGGCGATCGCTTTCTTCCACGGGCGCGGCGGCTCCGTATCGCGCGGCGGCGCGCCGACGGGCCACGCCATCGCCGCGCAGCCGGCAGGCTCGATCCGCGGGCGCTTCCGCGTCACCGAGCAGGGCGAGGTCGTCTCGTTCAAATACGCCAATCGCGGCACGGCGGCCTATCAGATGGAGCTGCTCGCCTCGTCGATCTTCACGCATGCGCTGATCTCGCAGCGCGAGGAGGCGCTCGTCCCGCGCCAGGAGTTCGACGACGCCTTCGAGGAGATGTCGCGTGCAGCCCTCGCCGCCTATACGGACTTCATCGGCGACCCTGATCTCGTGGGCTATTTTCAAGCCGCGAGTCCGCTCGAAGAGCTCGCCATGCTCAACATCGGCTCGCGCCCGGCGCGGCGGTTCGGCGCGAAGAGCCTCGCCGATTTGCGCGCGATTCCCTGGGTCTTCGCCTGGGCGCAGAACCGCCATGCGATCACGGGCTGGTACGGCGTCGGCTCGGGGCTCGAAGCGTTCCTCGACGCGCGCGGCGACGCCGGCCTGGAGCTGCTGCGCCGCATGCACGAAAAGTCGCGGCTCTTCCGCCTCGTGCTCGACGAGGTGGAGAAGGCGCTCATGCTCGTCGATCTATCGATCGCGCGCGCCTACGCTTCGCTCGTCGACGACCACGCGGTGCGCGACAAGATCTTCGCGCGCATCGAAGCCGAGCACGCGCGCACGGCGGCGCAAGTGCTGCGCGTCACCGGCGCTTCCGAGATCGGCGAGCGCTTCGCCGCGCATCGGGCGCGGCTCGCTGACCGCCTGCCGACGATCAACGAGGTGAACCGCGAGCAGGTCGAGCTGCTGCGCCGGTTCCGAGCCGCGCAGGACGAGACCGCGCGCGAAGCGATCAAGATCCCGCTGCTGCTCTCGATCAGCTGCATCGCCTCGGGCATGGGCGCGACGGGGTGAACCGAACATGCATCGGCGCGTCAGCTTCCTCCATGCGGTAGATTAAACGACCAAACAGAAAGGACAGGGGTATGAGCTTCACCTTGATCGAACAGGCGACTTCGCGGCTGCATCGCTCCGAGCTCGCGGTGCCGGGCTCGGCGCCGCAGATGTTCGAGAAGGCCGCGGCGTCGAAGGCCGACGTGGTCTTCCTCGATCTCGAGGACGCGGTCGCGCCCGACGACAAGGAGCAGGCGCGCAAGAACATCATCCAGGGCCTCAACGACATCGATTGGGGCAAAAAGACCCTGACGCTGCGCATCAACGGCCTCGACACGCACTATTGCTATCGCGACGTCGTCGACGTTCTGGAGAACTGCCCGCGCCTCGACGTGGTGCTGATCCCCAAGGTCGGCGTGCCGCAGGACGTCTATGCGATCGACATGCTGATCACGCAGATCGAGCAGGCGAAGAAGCGCACGAAGAAGACCGGCATCGAGATCCTGATCGAGACGGCGCTCGGCATGGCGAATGTCGAAGCGATCGCGCAGTCGTCGAAGCGGCTCGAGGCCATGTCCTTCGGCGTCGCCGACTATGCGGCCTCGACGCGCGCACGCACGACGGTCATCGGCGGCGTGA
>Ga0187784_10001638_pt1 | contig 17806 bp, 14 predicted proteins | sample 1015_SJ02_MP15_2_FD_132964 | JGI IMG/M metagenome (GOLD analysis project Ga0187784, IMG submission 132964) | Tropical peat soil microbial communities from peatlands in Department of Meta, Colombia - 1015_SJ02_MP15_20_MG | ecosystem: Environmental > Terrestrial > Soil > Wetlands > Peat | place...
CCAAGAAGTCCGCCACCCCGAAACCCACTCCGGCGACGCCAGGAGCCGGCTCTAGACCAGTGTACGAGATGGAGTCGGGGCAACTGGCCGCGCTGCTGAAATAGTCATACTCCCCCCGAGAATTGGGTGGTTGCTCGGTTGCAAAACGGATGTGCTGGAAGCTAACTCCGAACTTCAACGCATGATTTCCTTGGATCTTGGTAAGGTTGTCAAGAATCTGAAAGACATTCTCGTACTCGTTGGAGGCGTAATACTCCGGTGATCCGAAGCCGGAGATGCCGCCAACGTTGACCGTGGGGAGACCTCCGTTAGTCGCGCCTGCTGGAATACCACCCAAGCCCAGGGACGCAGCAAGACCGGTGTTCGAGCTGTTTTCTTGGTCAAAAGCAAAGTGGCCCCAGTTATACCCGAAACGAAACTCGTTGGTCAGCGTGGGGGTAAAAATGTGGGTTTCGCTGAGCGCAAAGTTCTGGCCGAGGTTGACAATGGAGCCGACATCCCCGAAGGCCAGAAAGTTGCCTCCATCTAGGGGATTCCCCAGCGGAGCGGGACGATAACCAGGCTCGTTCAGCAAGCTAAAACGCGCAAAGATCTGGTCGCTATTGCTGATGTTCCAGTCCATGCGGGTATCGAATTGAAAGGTGTTATCGCGGGATTTTCGCTGGACCGTCAGGTTATTGGCCAGGACCGTAGCCGATGGGCTGGGCATCGGATACATCTTGAGGAGATCTTGCGCGATCGACGATATATCGCTGGCACACATGACGTTTTCCGGGTTGCCGCAGTGTGTACCCATGGGTTGGCTGGGGTTTCCAGGATCGCTAAGTTCAAGTGGCGCGCCAAAGCCGGTGAATGAGGGGTTGAGCAGTTCGGTGAAGTCGCCAGTGCGCATCTTCGCCGTAGGCACGGTTACCGTATTGGTTTCTTGAAAGATGATGCGGTTGGCTTCCACATCGCCAAACAAAAACAGCTTGTTTTTGATGATGGGGAAGCCGAGTGTCGCGCCAAACTGGTTCTGGTGGTAGTCGGGGATGCTGGGCGCATACCAATCGCGCGCGTCTAGGTCCTTGTTGCGGAAGTACTCCCAAAGGTCTCCATGGATTTCGTTCGTGCCGGATTTGAGGCTGGCATTGACGACAGCACCAGCCGAATGGCCGAACTCCGCGCTGTAATCCGATGTTTGGATCTTGAACTCCGCCAGCGCGTCCGGCGGAGGCCGCACAACGTAACTGGAGCCGTTCAAGAAGTCCACGACGTTGGTATTGTTATCCACTCCGTCCAGAACAAAGTTATTCTGTTCAGCGCGCTGACCATTGGCATTGAAGTCACCCTTGCCATTGCCGCGCGTTCCCGCGACGGGGTCTACGCCAGCGGTTAATTGCGCAATGTAGACCCAGTTCCTGCCATTCAAGGGAGTGTCGTTTATATTGGCGGTGGAGACTACTTGTCCCACCGAAGCTTCCTCGGCCTGAATCAAGGGCGGCTCGCCAGTGACAGTAACAACTTCGGACACCGCGCCCGGTTTGAGATTGATATTGACGCCGAGACGCTGCTGCATGTCTAAGTGCAGGTTTTCCTGTGTGGTGGTGCCAAACCCTTGCGCAGTGGCAGATACCTTGTAGTTTCCGATCTTGACCGGCGAAAATGTGTACACACCGCTTGCGTCGGTGCTGGTTTGCAGGACGAAACCCGTATCAGTATTGGTCAGCGTGACCTGGGCGTTGGCAACGACCGCGCCGCTACTATCTTGGACGACTCCGGTCACCGTGCCTTGATCCACCTGCGCGCCGGCAGGCCTGGGAAGAACCAGGAAGAACAGTAGAGCTACAACAACATATGCCAAGAGTGCTAAGCCATCAGCAGATTTAAGACTATTTCTCATGAGGCCACCTCGTGCCGGATTTCTAAAATGCGCCAACGCCAATGCGCAAAATTGGATTCCAATCAAAAAGGAACGCCGCATCCGCCAAAGTGGCGGTTAAGTGGCGTGACTCGTAAGAGGCTCGAGCCGTAAGGATCGAGTGTTACGGTGTAGGAGTTGACCGAGATTCCGAGGTCGTTATGAGCCCAGAGGTCCCGGACCTCCGCGCTCCCTGAAAAGCCCAAATTGATCCAGTTCACGGAGACAGGGGCACTTGTGGCCGTCAGGTTGAACAGCGCGACGTAGTACGATCCATCGCAGAGGTTCTGCGCCCAGACCGGCGTGTTTCCTTCCATCACGACGTGTCCAGCGACACCAGACTGATCAACAGCAATGACTTCGTCATTGGTCAGTAACTGCATTCCAAAGCTGTCGAGTAAGGTGAGGTCGTCTCCTAACTGTAGCGGAGCAGCGGCGATCGACCACAACGTAACCGCACTTTGCCGCTGGTCGTTGCTCAATCCGTCGACCAACGCCGGCGTGCCCGCGAGAGATGTCGGCGCTGTTGGGGGATTCGAAGGCTGCGCAATCTCCGGCGTATTGGACGGGTAGGTTGTATTGGTGGTGTTACCGACCTCAAGCGAGTCTAAGTCGTTCCATCCCAGGAACGGGCCAGCGTCCTGCTGCCAGGGCAGCAAATCCGTGAATCGCAGCGCGACATTCGTCCAATTGGTGATGGTATAGGGTGCATTGCCCCTCGACGCTTCGATGTCCCCGTCAATGCGCCTGCCGCTCGACCATTGCTCCCACCAGCCGACGTAGTCATGATTCAACCTTGAAGAAAGGTCAAATAAATACGCCGACCCGAGCGGCGCGCCGCTTCGGAAAAGGCCTGCACGCTCGGCCGATCATCGGTAAAGAACGTCCCCGCGCGGTTCTCCGCGGTCCTGACTCCGTCGACTTTCAGGTAGTCGTATCCCCACTCCGCGAAAAGATCGACGATCGAATTCACATACTCCTGAGCGCCCGGCTTGGTGTAGTCAACCATGTAGAAGCCGTTGAACTCAGTTACCAGTGGCTGCGCGACGATCTGCTGCACGGTGTAGCCGGTGCCGAGGATTGGTGTGTTGGCCGCATAGACCTGCGGCGCCACGCCGGGTTCCCAGTAAATTCCTGCCAGTTGTCCGTTCTGGTGGATGTGGGCGGCAACCGCAGCCATGCCATGAGGAAATCGCGTGACGTTTCCCACCGGGCGCCCATAGTCGTCCCAGGAGTACGGCGGCCCACACTGGCACATCAACCCGTTGTCCCAATCACCATCAATGTTGATGTAGCGGAAGCCATGGGCCTGCAGGCCTGAAGTCAACATCGCATCGGAGTTTGCTTCCACATTGGTTTCGTTTTGAAAGGCGTCGCCGCCGGGATTCCCGACGGGATAGTTATAGGATTGCTGGGTCCAAGTGGTCCAACCCATATACGGCTTCTGACCTCCGAAGCCGATCTGAGCGCGGAGCGTTGAAACGTGAAGCACCGAGAGAGTGAAGCAGAGTCCCGCTAGAATCTTTGTCAGCTTCCAGTTGAACTTCGGGGAGAGTCCTATTCCCCCTGTTTTGCCTACTTGTAGCAACCAGCAACTGCTCGCACAGGTTTTCATTCCATTCCCCTTCCCGACTGAGCCAGTTCGGCGCCTTACTTGTCCGAAATCAGGAGACTCCCGCAGGAACGCGGGAGTCTTCCGGTTAAGCGGTGGCGCCACTGAGGTAACTGGCCTACCTACAAGACACACACACCTCCGAGATTTCCGGTTTCTGTGTAAAAGGCTCTTTCTGACCGAAGAGAGCTGTGCAGGTAAGGATTCCCCAGCGGTCCGCATATCCTCCGTTCACTGAGAGGTTTGCGGAAGTTCGCTCAGCAAATCGGCTGGATGCAACTTCGACAGGTAGCCTGCAAAAACAGCCTACAAAATTCCTGAAAAAACTTTCCGAACGAACCGGAAAACTGGGGTGCGAATGTGTCTTATACTGAAGAGGAGAATTGTCCGCGGTCAGCGGTTGAGATGTGGGCCGGAGATTCCTGGCACATGCGCTTTGTTTACCTAGCGGCCAGCGGGGGAAATCACGCGTTCGTCCTGCCGGGGCGACTCGCCGCGGCCACGACCGAGGAGCGCCGACTTCTGAGTCATCGTGAACAGATCATCGAGCTGTTCCGGGAGATTCGTACCCCCCTTTATAGTTACTTGATCTGCATCGGCTTAAAACCCCACGAAGCGGACGACATCGTACAAGAAGCTTTTTTGCGCCTCCATTGTCAGCTCGAGCGCGGAGCGAAAATTGACGAACCGCGAGCCTGGGTTTTCCGAGTCGCCCGCAACGCCTCCCTAAACATGCAACGATGCCAACGGCGTATCGTTTCGGAGACCAGCCTGGACCAGGACGAAGGCGCAAGACTCGAACGGCGGTGCGACCCGGGCAAGAATCCGGAGGAGCTATACCTCAGCAAGGAAGCCATGCAGCGATTGGACGCCGGCATCACCCGGCTGACCGAGCCCCAACGCCAGTGCTTGTATCTGAGAGCGCAAGGCCTCCGGTACAGGGAAATCGCCGTGGTGCTCGGGGTCAACGTATCGAGCGCCGCCGAACTCTTACAGCGGGCCGTCGTGCGGCTAGCAGGTGAGATCCATGGCTAGACTACTGGAAAGACTCGTGCACAAGACCGATAGGCACCTGAGCGACGAGCAAATCATTGCAGCAATCGACGGGGACAACCCTGCTCCCTTTTCCGCCGATGCGGCCCGACATCTGGAATCGTGCTGGCAGTGCATCGCCCGGAAACAACAGTTGCAAAACACCATCGTAAGAGTGGTCGACTATCAGCGGGAATTGGTCGCGCCTTTCCTGCCTCCGCCGCGGAGTGAAGAACGTTTTATTGCTAGGCTCGACGCGCAGATCCAGAGCGATGGTCAGCGCCAATGGCCGAAATTCGTTTTCTTTGTTCGATCCCTAGGAATCCCTCATATGAATCCCGTGATGGCGAGCATGATCGTGGTCCTGCTTGCGCTGACCACATTATTCGTCATTTGGAACCGGACCGGTCCAAGTGTTTCTGCTGGCGAATTTCTGGAACGCGCGAAGGCGTGGGACCAGAACCCAAGAAACGGCGAGCCCGGCGTCGTCTATCAGCGGATACGAATACAGACTCCCGAGCAGACCCTCGAAAGAACCGTCTATCGCGATGTCCAGCGACGGCGCCGAGCAAGAACCAACACACCGAACGACCAGGAGCAGCTCAAAAGAACGCTCTCCGCCGCTGGCGTAAATTGGGATGAGCCGCTCTCGGCGATCGCTTTCGAGCAGTGGCACGACCGTCAGGTACGCAAGAGAGACGAGGTTGCACGGTCCGGAGAGGATCTGGTGACGTTGACGACCACGGTAACGGAAGGATCGGTCTCCGCCGAGTCGCTGACCGTCCGAAAAGCCGATTTCCATCCTGTGGCAAGAACCGTGCAGTTCCGGGAAGCCGGAACTGTCGAGATAGCGGAACTTGATTACGCCCTTTTAGCCTGGAATGCCGTGAACGACTCTCTTTTCGAGCCAACTCCCACCGAGATTGGGACACTCCCCAATCATGTGACCCTTCCATCCATGGTGAGCCGCGAGGAGTTGGATGAAGCAGAACTCCACGCGCGGCTGGTCTTGAGCCACCTCAACGCCGATTCCACCGAGCAACTGGAGTTCTCGCGTTCTGCCACTGCGGTCATCATCAACGGAGTTGTCGAAACCAAGGACCGCAAGAATGCGCTGCTGACGCAGTTGCGCAGGCTTCCCCACGTGAGAGCCTCCATTTTCAGCCTGGAGGAGTTGACGGCGCGCAGCAGTGCCGAACGCTTCTCGCCCTCGGGCGTTCGAGAATATTCGGACGTCGGCCGGCCGTCTCCGCTCGAAGAGCTCTTTCGCCAGCATGGCAAGAGCCAGAGTGAGGTGAGTTCCGTTTCAGGACAGGTACTTGACGCAGCTCTGGAGGTTCAACAGGAGAGCAGCGCCCTCGCTGATCTGTGGCAGCGATTCAGCCCGGACGCCCTACTGAGCGAACCTGCGGGCGCCGCTTTGAAAGAGCTGTTACAAACGCACTCTAACAAACTCTCCGAGGCCCTCGATGCGGAGCAGCAGGCTATCAGCGCAATCGTTCTTCTCGCAGGCCCGGCGCCTAATTCCTCGCCCCCGGAGAGCCGATCGTTGACTCTGACCTCGGCTGCGGCGCGGAACAGGGCCTTATGCAGTGAACTGATAAGTGGTGTACAGTCTTCGCAAAGACCGGCACAGGCGATTACCTCTGACATCCTCTCGTCGATCGAGGAGGTACGCCAGCTCGCACGAGTCCGCCCCGTGCCACCGCACGACTGACGGCCCGGGCTAGCCTGCGCAGGCAGTCTGAAGTCTCCGCTCCATGAAAAGGATCTGTAAGCTCTCGCTGGTCATTATCCTTACCCTCCCGGCCAGCGGTGTATGCGTCGCACAAAACGCACAAGTTTCCGGCCGTGTCACCGACGCGCAGCAAGCCTCCGTAAGCGGTGCGACGGTTCGCGTCGTCAACCAAGCCACAGGTGTGGAGCGCAGGACCACGACGAATTCGGAAGGCCTCTTCAACGTCCCTTTTGTGCCTGCCGGGACGTATCAAATTTTCGTGCAAGCCGTTGGTTTCAGCACGGTGGCAAGTCCCGAACTGACACTCGACGTTGGCGAGGTTCTCTTGTACAACGCGCAGTTAAAGGTTGGGACCGTCTCAGAAACGGTCGAGGTGAACGGCGCGTCCCCGTTGCGGCAGACCGAGGAGGCCTCCGTCGGGCAGGTGATGTCGGCGGAAACCATTGGCATGACTCCGCTTAACGGAAGGAACTGGGTGTACATCGCACAGTTAACCGCAGGCGTGGTACCGCCCGAGGGCTCTCGTGGAAACGGGAAAGGAGATTTCAACGCCAACGGGCAAAGGGCCGAGCAGAACGACTTCGTTTTGGACGGCGTCGATGACAACACCAATGCCGTGGACTTCCTGAACGGGTCAAGTTACGTCGTCCGCCCTCCGCCCGACGCGCTTGCCGAATTCAAGATTCAGACGTCCAACTACAGCGCGGAGTTCGGCCACTCCGCCGGTGCCGTCATTAACGCCAGCCTGAAGTCCGGTAGCAATGACGTGCATGGATCTCTTTGGGAATATATGCGCAACACTGCCTTTGACGCGCGCGACTGGGAACTGAGGAGCGTTCCGAACTACCATCAGAATCAATTCGGCGCCACCCTTGGTTTTCCCATCATCAAAAACAGATTGTTTTTCTTTGGGGACCTCGAAGAAAACCGCATCGTTTTCCAGGAAACCAGCTTCCTGACCGTACCCACTCCCTTAATGCGCGAGGGGGACTTCAGCGAACTACTCAACCCGACGTTCGTCGGCGGCAGTCCCATTCTCTTAAGCGATCCTGGCACCAAGGATCGAACCATGGGATCGAGTTGCGGGAACCCTCAGAATGTGATGTGCAAGAGTGAGATCGACCCCCTCGCGCAGAAACTCCTGAACCTGTATCCGCTCCCAAACGTTGATACCCACGGGGTGTTTGCAAACAACTACCAGGCCAATCGCAACTCGACGGACAACACCTTTCAGACGGATATCCGGGTGGATTGGAACCTCGATAGCAAAGACCAGGCATTCGCCCGCTTCAGCCTGGTCAACGAGCCCAGCTACAGGCCCGCTCCCCTTGGACCAGTATTGGATGGGGGTAATTTTCTCTCTTTCGGCGATGACGGCAGCATAGTGAATCTCGGCCAGAACTTCGCCTTGAGCGAGGTGCACGCGTTTTCGAGCAGCCTGATCAACGAATTTCGCTTCGGGTATAATTGGGGCCGATTCGCCTTTAATCAGGAGAATGTCAACTATCCGGGACTCGCCGCGTCTCTGGGCTTGAACGGCATCCCCGGCGGCGCCGACAACGGAGGACTTCCCACCGTCAACATCGGAGGAATCTCCGGTTTTGGCTCACCGGAGTTCTACGTCTCCCGGGAATACCAAAATGTGTTCCAGATTTTGGACAACGTGGCCAAAACGGTCGGCCAACACCAATTGAAGGCCGGCGTGAATCTCCAGCACATCCGGTTTGCCACCAAGCAGCCCCCGGTCGGCCGCGGCGAGTACGATTATTATTCCGGCACTGCGGCAACCTGCGCATCGAACAACGATAACTTCACCTATACGGGCTTCGGGGTCTCCGATTTTCTGGCCAACTCCATGGGTTGCGCAGAAATTTCAAACATCGCGAGCACCGACGACGAACGATGGGACCGCTCGGTCTACATGCAAGACGACTGGAAGGTGAACTCGCGCCTCACCCTGAATCTCGGCCTGCGTTATGAGTACCCTCAGACCTACAAGGAGCTCTTTGGCCATCAGGCGGAGTGGTACCCCGCAGCGCCGCTCAGTCCGGGCAATACTTCTTCCGTGTATATACTTTCGCAGAGCACTGAAAGCGTCTCCCTCGGAAGTGTCTTTCCGACGTTGTTAGCCGACGACCACGTAGCGCTGCAATACAGCAATAACCCGTATCTGGTAAGCCAGCACAAACTCAACTTTGCGCCACGGCTGGGTCTCGCTTACCGTCTGACCGAGCGAGCGACCGTACGTGCCGGATACGGCATTTTCTATGACGGGCTGGAGAATGTGGGGTACAGCCCCAACCTAGGCACAAACTTCCCCTTTGTCTTTCAGTCGGCCTACGACGGGAGCGCTTCAAACGCGAATAGCATCACCTTGGAGAATGGATTTGCTGCGCAGATCGCCGCCGGTCTCCTCAACTCGATCACGAAGCCAACCCTTCGCGGTGTCGATCCCATGGTCAAGACGCCCTACACCGAGAATTACAATTTCACCGTTGAGTACGGAGTAACCACCAACACGGTCGCTACCGTTGCCTACGTGGGGTCACAAGCTCACCACCTGATCGTGCTCACCAATCCCAATGCGCCCCTGGCACTCCTGGCGAACGGCGCCGCAACCAGCGCGGAACAGCCCCTGCCGGACTTCAGCAGCGCCATCTTCACGTCGTACTCCGGAGTCAGTAATTACAACGCTCTGCAAGTCAAGCTGGAACGACGCGTCGCGCACGGGCTCAACTTTCTGGCCAGCTACACCTGGTCGCATTCACTGGATGACGCGCCCACTCCTCTGGGCAGCAACGGCGACAATGGTTACCCAAACACCAACCTCCAGCCGCTTCGAGCGCAGTACAGCAACTCCCCGTTCGACACTCGCCAGCGCTTCACGCTGAACGGCAATTACGAACTACCCGTTGGCTGGAATCGCAGGTTCGCCACTGGCTCCGGCGTCATGGACTATCTCATCGGCGGCTGGTCCGCAAGCCTCACGTTCACCGCGCAAACCGGAAATCCATTCTCGGTGACTCCCGTCTCGCAGTTCCCATCGGCCAGCGGCGCCGATGTGATTTACGCCACCTTGGTGGGCAATCCGTTCAGCCCTGGAGGAGCGCCGCCGACCAGCAACCCCGGCATTGTCTGTCCAACATCAATCCGCAACACCACGAACTGGTACAATCCGTGCGCTTTCGGCAACCCAGTGCCGGGCACCGGGATCACCACGCCGGTAAGTGGGGCAGCGGCACTCCCCTACTTGGGCGGCCGCCGCAATGACGTCTACGGTCCCGGCTACGAGCGGATCAATCTGTCCCTGTTCAAGGATTTTCACGTCCGTGAAGGAAAAACGTTGCAGTTCCGCGCCGACATCTTTAATTTGCTCAACACACCTTCTTACGCCAACCCCAACAGCAATGCCTCCGGAGGCGCATTGCAGTCTGGCATCAACAACAATTCCTCGGCCGGTGGGCAGATTACGTTGCCCAGGTTCTTTCAAAACTTCACGCCCGACGCTCGCTTCTTTCAGTTTGCCTTGAAGCTCAGCTTCTGACCGCCCGAGTGAAATCCTTGCTCACGAGCGGAGCATCACGAGCTGCGTTCCTCCAATTGCAGTTCGCGACCACTAGGACCTTTCCCCGAAACATGACCCGGAGGATGGTGGCGAGAGAGAGTTAGTCGCAATCGAGGTTCTTGAAACTCTTTTGCCGTTTCTCCCGTCTCATATCGAGACCAACACACAACCGATTAGCCGCCCACCCTCAGAGAAATCAGATTCCCCTAGCATAAGAAAGATGGTGGGAAACCTGGTCTGATTCAGCCGACATTTGTGATTCGGATCACGGCCCCAGGTCGGCTGCTAACACAAGGATGCATACTGATGTTTAAAACAGAACCCACCTTCTTGGATTTGAGAGAAGCTTCGCAGCTCTTAGACGTTTCCGAAGCGCCCGTGCTTCAACTGGCCCTTGAGGGCACGTTGCCGATAAGCACGCCCCCGGGGTCGGGAATCCGAATCCTATTCCTCAAAGAGGATCTATTACGGTTCGAGGGGCAATACTCTGAGTTGTCTCGAAGCCAGCGCTCATGAACCGAGAGTGTGCTTTGTCCAGAAAGACCTCAACTGTGGTGTTCCCGGACCGTGGCGTTCCCCTTGGCCGTTGCTCCATGAGTTAACGGATTCGCAACGTTCATTGGCGGGTTTGTACCTGCTGGGGTATAACCGTCACATTGTCCCGGGCAGGAGGTCGCTCCCATGTCTGCAAGGAAACCCTATCCTTGGAAGCACCGAGGAAATATGCCGGAACACTTACGCCAAGTGGATTTTAGAGCGGCAAACGGCCTTGGATGAGGCTGTACGCGCCACATGGGACGGTTAGAAGTTCGCTACACCTACGCTACATGTCAAATCAGGCATCGCTGAACACCGCATATATACAGGGGATTTGTGGCGGAGGCGTGTGGAAGTCGAATCCACCATTCGGCCCGCGAAGGGCCGGATCGCCGGCTTTGAAGGCCGGGAAGGTCACCGGACCCCTTTCGCCTCCGTGATAGATTCTGAACGGCTTACTGAATATAGGCAAACTCCTCGGAGAGCCTGGTGTCAGTAGTGGTGCCAGTTGGTTTTTCGAGTGGCACAATCCTCGCCACTGCTTCGTGCAGATTCGAGATGGAGAGATGGGCATACCTTCGGGTCATCTCTAGCTGGCGATGGCCCAGCAATTCGGCGATGTTGCCCAAGGGAGTGCCAGTCTGCCTTAGCCGACTTGCGTAGGTGTGGCGCACGTCGTGCCAATGAAAATTCGTGATCTTTGCTGCTCTCACTGCTTCGACGAACCAATGGGCATTCACGTTAAGAGTCTGACCACCAGCATTGCGCACCACCCGCCCCGTGCCCTCCCCCCGACCTTTGAAGATTGCAAGAGCACGAAGGGCAACTTGGTTCAAAGGGACGGTGATGGGGTCATCATTCTTGGTGCTGGGAATCGTAAGGGTGCGGCCCTTCTCATCTACGTTTTCCCAAATCAGGTCAATGTACATGGACTTGCGACGCAAACCTGTGCTCATGGCCAAATCAAGCTCCGGCTCATGTTCGGCCCATTCCGGCTTCGAGCGAATGGCGGTGCGGAGTTGCTTCTCTTCCTCAGCGGTCAAAAATCGGACACGGCGCGAAGGCTTTTCACTTTCCCGCTTGACGGCTCTCGCCGGATTGAAAGTTACTTTGCTCTGTTCGATGCCAAGCCGGAAGGCAAGCGAGATGATGTTGTGGTGGTGGTTCCGGCTCGACGCGCTCCACTTCTTCTCCTTGGTCAAGGCCGTAAGCAGGTTCTTAATCTGTCCGGGTGTGATGGCATCGGCGCGACCGGACAGCCGCTCTTTAATCAACTCCAAACGCTGTAAGTCATCGCTTGGGCGAGCATAGGTATCTTTGATGTGTTCCTTTGCGAGGTCCGCGAGTTCTGCGAACGTAGCGCCTCGATGCTTGAGACTCTCTGGCAACTTCACCCCGGCGTCCGCTTGGCTGCGCCGTTTGTTGTAAAGCTTTATGGCCGCAGCCTTGGTGCCCACGCGCTCGCGCCTGAGCCTGCCATCCGCATCGCAATGCCGGACCCACCAAACGCCGGAGCCGGGCACCTTCTCATAAACTCCGCGAGGATTGCGGCCTTTCTTCCTTGCTGCCTTCGGAGGCGTGATAAACAAAGTGTCAACCATGGCGCTTTCCTTTCTTCTATTTTTCCCGGCGTCCACGCGCCGATAATCGTCCGACCCGCATGTCCCTTTCCTTCTCGCCTGGCCGGTACACTTCGCGCATGTACGTCGCCCGCTTTTCCTTGAACGCGGAATCTTGCGCTACGTGGTGTCTGTAGCAGGGTGTCCCGCAGAATTGCTTGTGCCTCCGGATCGCATAGAACCATTGCTGACACTCCAAGCACCGGCGAAGTCGAAACAACTCCCCCGGCTGCTTTGCGAGTTTGAGCAGCGTCTCCACGGCCCAACGTTCCCACGGTGTCCAGCGACCCTTGACGGCGCGGTCGGTGATGGTGAATCTTCCAGGCCCGCTGTACGTGACAGTCAAGAGGGGATACTGCATCAGCGCAGCATTGAGCAACTTGCAGGAATGTTCTGCCCTGTCTAGCGAATCCATGAAGGGCTTGCTTCTGTGAAAGTCCTCGCCGGATCGCTCAAGAATCCTCATTTGCTCGCGTTGCTCGCGGGCGAGTTTGTCCGCAGTGACCATGAGACTCAAGACATTCTCCACTCGCTTCACTGGTGGGACGGCGGGGTGCTCCCTCAGTGGAGTGAATAATCCCACTCTCCAATCACTGCTTGCCTCGCCGCGTAACGTATGCGTCCGTGCCTTCATGGCGACATAACAATAACACTGCACACATGCGCTGTCAAGCGCTAAGATGTAAGTGCACGCAGGAGGAAATGAAACATGGAAATTACGACAACTCGCCAAGCGCTTCTGGTTTCCAAAAAGGAAACCGCTGCGATGCTGGGAATTTCCTTGCGGACACTTGACAGTTTGATAGCAAGCAAACAGTTGGCTTGTCGCCGAATTGGCCGTCGAACTTTGATTCCTTTCGCGGCGCTCCAGCAATTCGTAAAGCATGATCACCTGTCAGTTGGGGTGTCGGCGTAATGGCGGGCGGCCCATCATCACCGCAGCCACACGGCGCTCTGCACTCAACTAATGGGGGGTGGAGGCCGAGCGTTGACGTGCAGCCGCTGCTCGACTTTGTTGAGGTGCTGATTGTTGGCCTTGCGCATAGTCACCCTGGTGTCACCCAGGAGCAGGTTGCTCTATGGCTTGCACGCGTGGTGTTGGGACGAAAATGACCGACTATCAGCAAATTTTCGAGGAGGCACAAGAACAAGCCGAGCACCCTGCCCGTCCGGGCGCGGTGTTGCGCTGCTTTAGCGAAATTAAGCCTGAGCCGCTGCGCTTCCTTTGGCCGGGCCGTTTTCCTCTCGGGAAACTCAACCTGCTTGTCGGCGATCCTGGCAAAGGGAAATCACTTCTGGCCGAGGACATTACTTCACGGACTACTCGCGGCACGGCTTTCCCTGATGGCGCAACTTGCAAGCTTGGCGCGGTCATCATAGCGAGCGCCGAAGACGATCCAGCCGATACCATCAGACCAAGGTTGGATGTAGCCGGAGCAGATGTTGATCGCGTGCACATTCTTGAAGGAATGCACGTCACGCTCACTGACGGTTCCATTACGGAGCGGGCCTTCAATCTGGAAACGGGAATACCGGCGCTCGAAGATGCACTCAACCGCGTTGGAGGCGTCCGGCTTGTTGTCATTGACCCGATCAGTGCCTACTTGGGCGGTGTGGACTCCAATACAAACTCCGAAGTGCGGGGATGCCTCGCGCCTCTTGCGGCGCTCGCAGCCAAGTACGAAGTTGCAGTGCTCGCGATAACTCACTTAAGGAAATCGGCGGGGCCAGCCGTGCATCGCGCCATCGCGAGTATCGCCTTCACAGCGGCGGCGCGTGCGGTCTGGGCCGTCGCCTCCGATCCCGCCGATGCAAACCGAAGACTCATGCTTCCGGTAAAGCAAAATCTTGCCCCAGACATCGGCGGCCTGGCTTTCCGAGTGGAGGCCCAAAACGGCGTCCCGCGCCTTAATTGGGAACCAGGGGCCGTGAGCCTGGACCCGAACGAGATTCTCGATGTCGCGGATCGTGAAGTCCATTCCGAGCGCCAGGCAGCCGAACAATGGCTGCTCGAATACCTCCAGGATGGACCGGTTGGCGCACGTGAGACGATTCGGGCAGCTAGTGATGTAGGCATCTCGAAAATGATGCTCTGGCGCGCCAGTAATGCCCTCCACGTGGTAAGGCATAAGCTAGGTGGTCGTGGTGCTGGATGGGAATGGTCCCTCCCTCCTGATTCAAAGATTTCAGCCCCTATATATACAGACGTGAAATCTTTGAAACCTTTGGAAAGTAGTATGAAAACAAAGGTAGATAGCGCGCCAGAGATTTCAAAGATTTCAAAGATTTCAGCCCCTATATATACAGACGTGAAATCTTTGCCCTTGCTGGATCAGGATGGTGGCGAAGAGGACGGAGAGGTGCGGGTATGAGCGGTTTGGCAATCCTGGGCGAGCTTCAGCGGCGGGGAGTAAGGGTTACAGCCGATGGCGACTCGCTTGTCCTGAAGCCTCGGCGCGCCCTAGATAGCGATTTGCTGGGCCGCATCCGTGGGGCAAAACCGGCCATCCTTGAAGCGTTGAGGAACCGGCCAGCAACGTGTTCCCTGAGCTGCTACGTCGTGGACGAGGAAACCGGCGCAATGGTGCATCGCCCTTGGGATGGTTGTGGCACCCCGATGGCACCACAATCTGAGTTACGGAAAGTCGAGGCGCTTTGCTGGCATTGCCAGGGTGCGCGGCGTTGTGGGTGCTCGACGTGCTGGACCGGGGGGCCGGGCGAGTGCGCGACTTGCCAGGGAACTGGGAAGGTGTGGCGGTGGGTTCAATGAAGGGCGAAACCATGAGCACGCCGAAAGAACGGATTGAGACCTACCGGGATCGCAATGGCGCGGTGACGATCAGGATTATGGGAATTATCGAGGCCCGTATGGAGCCTGAAGGCACCGTGACTGTGAAGCGTCCGGGCCATGAGGATGTGCGGGTTGAGTCATACTACACGGAAGAAGAAAAAGGAGAATCGAATGAAAACTGAAAGTCAGATTACAAAGGAGAAACGAACATGAGCGAAAGCCTGCCCTATGATGGACGAAACCCTGACCGCAGTATCAGCGTGGAGCACGGAAAAATGCAGTACGGCACTGCGGCGGAATCGGGCCATGTCGAGATTCAAATTCCCGCCCCGGCGGGATCGCCACGCGAAACCGAGACCCTGCACGTGCGGAATTTCGGCCAGCATATCATCAGCAAGATAGAGTCGGCTGCGAGTCGGCAAGGGTACATGCGGTCCGGTCCATTGCAATCCCCGGCGCAAACCTTCCGGCACTATGCCTCCGTGGCGCGAGGCGCGCAATTGCTGGACGCGGAGGGGCTCAAGAGGATGGAGACCTTAGCCGCAGAGTATGAGCGCGAATCGGAGCCGGAGGAATTTTACCGGACGGTAGTCAAGCCGTGGTTGGGTGGTCTGAGCCCAAGGAAGAGATGACACATGCCCGTTTGTGAAGGGAAAGAGGAAAGCATGGGAAAAGAAGCGGCTGAGCACGAGATTTTCAGGTTGAGGAAAAGAGCCGAGGCGATTCTGGTGGCGGCAGGGGATATGGGTGAATACGCCCGCATCCAACTCACGATCTCTGCGTTACAAGAAAACAACAACGCGTTTTATGGAAAGGAAGAGGTACCAAATGCTAGAGGAAACGACACAGGCTCTCAGGTCGGTTGAGCAGTTACTAAACGTTGAAGAACTGGCGGAACACGGTGGGCCTGTGCATTCTTTGGTACGCGATTCTTTTATAGGTGTGCATTCACAGGCATAGATTCATCGGAGGCTTTATGCCCAGGAAAAAAGGGGATGTGGCGTTGAACATGGAAGAAATTGAAAAGGCGAAGGCTCTTTCCGCCCTGGGACGGTCGTTTCGGGCCATTGCGGCTGAATTGCACAAGAGTCCTCACACGGTCAAAAAGGTATTGACTGGTTCTGCTCAGGTAGTCGAGGAAGTGAAGGCACGCAAGGCGGACCTTGCCGAGCTGTTCGAGGAGCGCAGCCGTCAAACGTTGGACGCGGTGACGCCGGGTGATATTGAGAAGGCTTCTCTCTTACAAAAGGCCACCAGTTCCGCGATCTTCCTCGACAAGGCGCGGCTGTTGAAGGGCGAAAGCACGCTGAATGTCAGCGTGGACGTGCTCCTGGGCATTGCAAAGGAGCTGAGGCGCGAAGAGCGAGCGGCTGACGAATTACTAGCCGAGAAGCCGGAACGTGTCCCTGTGCTCCCCGCACCCGTCGTGGTGGAGCGCGTCCTGCCCGCCCCGGTCGCAGAGCCTAAGCCCGCCCCACAGCCTGCAAAGCAAGAGCCTGTCGCTGCCATGCGCGTGAAGTACACCGAAGTTTTGGCTGGCAAGCATCCCGATCATTGCCCGCCTGAAAATCCGTTGCTGCGCGGGCTGCGCATGCCCGGCTCGCGTGAGTAAACACAACCGCAATTCCCCCATAGCAAATCATCACCATGCGGCCAACGATGCATCCTGGCCCGGCCACGTGACGTTTGCGGGGCCATTCCAGCAAGAGTCCAAACCTTTTGCCAAAAAATTCGCTGTGTGGCTTGCGTAGAGAAGTGGGTAGGCCGGTCGAAATGGGGGCCTACACCCCACCCTGGGAAAGCATGCTTCGTTTGGTGCTACTGTGGTGCCGGTTGGTTCTGTACGTCAGTGCATCGCCGTGCGCGGTACTGCATAGGGGAGATGCGCGGAAGGCCTGTAAACACTAGCGGATTGCGTTATGGTGCAGGTTGCTGCAAACGGATGCACAGCACCTAGAACGGCTTTGAAGGCCGGGAAGGTCACCGGACCCCTTTCGCCTCCGTAGCAGCAAGGTCGTCCGACTACAGACTCTACTCAACCTACTCAACTTGTGCCTCATACGCAACTGGCCGCGTAGCGTGCGAACAATTCCCTGCCGATCAACTGACTGCTGTTTGGCAACGCCTCTGCGGCCTATCTCGTAAATTCTTTGAGCTAGCATCCTGCGCACCCCGTGGGTTAAAACCCCTGAATTTGCGGACCTTTCCGGCACGGCTGAAGCCGTGCCCTCCCAAGCGCCATTTATGAGAAGGCTTCTTATCAGAAGCTTGTCTTTCAGGACTATTCTGGTCTGCATTGCGCGCGTGCAGCCCATCATTGTGACGAACCGCACAGCCCCGTGACGCGCGGCAGCCTATATAATGTCGTGAGACGGTGTAATTGGGTCTGACTTGTCGTTCCCATCCTCGGTGCTTCGCTCCCGCCGATGTCGGGTGAAGGAATGTGACAATGAAGTTTTGGGCCCTAAGGACGAACTGGCTGATCTGTGGCTTGCTGGCAGCAGGATTCATCTCGCCACAGAGTTCGGCATCCGGCGGCGGCGCTCCCCGCGCGCAACCCTCCGATACTGCCCAAAAAGATTTGCTGACTTTTGTCGCCGCCCCACTTCCCGGGCATCCCACCGCGCAAGGCGCTCCCTCGTTTTACGGCCCGGATAACCTTTATCAATACCTGGACGGCGGCGCCGATGTTTATCTGCTTTACGACTTCCAGGTTCTGCTGCATGAGGACCTCAAGAGCAGGCAAGCCGAACTGGCCGTGGACATTTTTGACATGGGCAACGCCGAGGACGCGTTCGGGATGTATGCGGCGGAGCGCGCACCAAGCTACAACTTTCTGGACATTGGCATCGAGGCTTACCGCAACGAAGGCATTCTGAATTTTCTGCAGGATCGCTACTACATCAAACTCGCGGGCTTTGGCCCCGGCTCGGACGATTTGCTGGAGAAAATTGCGCGCGTCCTCTCGGCCAGAATTGCCGGGACACGGTCGTTCCCTTCCCTGCTGGAGAA
>Ga0187784_10001639_pt1 | contig 17792 bp, 16 predicted proteins | sample 1015_SJ02_MP15_2_FD_132964 | JGI IMG/M metagenome (GOLD analysis project Ga0187784, IMG submission 132964) | Tropical peat soil microbial communities from peatlands in Department of Meta, Colombia - 1015_SJ02_MP15_20_MG | ecosystem: Environmental > Terrestrial > Soil > Wetlands > Peat | place...
CCACCCACACCCCGGTGCCCGCCGGCCATGACCAGTTTCCCCTCGACATGGTCCGCCAAGTGTTGGGCGAAGACCGAGCGCAGGCGCTTCAGTCTTTGAACGTCTCCCTGGATGGGCATCTGAACATGACTTACCTGGCTCTGGCAGGTTCCCGGTATGTGAACGGTGTGGCCATGCAGCATGGCGAAGTTTCACGCCACATGTTTCCCAGCTATTCGGTGCGAGCCATCACCAACGGCGTCCACGGACTCACTTGGACTACGCCGCCTTTCCGCGAGCTGTACGACCGGCACATGCCGGAGTGGCGGCGGGATAATCTTTATCTGCGGTATGCCATCGGCATTCCTCTCGAGGAGATTCGCGCCGCCCACGGGCAGGCCAAGCGCGCGCTTTTTGACGAAGTCAACAAGCGTACGGGGGTACAACTCGATGAGAAGGTCATGACCATCGGGTTTGCCCGGCGGGCAGCGACCTACAAGCGGGCGGACCTTCTGTTCTGGAAGCCCGAGCAATTGAAATGGATTGCGCGCAATGTCGGGCCCTTCCAGGTGATCTATGGTGGAAAGGCTCATCCCCACGACGGCGGGGGGAAGGATCTGATCCGCCGAATCTTCCAGGCGCGCGATTACCTCAAAGATGCGATTAATATTGTCTATGTGCCCAACTACGACTGGACGTGGGCGCCTTTGCTTTATAGCGGCGTGGACCTCTGGTTGAACACCCCCAAACGCCCGCAGGAGGCCTCAGGCACGAGCGGCATGAAAGCGGCGCTCAATGGCGTTCCCAGTTTCAGCATCTTGGACGGCTGGTGGGTGGAGGGTTGCCTGGAGGGGTTTACCGGTTGGTCGATTGGCCATGGCGCCGAGACCATGGATAACGAGGAGGCCGAGGCCGCTTCCTTGTACGCCAAGTTTGAAATGATCATTCTTCCCATGTTTTATGGCCGGCCCAAAGCCTACGCCGCAGTGATGCGTTCCGCAATTGCCATCAATGGTTCGTTCTTCAACACTCAGAGAATGGTGTCGCAGTATATTTCGAACGCCTACTTTCAGGACAGTGAGTTTTGACACGGCGCTGAAAAAAGGAGTCAGGAGTCGGAAGTCAGGAGACGGAAGTGAGAAGCGAGGGGTAGGATTCAGGCACACTAGACCGACTACTGCCTACTACAGCTCCTCAGTCCCTGGCATCTGGAACCTGACACCCGAGATCTTTTCTTTTGTCCCACATTCGCCCTTGCCACCAAAGGAGGAACCCTGTCATGCACCGCACCCTCGTTCTTTGCGCTATCCTTCTTCCTGTTTTTCCCGCTGCGGCACGCGACACCGTATACCCGCAGACAATCTCTCTGAACGGAACCTGGCATTATCAACCCATAGCTCGCACCACCCTCAGGGCTGACGGCAGCATTCTGGACGACAAGGTGAACCTGCCGCCTTCGGGAGAGATGACCATCCCTTCCAACTGGCATTTGAACGGCCTCCCTGACTTCAACGGGCGAGTTAGGTTCGAAAGAGACTTTGATTTTACGGCAGGGCTTTCCTCTCTCGACCGCGCCTTCCTGATCTTCCGCGGGGTTGATTACTTCGCGGAAGTTGAAATCAATGGCGTGTGGGTGGGTCGCCACGAGGGTTACTTCCAGAGCTTTGAATTTGACGTAACCCCGCAGCTTCGCCGCGGCCGAAACCACATTGCCGTCGTAGTCGACGCGCCACTCGAAGAGCCCGGAGCCGTGTGGCCGGACCACAAACGCATGATTAAGGGTGTGCTCTCCCACTGGGATTGTAAACCGGGCAGCATCTCGACGAAGTTTGGGCAAGACGGGACTTCAGCGGGCATTTGGAACAACGTGGAAGTCGAGATCCGGCATGGGGGCTGGCTTGGAAACGTCAAGCTGCAACCCTATCTTTATGAGCGAGGCCTCACAACTGGACGAACGGAAGAGAAAGGCATCGATGCAAAAGTATTCGTCACCGCCGAAGTTTACGCTCTAAAGCCGGGGAAATACGTGCTGGCCGCGGAGGCGGGCGGCGCAAAGACATCCACGGAGATTGCGCTAACCACTCCCACGATTACGGTCGTCCTCGTGTTGCCTCTCGAGCACCCGCGGCTCTGGTGGACATGGGACCTGGGTGAGCCTTACCTGTACACTTGCCAGCTATCGCTTTCTGCCGCCGGCGAGCGCCTTTACCAACGCGCCACGAACTTCGGCGTGCGCACCATCAGTCTCGACGAGAAAACCGGCGAGTGGCGGCTGAATGGCGTGCGCTTCTTTATCCGCGGTACCAACATTGTGCCGGACATGTGGCTCGCCCATTACACCCCGGAGCGCATCGCGCAGGATATTAAGCTGCTCCGCGCCGCTTACGTCAACGGGGTCCGGGTTTGCGTGCACGTGAACCGCGAGCAGCTTTACGACGCGCTTGACCGTGCCGGCATTGTGGCTTGGCAGGACTTCCCCTTACAGTGGGATTACACCCACTCGGACGACTTCATGCGGGAGGCGGCGCGCCAGCTTCGCGATATGATCCGGCAGTTCTACAATCATCCTTCCATTGTCACCTGGGTCTGCCAGAACGAATCGACCGCTTACAACGTGAACGTGCTTGATCCTTTCCTGGCCCGCGTGGCCGCGCAGGAGGATTCCTCGCGGCCGGTGCGCCCCGTCTCCGCGTTCAACGAGCACATTTACGCGGGGTGGTACGACGGCGACTATCACGATTACAAAACCGCGCCGCGCGGCCCGATCATTTCCGAACTCGGGGCGCAGGCACTGCCTTCACTCGAGGAGACACACGAGATGTTCGGCGATGCTTGGCCGCCTGACTGGCAGAAGATGGCTTATCACGACTTCCAGTTCGACGAAACCTTCAAAACGGCCAAACTTCCGATGCCCTCGACCTGGAACGAATTCGTCGGGAACTCCCAGCAATATCAAGCGGACCTGCTGAAGTACGCCGTCGAACATTACCGCCGGGAAAAATACTCCAAGATCGGCTCGTTCTTTCAATTCCAGTTCGTGGACTGCTGGCCTTCCATTACCTGGTCGGTGGTGAGCTATGCCCGGAGGCCTAAGGCGGGCTATTGGGCGCTGCAGAGGGCTTTTCAACCTGTCCTGATTGAGGCCGAGCTGGACAGGAGAGTGTGGAGCAAGGGAAGGGAAGCGCAGCCTCTGGCGGAGGTTGGCCTGGACATTGCCATGAGCCTATGGGTGGTCAACGACGAACACCATGCGTTGGAAGGGACTTCGTACGATGTTGTCCTGCGCCGAAAACAGGTGGATGTGCCACTAGCGAAGGGAAACGTAAAGGACATTATTCCGCCGGACGGAGTCGCCCAGCTTCCCGAGCTCTATTGTACTCTGCCCGGGGACGTGGCGACCGGCGGCTACGTTCTGGTGTTGACTCTCAAGCAGGGCGACCAAACGCTAAGTGAAAACACGTATCCTGTTGCCATAGTGGATTAGTGGCAGGACCCTCTCCCACAAAGGGGGAAAAGCAATTCAAAATTCAAATGGCAAAGGGCAAATGGCAAATGGAAAAACCATTTGAATTTTGCCATTTGCTGTTTGCCATTTGATTTGCTCGTTTGTTTGCCCCGGCGCCCGTTCCGAGTCCCTAGCCCCTAGCCCCCAGTCCCCAGCCCCCGGTTTTCCAGGGCGGGGTCTCAGGCAGCAACTTTTCGAATTCCTCGAGCAGTGAGGCTTCGTAGGCGCCTGCGTAGGTGTGATCGAAGAAGCGCTCGACGCCCTCGCCATAGAACCTCTCCCAGGATTGTTCTTCGTGCCCCGGGTTGATGGGGAAGAAGAGGGCAGCATTGGCGCGCGCCGCGGCCAGGTCACCGGGCGCGTCGCCTATCATGAGCGTGCACCCCGGCGCGTATTTGCCTCCCGCGGCGATCTTCAGGTGTTCTTTCTTGCTGCCCATTTCCTGGCCCGCTATGACGGCAGCGTATTGGGCGACGTGGTGCTCCTGCCATTCGCGCTCCAGCGCTTCGCCGGGGGTGGCAGAGACGCAGATGACGTCCGCTTGGCGCACAAGTTTCTCCGCGCACTCGCGAAACCAAGGAAAGGGTGGCACGCCTTCGACCATATCGGCGATTGAGCGGTTGACCGCCTTGCTCCATTCCAGGGCCTGCTTTAGCACCGGGTCGCCGGTTTTGGCAACTTCCGCTTCCAGCGCGGGGTTCCCCAGTGTCGCGCCGGAATCGATCCAGGCTTGAAGACTCGCGACCTCGGGGATCGGCGACCCACGCCGCATAGCCTCGGGCCAGTCGCGCAGCAGCTCGAAGGTCTTGGTCAGGGCAGGGAAGCGATTGACGCCCCTCCACTTGGAATAGAGGTTGACGAACTCGGCGGCGGCACGCGCATATTTCGAGATAGCTTGAAGTTTCCAATACTTAATGATGTTGGGGATGAAGCACTCTTTGTGCTTTATTTCCATGCTATCAAAAACACAACCGTCCGAATCAATGCCAACAAAATATGAATGCTGAGGTTTGAAGGCGTCGAGCCTTTCCTTGGGTGATGATTCCATTATTCCTCCGTCGGGCTTGGGTCAGGGAGCCCCGTAGGGGAGTTTGTGGGTGTACGGCGCATCGGCCCTGGATTTGCCTCCCACTGGGTAGAATGACCCGGCCCCTTTCCGCTTTGTGACCCGCCATGTTAACGCAAAACCGGAGATCATAGGAAGAGGCAGCATCGGTTCTGTCGGCATTGGTTCCTTCTCTGGGAGCCCGCGAGGCATAAGGACAGGATTCTAGCGCGGGAACCTTTGTCGACGGGCTCGAATGATGAAGGATGCTGACAGTGAAGGATGCTGAGCCTAGTAACCACCTATGAGGTATGCTATAGTCGTTCGTCGTATGCCATTTTGCAGCCGTTGCTTTCACCCCGGCCAGTTGCGGCTCAGATCGCCCGCGTCAAGCTGGGCACGCTGCAGGAGCGCCTAAAATGATACGCAAATTCGAGGTCGAAAATTTCATGTCTTTGAGGGAAGCGTCGGTTGATCTGAGACCACTGACCGTATTTATCGGTCCTAATGGCTCCGGCAAATCGGCTTTGTTTAAGGCCCTTGTAATCCTTTCCAGGCTCTTGAATGGTGCTCCCGTTCGCGCTCTTAGGACGGGGGAGTTTGTGATGGAGGCTGGTGTGACCTTTGATGACATGGTTTACGGCGGAAACTCTGGCCTCCCTATAAAGTTCCGCGTGTGGTTTGATGACGACAAAGGGGAACCAGGGTACATTTTGGAGCTAAGAAAGGGCTTCGAGGGTTGGAGCGTAACCCGCGAGAGAATCCGCCACGGAGAGACGTGGATTGATGTGGATGAGGATCACGCTTTTCAGCATCCGACCGAGAGGGGAACACCTCGGGCGCATACCCCGCCAATGCGTGCGAGCCTCACCTACTTGGTCCAACCCTTCGTCAACGATTCAGTGGCGCGCCCGGTGATTGACCCGGTGATTCAGTTGACAAAGCGTTTCGGGTTTGCCTATCGATATCGAGCCAGCGCTAGCGATATTGCCTCCGTTCTCAGCCGCCCATCTGAGCCAGGACACACTTTTTACGTAGCAGAAAATGGCCGTGGCGTTGCCGTTGAGCTGCAGGATCTCCAGGGTAGTAACCGAGAAGTTTTCCAGGCCATCGAGATGGCTGTGTGTCACTTGTTTCCCCACATCAAGGCTATCGGCTTCAGGACCGATTGGCGAGGTGTAAGGTTGAGTTACAGGACGGATCGTAGCGAGGACCTCATTCCCGCACCTCAGGAGTCCGACGGCGTTCTATTGGCCACATTTCTGTTTTGGAGACTCTATACGGCGAATCCTTCCATGAAGGTGTGCTTGGAGGAGCCCGAAAATGGGCTTCACCCGTTCCTTTTGGCTGAGCGGTTCCAAGCTCTGAAGAATTTCGCATATGGCAAGGCGGGTTTCCCCGGCGTCCAGTTGCTCGTGGCAACCCATTCGCCGGAGTTCCTGAGGGCGGTGAAGGCACACCCTCAGGCACTCTGGAACGAGATTCGTTTGGTTGAGTTTGCCCCCGGCGCAGGGACTTCCATAACGGGCTTAAAGAATTATTCAGAGGCCACACATCTGATTGAGGAGTATCTCACGCAGGTACAGGAAACATGGAAACCCATCATAGACGGTTGGGGAGAGTCATAGCACCCGGCCGAGCCCCAGGAACTAAAAGGCCGCCCGAAGGCGGCCCTTAAAATAATATGGGTAAACTTAGCTGAGCATAATCTAGCATCCCCCGCTCCCGCTGTCAAGCATAAAATCCAGGACAAAAAGCTAGCCACAAAAAGCGGCGTGTTGCATTTTGTTGCTTGAAAGGTCTATACTTATCTTGGCGAACGCAGTGAGTGGGCGAAGGCCCACTTTTTTGTTAGTCGCGAATCTTGGCGGGGTTTCCCCCCATCGGATTTGCCGCCGGATAGGAGTGCAAAGCGCACGCCGATGTCGGAAGTTGACCTGGAAAAGATCACGAAAATGGCCGAGCGTGTGGTGACCTCTGAAGGACTGACACTCGTGGATGTAGAGCTCAAGTCGGGGCGTGGCAGCCGACTGTTGCGAGTTTACATCGACAAGCCGGAGGGAATTTCTCATGCCGACTGTCAGCTCGTCAGCGAACAGTTGAGCGTGCTGCTGGATGTGGAAGACCCATTTCCGGGCCCCTACACGTTGGAGGTCTCCTCCCCGGGTCTTGACCGCGCCTTGGTGAAAGCCAGTGATTTTGGGCACTTTGCGGGGCGAAAGGCGCGGCTGGTGGTGCGTGAGCCAGTGGACAATCAGAAGGTCCTGGAAGGACGCTTGGCGGGCTTTGAAGCGGGTCGTGTTCGGCTGGACTTGGGAGACGCCGGCCTGAAGGAGCTCGAGTTCTCCAATATTCAAAAGGCCCGACTCGTGGTGGAAATCTGAGGCAGATGGAATTGACTGCCTCGCGTGGCAAGCAGGCAGGAGGGAATCGGTGACGACAAGTCTCTTGTTCCAAACCATTGACCAGTTGAGTCGCGAAAAAGGTATTGACCCGCAGATTATTATTGCGGCGGTGGAGGATGCGGTCCTGGTGGCCACGCGAAAGTACTACAAGTCTGCCGAAGAACTTCAATCGCGCTTCAATAAGCTAACCGGGCAAGTTGAGGTCCACGCGGTCAAGAAAGTTGTGGAGGTCGTTCAGGATCCGGATCATGAGATCGGCCTGGAGCAGGCGCTGAAGATCGATTCGCTGGCGGTGGTGGAGGGCGAGGTACGAATTCCCAAAGCCACGGATGTGCTGGGGAGGATAGCGGCGCAGGCTGCGAAACAGGTGATTTTTCAGAAAGTGCGGGAAGCGGAGCGCGATACCGTCTACGCGGAGTACAACCAGCGGGTAGGGGAATTGGTCAATTGCACCGTAAAGCGGGTGGAGGGGCCGGACGTTATAGTCGACCTGGGCCGGACGGAAGCCCGCATGCCGCGCAAGGAGCAGTCGCGCTTGGAGACCTACCAGATTGGGGATCGCATTCGGGCGGTGATCACGCAAGTGGACCGCGCCGCGCGCGGCCCGCAGGTGGTGGTCTCGCGCGCCGACGCGATGCTGGTACAAAAGCTCTTCGAGATGGAGGTGCCCGAGATTTACGACGGCACGGTGGTGATCAAGGCCATCGCGCGGGAGGCGGGTGACAGGACCAAAGTCGCTGTGTATTCCAAGGATCCGGACGTGGATTGCGTGGGCGCCTGCGTGGGGATGAAGGGGATGCGCGTGCAGTCCATCATCCGTGAGCTGCGCGGGGAGAAAATCGACATCATCGAATACAACGAGGACCCGCTGGTTTTTGCGGCCAACGCGCTCAGCCCGGCCAAGATCAACCATGTCTCGATTCTGGAATTGGAGCAGAAGCATCTGGAAGTGATCGTGGATGACACGCAGTTGTCGCTGGCGATTGGGAAAAAAGGGCAGAACGTACGGCTGGCGGCAAAGCTCCTCGGCTGGCATGTCGACATTAAGAGCGAAGAGGAGAAACGCCAGGAAATCGAATCCCAGATGGCTGCGATGGCCTTACGCGGCGCTTCGATTTCAGAACTGCACGGTCTCGGCGAAAAGACTCAGCAGCGCTTGCGGGAGAAGGGCATTGAGACGGTCGAGCAACTGGCCCAGATGACCCCTGATGACCTGACGCAGATCCCGGGTATCGGTGAAAAGACGGTGGAGAAGATTCGGCGCGTGGTGACGGATTACTTCGAGCAAGACCGGGAATCCTCCCTGGCTCTGGCCGCCGCCGCCGAAGCGGAAGCCGTGAGGGCTGACGAACCACTCGGTGAGCACCCCGCCACGCTCGATGAGCTGGCGGAGGAGATTCCGGAAAAGAAATCACCTACGGAAGGCGCCGCTGAGCTTTCTGTTCAGGGGGGCGGCCCCGAGTCAGCGACCGAACCGGCTGAATCCAGCGCAGAGGGATCAGCCGGTGGGGAAAGAGGAAAGGAGGATTGAGATAAGACTGCCAAGGTGCTCGAATGCGACAAACCTGCAGATTTCTGCCTGCCCGCCGGATGGCGGGCGGGAAGCAAGGGAGACAAGTTAAGAAGACAGCATGGGTAACATAAGAATCAACCTCTTGGCGCGAGAGCTGGAAGTCAAGAGCCACCTCATCCTGGAGTATCTTGCCGTATTAGGGATTGAGAAGAAGTCTCATTCCAGTGCGCTCGACGACGAAATTGCGGATAAGGTTCGGGCACATTTCCGTGCCTTGAGTGAAGCGCCACCTGTGGCTGAGGAAGCTCCTGCCCCACCGCCGCCGACTCCTGTAGTGAGCAAGGAGCCGCATCCGGTGGTGGAGGCCAGAAAGCTTCCTGACATTATCAAGGCTGAGCTGCAACATCCTCTATCGCGCACGTTGGACGAGATCAAGAGCGCGGCGCGGAAGACTATGATGCCGCCTCCAAGAGTGGCGCATGTTCCGGAGACAGTGGTGCAGCCAGCCCCGGCAGTGCCCAAGCCAGTGCCGCCCACGCTGAAGCCTGTGGTGCCTCCCCTGGCTCCTCCTCTTCCTCCCACTGGCCCGGCTGCCGCTCCTGGTCCGGCGGTAGGGGGGCGGGTTACGCCCACACCGCCCCAGGAGCCTCTGGCTCGACCAGTGGTCGGTCCCCCGCCTTCGCCCGTTGAGGCGCCGGCGGTGAAGGGTGGAGGGGAAATACCTGCGGCTGCGGTGGCACGTGGCGGCGTGCTGAGGGAAGCCCCAGCGGGCCCGCCTAAGACTCTCGAAGTTTCGCACCTGGCAGCCAGCGCCATCGCGCATGGCAAACCCACGCGAGCCGCGCGCCTTGTGCGCCGCGACCCCTCGGCCAGCCAGCCGATCTATCCCCACGTCGTAAAGCCTAAAATTGCGCCTGTGCGCCCTGTGGTTTCCAGGAGGCCCGGCGAACCAAGGCCCATGCATCCCACCGCTGCTCGGCCGATGGCGGGCGCGGGGGCCGGCGCTCTTGCCACGGGCGGCGTTCCCGCGGTACGACCTCCCATGGCGCGACCCGTAGCCCCGTCCCCACGTCTTCCGGGCGTGCCTCCGCCGCCGGCGCCCAAGCCGGTTCCGCCGGAGGAAATTCTGCCCACGCGCAAGATCACAATTACTGAGGGCATAGCCATCAAAGAGCTCTCTGAGAAGCTGGAAGTGCGCGCCAAGGATGTGATCAAGCGCCTTTTGGACAAAGGCATCTTCGCCACCATCAACCAAACCCTCGATGGCCAGACGGCAGCCGAGGTGGCGCGAGGATTTGGAGCGGAAGCGAATATTGTGAGCTACGAAGAGGAAATCCTCAAGGAAGAGGAGGTCACCGACCGGCCGGAAGACTTGCGGAGCCGCCCCCCAGTCGTCACCGTCATGGGGCACGTCGATCACGGCAAGACCTCGCTGCTCGATGCCATCCGTCAAACCAATGTGGCGGCGCACGAAGCCGGCGGAATCACCCAGAGCATCGGCGCCTACCAGGTAGAAGCGCAGGGGCGCAAGGTGACTTTCATCGACACGCCGGGCCACGAGGCCTTTACGATGATGCGCGCGCGTGGAGCGCGGGTTACGGACGTGGTGGTGCTGGTAGTTGCCGCCGATGATGGGGTCATGCCCCAGACCCTGGAAGCCATCAACCACGCTCGTGCCGCCAATGTCCCCATCGTGGCCGCCATCAACAAGATTGACAAAGTGGAGGCGCAGCCGGAACGCGTCAAGAGGCAATTGACGGAGCACGGTCTGATGCCGGAAGAGTGGGGCGGGCAAACGGTTACCGTCGAGGTCTCTGCCAAGCAACGCAAGAATCTCGATTTGCTTCTGGAAATGATTCTCCTAGTTGCCGATCTCCAGCAACTCAAGGCCAATCCCAAACGCCTGGCAACCGGAACGGTCTTGGAAGCGAAGCTGGATCGCGGCCGCGGTCCGGTGGCCACCCTGCTTGTCCAGAACGGGACTTTACGCGTCGGTGATTCCTTCATTATCGGCCCGATTTACGGCAAAGTGCGCGCCATGTTCGATTACCGCGGACGGCCGGTGATCGAGGCTTCGCCTTCAACTCCTTCGGAGGTGCTGGGCCTGGAGGATGTCCCACAGGCCGGAGACCGGCTGCAGGTGATCGACGATACACTCAAGGCTCGGCAGATTGCCCTCCATCGCCAAGCCAAACAACGCGAGGCCGCGCTCGCCAAGAGCGCCCGCCTGACGCTCGAGCAGTTGCACGAGCAACTAGCCGCCGGCGACGTGAAAGAACTGCCCCTGATCATCAAGGCGGATGTGCAGGGGTCGGTGGAGGTTTTGGCGGATACGCTGAACAAGTTGAGCACGGAAAAAGTCAAAGTCAAGGTCATCCATGCGGGCGTTGGCGCCGTCACTGAGACGGACGTGTTGCTGGCCTCGGCTTCCAACGCGGTGATCATCGGCTTCAATGTCCGGCCGGAGCGCAAAGCGACTGAACTTGCCCAGCTCGAGCGGGTGGATATCCGCTTGCACACCATCATTTACAACGTCACCGACGAAATCAAGAAAGCTATGACCGGCCTGCTGGCAGTAGTTTTCAAAGAGGTAACCCTGGGCCGGGCGGAAGTGCGCGATACTTTCCGCATCTCCAATGTCGGCACGGTGGCGGGTTGCTACCTCCAGGACGGTAAAATCACTCGCGAGGCGCCGATCCGCCTGATCCGCGATAGCGTGGTGGTTTACCAGGGCCGCGTGAGGTCCCTGCGGCGCTTTAAGGATGATGTGACCGAGGTAAGGTCGGGGATGGAATGCGGCATCGCCCTGGAGAACTTTAACGACGTCAAGATCGGCGACGTGATCGAAGCCTTCGTAAGAGAAAAGGTACTCGAACCGGCCTTGGCCTGACCGCCCAGGCGCTGTCATTCCGAGCCCGCTCCCGACGCAACCTCAGGGGTGAACGCGATGCCCGTTGGTCTTCTGACCCTGGAGATCCAGCTCCCTTACGCCCACTCCCTCAAGGAAAAGCGGGCAGTTTTGCGCAAGATGCGCGATAGGCTCCGGGCGCGTTTCAACGTGGCTGTCGCCGAACTGAACCACGAGGACGTTTGGCAGCGCGCCACCTTGGGGGTGGCGTCAATCTCCGACAGCCAGTCGCTGCTGGAGTCCGTCTTCCGCCAGGTATTAGCCGAGTCAGAAAAAATCCTGGGCGAGGACGTGGCCAACTGTTACGTGGAATTCTTCTGAAGTCGAGAGTCGAAGGTCAAGAGTCTAAAGTCAAGAGTCGAACACTTTCGACCTTCTACTCTAGAGTGGCATTCCATCGAATAGTTCTGAAGTCGAGGGTGAACGGTATAGAGTCGAGTGGGCAAAGACTCTCGACTCGTAACTTTCGACTCTCGACTGGTGTTCCAATGACGGTTCCCGGACGTCGGGCAGAGCGATTGGCAGATCGTATTCGCGCTGAAGTGGCGGAGATGATCTCGGGAGAGTTGAAAGATCCGCGCATTGGCTTCGCCACGGTTACCGAGGTGGACCTGAGCGGAGATCTCCACCACGCGCGCGTGGTTGTCTCGGTGCTAGGGGACGCCGACGCCCAGCAGAAATCACTGGAAGGCCTGACTTCGGCGGCAGGCTATTTACGCCACGAACTCGGCCAGCGGCTCAGATTGCGCCGGACCCCTGAGCTGACTTTTGTGCTCGACCAGGCGGCGGAGGAAAACGAAAGGCTGGAGACGCTTCTCCAGAAATTGAAGAAAGAGCAGTAGCCTGAGCCGCCCGTCGTCTGTAGTCAGTTGTCCGTTGTTAAAGGCTGAAATTCGAAAATCGAAATTCGAAAATCGTGACGAATTTCGAGTTTCGTTTTTCCTCTTTACTGACGACTGAGAACTGACAACGGAGCACTGACAACGGACGTCGTGAATTATGGCGACTCAATTACCCGCAACTAACCCATGATTGATGCCCACGCTGGAATTTCCGGCGTTCTCGTCATTGACAAGCCCGCAGGGGTCACCTCGCACGATGTCGTAGCGCAAGTGCGCCGGATTCTAGGTATTCGCCAGGTTGGACACTTCGGTACGCTGGACCCCTTTGCCACCGGCGTGCTTCCCATTTCGGTGGGAAAGGCGACACGCTTCGCGCAATTCTATCTGAAGTCGCGGAAGGCCTACGAAGGGACCATCCGCTTCGGGTTTTCGACCAACACCTACGACTCCACGGGCCAGCCAACCTCGGAAAGCTTGCCCGTGGAGCTAGACGCGGAAACTCTGGAGAGAGTTTTCCGGGAATTCACTGGCCGCTTAATGCAAACGCCACCGCCATTTTCCGCTAAACACGTGGGGGGCGTGCGCGCCTACGAACTGGCCCGCCAGCGGAAGCCTGTCTTGCTGGCCCCGGTGGAGGTGGAAATCTACGCGCTCGAGTTGCTGGGCATTGAGCGGCAGGACATCCGGTTTGCGGTGGAGTGTTCCGGCGGGACGTACGTCCGGTCATTGGCACATGATTTGGGCCAGAAGCTTCGCTGCGGAGCTTACTTGGCAGGTTTGCGGCGTACCGCCGTGGCGGAGTTCAAGCAGGGCCAAGCCGTTACGCTGGAGCGGCTCAGCGCAGCGGTCGAGGAAAAGAGGCTGGAAAACTACCTGGTGCCGCTTGAAGCCCTCCTGCCGGAATTCCCGGAACTGCTGGTTCGTGGACGCCAGGAGGTCGGCGTGCGGCACGGGCACGCCTTCGAATTGGCGCAATCCACTCGCGCCGGCCGAGGCCCCAATGCCGGTAGCTCACCAGTTGCTGCCTTGCTGAAAATCCTGAATGCCGAGCGGCGTCTCATCGCTGTTGCGCGCCATGTAGACGGCAACGTTTACCATCCTGACCTGGTATTGGTCTGAACGCCAACCATCCGAGGACAATTTGTTTTTCACCTTAAATTTGACTCACAGCTATGAGTCAAATATACTCAATGTATGGCTAAACGATTGCAAGTGATCCTCAAGGATCCCGAATACCGCGAGATCAAGCGCGCCGCGCGCTCCCGCCGAATGTCGATTGCCGAATGGGTCCGACAAGCGCTCGATCAGGCGCAGCGGCGTGAGCCTGTGGGCAAGGTCGGCAAGAAGCTCGAAGTCATTCGCGCCGCAGCACGATTTGATTATCCCACGGGTGACATCGGCCAAATGTTGGCGGAGATCGAGAGGGGATACGGGTCGGGTGCGCATCCGTGATTCTGGTTGATTCGAACATCCCTATGTATCTGGTGGGCTCACCTCACCCCCACAAGAGCGACACGCAGCGATTGCTCGAACAACTGGTCAATGACCGCCAGCGCCTCGTCACCGACGCCGAGGTGCTGCAAGAGATCTTGCATCGCTACGTCACGATCGATCGGCGCGACGCCATCCAACCGGCATTCGACGCTCTCCTCGGGATCGTCGACCAAGTGCTTGATGTTACGCGAACCGCTGCCGAGCGTGCCAAAGAGATTGTCCTCGGACAGCGGTCTCTCTCGGCGCGTGATGCCATCCATCTCGCCGTAATGGAGCAGCACGGAATCAACCGCATTCTGAGCTTTGACTCTGGTTTTGACGGGTTCCCGGGTATCGTGCGGCTGTCGTAACTTGATGCGGCCGCGCCATCAATAAGGTAGCGCAGGGGCGCTCTGGAGGTCTGCGGTCCGTCCCCAACCGACGACCAAAAGCCGCCGACCTGAGCAACCGGTCTGCGCTACGCTTGCTTGTCCTGCCCAGCGGCGGGGACGACAAAGAGCCTTGACGACTTCCCTAGTTCCAGTATAATCGAAGTATGGCAACGCCTGGCAGGGCTGATCAGGTCATGCGCTACGCGGATATGTTTGCCGCCATGGGCGCCGAGCCTCGCTTGCGCATTATGCAACTCCTGCTGACCGCCCATCCCCAGGGATTGGTGGTGGGAGATATTCAGTACGTGCTGGGCATCCCGGCTTCCACACTTTCACACCACCTCGACAAACTCAAGAACGAGGAATTGGTCAACGTTCGGCGTGAGGGTACATATCTTTGGTACACGGCGAATACGGCGGCACTCCAAGAGCTTCTTAATTTCCTCTATGCGGAGTGCTGCACGCGCAGCAAGGCGGTTAAACCCGGGGACCTTGTCTTGATCGTGCAAGCTTCAAAAGGAAGCCAGGAAGGGAGAAACAAATGAGCACAGAGAATATCAAGCAAGCTGTGAAAGAAAAGTACGGGCAAGCTGCTTCGCGCGTCGTTCAAGGCGGGAGTTCTTGCTGCGGCACGGCCCCGGCAGCGCAAAGTTCTCCGGACCCTATCACCTCGAACCTTTACAATGTCACCCAAACAAGCGAAATCCCTGAGGACGCTCTCCTCGCTTCGTTAGGGTGTGGAAACCCGACCGCTTTGGCCGAGCTGAAGCCCGGCGAAACGGTGCTGGATTTGGGCTCAGGCGGGGGCATTGATGTGTTGCTGTCTGCCAAACGCGTGGGGCCGACGGGCAAAGCCTATGGCCTGGACATGACGGAGGAAATGTTGGTGCTGGCCCGAGAAAATCAACGGAAGGCAGGAATTGAGAATGTGGAGTTCCTGAAGGGAGAAATCGAGAACATACCCCTACCTGATAATACGGTAGATGTCATAATTTCGAACTGTGTCATTAATCTCTCTGCTGACAAGGACCAAGTGTTAAGGGAAGCGTTTCGTGTGCTCAAGCCGGGTGGCCGGTTCGCAGTCTCCGACATTGTGGTGCGCGGGGAAGTTCCTGCCGAGATTCGGCGCAGTGTGGAGTTGTGGGTAGGCTGCATGGCCGGGGCGCTGGAAGAGAGCGAATACCTTGCTAAGCTCACGAAGGCCGGATTTGAGGCGGTCAGCATCGAACCGACACGGATTTACCGCGTTGAAGATGCGCGTGAATTGCTTTCGAGCCAGGGGATCGACGTGGAGGCCATTACGCCACTCGTCGATGGCAAGTTCATGAGTGGGTTTGTGCGGGCAATAAAGCCGAGATGAGAGTTCTTATCCTTTGCACAGGCAATTCGGCGCGCAGTCAAATGGCGGAAGGGTTACTGCGCCACGACGGGGGAAAGGTCTACGCGGTGTTCAGTGCCGGCACAAAACCAACCCACGTGCGGCCCGAGGCTATCGCCGCCATGCGCGAGGTAGGGATCGACATTTCCGGTCACCGCTCCAAATCGGTGGACGAGTTTGCGGGGCAGGATATCGACTATGTGATCACGGTGTGCGATAACGCCAGGGAGAGCTGCCCCGTCTTCCCGGCCAAAACAAAGCACATTCATTGGAGCATCGAAGATCCTGCCGCGGCGCAGGGCTCCGAACGAGAAAGGTTGGCCGCCTTCCGCCGCGTGCGAGACGAGCTACGAGCACGGCTTCAAGCCTTCGCTCAAGGCGAGGCTGGGAAGCTATGTTGAGATTATGAATTCTCGCCTTTCTGACCGAGGATAGATGTCCTTTCTCCCACCCTCTGAAAAGGGATCAGAGCATGACAGAGACAGCTACAGAGATCCGTCGCCCGCCCAAAAGCAGGGCGGGCTCCGTCGGAAGTCGCGTCATTCCCGCGAAAGCGGGAATCCAGAAGTGGACCCCCGCTTGCGCGGGGGTGACAACGACGGCGGTTCTCATCACGTTGGGCGGCCCCCAGGCCCATCTGCACTCACGATGACGGACGGCTCCGGTTTCCGAGTTCGAGATAAAACGTCCGGCATGCGCGCCGCTTACATCGTAGCCGGCGCCGCTTGCTTCCCCCGGTGGCTGAGGGCAGCAACGATGCTACCAAGGATTGAGCCCAACACCACCGTCCAGCCGATCCACAAGGTCATCTGGGGAAACACGGCCAAGTGGAGGAACTTTGCCGCAAGCGACTGAGCAGGGAAGTTGGGCGGAGCTACGTCGTAATGTGTCCCCCAGCCCTGGCCGCCATTGCCCAGCATCGCCAGCAACATCACAATCAGGACCGGAATGCGGGCCGCGAAGGCGTAAGCGAGCAAAGTGTTCCCCAGTGAACGCCAGCCGATGCCGGGAATAAACGCTGAAACCAACATGAGCAACAGCCCCAGCAGGGCCACACCGGGATGATGCGCGAAGCTTGCCTCAGCCACCCAGCCGCCAAGAAAAAGCAACACCAATCCAAGCAACGCGAAGCCGATGGCCTTCACGGCACTCGAGGGTCCTTCACCGGCTCCAGCCAACTTGAAGGCGAAATAGGGGCCGAAGATGATCGGCAGCCAGGAGATGCCCACAATGGCGCCTCCCCCGCCTGCCGCCGCGCTGAACCATGGCTTTGGCCAGTGTTGGAGCTCACCGACTAAACGCAGGATGGTAATGCACAAGGTAATCACAGCCGGAATCGTGATTAGACTCGTGATGGAAACTGGCTTTGTCTCATCCATAACTACCTCCCTTCACATGTGGTTTATGGGATGTCTTCCCATTTCTCAAAACTGAGATATTGGCGACCTTACAGTCCATAGCGGCCATTCGCTAGAATCCTCGACCGAATCGGGAGCCGCGCCTACCTTACGCCCAAATAAGCGTAGAGGATGCTCGCCGCTTACATCGCAGCCGGCACAGCTTGCTTTCCCCGCCGCGCGATGGCGGTCGCAATGATTCCGCAGATGGAGCCTACTACAACCGTCCAACCGATCCAAAATGTCATCTGGGGCACGAAAGCCTCGTAAACGAACTTCGTGGCAAGAGAGGCGTGGGCCAACCTGGGGTCTATGGCGTCGTAGTGCGTTCCCCAGCCCTGGCCGCCGTTTCCGGCCAAAGCCAGGAACATCACAATCAGAACCGGAATGCGGGCCGCGAAGGCGTAGGCGAGCAAAGTGTTCCCCAACGAGCGCCAGCCAATACCTGGAATAAACGCTGCAACCAACATTATCAGGTACCCGACCAGCATCAGATTGGGATGGTGCGCCTCCGTTACTCCTGCCACCACGCCGCCCAGAACTACTAACGCCAATCCAGCAAGCGCCAATCCGATGGCCTTCCCCACGCTTGACGGCCGGTCGCCAGCGCCAGCCAGCTTCAAAGCGAAATAGGGGCCGAAGATGATTGGCAGCCAGGAGATGCCAACAATGGCCAGTCCCCCGCCGGCCGCCGTGCTAAAGAACAGTTTTGGCCAGCGTTCCAGTTCGCCCACCAAACGCAGGATGGTAATGCCGAAGGTAATCACAGCCGGAATCGTGACCAGACTCGTAATGGATATTGACTTTGTCTCCTCCACAACAACCTCCTTTGCCTTCCGTTTGGGCAATGTGGGTCAGATGTTATCGCAATTGCGACTGTTTTGCACGGCTTTCTGCCGGGGGCTGGGGAAGAACAGTAGGCAGTCGGCAGTAGGCAGTAAGCAGTGGGCAGTGG
>Ga0187784_10001640_pt1 | contig 17789 bp, 11 predicted proteins | sample 1015_SJ02_MP15_2_FD_132964 | JGI IMG/M metagenome (GOLD analysis project Ga0187784, IMG submission 132964) | Tropical peat soil microbial communities from peatlands in Department of Meta, Colombia - 1015_SJ02_MP15_20_MG | ecosystem: Environmental > Terrestrial > Soil > Wetlands > Peat | place...
CCAGCAGAAAAGCTGGAACGACGATGGCCGCGCGCAGAGCCTCAGTGCGCAGCCCCCTACCTGAGGACTGAATCGGATTGCCGGGCATCCGCGAGATTCTCTCAACCGAGAATAGCATTGGTCCGGGTGGTCGACGGGAGCTGGAGTTGGCCGGGCGGCAAAGCGCGCTGGTACGACTCTGAGGCAATATTCGCGCTCCGCGCAACCAAGCTCCGCAAAATCGGGGCGCTTCGTGGGCCGGCTTTTTTCTGGATTTGGATGGGGATGGAGGGAGAACCAAGTGATTGGTCGGGACGGGCAGATTTGAACTGCCGACCCCTCGCACCCCAAGCGAGTGCTCTACCAGGCTGAGCCACGTCCCGACACGATGCAGCCAGTCCGCTGTGGCGAGCCGGCTGTTGGGGCCAGAGCTAGTTTACACCGGCTCCCTCCGCTTCATATGACGCCCTGGCTTGCACTAAGGCGTCAAAGCTCCCGGTGCCGCGACCCTCTCATAAACATCGCAGCCGTCGCCGTGCATCACCACAGGATTGGTCATCCCGACCACTTGCAATAGTGCTGGAAGGCGGCCGGCGTTTTCCCCCTTGGCGCAAGCGACCACAGCGGAAATTGTACCCGGGCCCTGCATCGCAATCGACCCGCTGATTCCACCCAAGTCCTCGGTGTGGCCCGGGAGTCCGTAGTTCAGGTCCATAATTGCGCGCCGGCGACTCTGATATGCCAACGTCGGCGACCAGTCCATGCCGGTAATCAGAATCACGCTTTGCGGATCCGTCGTCTGGTCCAGAATTGCGGCTAAAACGGGCTGTCCCGGAAGATCCTGCGCCTGTTCCGGGTAGACATTCCTCACGTAACAGCCGATCGAAGCGCCTAATTCGATCGCCAGCAATGCCACGCCAACCCACGCTTTACTTCCCGGCAATTCGAGCATCGGCGCCAGCATGGCGCCGACTCCGACGACGAGGCAAACGGCGTTTGCATAGCCGTAGTATTCGTGGACGGCATGCAGATTGAAGAACAGCATGATGGCCGCCGCGTATAGCGCCGAGCAGATTGCTGCGACGCGTGCGTAGCGCGCCCAGCGAGAGGGGCGCTCCGCTGCAACCACTAACCCCGTGAAGACTCCTACGATCAGCACCGCCGCGGCGGTGTAGCCAATTTCACGATCGACCCTGGATTCCAGCAGATGGTACCAGCGAGGCTGCAAGCGTTGTTGCAGCGTCCCGAAATTCCATTGCGTCAGGGCTGTACTGGTCAGCGCTGCGCCAAGGGGATTCCTTGCCTTCAGGCTGTCCGTATGTTTGATCCAGGCTTCTGTCAATGCCACCGGCAGCAAGCCGCAGAACAAGGCTGCGGCTCCAATCCGAGGCAGCCGGAGGGTGCCGCTGCGGTAAACCTTCCACGCTCCCCACGCTGCCAAACCGGCGCCAAGCAGCAAATACGGCGCAAACGTCGTCACCTTCACTAATCCGGCGAGGCATCCGAACAGTGTTGCCCCGGCGATGTGCCGGTACTGCCACTGGCGCTCTCCAATGGTCAGTCGGATCATCTGTTCCACGTACATCAAGGAAAGAAACAGGGCCGTGGACTCGATCCAGACGCCGCGGCTATAGAGAATGTAAAGCGGGCTGACGGATAGGATCGCCAGCGCGGCGACGATCTGGATTGACCGAAAACGCAGAAACCGCAGGATCGATGCCAGCGGGAAAAAACAAAGATAAAAGAAGAGAATCGAGACGGCGCGACCGGTCTCCTCGAGGCGCGTCCCAAAGAGCCGCATGGCCCCGGCAGCGATACCCTGATAGAGGGGAAACTCAAACGGTATCGTCCACGGCGGGCCGAGAACGGGAGTTTGATAGTTCAGAAAACCATCGCCACGCACGATGGACTCGATATCCAGCGCCGTCTGGCTCTCGCGAAAACCAAAGATTGTGTTGTGAAACCCTACGAACATTGCGCGGATGCTGAAAATCACGGCGAATATGCCAAGAGCAACCACCGTCAGCCTGGGCCAGCTCGCGCTGACCGCGTCGCCCTGTTTCGCCGCAGCAATTGCAGGAGGAGACATCACGTCGTAAGCCCCTTACTTCGCCCAGGAATGGTTAGCGTGCCTGCTTTCGGCCAGGCGCGTTCCTCGGCTCTCCAGATTGACAAAACAAGATTCATTCGACACCAGTTACTATAACGGCAATTTATGTCCTCTCGCGCAGCCATAGTCTGCCGGGCATCCGCGAGTCTGCGGATCATCCAGTCGGCTCCGTTCTCTCAGAAGTCTCATTTGCAAGAATTAGAATCAGGCATTGGTTCCCAGGAGGCTTCTGACATTGCGACCGGTCCTCAAGAACTATCTGCCGGCAATCGCCTGCGCGCTGACCCCGGTTCTCTGCTATATCGTCGTCCGGCCCTACGCAGAAATTGGCATCATTGACGACTGGTCTTACATTAAGAGCGCGCAGGTGCTGGCCCAAACCGGCCACATCGTGTACAACGGCTGGGCCGCCGCGATGCTGGGCTGGCAACTCTATTTCGGCGCGCTCTTCATCAAGCTCTTCGGGTTCTCATTTACCGTGGTTCGCTTCAGCACGGTCATCGAGGCCATGGTGACTGCATTTCTGCTGGAGCGGAGCTTCGTGCGCGCCGGCTTGAATTGCTGGAATGCCACGCTGGCGACCATGACTTTCGTTCTGTCTCCGCTCTTCCTTCCCCTGACATTTACGTTCATGTCCGATGTTCCAGGCGTGCTGTGCATCGTGGTCTGCCTGTATATGTGTTTGCGCGCTCTGGAGGCGGAGAGCGAACGCTCCGCCATGGCGTGGATCTGCCTTGCTGCTCTTGCAAACGCGCTAGGGGGAACGGTTCGGCAAATCACATGGCTCGGGGTGCTGGTTATGGCGCCTTCCACACTCTGGCTTCTCCGGCGAAGCCGCCGCGCGCTGGTGGTTGGGTGTTTATCCTGCGTTGCCGGAGTCTGCATTGTCGCAACTGCGATGCACTGGTTTGGTCGGCAGCCGTACAGCCTCCCGGAGTCTCCGCTCCCTAGCAAAATTGACTCGGAGTCTCTGAGGGTGGCTGGAAGGACCGGGCTGCACGTTGTTGGCGATCTGGCACTGCAGGCGCTGCCCGTACTGCTGATGTTTACCGGGTATCTCCGCCGATGGAATCGCCGAATCGCCGTCATTTTCGGGACTGGGTTTCTGTGTTGCGCGGCTCTGGCAATCTTTTTGATCCACACAGGGAAAATACAATGGTGGCTTGCGCCCTTTCTCCTCGACTTCATGACCACCTTTACATTCGAGAGGCTGGACGCAGCCGTCACTCAGGGAGTCCACCTTGCGATCACAAGCGATGTTCTTCGACCTCTGTTTACGGGCGCTGTAGCGCTTGGCATTCTTTGTCTTGTCACCTGCGCTCTCAACGGCGGGCCAAAACACCCCGCCGCACAGGAAAACACTCGATGCATGACATGGCAAAAACTCGGCGTCCTGGTTGGACCGTTTTGCCTGGCTTACTTCACATTCCTGGCGGCGGGAGCAATGAAAGGTATGCTCTACGATCGGTACCTCCTTCCGCTTCTTGCAATTGCCCTGCTGGTGCTCGCCCGCTGCTACCAAGAAAGAGTGGAGGCGAAATTGCCATGGATATGCGCCTTCCTGATTCTCCTTGCCAGCGGATTTAGCGTCGCGGCCACGCACGATAAATTCGCCTTAAGCCGCGGCTTTCGATCCGCAATTGATGCGATCCAGTCAAGAGGGATTCCAGCAACCGCCATCCTCGGGCCGTGGGAATTCGATTCTTGGACCGAGATTGAAAAAGCTGGATACGTAAACGACCCCAGAGTCCGGATCCCTGAAGGCGCCTTTGTTGCGCCGCCGATCCGATCGTTCTCGGGCGATTGTAATCATGGCTCGCTCAACTATCGGGACGATGCCACAGTCGACTCCTTGGGTTTGGCCCCCGCAATCAATCCTGCTTACGGCCTGTTCCTCGACCGAGAAAAGTGCGGCGGAGAGGTTGCATTCCCGCCCGTCGTCTTTCGCACATGGGTCGCCCCAAACGCCAACTTCATCTACACGATCCGGCTTCATCGGAAATAGCTAGAGCTTCCGTTCTCTCGCGTTTCGTCGATTCGCTTTTAGGATTCTTTCACTTGACCGGCTTCAGCCGCGCCCTCGCCGGTTTTTACGGTTCGGCCTTCATATCGTCGCACGCGCCCTTGTCGCCGCCATCGCACGCTTTGCGATAGAAGCTTAACGCCTCCCCCTCGTCCACAGGGACGCCCAGGCCGTTGCGGTAAAGCCAGCCCACCATCCGGCAACCCGTCGCCTCGCCGCCATCGCAGGCCTTGCGGAAGAAAGTGGCAGCCTGCACGGCATCGCGCGCCGTGCCCCAGCCAGCCTGGTAAGCGTAACCCACCCACACGCATCCCGCCGCCTGGCCGCCGCCGCAGGCTTTGCGCTCCAGGCTGAGCGCCTGGACATCGTCCGGCGCTCCGGTCTCGCCGTCGTGCAACGTCAAGCCCAACGTCGCGCAGGACATCATCTCACCGGTGTCGCAGGCCTTTCGCCACAGGCTCGCCGCAGTCTCAAAATCTCTTTTGGGCACGCCCAAGCCGCTCCGAACCATGTAACCGAGAGCGGTGCAGCTCTTCATGTCATTCCCGTCGCAGGCGTTGCGAAATTCACTGACCAGCTCCGTTGCGTCCTTCCCGCTGCTGAATCCCATTTTGTCCAGCATGGCGACCCAGGCGACCCCGGTGCATCCTCTCGGCTCTCCACCGTCGCACGCGCGGCGCGCGAAAGATAGCGCCTGCGCTTCGTCCTTTTGCGTTCCCACTCCCGTGTAATAAGTGAAGCTCAAATTTGCGCAGGACATCATCACGCCGGCGTTGCAGCTCTGACGCGACAGATTGAACAGCTGGGTATCGTCTTTTTTCACTCCCTCGCCTTGGTAGTACATGATGCCCAGTTCAGTGCAGCTGACCTGATTCCCCGCGTCGCAGTTGCGGCGGAATATCTCTGCCGACTTCGCCGTGTCCCTGGCCACCCCGGCTCCGTGGTAGTACGCGATTCCCAACTCGAGACAGCCGCTCACGTCGCCGCCGTCGCAAGCCTTCTGAAAGAGGCCGAACGCTTTCTGCTCGTCCTTGTCCATGCCGCGGCCAATGCCGGCGAGCGCGCCCAGATTGGTGCAAGCCGCCATCGTCCCGCCATCGCACGCCTTGCCAAAAAGACTGGCGGCTTTGGCATCGTCCTTCACAACGCCCTGGCCGTTTTCAAACATCAAGCCCAGGTCCAGGCAGCCGTTCATCTCTCCGTCGTCGCACGCCTTTTGGAACAAGCCGATGGCCGCGGGTTCGTTCTTGGTTGCGCCGCGGCCGTTCTCCAGCATGCTTCCAAGCAACACGCATCCGCGCAGGTTTCCGGCTTTGCACGAGGTGCGGAACATGTGCACCGCTTCTCCCTCATCTTGCGCCGCGCCTTGCCCGTACTGGTACATGCTGCCCGCGTTATTGCAGCCAATCGGCTGACCCGAGTCGCAGGCTCGCCGAAAGAGCCGCAGCGCCTCGCTCAAGTCCTTCGCCACACCGCTCGCGTACTCGTACATGAGTCCAAGGTTGTTGCATCCGAACGCTCCGTTGCTGCCGTCGCACGCCTTGCGGTAATAATCGACAGCCTTGGATGCGTCCTTATCCACACCGGTGCCCCATTGATACCGGATTCCCAGCTCGTTGCATCCGCTGGCCGACCCTCCGTCGCAGGCCGTGCCGAAAAGCTTGATGGCCGCGGCCTGGTCCTTGGCTACGCCCGCGCCCTGTTCGCAGGCAAAAGCGAGCCGTGTACAGGCGTTCATCTCGCCCCCGGAGCAAGCCTTGCGATAGAAGCTCACCGCCCGGTTCAGGTCTTTGGTCACGCCGTCCCCGTCTGCGTACATGTCGCCGATGTAGTAGCAGGCGATGGCGTCGCCTCCATCGCACGTCTTCTGCCAAAGGCTCAGAGACTGGCTGTAATCCTGTTTGACGCCGAGTCCTTCGTAATAAACCCGGCCCAGCGAAAGGCAGCCGTTGATCTCGCCGCCGTCGCAGGATTTTGTGAAAAGATCCTTCGCCTTGGCGTAGTCCTGCGTCACGCCATGGCCCCGGAGATACAGGTTGCCGAGAAAGGCGCAGCCATTCATGTTTCCCTGCGCGCATGCGGACTGGTACAGGCGCACGGCGCTGTCCAGATCGGGTTCGATGGTCTCGCCCATCTGATAGATGGCTCCCAACTGAACGCAGGAATCCGTCACCTTGGCGTCGCACGCCCGCTGCGCCAGCGTTGCCGCGCGCGCCAGATCGGTCTCGCCGCCCAGGCCCGTGCGAAAACTCCGCGCCGCCTGATCGCATCCCCAGCTATCGCCCGCTTCGCAGAGTTTCAGCGTTCCGCTTCGCGCAGCGGGAAAATTCTTCAGGGGATCGTCGTTCTGCCAGTATTGCCTTCCCTGCTTTCTCACTTTGTCGATCTCGATGCTCTCGTAATGGGTCAGCGACGCGGTCAGGTCCCCGCCGTTGGTCTCCGGCTGCGCGCCGGCGCCCAGGTGAATCACCAGCTCTCCGCCATCGTCGTAGTCGAACGGCTGGAACTCCGGCGTCTGCAGCGAGCCCTTGGCCACTCCGACCTCGTGCTGAACGTAGGCGCCCAATTGGCTGGAGGTGACCGAGCCTTGCAAAAAGGTGTCGGCCTTGCCGGTGGTCAATCCCTGGATCATCAGCCCGGTGAAAAGAGAATGATTGGGAACGGGCCCGGTGTCGGCCGCCAACTGATCTCCGCGCGCGCTCACAATCACCTTGCGGCTCACCTTCACCAGCATGTCGCGCTCGAATCGCGTGTCGGCGCGCGAGGCGGAGAACTTGTTGCCCAGCGCCATTCCGCTATGGCAACTGTCGAGGACCACCAGAATATGCGACGCGGGCAGCCTCCCAATGTGATTCAGCAGTTCCTCCACGCGCAGATAGTCGCTCCACTTCTCATCCGCCCCCGGAGCGTGCGCCTCGTAGGGAACGATGTATCCCACCGACTGCGTCTGGCTGCCGATCTTGTCGGTGCGCGTGGTTCCGTGGCCGGCGAAGAAGAACACCAGCGAATCCTCGGGCTTGAGGCGGTTATACAGGTCGTCGTCGATCAGCGAATTGACGGCGTCGCGGGTCGCCGCCTTCTCGGTGAGCGGCTGAACCCAATATTCGAAGCCGAATTTTTCCGTCAACAGCTTGGCGAATCCCGTCGCGTCGCTCACCGCCGTGCTCAACACCGGCCAATTCTCGTAGTGATCGACGCCGATCGCCACGATGTACTGGTGGCCGTTCTTCGGCGCCGGCTCGTCGGCCAGCGCCTGCATGCCGCGCTGCGCGCCGGCCGGCGCGGCTTCTTGCTGCGCAATCGCCGCCGCTGCGGCAAAACCCAAGAGCAGCGCTCCCAACGCGCCCGCAGCTTTCCACGAAAGTATCATCGGAGATCTCCTGCGAACCATCGGGGATGGGGGAACGGGGTGGAATCAGGGTACCACGGGCAGGCCGGATTAGAATCGACGCATGCCCCGCAAACTGCCGCTCAGCGATTTCCGGTCGCGCCGGACCCGTTTCCTCCGGGAGGATTTCGCATATGCGCCTAAGCCCATGCCGCGACCGTCCGACGTTATCGGCAAGGGAACTTGGGACAGCATCGTAGCACTCCCTGATGATGTTGCGGTCCGGACATCCAACTACCACGGCACCACGCTTGAGCAGCTCGACGGCCTTTGGGGGGCTTGGGTCGAATCGTACGGAAACAAGAGAGACCACCTTTTCGAGGTCATGCTTGACGCGGGAGACGATTTCCAAGCTGCGACCTACGTCTCACTAACCGGCTTTTACAGACTTTCGGTGACAGCAATGCGCAGCGCGCTGGAGCTCGTCACAATTGGGGCGTGGGCCCAGATATGCGGGAAAAAGAACGAATTCGAGGACTGGCGTGCAGGGAGGACAACTCTTTCGCTCGGGCGAGCCTGTGACGGGCTCGTGAGCGGCGCACGATCACTTGAACAAGTCCTTCTTGCGACGGTGAATGACACATTGTTCGCCCAGACAAGTTCGCTTGGGGGCGGCTTTGTTCGCAGAATCTTCAGCGGAGTATCGGATTTCGCCCACGCACGCCCAGGCAGCACGGACGGGGACATGCGCGAAAGTAATGGACCGATCTATGTCGGCTCGGCTTTCAAGCATGTCACGTGGATCTACTTCGAGGTGCTCGGGCTCTGCTTCACACTCGTCATGCTGGCCAGGCCCAAAATGCCCGCTCCAAAAGCGATCCTTAACCTAATCGCGGACACGAACAGGTTGAAATCGCGCGTGACCCGAGCCGCATTTCAAGAGCTGAACAAGGGACGCTGATTCAGGGGCGGAACGCGCGCCGGTCGACGGCGCGCTCCTGCCGCGTTGTTGTTTTTCCGAGAGGGTGCGTGGCCGATCGCCGAACACTGATCACTAGTCCCTCACCCACTCGCATCCATCGTATACCCTTATCTTTTTGAACTTATGCCTCATCCTGTCATCCAGTTCGGCACCGACGGCTGGCGCGGCATCATCGCCGACGACTTCACCTTTGCCAACGTGCGCATCGCCGCCGAGGCCATCGCCGCCTACCTCCACTCCCGCAAAGGATCGGCGCAGGAAGACCCGGCCCGAGGCCTCTGCATCGCCTACGATACGCGCTTCGCGTCCGGTGCTTTCGCCCGCGCCTGCGCTGAAGTTGTTTCCGCCACTGGCATCCCCGTCCAGCTCGCCAACGCCGTCACGCCGACGCCCGCGCTGAGTTACGGCGTGCGCGAGCGCGGCGCCGCAGGCGGCATCATGATTACCTCTTCGCACAATCCCGCCGAATGGAACGGCGTCAAATACAAAGCCTGGTACGGCGGCTCGGGCTCGCCCTCGATCATGGCCGCCATCGAGTCCTCTCTCGGCAGGCCCGTCTCGCGCGCCAGCCGTCCCGCGCCTATCACTGAGGTCGATTTTCTGCCGCCATATCTCAAAGCGATCGAGGGCTTCGCCGACCTCGGCCTCATCGCCAAATCCCAAATGAAGTTTTGCATCGACTCGATGTACGGCGCCGGCGGCACCATCCTCTCCGATATCTTCAACCGCATCGGAGTGGCCAACGTCGCCATCCGCACCGAGCCACATCCGCTCTTCCCCGGCATCCACCCCGAGCCCATCGAGCCGCACATCCGCGCCCTCCAAGAGGCCGTCGTGGCCAACCGCTGTCACGCCGGCTTCGCGACCGACGGCGACGCCGACCGCATCGGCGCCAGCGACGAGCATGGCAACTTTGTCGACCCGCACAAGATTTACTCCGTGCTGCTGGAATGGGTGCTGGAGCGCAAAGGTTGGCCCGGCGCGGTGACGCGCGCCTTCAATACCACCAAAATGCTCGACCGCATCGCGAAGAAGCACGGCCGCGAGCTGATCGAGCACGGCATCGGATTCAAGTTCGTCTGCGATTACATGCTGGAGCGCGAGATCGTGATGGGCGGTGAAGAGTCGGGCGGCATCGGCTTCCAGCGCCACCTGCCGGAGCGCGACGGCCTGCTCAACTCGCTGCTGCTGGCCAACGTGATGGCCGAGGAAGGCAAGACGCTGGGCGAGCTCGTCGCGGCGCTCCAAGCCGAGTACGGCGAGCACCATTACGGCCGCGTCGATCTCCACATTCCCGACGAAATGAAAAACGCCGCCATCGCCCGCGCAATGGCGCTCGAGCTGGGCGACCCCTCCTTCGGCAGCATTGCCATCGTCCGCCGGGAGACCCTCGACGGCGTCAAGCTTTACCTCGACATGCCGGAGGCACACGGCAAGGCCAACGCCGCCGAGACCTGGCTCCTGTTCCGCGCCAGCGGCACCGAGCCGCTGCTGCGCATCTACACGGAGTCCTGCTCCAAAGAATCCGTCGCGCAACTGCTCGAATCGGCACGGAAGTTTGCGCTGGGTGAATGACGCCGGTCACCGCCACGTAATCTGCTGCCCTGGAAGCCGAGCGATTGGCGGGTGCGTTCTTCGTTCCCGGTGAGGGCGAAGCGGAGGTGGTGCCTGCCGCGGCCGCCAAAGCCAACTCCCTGAGACACAGCAGTTTGGGCCTCGGTGAGCCGGACTGCGTCATTCCGGTGCGTCATACATTACTAAAGTGGGTTACCTAAACTGATTCCATCTTGACCGGCCGAGTACCCTGGAATATTGTGAGACTACGAATCCTAAACCGATTTATTGATCTTTCCATTGGGATGAAAGAAAGTGGCCGCACAATAGCAGAGCGATGCGGCGCGTGAATTCGGCGCTTCATTGTTTGCATCGTCTCTTCTTCAGATCTCGGGCTGTCGAATCTTCAACATGCTCTCGCTTCGGTTGCCTGTCGGGCAGCCGGCTTGAAAGGCGGCAGCGCTCGGAGCGTAGCGAGCGCTCACGCAGAGGGGGATTTGTGCGTGTCAGGAGGCGCGCGTCACGCGATCAGGCGCCTTTGGCGGCACGTGCTCAGCAATTGGGTTCTTCTTCAAAGGGCCGGAACCTTTATTCAGTAGCTGGAAGTGGCTCGGACCGTTTCATCCATTTCGAAAGGAGATACGCCCATGACAGCTTCAAGAACCGTGGTTCTCTCAAGAAAGATGGCAGTGTGGCTTTCATTTGCAATTCTCGGCCTGTCCATGTCCACAAACGCGCTGTCGCAGTCGCAAAAGTTCTTAGGTGGAACGTTGTCGTGGACGGTCAGCGAAAACTCTCAGACATATAATCGATTCACTTTGAATCACCTTGTGTTCACGGGCTTGGTGTTCAATTACCGGGGCTCTGCTTATCCCGTACCCGGATCGGCAACCTATGTCACCTGCACCTCATCGTATCAAGACGAGTGCGCCGGTTATCCTAAGATCGAGGCTGCGTTTTTTTGGCTTGCCCCGATGAACCAATATGTGCTCTTCGATCCTTCTATAAGTGGTACAGAACAACAGGCCAAGAGCGCGCAGCGCCCGGCGCCGCACCATGACTCGGACCAAGCGAGTATCGAGAGTTCTTCGCACTTTTGATCTTTCCTGGAACCGAGGGAGGTTCTTGGGCTGAGGTTGTTTTTGCCACTGGCCCTCATGGGGCCGGTGGCAGTAGGAAGTATTCCCGCCACAGACTCGCTCGACAGCCCGAGACTTGCCCTACGCCGGCATGACCCCTTTGGCTAGCATCTGCTTGATCCCGCGCAGCGCCTGGCGGGTGCGTTCCTCGTTCTCGATGAGGGCGAAGCGGACGTGGTTATCGCCGTGGTCGCCGAAGCCGATGCCGGGAGACACAGCGGTCTTGGCTTCGGTCAGCAACAACTTGGAAAACTCGAGCGACTTGAGCTCGCGATAAGGCTCGGGAATCTGCGCCCAGACGAACATCGTCGCCTTGGGCTTGGCCACGCACCAGCCGGCCTTGTTGAGCCCGTCGACGAGGACGTCGCGGCGGCGGCGGTAGTTGTCGCGAATCTGCGCCACGCACTCCTGCGGCCCTTCGAGCGCGTGGATAGCGGCCACCTGGATGGGCGTGAAGGTGCCGTAGTCGAAGTAGCTTTTGAGGCGGGCGAGGGCGGCGACCAGGCGCTGGTTGCCGACCATGAAGCCGATGCGCCAGCCGGGCATGTTGTAGCTCTTCGACAGCGTGAAGAATTCGACGGCGACGTCTTTGGCGCCGGGGACCTGCATCACGCTGGGCGGCTTGTAGCCGTCGAAAGCGATGTCGGCGTAGGCGAGGTCCTGAATGAGATAGAAGCCGTGTTCGCGGGCGAGCTGCACGAGACGCGCGAGGAAGGGCAGGTCGACGCATTCTGTCGTCGGGTTCGACGGGAAGTTGACGATCAGCGCCTTGGGGCGCGGGGTCATGCGCGGGATGAGGTCTTCGAGCTGCGCTAGAAACTGGTCCTGGTCGTGGACAGGGACGCTGACGATGTGCGCGCCGGCGATGACCGGGCCGTAGATGTGGATGGGGTAGGAGGGATTGGGCACGAGCACGGTGTCGCGCGAATCGAGGATGGCGAGACAGAGATGGGCGATGCCCTCCTTGGATCCGATGGTGACGATGGCCTCAGAGTCGGGATCGAGGTCGACGTCGTAGCGGGTCTTGTACCACATGCAGATGGATTTGCGCAGGCGGGGCAGGCCGCGCGAGACCGAGTAGCGGTGCGTGGGCGGCTTCAGGACCGCCTCGATCAGCTTGTCCACGATGTGCTTGGGCGTGGCGCCGTCGGGGTTGCCCATGCCGAAGTCAATGATGTCTTCGCCGCGGCGGCGGGCAGCGGTCTTCATCTCGCCCGTGATGTTGAAAACGTAAGCGGGCAGGCGCTGAATGCGGGAAAACTCTTCCATGATGACTCCAGAATACAGGGACCGAGGGACTGAGGGACTAAGGTCGGGGAACAAGGGAGCAACGTAGCAAGGGAATGAGCGAAGACTCAGGATCTGAACTGTTCACTGACCACTGTTCACTGATCACTGGCTTTGGGATGAGGCGGAACGGATTCTAGGCGGCGGGAGCCGCCGCAGCCGCGGCTTCGCGAAGAATATGAGCGGCGAGGGTGGCGTGGATGGTGCGAAGCTGCATGTGACGATTATAGCGGAGACACGGCTGTCAGTCGGTGTGCCTATAGACGGGGCCCGTTTTCGAACTGGCCTAGAGCCGAAGAGGGGCTGAACCGTTCATTCAGTCGGTGAATGATCCGCCCGATTCGAATGAATCCTCCCGCGATCATGAACGCGGCACTTAAGCCAAGAAGCAGTCCAGCCGCAAAACCAGTCCGAGGGATGTGAGCACCTTCGACAAAATGCTGCATGACGTCAATGATGAGCAGAGGTATGCACAGCCCGAGTTCGAAGAATCCAATGGCAAACAATAGAATCGGGTTCCACAAAGAAACAGGGCTTCCCAATCGCCGCTGATCCCGCTGATTGAATTGGCGCTGAAACTCGTACGTGGCAGCGAGTGTAGCGCGTTCTTCATGAATCGACTGCAGCCATAACCACGGGCTAAGGACTGTTAGCTGCCGGCTCTAGCTTCTGGAGCATTGGGGCTTGACAGCGATCTAGTTTAGATATATCGTAGGATATATCGTGGATAGAATGATTGATATATCTACGATAAATCAGGAGGAATCAACATGTTTGGACATTGTGCTGAAGGACACAGAGATTTTGGACACGGAGAATTCCGGCATCGGCACTGGCGCAGCGGGTTCGGCGGGCGCTGGGAGGGCTTTGAGCACGGATTCGGCCCCGGGTTCGTCGAGGGGCGCGAGCGGTTTTTCGATGGCGGCCATTTGCGGCTGGTGATTTTGCAACTCATCGCCGAAAAGCCGAGCTACGGCTACGAGATCATCAAGTCGATCGAGGAGCGGCTTTCCGGCGGGTACGCGCCAAGCCCGGGCGTGGTGTATCCGACGCTGACGCTGCTGGAAGAGGAAGGGCTCGCCGTCTCGTCCACCGAGGGCAACAAGAAGCTGTACACGGCGACCGAGCAAGGCAAAGAGGTTCTGAAGGCGAACAGCGCGACGGTGAAGGCGATCTTCGGGCGGATGGAGCAGGCGGAGAAGGTCTTCGGGCGCGGGCGGTCGCCGCAGATCATGCGGGCGCTGATGAACCTGAAGTTTGCGCTGAAAATGCGCGTGCGGCGCGGCGATTTGAGCGCTGAGCAGGTGAGCAAGATAGCCGAGGCGCTGGACGCGGCGGCGCGGGCGATCGATGAGGTGTGACAGAAGCAGCGGCGTTAGCGGTGTTAGCGGAGTTGACGGAGCTAGGGGGCGTTGGCAAGTCGGCGGGTCAGCAAGTCGGCGAGTCAGCCGAGTGAACGCGCGGGAGCGGCAAAGAAGGGACCATGATGAGGCAGCTATGGCAGACGGAGATTGAAGGGCGCGACGCGCAGGCGCGGATCGCAACCGGCCGCTCGCCGGTGGAGGAAGAGCGCGACCGATTGCAGCTGCTCGTAGGTGAGTTGCTGAGTGAGAATCAGCGGCTGCGCTTCGAGAATCATGGGCTGCGCGCCAAAGCCGCGCTGCTGGAGCAGGAGACGCGGAGGGCGCAGCTCGTATTGAAGGAAGCGACGAAATGGGCGGGGATGGTGCTTTAGAGACAGCCTTCGGCTTGGGAGTTGTAGCGCCAGAAGCGGAGCGTGCGAGCAGTCTAACCTGCTCGCTGTAACGGGCCACATGCCAAGCAATCGCAGACTTGCCCGCGTTTCTCACAGCCTCCGCTGGCGTCTATGCGCAATCGCGATGTAGCGCCAGCCTCCTGGCCGGCTGTAGCGTGGGCGTCCCGGCCCACGCTCTGTCTCCCCGCCTCGTAACCAGCTCGTGAAAAGACAGCCCGACACAGAAACCTCATGAGAAATGCAAGCTAGTCCCTCTGGGCCGGGGTTTCGTGGGAGAATGGAGATGGAACCAGTCCGCCGCATCGAGCGGGGCCGTAGTTGTCTCCAACCGGGGAGAGACGGCCTGAATCTTCGCTTCGCGCTTGCGCCGCTGCTCTTCCCCGCGAAGGTCATCGATGAACGCTCTGCTCATTTATCCGCAGTTTCCCGAGACATTCTGGAGTTTCAAACACGCTCTCAAGTTCCTGGGGAAGCGGGCGGCGCAGCCTCCGCTGGGGCTGATGACCGTAGCGGCGCTGCTGCCGCAAACATGGAAGAAGCGGCTCGTGGACACGAACGTGGAGCGGCTGTCCGAGCGCGACCTGAAGTGGGCCGATGTCGTGCTGGTGAGCGGGATGCTCATCCAGCGCGAGTCGCTGGTGCAGATTGTGGAGCGCTGCCGTGCGCGCGGGCTGCGCACCGTAGTGGGCGGGCCGATCGCGAGCAGCCTGCCGAAGGACCAGCTGAGGGCGGACCACGTGGTGATCGGCGAGGCCGAGAGCCTGATTGCGGGGCTGGCGCGGGACCTGGAACAGGGCACAGCGCGGGACGCATATCAGGCCGCGGAGCGGCCGGAGATGACGACGAGCCCTCTGCCCGAGCTGAGCCTGATCCGGATGAAGCGCTACTCGACGATGACGGTGCAGTATTCGCGCGGCTGCCCGTTCAACTGCGAGTTCTGCAACATTATCGAGATCTATGGGCGGCGCCCGAGAACCAAAGCGGTGCAGCAGGTGCTGGCGGAGCTGAACCAGCTACGCGCGGCGGGCTGGCGCGAGTCGGTGTTCATCGTGGACGACAACTTCATCGGCAACAAGCCGCGGGCTAAGGAGCTACTGAAGGCGCTGGCCGTGTGGCGCAAGCAAACGGGGGCCAACTGCGACTTCATTACCGAGGCATCGCTGAACCTGGCCGATGACCGCGAGCTGATGCAGTTGATGAAGGAAGCGGGATTCAGGTCGGTGTTTCTGGGCATTGAGACCCCGGACGAGTCGGGGTTGATCGCGAGCAACAAGCTGCAAAACACCCGGCGCAATTTGCTGGAGAGCGTAGCCACGATTCAGAGCTACGGAATGCAGGTGATGGGCGGTTTCATCCTGGGCTTTGACACCGATCGCGAAGACATCTTCGACCGCATGGCGGAGTTCATCCAGAAGAGCGGGATTCCCATTGCCATGGTGGGGCTGCTGCAGGCCATGCCGGGAACGCAACTTTTCCGGCGGCTGCGGCGGGAGGGCCGGATTGTGGATGCCGGCGGCGGCAACAACACCGGCGACCGGTTGAATTTTGTGCCGCGCATGGACGCGGCGCGGCTGGTGGAGGGCTACCGCTCGGTGCTGAAACGGATCTACAACTGCGAGGCTTACTACGAGCGTGTGAAGTTGTACCTGAACCGCGCGCATCCCAAAGCCGTGAAGCGTGGGCTGAAAAAGGACGCGGGGCCCGAGGCAAGGCAGCGGGCCAAGAGCGAGCTGAAGCAGCGCTGGTTGACCGCCGAGAACATGCGCGCGCTGGCGCACTCCATTGTGCGGCAGGGAGTAATTGGGCGGCATCGCTGGAGCTATTGGAAGTTTCTTGCGGCGGCGGCGACGCGCTACCGGCGATGCTTTGGCGCGGCCATGGCGCTGGCTGTGATGGGGCATCATTTCCAGGTGATGACGCGGAAGTTGTCGAAGGCGTTGGATGAGGCGAAGCTGCCGGGACCTGTCGAACAGAGCATGCCCGAGCCGGCGAGCGGCGAATGACGGACCGGCGCGAAGCTTGACAAGCCGATCTGCTCGTGAGGAGCCGGATTAGGCGGGCACGCGCAGTCTGAAGGCGGTCCCGTCCAAGGTGCGATCCTTATACTTGATCTGACATGTCACCATTTCTACCGGTCGACGAGCAGATGGACCTGCTCGAGAAGGGCGCGGCGGAGATCATCCGCGTTGCCGACTTGCGCGAGCGCCTGGAAGAGAGCCGCAAAACCGGACGGCCGCTGCGCGTGAAGGCGGGGTTCGATCCCACGGCGCCGGATCTGCACCTGGGGCACACCGTGCTGATGCGCAAGCTCAGGCATTTTCAGCAGCTCGGGCACACGGTGATCTTTCTCATCGGCGATTTCACGTCGCTGATCGGCGACCCGACGGGGCGCAATGTGACGCGAAAACCGCTGACGCGCGAGGAGATCGACAAGAACGCCGAGACCTATAGACAACAGGTGTTCCGGATCCTCGATGCCGACAAAACCGAGGTGCGCCACAACAGCGAGTGGCTCGACAAGCTCGGCTACGCTGGCATGATCGGCCTCTCCGCGAAAGTGACTCTCTCGCAGATGCTCGACCGCAAGGAATTTCTCACCCGCTTCCGTGCCGAGCAGGACATCAGCCTGCACGAACTTCTGTATCCGTTGGCGCAGGGCTACGACTCCGTAGCGTTGGAGAGCGACGTCGAGCTCGGCGGCACGGACCAGAAATTCAATCTGCTGATGGGCCGGGAGCTGCAGCGCGACTACGGGCAAAAGCCGCAAATCGTCCTGATGACGCCGATTCTCGAGGGTGTGAACGGCGTCGAAAAGATGTCGAAGTCGCTTAACAATGCCATCGGCATCAACGAGCCGCCGGGCGAGATGTACGGCAAGCTGATGTCGATCTCCGACGAGCTGATGTGGAAGTATTTTCTCTTGCTGACCGATCTGCGCGGGTCGGAGATCGATGCGATGCGCACGAATGTGGCGGCGGGCAAACTGCACCCCATGGAAACCAAGAAAAAGCTCGCGCGCACGATTGTGGCAGGTTTCCACGACGAGGCCGCAGCGCTGAATGCCGACGAGAACTGGGCGCGCATGTTCCAGCAGAAGGCGTTCTCAGAGGACGTCGAAACTGTCAATCTAAATCTGAAAGATTTTCTTCCGGCGAGCTATTCCGAACACATCCGGATGCAAGAACAGACCGAACCGAAGGATTTTTCGGAGGCTGGGGGCGCCTTTTCCTTTTTCAATTTGGGAGTGGACGAGCGACATCTGAAAACTCCAAGCCTCCTTGCCGCGTCTGGGTTCGTCGCTTCGAATGCGGAGGCGAGCAGGAAACTTAGGGAAGGTGCAGTCCGCATCAATGACCAATCCTGGACAAGGCCGGTCTACCCGCTGGAGGAGCATCACTTCAGCGCCGCTGCGCCTGGGCAGCCTCGGAATGAGGTACGGCTCCAAATACGGCTTGGAAAGAAAGCGAAGCTGGTCATTCTGTCCTAAGCCTTTTAGCGCAGCCGAAACAGCAACCGCAGTCGGGCATGTCGCTTCGCGGCACTCGGAGAACATGAAAATGGCCCGCGAGTTGGCCTGATGTGAATATGTGCGGGCGGGGACGCCCGCAGTACAGCCGGCCAGGAGGCCGGC
>Ga0187784_10001641_pt1 | contig 17783 bp, 12 predicted proteins | sample 1015_SJ02_MP15_2_FD_132964 | JGI IMG/M metagenome (GOLD analysis project Ga0187784, IMG submission 132964) | Tropical peat soil microbial communities from peatlands in Department of Meta, Colombia - 1015_SJ02_MP15_20_MG | ecosystem: Environmental > Terrestrial > Soil > Wetlands > Peat | place...
CCTGAGAGTTTGTGACTTTTTTGTCTGGATGCATGGGTGGCGCATACATCGTTCTTCATGTATGCGCCACAATTCGCTCCCACCGGTCGACTTACGGGGCGCATACATAAAAAGCAATGTATGCGCCACCCATCAACTCCGAAAAAAGTCACAAGCTCTGAATGTACATGGGCCTGCGGCCCGCTCGTAAAAACGAAAATCATAGGGTTCGTCACCCCCGCGAAAGCGGGGGTCCACGTCCCATCAAGATGGATTCCCGCTTTCGCGGGAATGACGTGACCTTCGACGCGGAGATTCCATGATCCTTCGGCTCACCACCGTGCATGAAAATGGCCGTCGCAACGGCCTAGCGCGGGCGTCTCGCCCGCTGTCGCGGGGTGTCTCGACCCCGCATGAAGTCGCGGGCAGAGCCTGCCCTGAGCCCATTCGCTTCGCTCAGAGCTTGTGACTTTTTGCTACGGCTGTATGGGTGGCGCAGACATCGTTTTTTATGTCTGCGCCACAGCCTGCTCGTACCCTTCACCTACGTGGCGCATACATAAAAGGCAATGTATGCGCCACCCATTAAACCTGAATAAAGTCACAAGCTCTCAGGGTAAACTCCGCGAAGGGATGCCCACGCCAGAGCGGGCGAGACGCCCGCGCTACCTCTCGGAACCATGGTCCGGCAAACTCTGGCGCAAGAACTCCAGCACTTTGGGAATGGCGTCGAGCGAGGATTGCGCGTCGCCTTGTGGCTTCCCGCCCAAGTTTTCCTCCCTTCCCGAGGTGGGATTCCTGACGATGCCGTGCCATGTGGGAACGATTTCGGGCCGACCGGCCCGGTGCCCGGCATGAGGGTATTTCAAAAGTTCGCAAGGATACTGGAAGTGCGTCTGTTTCAGGCGAGCGACGACAGCGTTTGCCATCGCCGTCGAGTCCCACACGCCATCATCATCTCCGGAGATTAGCAGAATAGGCCCGTGCGTGTTTTCAACGGCGATCGCGGCATGCAGCGCCGCCCCCAGGTTCCGCTGCCGTTCGCGCGGCAACACAAACGCCAGTGCTTGGCCCTGCCAAGTCCAGGCGTAGGGGACTCGGGTGCTGCCACAGCAGGCCGGATAACGCACGTTGGCCGGCACGTAAGCCACCACCGCCTTGATCCGCGGATACATGGACCCCAACTGTAGCGCCAGTTCGCCGCCGCGAGAGGTTCCCATCACCGCGATGCGCTCGGCGGAGATTTCCGGCCGCTGCATCATCCAGGTGAGCGCAGCCCCGAAGTACTCCAGCGGGATGCCTTCCAGCAAAGCCGGCAGGTCGTCATAGCGGAAGTAGGCGAGCGCGAACGCCGCATAGCCCCGAGAAGCCAGCCAGGCGGCTTTGCCAATTGGCATGCCCCCTTCCGATCCGCCCACCACCAGCACGCCCGGACGTGGCTCTTTCGCGTTGGGCAGGAAAAGCATGCCGTGAAGTTGGCCTTCGACTTTGATCCGCTGCACTCCCTCGGCGACCGAGAGTTGTTCCATCTGGGCGCCCGTCGCCTGCTGGCCATTTCTCATCAACCGAAATTTAATGATCTGCGAGCCCAGGTCGCGCGGAGAACGATAGGACGACACTTGCTTTGCCGCCGGCTTCATGGACCAGATGAGGCCCATCGCCGAAACTCCCTCGTAAGAGCCTCTGACGGGAGCTTGCTGCGATGTATCAACGGCGCCCTGTGCGTCCGCGATGAACTCTGCCTGCGAGGACCAGGGCTCGTCCGCTCCATCAACCAATTCGGCCTGGATGGTAACTCGCTCGTTGGGCGCGAGTCCCCCAGCGCGGATGGCGGCGGGTTCATCCACCAGCACTCGATTGGGAATGATCTCCAGCGTTTGGGCGGAAGCAATGCCGAGTCCGACCGTCCAGAGGCAGGCGGCGAGAATGAACCTTGGCACCTTCATGTCGTCGCCTTTTACTCTCCGTACTTGAACGCCTTGTTGGGATAGGAAGGAGCTTTGGGAACAGACCGCGGGTCCTTGCGAATCTCCTCCTGGAGGTACTTGAGGGCGGCGTCAAGCTGAGCGTCACTCCCGCCAAAGGTGGCGTGGGGAAGGTTGTCCACCACGATATCCGGGTCGACTCCGTGCCCTTCAATCAGCCATTTGCGCTCCGGTCCGTAGACGCCCGTCTCGGCTGCTGTGGCGATGCCGCTGTCCGCAAGTCGATTGCTCGCGGAGAGCCAGATTTCGCCTCCCCAGGTGCGCACGCCAATAACCTTGCCCAGCCCGAGGCGGCGAAAGCCCTCGGTAAAGGCCTCGCCATCGGAGCCTGTCAGGCGATCGCAGAGGACGACGAGGTGCCCGCGAAAGGCGTATTGCATATTCCAGGTTGGATTGCCGATGCGGGGCTGCCAGTAGAACCACGCTTTGCGCTGGAGCTTGGACAGCAGCCAGGAATCGATGTAGCCCCCGCCGTTGTGCCGCACGTCGATGATCAACCCCTGACGATCGAAGACCGGGTAAAACTCGCGCGCCCACTGCTCGATGTCGCCCGAGCCCATCGCGCGCAAATGAACGTAACCAATGTGCCCCTGGGAGTCCTTCTCCACCTTGAGCCGGCGCGAGTACTCCCACTCCTTATAGCGCAGGTTGCGCTCATCCTGGGCCGAAACCGGCGTGGCGATGACTTCGCGGATCTGCCCGGAAGTTGACTTGACGCGCAGCAACACCTGGCGTCCCGCCTTGCCGCGGAGTAACACCCGTTCGTCCGAAACGCCGAGCAGGTCCTCACCATCGATACTCAGGATCACCTCGCCCTCGTGCACGATGGAGTCGGGCCGGGCCAGCGGCGGGGCCTCGTTGGGCAAGTCGGGATCGTGAAGATAGATGTGCTCCGCCACGTACCCCCCGGCCTGCTCGTCGCGCCGCAGCCGGGCGCCGAGCGAAGCTAGCGCCACCTCGTCCGCCGGCTTGCGGGTATCGCCGCCGAAAACAAAGATGTGAAGCGCGGAGAGTTCACTCACCATCTGTGCGATGACATCGTTCAGATCATCGCGGTCCGCCACCCGGTCCACCAGCGGAAGATAGCGCTCGCGCATCGCCTTCCAGTCGACGCCCTGCATGTTGCGGTCATAGAAATAGTCGCGCTCCAGCCGCCAGGCGTCCAGAAATAGCTCGTGGAACTCGGCGCGCGGATTGGTGTCGAACGTCCATCGCGAGAGGTCCATCTTCGCTTTGGGAAGCGCCTTCGGATCGGAAAGTGCGGAGGCTTTGACGTCGGAATCGAGAATGTAGAAGTCCTCCTCTTTCGCTACCAGTATCTTCTTCCGGTCCAGTGACATCTCGTAACCCTTCACGGCGGCGAGAACGGTTTCCGGAGGGTCGCCCTTGTTGGCGATATCCATGCAGGCGAGATTGCGCTTGGGTGGCACGGCGTCATCGCGCTCCACCCAGCACAGCCGTTTCTCGCCCGCCTGGAGATCGGAGTAATTGCCGGGAGGCACGGGGACCTCGTTGAGCCGCGAGGCCAGCTCGGTGAAGTCAATGTTCACGGTAGGGGGAGCAGGTTTCTTCGCCTCGGCCGCCTGGCTAGGCTTCGTTTCAGTCGGCTTCTCCGGCTTGGCCTCCGCCGCTTTATCTGACTTTGGCTCCTCGGTTTTCGGCTCGGGCGGCTTGGGAGGCGGTTCCGGATGCAGCTCGTCCACCGGCGCGAAAGGTGAGCGCAGGCCGGGGGTAAGCGCAAGCTCGTAGAGTTTCATGGAGCGATCGAAGTAGGGGTCGGGCTGGCGCGTCCCCCAGGGCGACCGCACCACCGTCGTGAGCATGCGGTCGGAGAGGAAGTAGAGCCACTTGCCGTCCGCGCTCCAGGCTGGGTTGAAGCTGTTGTAGCGGTCAGAAGTGAGCGCTTGGATAGCGCCGGTGTTCGTGTTCAGCACCTTGATCTGGGTGAAAGTGTTGGTGGCCGTTTCCACATAGGCCAGCCACTGGCTGTCGGGCGACCAAGTGAGGTCCTCGAAATCCTCGACCATCGATTGCGCGATCCGTTTCTGCTGCTTGGTCTTCGTATCGTACAGCCACAACTGCTGGTCCTTGTCGTGATGCGCCAGCCAGCGGCCGTCTGGGGAGGGGACGCCTTCCCAGCGCAGCACTTTGGCATCATGTGTCCACTGCTCGGGCGCACCGATGCCGTTGGCCGGGTATTTCCAAAATTCGGTTTCACCGCTTTCGGTAGAAAGCGCGATGATGCTCTTGCCGTCGGGCATATAGCGGGCTTCGCGGTAGCGAATGCCCGAGTTGCCGGCGACTTTGACGATTCGCCCGCTCTTGGCGGGCAGTGTGAACACTTCACCGCGCGCGGTGAATACCGCTCCGCTTCCATCGGGCGCGATGTGAACTCCAGTGAGGTACTCGAGCGGTTTCTTCACCCAGTGATCGCGCAACTGATCGAAATCGCTGACCAGGGTGATGTTAATGATGGAGTCGTGACCGGACTTGAGATCGAGCAGCCAGAGGTCGGCGCCGCTTTGATACGCCATGCGGCCATTGGAAAGCGATGCCCACTGAACATCGAAGCCGCGCTGGTGCGTGAGCTGCTTCAAGCCCTGCCCATTCCGGTCCATCGAATAGACGTTCATCACCCCGTCGCGGTCGGAAAGGAAATAGACCCGCCCATCCCAGAACATGGGGTCGTGCGAGGTGCCGGGCCAGTCGGCCGTCAAAGGCACAGCCTCCGAGCCGGCGTCGAAGCGCCAGATGTTCTCCGCCGTGCCGCCCTTGTAGCGTTTGGTGGAGCTCGACTGGGGGTTGTAGCGCGTGAAGAAGAGGGTGTGGCCGTCCGGCGTATAGCTGGCTTCCGCCGCCTGGGCCAGAGGCACCACCTCGCGCCGGCCGCTGCGATCGATGGCCACCAGTTGGGGGTCGGGCAGGGTAGAGTAGCGTCCGGTCCGGACGAGCACACGTCCATCGGGCGTCCAGCCCGCCACTCGCGCGTCTCCGTCCCAGGTGCGGCGTTGGGGCAGGCCGCCCTCCACCGGCATCGTGTACACGTCGATCGGGCCTTCGTATTCAGCGCTGAAGGCTACGGTTTGGCCGTCCGGGGAAATGGCCGCGCCAAACTCGTGGCCGGGATTGGAGGTGAGCCGCCGGGCGGGCCCACCCTTGACGCTGACCGTCCAGAGGTCCCCTTCCGCCGTGAAGATAATCGTGTCACCGTGAATCGCAGGCTCGCGGTAGTAACCGGGGCGCGCGCTCCCGCTATCCGTAGGGGCGGTTCGCGAACCGCCCCTGCTGGTAACAAGAACGACGCCGACGATGGCGGTGAGGATAATCATCACCGCTCGCCCCGCGACCTGCACAAGGCCCATCCATTCTCTGGTTTTCATTGGCATCTCCGTTTTCGAGTGTCGTTCATTTCAGTGTGCGGAGGTACTTCACCAGGTCATCGACATCCTTTTCACTCAAGCGCTGGTCAAAAGCGGGCATAGTGCCTTGGCCTTCGATGATGGTCTTGCGGACTCGGGCATCGGTCGCCGGGGCTCCGCTGGGTAACGATTTCGACTTGAAAAGCCCCTCCAACTTGGGAGGCTGTTTTCGCAATTCGGGGTGCGCGCCTTGATGGCAAGGCGCGCATTGATCTTCAAAAAGCGCCCGACCTTGCATCTCATCCTCACTAAGGTAAGACCCTCCTGGACGCGAGCAAGCCATCGGCATCACCAGGGTGGCGAGCCAGAGAGCGATGCAAGCCATTCTGGGAAGGCACCTCATGGCGTTTGCCCCCGACTCGACCCTGCGGGAACTGCCGCCGCCGCGGTCCGCGCCTGTCGGCGCAAGGCGTCCTCCAGTTCTGAGGTTGTCCACTCCTGCGACCAGTACTTGGCCACGGAAGAGTCCGGCGCGATCAGCACGATATTCATCGTGTGTGTGATTTGGTTGTCTTGTTCAATGTAGACCAGGCCGAACGCGTCAGCGAGCTTGCGCAAGTCCGCAGGCGTAGTGTACGCGAAGTCCCAATACCCAAAACCTGAGGGATCGTCGTCGAGATAAGCCAGCCCGTATTTACGAAGGACCGGCGCCGTGTCGTATTTGGGATCAAAAGTGATGGTCAGCAAGTGAGTCTTTCGGTAGTCGTCCGGTGTCTTCGCCAAGTCATCATGAATCTTCGCGAACTGACTGCTTAAGCGTGGACAAAAGTTGGGGAGGGGACAGCGGGTGTAGATGAAGGTCACGAGCAGCGCCTTCCCCTGGAAGTCGTGCAGGTGGATTGTCCTTCCGTCCTGATTTACGAGCGCAAGATTGGGCACAGATTCACCGATATCCAGCCGATGGACCGATGGCATTGCGTTGGCGCTTTTCCGGCCGCTCTCCTCCGTGACGCGCACATTTTCGAGCCAATAATCGCTGCCATCGTTTGGAACGACAACTTCCGCGGCGATTTTGTCACCTGGTTCTACTTCTTGTACGGTGGCTGGGTCTTTAACCTTGTAGGGCATGGTCATTGCAGCCATGAAGCCTGGAATCTCGTCGTGCTTGACGGTGATCTCCTTCGCGGCTACATCTTTCGCGACGACTTGACCCCGCAGGTTGTACCGTTTGTTCTCATGCTTTTCGAGTGCCTGGCGCTGTAAGTTGTCGGGTTTGTTCGCATTCTTGCAGCCCGTGAGCGCCAGACCGGGCACTAGCACAATGACCAGTGCGAGCACAACCTTCAAATTACTGACTATCACGAAATACTCCTCCAAGCTGGAAGACAATATCGCATGTCATTGTAACCCTGCCGGACTGGAAGGGCGAGTAATCTTCGGGTCGAAATTTAAGCTTGACATTTCCTATCGCCATAGTAGAATTACAAACTGACATAGGAGATGAGATGGCCGAACCCAAATTGACGAAGCTCGAGCTTCAGATCATGGAGGCCCTGTGGACTCGGGGCCACGCCTCCATTCGCGAGATTCAACAAGCGTTTCCCGAGAAGAGTAGACCTGCCTACACCACCATCCAGACCACCGTGTATCGTCTGGAAGTGAAGAAGGCCCTGCGCCGTGTAAAGAAAGTCGGTAATTTTCACGTTTTTGAAGCGGTAATCTCGCGCGACGCCGCCCAGCGGAGGTTGATCGACGATCTTCTGGCGCTGTTGGGCGGGCGCACTCAGCCAGTAATGGCACACCTGATCGAATCCGGCAAGCTCACGCTCGAGGATGTAAAGGAAGCCAAGAAAACTCTCCGCAAGCTGGCCAGAACCTAGCGACCCCCTCACCTGGCCCGCCCGCCTGAAGAAAACGCCGGGGCGGGCCACCCTCTCCCCCAAGGGGGGAGAGGGCGGGAATCTGGACGAGCTGCGAGAAAGGACAAGTTATGATCCCGAAATACTTGTCTGCGCTATGGGCGGCCAGCGCGCCCGCGCTGGGCAATCACTTGTGGCAGTCGACACTATGCCTCGTCGTGGCCGGACTGCTGACGCTGATCTTGCGAAAGAACCACGCGCGAGCTCGCTATGGGCTTTGGCTGGCCGCCTCCGTGAAATTTCTGATTCCCTTCGCAGTGCTGGTCAGTCTCGGCAGCCATTTGGCGAGGCCACGCGCTGTGGTACCCGTCGCGTCCGGCTTCTATTCGGCGATGCAGGAAGTCAGCCAGCCGTTTTCGCAGCACGCTGCTTGGTCGCAGGCACCAAGGGAAAGCCGCAGACCTGCGCAAAGCGCAGGTCTGCGCTACCAGTTGGCCCACGGGCTTCCGGATGTCCTCGTGGCGGTGTGGGCCTGCGGATTCATGGTGGTTCTTTCCCTATGGTACGCGCGCTGGCGGCGGATTTCGGCAGTCCTACGGGAAGCGGTGCCCCTGCGCGAAGGGCGGGAAGTAGAAGCGCTGCGCCGGGTGGGACGTCTGGGAGGAATGCGCAAGCAGATCGAGCTGTTGTTGTCACCCGTGTCGCTGGAGCCGGGCATTTTCGGCATAGTCAGGCCTGTCTTGGTATGGCCGGAGGGGATTTCCGGGCGGCTTGATGATGGGCACCTGGACGCCATTCTCGCTCACGAAGTGTGGCACGTACGCCGGGGTGATAATCTGGCCGCGGCGCTGCACATGATGGTGGAAGCCCTTTTCTGGTTTCATCCTTTGGTTTGGTGGCTGGGAGGGCGGCTGGTGGAGGAGCGCGAGCGGGCCTGCGACGAAGAAGTGTTGCGGCTGGGCACTGAACGGCAGGTCTACGCAGAAGGCATTCTGAAGACCTGTGAATTCTGCCTGGAATCGCCGCTGGCCTGTGTGTCCGGAGTCACTGGCGCCAATCTCAAAGAGAGGGTTGTACGTATTATGACACAGCGCTTGGCAAATAAGCTCAGTTTGGGCAGAAAAACACTGTTGGCTACATTTGGCATAGCCGCCGTTGCCGGACCTGTGCTGTTCGGCCTCCTGAACGCCCCGCAAGCTCACGCGCAATCGACACAGACGACCGCCACACCATCGCCCTCTTTCGAGGTTGCCTCCATCAAGCCGAATCGCTCCGGAGACATGTTCATCAGGATTATGTTTCAGCCTGGGAGGTACACGGCAAACGGCGTGACGACAAAACACCTTATTACCATGGCGTACAACGTCAAAGACTTTCAGGTTTCAGGGGGACCGAGCTGGATCAACTCCGAAAGATACGATATCGAGGCGAAGGAACCGGACTCGATCGCCGAAGAATTGCCCAAACTTCCTCCCGACCAGCGGGAGGAGCAATCCAGATTGATGTTGCAGTCATTGCTTGCAGATCGATTCAAGCTGAAGCTGAGTCACACGACAAAGGAACTCCCCGTCTATGCGCTGGTCATCGCGAAGAACGGTCCCAAACTTCAGGAGGCAAAACCCGGCGACAATTACCCCAACGGGATCAAAGGCCCTGACGGCCGTGCGCACCCGGGCGTGATGCGCATGGGACCGGGGGAGCTAACGGGTCAAGGAATTGCTATCAAGTTCCTGGTGAGGCTATTGTCGCAGCAAGTGGGACGCGATGTTCTGGATCAGACCGGGCTAAAGGGGAACTACGATTTGACACTGAAGTGGACGCCCGGGCCGGGCGAGGGAATGATGCTCAGGGGCCCGGAAGGCGCGAATCCCGGACCTGAAAGCCCCCCACCGCCCGATTCGTCAGGGCCTTCGCTCTTCACGGCGATTCAGGAACAGCTTGGACTGAAGCTGGAATCCACAAAAGGCCCGGTGGAAGTGCTTGTTGTCGATCATGTCGAGAAGCCTTCGGAGAATTAAAGGCACAGATAATGCCTCCGCGTCCCCGGTGGCCAGAAGAGCGTCCACACGGAGCTCGCGGAGAGTCTCCGTGCACTCTGTAATAAAAGATCATGATTTGTTGCTTTTCTGGCAAGATTCTGTGGAAGCTAGGGTCTTGAATTTTGAATCTGGAATTTTCCATTGCGGCTCTGCTCGCTCTTAATTCTCGGAAGGCCTCTCAATGTGATCGATGACCAGGACATCTACAGGCCCTTTTGTTGACTCGAGTCTAAGGCCGAGCTGCTCTTGAATGGCCGTGAAGATCGATGGAGGTGAGGATTCAGTCTCAGTTGGTGGTTTGAGGTCTTGCTCCCCGGCGACGAGTCCCACGATGCCATTCTGGTACTCGTCGCGTGTCCACCGAAGAGTATAGTCGTATGTGCCCTTCAAGCCGGTCCGATCCAGGACTGTGCGTCCCAGGAATTCGGTTAACACCTCTGCTAGCGAGCCCATGGAACCTCCTGCCCCTTTAATCTGCGAGTACCCTGACAGGACGGACATAAGCGGTCCTGCGTAGGTGCGGCCATCTGGACCTTTGAACGCGTCGCGGGAAGTCTCGCCTGGTCGCAACTCAGAAAGTCTGGGCCCCTTCTTTGCGACAACCAGCGCATAGACTGGGAGTTCTCTCGTCTGACGCCTTGTCTTTAGGTTGAACCGATCTTCAAGGAGCGATTCAACCATCATTCGCCTCTGCTGTTGGCGCTGGTCGCTGGGGAGCTTTTCGAGGCTATTGGCAACCGACTCCTCCATTTTCGCCTCAATATCGTAATTTGCGGACTTGATCCAGGCTGGGCCTGAGGAGAGTTGGAACGGCCATACATGAAACGCGTATTCAATGAGCGATCCCGTCGATATATTTTTGGCGCGGAACGTGTCTCCATGCCAGCCCAGCGATCCGGCAGGCGATTGGGAGCGGTTGGGTCTGATCGAGGCGACCTGGAAGGACGGCAGTGGCGATTTGCCCCCTGACTGCGCACCGGACGCTAGGACGCTTGTGGAAGCGAAGGCGAGAGCGGCCGCGACGCCGAACAACCCCCCTATACTCACGTTTCGCATTATCCGGTCTCCGTGGCTGCAACGGGCCCGGTCCAGGGGATCACCCACCAAGGGACGTTACTCGTGGTCAACAGCGTCGGACGAAGCAGGTGGGTTGGTCTCTACTGCGCCGTCAGCTTCGTGGCACGCCGCAATGGACGCCAGCACCCAGCCGTCCTCGGCGCATTCCAGGAGCTGGCCGTTGCTAGCACGCGCGTGCGAGCCAAGGGAGCTGAGCTTTCCCGCCTCATCGATGCAGAAGGCGCAGTACCTGGAAGGCTCTGGATCCCTCCTGGTGCTGTAACACGTGATACAGATGATGAGCAGCCCTGCCCCTCCAACAACTCGAGTCAGTGCCTTTACGGGTCCCATAGCCCGCGCGCCCTTCCGCCGTCCCTGTCCCCGCCATGAGACGATCTACCTTGCCAGCCCAGGCAGCCGGACATCAAAATATCGCTCGATCTCCCGTTGAAGGTCGTTCCCGTACGCGCCAACCCAATTCTTCAACAGCTTTCCCTCAGAAGAGACCACCAAGGTGTGGGGGGTGCCACCGAGCCGTAGCGCTCTGATCGCCTCGGGAGCGACACGCGTGTACACTGGAAACCTGAGGTTGTTTGCGGCGACATATTCTCTGAGGCCCGTGTCGCTGAGTGAAAGCCCGACAAACCGATACGTCCCGCCGCGCGCGCTGGCCAAGGCCTGTATGTTCGCGAGGTTCCGCGCACACCAACGGCAGGGCGGCGCGAAGACGTACAGAACTGTCGGTGGATAGCCAGCGTAGGTTATCACCGCCGGCTTTCCCCCGAGGTCAGTGGCAGGAATTGGGGGCAGAGTCACCCCGGAGGGTAGCCTGTAAGGGGTCCGGAGACCCGCCACAGTGCTTTCCAACCCCCTGAGCTTCCATCCCAGCCGGACGTTGAGGGCTAGAGAACCCCCCAGGACAAGAATTAGCATAATGGTGGCTCGCGTGTCATGCGACGCGCCCGGCGTTCCTGCGGCCACCCGCATCTCGCCCACGTTCTCCCCCTGTGTTACGGCGTTACCGGCCCGCGCACCAAGCCCACACCCCCGACGGCGCACGCCCCACCGTGCGGGCCCTGCGGCTCGTCCCACACGGAGAATCCGTCACCCCCAATAATGGGCCGACCAACTAAGGAACCAAGTAGATTGGCGCGCCTTCTGCGTCCTCGATGGGCAATTCTCCATCCTGGCTGCAAGTATATGCGCCCGTTCGTCATAGCAAGAACAGCATAGGGCGAAATCTGGTCTGACGCTCAGGGGGGGCCCTGCCGAGTGCTGCTCAGTCACTGAGATTAAGGAGGAGCTTGGCAGTTCGACCAATAACAGTTCCCACCTTTATCCTCTGAGCACGTTTTTACCTGCCCAGCCGCGCATGAGTCGGGATCATTGTAGCCGAGCGAGTACTGGTTACCGGCAATATAACAATAACAGTCATCCAGCTCTGCTTTGAGGTTGGGAATCGGGCCGAGCGTGAGGTAGACTGTTAGCGCCAGGGCGGGCAGTCCCACCGAGCAAAGGTAAATCAGCCTTTTGGAGACAGTCCTTTTCATGGCTTCCTTCCCTCCGGTCCTTAATCTGCTTTCGAATTTAGGGCCCGCGACCATTCGGTCAGCGGTACGAGGCACAGTGTACCGCGATCCCAGAGGCCGCTGTCAACTATCCCGGCGGGTAGCTACCCGAGGGGGTAGCGAGGAAGCCTGCCGTCCTACCCAAAGTTCCCTGCCCAAAATTCCTCCCAAAATTCTCTTGCAGAACGACCCGTTCTCGTTTACTATCCGTGGACGTACAGAGTCACGTAATGGAGTGCAGGTATGGGGCTGACCTCTGCCACCCACACCCGAGAGGCTCGGGTTTGCGTTGTAGGGAGTAATCCTGTTTTTGCCCGTGGCATTCAGACCATTCTAAAGGAAACGCCCGGCCTCAGGATGATTCCTTGGTGTGCAGATCCCGGTCGCGAGCCGCCTTCGCGGTCTGCGAAGGTGGTGCTCATCCTCGACTTGGACGCAGCCCCTTTCGGTGGCTTCCAGTACCTCCAATCCTTGAGATCGAGATTTCCCAGCGCCAAGATCCTCGTCCTAGGGAACCCGCCCACGACGGCCGACCTGCGCCGTCTCCTTCTCCTGGGCGTCCAGGGGTTTGTCTTATATCGTGACATAGAGCAATCTCTCGGGCCGGCGATCAAGGCCGTATGGGCGGGGGGCCTCTGGGTGGACGGCCAAGAATTGCGACGCCTTGCGGATGGCGGGGTGAAGGGCGGCAACAGGGGCGCAGAGAGCGCCTCGCGGGGGTTCACACCCCAGCAGCAGGCCGTGGTGGAGCTGCTTAGACTCAGGCTGTGCAACAAGGAAATCTCCGCTCGGCTCGGCATCACCGAGGCAACGGTGAAGTTCCATCTGAAAAACATCTTCAACAAGCTTGGCCTACACGACAGGCACCTGGTTGCCGAGCGGCACGCAGCCAGCGGCCAGCCCCAGCTTCTGGCGAGTTAGCCCGCCGCACGCGGCGGACGGTTGTCAACAGTGGTATGCTGTTCATCTGGAGTATTAGGAATGCGTGCATCACGCAGGGTCGAGAAGAGCATCAGAAACCTCGGCAGGGAGCGCCAGGAGCGATAGCTTTCCGCCGAGGGGCGTGTGTTGTCGTGGCAGCGGCTCGAATCCATTTGCGGGTCCTATATGTGTTTGCATGGCTCACCGCCACCGCGCTAGCGGCAGCCTCGGAGTACCGAGGCCAAGTTACATTCGGCGGCCTGCCGGTACCAGGAGCAACGGTAAGGGCTACCCAGGGCGGCAAACAATCAGCCACAACTACAGATCAGCAGGGCCTCTATTCGTTTCCTGACTTGACGGATGGAAAATGGACGATTGAAGTCGAGATGACAGGCTTCTCGATCATTAAGCAAGAAGCGGTGATCGGCCCGAATACGCCGGCGGGAAAATGGGAATTGAAGCTGCTACCGCTCGACCGAATGAAGGCCGAGATTAACCCGGCGGGCGAAAGGGCACGCCAAGCAGGGGGACGCCAAGGCGCGCCCCTACAGCCGCTGCCGGGCGGGGGCGGAGTGGCCGCACAACCCCAGAGCCAGCAGGAGCAATCAGTGGATTCCCGCTTGCGCGGGAATGACGAAGGGAACGACCGCGGGAATGACGAGGGGAACAATACAGAAGCATCCCAAGAGGACCTCAGCCAACGCGCGGCGGACGGCTTCCTCATCAATGGCAGCGTGCTGAACAGCGCCGCTTCACCCTTCGCGCAAGCGATGGCCTTTGGTAATTATCGCAAAGGCGCGCGAGGGCTGTACAACGGCGGAATCGGATTCATCTTCGACAATTCCGCCTTGGATGCCCGGCCTTTTTCCTTGAGCGGCCAGAACACGCCCAAGCCGGCTTATAATCGCATCACGGGTGTGGCGACGTTGGGCGGGCCGCTGAAGATTCCGCACTTGCTCCCCAAAGGTCCGAACTTCTTTATCGCTTACGTCTGGACACGCTATGTTGACGCCACAACGCAATCGGCTCTTGTGCCGGATTCAGCGGAGCGCAGCGGAGATTTCTCCCAAGCCCTGAACGCGCTTGGGCAGCCGGTACAGATCTTCAATCCGGCCACGGGACTGCCCTTTCCCGGCAACAAAATCCCACAATCACAGATCAGCCCTCAGGCGCGGGCCTTATTGAATTTCTACCCGCCGCCGAGCTTTAGCGGAGAGGCGCGTTACAACTACCAGATTCCCATTGTCGACCACACGCATCAGGACGCCTTGCAATCGCGTTTCGATCGGACCATCAATTCCAAGAATCAGCTTTACGGCGGCTTTGCTTTTCAAAGCACCAGAACAGCCAGCCCGAACCTGTTCGGCTTTCTCGACACCACGGATGCCCTGGGGATCAACACCAGCCTCAATTGGTCGCACCGCTTCGCGCCGGGGCTGTTCTTTAATACTGGGTACCGGTTCAGCCGCTTGGCGACGCGGAGCACGCCGTACTGGGAGGATCGCGAGAACGTTTCCGGCGAAGCGGGAATCTCGGGAACCAATCAAGACCCCGCGAATTGGGGTCCGCCGACCCTCACTTTCTCCAGTGGTCTGGCGGGACTGTCCGATGCGCAAAGCTCTTTCGATCGCAATCAGACCGACGCGTGGTCCTATTCCATGTTATGGAGCCGCGACCGTCACAACCTCACGTTTGGAGGTGACTTCCGCAGGCAGCAGTTTAATTACCTGTCCCAACAGGATCCGCGAGGCATGTTCACGTTTACCGGCGCGGCAACTCAGGGAAGCGCTAACGGCGCGGTTGTAGGTGGCTCGGATTTTGCCGACTTTCTGCTGGGGATTCCGGACACCAGCGCCATCGCCTTCGGCAACGCGGACAAATACTTTCGGGAATCCGTTTACGACGGCTACATCACGGACGATTGGAGAATCAGTCCGGAATTCACCGTGAACGCGGGAGTGCGCTGGGAATACGGCGCGCCCATTACGGAGTTGTATGGCCGCCTGGTGAACCTCGACCTCGCTTCGGGTTTTGCGGCGGCAGCGCCGGTTGTCGCCACCGATCCGGTGGGGCCGCTGACGCGGCAAAGATATCCGGACTCGCTCCTGCGGCCGGACAAGCGCGGCGTTGAGCCGCGCCTTGGGCTCGCGTGGCGTCCGATCGCCGGGTCGTCAATGGTGGTCCGTGCGGGATATGGAATCTACTACGACACTTCAGTTTATCAAACGATCGCGCTGCAAATGGCACAGCAAGCGCCGCTCTCGAAAAGTCTGAGCGTGCAAAACAGCCGAGAGTGTCCGCTCACGCTGGCGAACGGCTTCAACGTTTGCCCCTCGATTACTCCCGACACTCTTGGTGTCGACCCGAATTTCCGCGTTGGCTACGCACAAAGCTGGAATTTATCGGTGCAGCGTGATCTGCCCGGCTCGCTGCAACTGAGGGCAACGTATTTGGGTATAAAAGGGACGCGGGGAGTGCAGGAATTTCTGCCCAATACATATCCAAGCGGGGCGGTGAATCCTTGCCCTAGCTGTCCCGCAGGATTTGCTTACCTCACCTCGAATGGCAATTCAACCCGCCAAGCCGGCCAGATTCAGTTGCGGCGAAGGTTGCATAATGGTCTTACCGCAACGGTCGTGTACACCTTCTCAAAATCCATCGATGATGATTCCGCCTTGGGGGGACAAGGAGCAATCCTGCCCACGCTAATCTCCGGTCCCTCGACGGGAGGAACAGGGAATGGAGGAACCCTGGTGAACTTGGGGACGACGTCTGGAACAGGCGCTTCCACCCCCACCCTCGCGCAAAACTGGCTTGACCTCGGAGCGGAGCGCAGCCTTTCCACTTTCGATCAGCGCCACCTTCTGAACGTACAATTCCAGTACACCACCGGCATGGGGCTCGGCGGCGAAACACTGTTGAGGGGGAAGAAGGGAACGCTCTTCAAAGAGTGGACCCTCCTCTCCCAGGTCACAGTGGGCAGCGGCCTGCCGGAAACGCCCATCTATCTGGCGGCGGTGCCGGGTACGGGAGTGACAGGAAGCATCCGGCCAGACTACACAGGCGCGCCGCTTTACACGGCGCCATCCGGTTTGTTTCTGAACCCTGCGGCTTATTCGGCGCCTCCGCCAGGCCAATGGGGAAACGCCGGAAGAGACTCGATCATCGGCCCCGCTCAGTTCGCGTGGAACGCTTCCCTGGGACGCACATTCCGCCAGCGCGACCGATTGAATCTCGATTTCCGGATCGACTCCACGAACTTCCTTAACCACCCCACGTTTACTGGCTGGAATTCGACCGTGAGCAGCGCGCAATTCGGATTGCCGACTGCGGCTAATGGCATGCGGAGCCTGCAAGCCACGCTGCGTTTAAGGTTTTGAGGTAGCGCGGACCCCCGCTCTTGGGGTCCGCGGCTTGTGCCGAAAAGCAGTGACGAGCGACGCGTGATGAGTGACGAGCGGAAGAGTGGGCGCCAGGTGTCAGGTTTCGGGTGCCGTAAAGGCAGTGACGAGTGATGAGTGACGAGTGGCGAGTGAGGTCGAAAAGTGCGGCAGCCCTCTCCCGAGGGGAGAGGGTGGACCGCGACAGCGCTTTCACCAGCCGCCGCGGGCCGGGTGAGGGGTCAGTTCCTGGCGTCAGGCGGCAGAGCCTCATGATAGGCGCCATCCGAATTGCCGCAGCAGGCCTTCTCATGGCCCTCGGCCAAACACTAGCCACGACCGCGCAGCAAATCGGCCAGAATGCGCCGCCTGAAAGTAATCAGAAAGCCACCATCACCGTGAGCACCCAGTTAGTCGTGGAAACGGTGATCGTCAAGGACAAGAATGGGAATCCGATTGAAGGCTTGTCTGCGAAGGACTTCACGGTTACCGAGAACGGCGTGGCGCAGTCCATCAGTTTCTGCGAACACCAGGAACTGTCGGAAACTACTACTACCCCGCACGCAGCTCGATCCGAGCCCGAGGATATCAAGGTCTACGACCGGCTGGGCAGGACTCGCATTGCTCCCGAAACGCCTGGAAACATTCGCTACAAAGACCGCCGCCTGCTGGCGCTGTACTTCGATATGACGGCCATGCCGCCCGCGGACCAGTTGCGCGCGCTCACGGCGGCGCAGAAGTTCATCAGGACGCAAATGACGCCGCCGGATCGCGTTTCCATCCTGAGATTTTCGGGCGGCGGCGTCGACGTCCTCCAGGATTTCACCGATGACCACGACCGGCTGTTGAGCATCATCGAAACGATGATCGTGGGAGAAGGGCAGGGATATGGTGAATCCACTAGCGACGCCAGCACTCCCGATTCCGGGGCGGCGTTTGGACAAGACGACAGCGAGTTCAACATCTTTAACACGGATCGTCAACTGGCCGCGCTCCAGACGGCCGCCAAAATGTTGGGTCAGCTTAGCGAGAAGAAATCGTTGATCTACTTCGCCAGCGGCCTGAGATTGAATGGCGTGGACAACCAGGCGCAACTCCACGCCACCATCGACTCGGCCATCCGCGCGGGTGTGTCGTTTTGGCCGATTGACGCGCGAGGTTTGGTGGCCGAGGCCCCACTGGGAGACGCCACACAAGGATCGCCCGGAAACATCGCGATGTATTCCGGGACCGCGGCACTGGCGGTAACCACGAACTTTCAGCAGTCGCAGGATTCGCTTTATGCGCTGGCTGGGGATACGGGCGGAAAGGCTTTGCTCGACTATAACGACCTGACCAGGGGAATCGTGCAGGCCCAGCAGACGGTTTCGAGCTACTACATCCTGGGGTATTACACGAGCAATGCTGCTCAGGACGGAAAATTCCGCCGCATCAAAATTTCCCTGAACGCGGACTTGTCCGCGCATCTGGATTATCGCCAGGGCTATTACGCCAGCAAACTGTTCAGTAAGTTCACCGCCGCCGACAAAGAACGGCAGCTCGAAGACGCGCTGATGTTGGACGACCCCATTACGGAACTTACCATCGCGATGGAGGTCGATTACTTCCAGTTGAATCGGGCCGAATATTTCGTCCCC
>Ga0187784_10001642_pt1 | contig 17782 bp, 14 predicted proteins | sample 1015_SJ02_MP15_2_FD_132964 | JGI IMG/M metagenome (GOLD analysis project Ga0187784, IMG submission 132964) | Tropical peat soil microbial communities from peatlands in Department of Meta, Colombia - 1015_SJ02_MP15_20_MG | ecosystem: Environmental > Terrestrial > Soil > Wetlands > Peat | place...
CGCCTCGATCATCTTGGCGACATCGGAAGGATACGGCGAAGAGCGCGAATAGCGCGGGTTGGTAGTAAAGCCGATCTGATTGTTGACGATGAAGTGCAGCGAGCCGCCGGTGCGGTGGCCGCGCAATCCGGAAAGGCCGAAGCATTCCGCGATCACGCCCTGCCCGGCGAACGACGCATCGCCGTGGATCAGCAGCGGCAGCACCATGGTGCGGTCTTCCGGCGTGGCGCCGAGCTGATCCTGTTTGGCGCGCACCTTGCCGAGCACCACCGGATCGACGATTTCAAGATGCGAGGGATTGGCGGTGAGCGACAGATGTACCTTGTTCTGGTCGAATTCGCGGTCCGACGAGGCGCCGAGATGGTATTTCACGTCGCCCGAGCCGGCGACGGCGTCCGGCGTCGATGAGCCGCCTTTGAACTCGTTGAAGATGGCGCGATGCGGCTTGGCCATGACCTGGGCCAAGACGTTGAGCCGGCCGCGGTGCGGCATGCCGATCACGATCTCGCGCACGCCGAGCGCGCCGCCGCGCTTGATGATCTGCTCGAGCGCCGGGATCATCGCCTCGCCGCCATCGAGGCCGAAGCGCTTGGTGCCAGTGAATTTCAGGTCGCAGAATTTCTCGAATCCTTCGGCCTCGACCAGCTTGTTGAGGATGGCGCGTTTGCCTTCGCGGGTAAAAGTGATTTCCTTGTCCGGCCCTTCGATGCGCTCCTGGATCCAGCCCTTCTGCGCGCCGTTCGAGATATGCAGGAATTCGACGCCGAGTGTCTGGCAATAGGTGCGGCGCAGGATGCCGATGATCTGGCGCACCGTGCCGAATTCGAGCCCCAGCACCTTGTCGAGAAAAATCCGGCGATCGAGATCGGCATCGCCAAAGCCGTAGGTCCGCGGGTCGAGCTCGTCCTGGTTCTTGGGCGCTTCGAGGCCGAGTGGGTCGAGATTGGCGTAAAAATGCCCGCGGGCGCGATAGGCGCGGATCAGCATCAGCGCCCGGATCGAGTCACGGGTCGCGCGTTCGACGTCGGGTGAGGAAATATCGACGCCGCGCGCTTGCGCCTTGGCTTGGATTTTGCCGCCGATTGTTTTGCCGACCTCCGCCCAGTCGCCATCGAGTGCGGCAATGAGTTCGCTGCGTTCGGGCGGCGGCCAACCCGGCCGGCCCCAGGAAGCGCCGCGCGCGTTCGCGGCGACGTCGCGCGCGTCGTCGTTCAGGCTGGCGAAGAACGATTGCCACTCCGCATCGACGGCCTTCGGGTCGGTTTCGTAGCGCGCGTAAAGATCTTCGATATAGGCGGCATTGCCGCCGTCGAGAAACGAAGTGAGGGCAAAGGCGGCGTTCGCATCCTGGCGAGACATGGCGTGACCCTTGAGCAGACCCCGAACGAGCGGAGGAGGAACCAGGCGCAATGAGGATAGAGACTGAACGAGTGCGGACCTCCTCCCTAGCCTATTTAGGGTCTCGAGACGGCAAGCAAAAGACGGAAGTAATGAATCAAGATTTCAGCACTTCCGCCAGCGTCTTGCCAAGCCGCGCCGGCGATGGCGAAACCTTGATGCCAGCGGCTTCCATGGACGCAATCTTGGATTCGGCCCCGCCTTTGCCGCCGGCGATGATTGCGCCAGCGTGCCCCATCCGCCGCCCCGGCGGGGCAGTCCGCCCGGCGATGAAGCCGACCATCGGCTTGTTGCGGCCGCGTTTGGCTTCGTCCTTGAGAAACTGAGCGGCGTCTTCCTCCGAGGCACCGCCGATCTCGCCGATCAAGACAATGGCTTCGGTCGCCTTGTCGGCCAGAAACATTTCCAGCATTTCGATGAAGTCGGCGCCCTTGACGGGATCGCCGCCGATGCCGACCGCGGTGGTCTGGCCGAGGCCCACCTGCGTGGTCTGAAACACCGCCTCGTAAGTGAGCGTTCCGGAGCGCGACACGATGCCGACCTTGCCGGGCTTGAAAATATTGCCGGGCATAATGCCGATCTTGCATTCGCCTGCGGTCATGACGCCCGGACAGTTCGGCCCGATCAGGCGCGATTTGGAGCCGCACAGCGCGCGCTTGACCTTCACCATGTCGGCGACAGGAATACCTTCGGTGATGCAGATGATGAGCGGGATTTCGGCTGAGATCGCCTCGCAGATCGCATCCGCAGCGCCGGGCGGCGGCACGTAGATGACGCTGGCGTCGCAGCCGGTTTGTTCGCGCGCCTCGGCCACGGTGTCGAATACCGGCAGGCCGAGATGGGTCGAACCGCCTTTGCCGGGCGAAGTGCCGCCGACCATTTTGGTGCCGTAGGCGATCGCCTGCTCGGAATGGAAGGTGCCGTTCTTGCCGGTAAAGCCCTGGCAGATGACCTTGGTGTTGTTGTCGATAAGGATGGACATCACGCCGCCTCCTTCACCGCCTTGACGATCTTTTGCGCGGCGTCGTCGAGGTCGTCGGCCGAGGTGACGTTGAGGTTGGATTTGGCGATGATCTCCTTGCCAAGATCGACATTGGTGCCTTCGAGCCGCACCACCAGCGGCACGCGCAAGCCGACCTCTTTCACCGCCGCGACCACGCCTTCGGCGATGATGTCGCAGCGCATGATGCCGCCGAAGATATTGACCAGAATGCCCTTCACGTTGGGATCGGAGGTGATGATCTTGAACGCGGCCGCGACTTTCTCCTTGGTGGCGCCGCCGCCGACGTCGAGAAAATTCGCCGGCGTCTCGCCGTACAGCTTGATGATGTCCATCGTCGCCATGGCAAGGCCGGCGCCGTTGACCATGCAGCCGATGGTGCCGTCGAGCGCGATGTAATTGAGATCGTAGCGTGAGGCCTCGATCTCTTTTTCGTCTTCCTCGGTAATATCGCGCAGCGCCACGATGTCAGGATGACGATACAGCGCGTTGTCGTCGAAGCCGGTCTTGGCGTCGAGGCAAACCAGCCCGCCCGCCTTGGTGACGACCAGCGGATTGATTTCGAGGAGACTCATGTCCTTGGCGAGGAACGCCTGGTACAGCTTCGGCAACACGGTCTCGGCTTGCTTTGCAACGTCGCGGCCAAATCCGAGCACGCGCGACACATAACGGGCGTGATGCGGCATGAAGCCGGTCGCCGGATCGATCGAGAAGCTGACGATTTTGTCCGGGCGCGAGCGCGCGACCTCCTCGATATCCATGCCGCCCTCGGTCGAGGCGACAAAGGCGACGCGCGAGGTGGCGCGATCGATCAGCGCCGAAAGATAATATTCGCGGGCGATGTTCGAGCCTTCCTCGATATAGAGCCGGCGCACTTCCTTGCCGTGCGGCCCGGTCTGGTGCGTAACCAACGTCGCGCCCAACAGCCGCGCCGCTTCGCGCTTCACGTCGGCGACCGATCTTACCACCTTCACGCCGCCCGCCTTGCCGCGGCCGCCGGCGTGGATCTGCGCTTTCACCACCCAAACCGGCCCACCGAGATCGTTGGCGGCTTTTTCCGCCTCCTCGACCGTGAAGGCCGGAATGCCGCGCGGCACCGGCACGCCGAACTCGCGCAACACTGCTTTCGCCTGGTATTCATGGATGTTCATTGAAACTTCCGTTTCCCGGGTCATCAACGCACCACGAAGTAGTGCGCTGCTGACCCGGGACCTCTTCGCAGTCTGTGACGATCCCGGATCAGCGTCGCACCGTTACGCGCGGCGCCGCATCCGCGATGCAATTGATTACTTATTTACCCAGATCGGGGGCGATCTTCTTGCAGGCCTCGACCAAGGATTCCACGGCTTGCGCCGACTTCTCGAACATGGCGCGCTCGGCGCCGGTGAACTCGATCTCGACGATGCGCTCGACCCCTTTGCTGCCAATCACCACCGGCACCCCGACATAGAGGTCTTTGAGGTTGTACTCGCCGTTGAGCCATGCGGCAGCCGGTACCACCCGTTTCTTGTCGCGCAGATAGCTTTCGGCCATCGCGATCGCCGAAGCGGCAGGCGCATAGAAGGCAGAGCCGGTCTTGAGCAGGCTCACGATCTCGCCGCCGCCATTGCGGGTGCGGTTGACGATTTCGTCGATCCGCGCCTGTGTGGTCCAGCCCATCTTGACCAGATCGGGCAGCGGGATACCGGCGACAGCGGAATAGCGAACCAGCGGTACCATGGTATCGCCGTGGCCGCCGAGAACGAAGGCGGTGACGTCCTCGACCGAGACGTTGAACTCGTCGGCCAGGAAATAGCGAAAGCGCGCGGAATCGAGCACGCCGGCCATGCCGACGACCATGGTTTTCGGTAGCCCGCAACACTTTTGCAGCGCCCAGACCATGGCATCGAGCGGATTGGTGATGCAGATGATGAAGGCGTTCGGCGCGTATTTCTTGATGCCCGCGCCGACCTGCTCCATGACCTTGAGATTGATGCCAAGGAGATCGTCGCGGCTCATGCCGGGCTTGCGCGGTATGCCGGCGGTGACGATGCAGACCGCCGCTCCCTCGATCGCCTCGTAGGAATTGGTGCCGGAAAAGCGGGCATCGAAGCCGTCGACCGGCGACGACTGGACGAGATCGAGCGCCTTGCCCTGCGGCACGCCTTCGACGATGTCGAACATGACGACGTCGCCGAGCTCCTTGAGGCCGATGAGATGCGCCAGCGTCCCGCCGATTTGACCAGAGCCTATCAATGCGATTTTGCTTCGCGCCATCAGAGAAATGTCCTTGATTGATATGAAAGACCTGACTGCCGCGTCATTAGCCCTTTCGGGCGACGCGTTCAAGTCGGTGTCCGGGATCAACACAGCTACGACGGCGGGGTCGCGACCCAGCGTGTAACCGAACTGGGCGCCGCCCTTGCCCTAAAGCCTTATCGGTTCTGATTGGATCAGGACCGGGCTCTAGCATTTTGATTGAGCATGATCTTTTCAGAAAACCGGTTTCCACTTTTCCGGATAAAGCTCACATCTAGCTCGCGCTGCCTTCGGCCGCGTTTTGCGTCCACATTCCCTGGGGCGAGACGGCGGCCGCAACCTGCTTTACGTTTCGACGATGCCGGCCGACGAGCCGGAGGTGCGCGCGTAAGCGGCGCCGTGCGACCGCGCCAGATAGGCTTGCGAGCGCATCTCGATAAGCCGCGAGGCGGTGCGTTTGAATTCCTGCGCCTCGAAGCCTTGGTCCGCCCGATACAGCGCATCGGGTTCCGCGGCAGCCGAAGCGATCAGCTTCACGTTGATGTCGTAGAGCGTATCAATCAGGATGATGAAACGCTTGGCGGCGTCGCGGTTGTCATAGGTCAGCGCCGGAATGCGATTGAGAATGATGGTGTGATATTCGCGGGCGATACGCAGATAGTCGGCGGCCGCCAGCGGTTGCTCGCACAGCTCGTGGAAGTCAAAACGCGCCACGCCCATGGCGGCGCGCGGCACCTGCACGCTGCGGCCGTGCAGCGCAAGCTCCTGGGCTACTCCGCCATTGCCGCCGGTGAGCCGCCGCCAGGCGTCGTCGAGCGATGCATCCGCCGCCGCATCGGCCGGCACGTACCATACCGGCATTCCGGCGAGCTTCTCCAACCGAAAATCGGTGCGCGCATTTAGCCGCACGATGTCCATATGCTTTTCCAGCATATGGATGAACGGCACGAACAGCGCGCGGTTCAAGCCGTCCTTGTAAAGCTCCTCCGGCGCCACGTTCGAAGTCGCCACCATCACGATACCGCGCTCGAACAATTGCGTGAACAGCCGCCCGAGAATCATGGCGTCGGCGATGTCGGTGACATGAAATTCGTCGAAGCACAGCAGCCAAGCCTGTTCCGCCAGCTGTTCTGCAACGAGCCGGATCGGATCTTCGCCCGCGTATTCGCCGCGCTTCATTTTTTGCCGAAAGGTATGAACGCGTTCGTGCACGTCGAGCATGAATTCGTGGAAATGCGCGCGGCGTTTGCGCACCACCGGGCTGGTCGCGAAGAAACAATCCATCAGCATGGTCTTGCCGCGCCCGACTTCGCCGTGGATGTAGAGGCCCTTGATCGGCGGCAGGTCGCGCTCGCGGCTGGCGAACAGCCAGCCGAGCGCCGACGATTTCCGCGCCAGGCGAAATTGCACGATCCGTTGTTCAAGCCGGGTCATCATGGCGATGACGGCAAGCTGGGCGTCGTCGGGTTCGACTCTGCCCGCGGCGACACCGGCGGCATATTGCACTGTAACCGAGATCGCCATGGGATGTTAACGTCGATTAACTGTTGTGGATAAACCGTGGCAGAAAACATTGAGCGGCCTTGCCGCCGGCATGCCAAATATCTGCCGTCCTCGCTGTGCCGTGTCGATATCGTCGTCAAATCGTCGCAAGCGCGTTGCGCGCCTGGCCCTGAGCCATGCGTATACGGAATGTGGGCATGCTGCTCAATCCTTCGCCTTGCCAAACTTTCCCGCCACACAAGATGATGTAGTGATTCGGCGGGCGCGCGCGATCATTCGCACGTCTGCAGCTTTCTGGGGAGGAAGCAAGCAGGAGGGTCTCCGTCAGCAGATACAAGGTCAGGAGACCCAATGAAAGAAGTTCTTCCCGAAGGCGGCGTGATCCGCAAATTGTGGATCGGCGAGACGGCCAAGTACCGCGAACACATGCTGCGTCTGGATGCCGAGAGCCGGCGCAACCGGTTCGCCGGCGGCGTATCCGACGATTTCGTCCGCCATTACGTCGATCTGACCGCCGGCCTCGACACCGTCGTGCACGGCTTTTTCATCCGCGGCATGATGCGCGGCGCCGCCGAGCTGCGGCCGCTGGGCACGAGTTTGCCGCACCAGGCCGAGGCCGCGATCAGCGTGGAGAAGCCTTGGCAGAGCCACGGCGTCGGCTCGGCGCTCTTACGCCGCACGTTGCTCGCGGCGCGCAATCGCGGCTTCCGCCATCTGCACATGGCCTGTCTTGCCGACAACCGCCGCATGCAGCAGCTGGCGCGCAAATTCGATGCCGAGCTGTCGTTCGATTTCGAAAGCGTGGTCGGCGAGGTCGAATCCTCGCGCCCGACGCCGCTGTCGCTGATGCGCGAACTGATGTCCGACCACCACGGCTTCGCCACGGCGATGCTCGATCTGCAATCGAGGATGCTGCGCGCTTGATCTTCACCCTCCCCTGCAGGGGAAGGTGGCATTCTAACCCTGCGCCCACCTCAGCCTGGTCGCGGCGAGCGGATAGGCTTCTTCGACGATATAGGGACCGCCGCCAACCGACGCGCGCGAGGAGAACAGCACAAAGCGCGACACTTCGAATGACATCGAGCGATAATGGCCGCGGGCGGCGAGATAGTCGGCGACGTCGTGGCTAGAGGAATCCCGCAACCGCGCGAGCGTGACATGCGGTGTATATTTGCGGCCTTCCGGCTCGAGCCCGAGCCGTTGCAGCAGCCGGTCGTGCTCGGCCTGCAGCTCCATCAACGGCGCGACCGGCGCGGCGGTGGCGACCACGGCGCGCGGCTTGCGGCCGCCGAACGACGACAGCCCGTCCAGCCGCAGCTCGAACGGTCCGCGATGCACGCGCCCCAGCATGCCGGCGATCTCGTGCGCCAGCGCGTCGTCAATGTCGCCGACGAAGCGTAGCGTAAGGTGATAATTCTCGGGATCGATCCAGCGCGCCCCAGGCAAACCGCCGCGCATCATGGCAAGCGAGCGGGCGACCGAGGGCGGCACTTCAAGACCGGTGAACAAGCGGGGCATGACTACCTCGGTTCATGGCCGGCGATTCGCAAGCTTGTGCAGAATGCGGGGATCGCCGCGTGCGCGCAACCCTCATGACGGTTTTTGCGCGCGGACCTGGGCGATGAGGTCCTGTACTTGCGGCAAAATCCGCCCGACGATGATCCCGACGCCCGTGGCGTTGGGATGCATGCCGTCCGGCTGCGTCAAGCTGAGATTGGCAGCGACACCGTCGAGGAAGAACGGATAGAGAAGGACGCCGTATTTGGCTGCAAGCTCCGGATAGATGCGCCCGAAGGTCCCCCCATAATCGGTGCCGAGATTCGGCGCCGCGCGCATGCCGCACAGCATGACGGCGATGTGACGCGCCGTCAGCCGGTGCAAGATGCCGTCGAGGGCCTCCCGCGTCACTTCCGGCTCGATCCCGCGCAACATGTCGTTGGCGCCGAGTTCGACAATGACCGCATCGGTACGCTCTGGCACCGACCAATCGAGCCGGGCAAGCCCATCCGCGGCGGTATCGCCGGAGACGCCGGCATTGGCGACTTCGGCGGCGATCCCCTTCGCCGCAAGCGCCGCCTGCAGGCGCGGCACGAAGCCGTCCTGGTCGGGCAGGCCGTATCCCGCGGTCAGCGAATCGCCGAGCGCGACAATATGGACCGGCGGACCGGCCTGCGCGACCGGCATCGCTGTTCCCGCCATTGTTCCGGCGATCAGCGCCACGCTGCAAATCGCAGCAATTTGGCGTAAAGCGCGCCGCCACCCATATGAGCAGCCCCCACCCTTGCCTCCCCCGCATGCGGGGGAGGCAAGGGTGGGGGAAAGTGCGGGCCATTGTTTGTTGGCAAGAGATGGTTGGTTTGCAAGGAATGGGCCGGTCAAAAGCATGAACGACATTGCAGGGCAACCTTTCGCCGGCGACGCCATCGTGCTGCGCGGCGTCAACCTGTCGCTCGGCCGCGGCAACGCCCGTATCCATATCCTGCGCGACATCGACCTTCATATAGGTCGCGGCGAGGCGGTCGGCATGCTCGGGCCGTCGGGCTCCGGCAAGTCGACGCTGCTGATGGTGATGACCGGGCTGGAGCGGCCGGATGCGGGCTCCGTCGTGGTTGCCGGCGAAGAGTTGCGACGGCTCGACGAAGACCGGCTCGCCCGCTTCCGCGGCCGCAATATCGGCATCGTGTTCCAGGCCTTTCATCTGATTCCGACCATGACGGCGCTGGAAAATGTCGCCGTGCCGCTCGAACTCGCCGGTGCGTCCGATGCGTTGGCGCGTGCCGAGCGCGAGCTGGCGGCGGTCGGGCTAAAGCGGCGCCTCCACCACTATCCGGCCGAGCTTTCCGGCGGCGAACAGCAGCGCGTCGCGCTCGCGCGCGCGCTGGCGCCCAATCCCGCCATCATCGTCGCTGACGAACCGACCGGCAATCTCGACGAGAGCACCGGACGCGATATCATCGAGCTTTTGTTCCGCGGCCATCATGAACGCAACACGACGCTCGTTCTGGTGACGCACGATCCCGCGCTGGCGGGGCGCTGCGATCGCGTGCTGCACATACGCTCGGGGCAGATCGCCCCCTCGCTACCCTCCCGCGCTTGCGGCGGAGAGGCCACGGATGTTTCCTCCCCCACTTGCGGGGAAGGGTAGCGCGGGGGTAACGGGCACATCATGACGCAAACCGCACCCGTCCCGCTTCCTGTGAAACTCGCCTATAGCGCATTCATGGCGGTGCTCGTTCCGGTCTATTGGCATTATTACGGGCCGACAAACTTTCTATATTTTTGCGACGTTGCGCTGATTTTCACATTGATCGCGATCTGGTCGGAAAATGCGCTGCTGATCTCGATGTGCGCCGTCGGCATTCTGGTGCCGCAGACGATTTGGGTGGCGGATTTTCTCGTCAATGCGGCGGGCGTGTCGCTCACAGGCATGACCGACTACATGTTCGACGCCGACCGCTCGCTGTTCTTGCGGCTGCTTTCGCTGTTTCACGGCTGGCTGCCGTTCCTGTTGCTCTATCTGGTCTGGAAGACCGGCTACGATCGGCGCGCGTTGCCGTCGTGGACCGCGCTCGCCTGGCTGCTGCTGTTGATTTGTTTCTTCCTGATGCCGCCGCCGACGCCGCATCCGGGGCTGACGCCGGTCAACATCAACTATGTCTTTGGCCTGAGCGACCACGCGGCGCAGACCTTCATGCCGCCTGTGGTCTGGTTGGTGGGGCTGTTGGTCGGATTGCCGCTCGTCGTGTTCGCGCCGACGCATGTCCTGCTCGGCCGCATCATGCCCCAAGCTTCCTGTAGAGCGGCCGCGTGATGCTGGCGCCTGTTGTCAAGCCGCACCGGCCGTTTGCGCGTCACTTTGCGCTACGGTTTGCCGTTCGCTTTGCTTGGCGCGAATTGCGCGGCGGCTGGCGCGGTCTCGCTGTTTTTGTCGCGTGCATCGCGCTCGGCGTCATGGCGATTGCCGGCGTCGGCTCGGTGGCCGCAAGCCTTAACGACGGCATTGCCGGCGCTGGCCGGGTGATCTTGGGCGGCGACCTTGCCTTTGCGCTCATTCAGCGCGAAGCCAACGCGGCCGAGCGCGCTTTCCTTAATGCGCATGGCCAGGTCTCCGTCGCCGCCACATTGCAAGCGATGGCCAGAACTGCCGATGGCCGTTCTTCGCTGGTCGAGGTCAAGGCGGTCGACGACAATTATCCCCTGTTCGGTACCGTCACGACCGATCCCGCGATGCCGCTTGCCGCACTGTTTGCGCAGAACGGCGGCGCCTTCGGGGCGGCGGTCGATCCGGCGCTCTTGACGCGGCTTGATCTGAAAACCGGCGACCGCATCAGCATCGGCAATGTCACGTTCGAATTGCGCGCGGCGCTCAACGGTGAGCCGGACAAGCTCGCCGGCGGCATCGGGCTTGGGCCGCGCGTGTTGATCAGCGCAGCGGCGCTGCGCGCCACCGGGCTCTTACAGCCCGGCAGCCTGGTGCGCTGGCAATACCGGCTGAGCTTGCCGCAAGCCGACGCGAGCGACGGCGCGGTGGCCGCGCTGCAACAACAGGCCGAGGCGGCGTTCCCGGACGCCGGCTGGGAAATCCGCACCCGCAGCAAGGCCTCGCCCCAGCTCGAGCGCAGTGTCGAGCGCTTCACCCAATTCCTCACGCTGGTCGGCTTGACCACGCTGCTGGTCGGCGGCGGCGGCGTCGCCAACGCGGTCGCAAGCCACCTCGCCCGCAAGCGCGACGTGATCGGGACAATAAAAGCGCTCGGCGCCACCGGCGGCGACGTTTTTGCCGTCTATTGCGCCGAGGTCGTGCTGGTCGCGCTCTCCGCCACAGGCATCGGGGCGGTGCTGGGCGCGGCGTTGCCGTTCGCCATCGCCTGGGCCTTTGGCGCGATCATTCCGCTGCCGGTCGCGCCCGCGCTTTTTCCGGGCGTCCTGGCGCTGTCGATTGCTTATGGTCTGCTTACGGCTCTGGCGTTTGCGCTGTGGCCGCTCGGCCGCGCGCGCGATATCTCGGTCTCGATGTTGTTCCGCGATCAGATCGCGGCGGAACGCAATCGGCCCCGGCCGCGCTACGTCGTCGCCACGGCGGCGATCGTAGCGCTGCTCTCGGCGCTGGCGATCTTCACCACGTATGACCGGCGCGTCGCGGTGTTTTTTGTCATCGCCGCCGCCGTTGTTTTCCTGTTGCTGCGGCTGGTCGCGCTGCTGACAATGTGGATCGCCCGGCATCTGCCGCGCCAGCGCTCGACCATTCTGCGGTTGGCGATCGGCAATATCCACCGTGCCGGCGCGCTGACCCCGAGTGTCATGCTCTCGCTGGGCTTAGGTCTCGCGCTGCTCGTGACTGTGGTCGAGATCGACGGCAATCTGCATCGAGAATTTGCAAGCTCGCTGCCGGAACGGGCGCCCTCATTCTTCTTCCTCGATATCCCGGCGGTGGACACCGACCGCTTCGACGCCTTGGTGCGGCAACAGGCGCCGGGCTCGACCCTTGAGCGGGTGCCGATGCTGCGTGGGCGCATCGTTTCCGCCAACGGCGTGGCGGCGGACGACCTCAAACCCGCTCCCGGATCGCGCTGGGTGCTGCGCGGCGACCGCGGCATCACCTATGCCAGCGCCGTGCCGGCCGGTTCGCGCATCGTCGCCGGCGACTGGTGGGACGCCGACTATTCCGGGCCTCCGCTGGTCTCGCTGGAAAACCGGACGGCGCAGAATCTCGATCTCAAGATGGGCGACACTATCACCGTCAACGTGCTCGGCCGCAACGTGACGGCGCGGATCGCTAATCTGCGCGCCGTCGACTGGGAAAATCTCGGCATCAATTTCGTGCTGGTGTTCTCGCCCGGTACGTTTCGCGGCGCGCCGCACAGCGATATCGCCACGCTGATCTTTGCCGACGGCGGCACGAGCGCCGAAGAAACCGCCGTCATCAAGGCGCTGGCGGACGCTTATCCGACGGTCACTGCCGTGCGCGTCAAGGACGCGCTCGATGCGGTCGACGCCCTTGTCGGCAAGCTCTTGCTGGCGCTGCGCGGCGCCAGTTTGATCACTCTCGTCGCCGCGGCCTTGGTGCTTGGCGGCGCGCTCGCCGCCAGCCAGCGCTATCGGGTCTATGACGCCGTAATATTGAAGACCTTCGGCGCGACGCGGGCGCGGCTCACGGCTGCCTACGCCATCGAATATCTTCTGATCGGCTTGGCGACGGTCGTCTTTGGCGTCGCCGCCGGCTCGCTTGCCGCCGATCTTGTGGTAACGCGGGTGATGGAATTTCCCTTCGTCTGGGTAGCCGGCGAGGCGGTGGGCGCCGCCACGGCCGCGCTTTTGGTCACCGTAGCCTTAGGCCTTGCCGGCACCTTCTCGGCGCTCGGCCGCAAGCCCGCCGAGGTCTTGAGAAATCTCTAATTGGCCGCGTTAAGCACCATGAACGGTTTGTAACACTTGCGAAACACTCGCAAAATATGACGTCGCAGCCATCTGGCGCGGGTGGTACTTTCGCACTAGATTCCTGCCACAGTCTTCGGCGTTCGCCGAACGCCATCCGGCTAACACCGGGCCAACCCAGGGGTATTTTCCATGTCCGACTTCGATCGGAATCTCGCGACCGCCCGGACCGGCTATCGCACCGACCAGGTAGCGATCGATGCGGGTCTGCGCGCGCACATGATCCGCGTCTACAACTATATGACCGCCGGCGTGGCGCTCACCGGGCTCGTCGCCTGGTTCACGTTCTCGGCCGCCGTCACCCAGACCAGCGGCGGACTTGAGCTGACGTCCTTTGGCCATGCCATCTTCCAAAGCCCGCTGCTGTGGGTATTGGTTCTGGCACCGCTCGGGCTTGTCTTTGCCTTGAGCTTTGGCATCAACCGGCTATCGGCGGGAACCGCGCTGATGCTGTTCTTCGTCTATGCCGGCCTGCTCGGACTTTCGCTGGCGTCGATCTTCCTCGTCTACACCGGAGCCTCGATCACCCGCGTGTTCTTCATATCAGCCGCGACCTTCGGCGCCATGAGCCTCTACGGCTACACCACGCAGCGCGATCTGACCGGCATCGGGTCTTTCATGTTCATGGGGCTGATCGGCATTATCATCGCCAGCCTGGTCAACATGTTCCTGCATTCGACCGGGCTCGACTGGGCGATCTCGGTGATCGGCGTGCTCGTGTTCGTCGGCCTGACCGCCTACGACACGCAGCGGATCAAGGAAATGTACTCACCGATGGACGACGGCACGATCGCCGGCCGCAAGGCGGTGATGGGCGCGCTGTCGCTCTATCTCGACTTCATCAACCTGTTCCTGATGCTGCTGCGGATGTTCGGCGACCGCCGCTGAAAAAACGCATCATTGTAACGGAAACGCCCCGGTCTCATCCGGGGCGTTTGCTTTTCCGCCGTTGTGTTTTCTGTCATCTTTGCCTGCAGCGATGAGCAACGTCACCATCCGGCCGGCCGGGCCGGCCGATATCGCAGCGATCAGCCGCATCTATGCCGACGCGGTCATGCATGGCACGGCTTCTTTCGAACTCGAACCGCCGGATGAAGCGGAGATGGCGCGGCGTCAACAGGCGCTAATCGCAAATGGCTATCCCTATTTCGTCGCCGAGCTTGGCGGCACGGTTGCCGGTTACGCCTATGCCGGGCCGTACCGCGACCGCCGCGCCTACGATTGGTGCGTCGAGGATACTGTCTATGTCGCGCCGGAATTCCACCGCAAGGGAATTGGTCGTCTGTTGCTTACCGGGCTCGTCGCGCAGGCCGAGACCCTCGGCTACCGTCAAATGATCGGCGTGATCGGCGACTCGGCGAACACCGCATCGATTGCGGTCCATGTCGCGGTCGGCTTCCGCCTTATCGGCACGTTCCAATCCATCGGCTTCAAGCACGGGCGCTGGCTCGACACGCCGCTGATGCAACGTGCGCTCGGGACCGGCGATACGGCGCTGCCGTAAAGTTGCTCAACCCACGACGACGCGTAGCGAGCGGTCGAGCGCGCCGAGCACCCGGTCGAGTTCGTGACCGCGGCGCACGATATGCCCGGTCGCTGAGATCACGCTGTAGGCGCCCTGGCGACGGCCGAGCCGCGGGTTCTTCTCGATGCGGTAGATCGGTATTTCCGAAGCGCGGCGGAACACCGAAAATACCGCGCGATCTTTCAGGAAATCGATTGCGTAATCACGCCACTCTCCGGCGGCGACCTTGCGGCCATAGAGTCTAAGAATGCGGTCTAGCTCGCGCCGGCTGAAGGTTACCTCGCTGGCGGGGACGGGCAGACGCTGCTCGCCCCCGCGCCACTCGCTTGGATCGGTCTCGCCGAACTCCATACGGCGCCTCCTATGTCATTCGTCCCTTGTCATTAGAGCTTCATGATCGCGCCAGAACGGACCGCCGGCAAGCCCTTCTTGGGGGCAAATCTGCCGCGAAAACAGACGAAACGTCGCAAAAAGGGAGCTGCGATCGCGCCAGCAGCCCCGAAATTCCGACCAGGGGTGCGGCAATTTTGACCGCCCGAATCACGCTTTTGTTAAAGGAATCATAATGGCGCCCCATTTCGGCCCAGCACACGCCAAGCTAGACTGCGAAACAGTTGCCTGTTGCCTCAGGGCCCGGTTCGGATCGTGTTCCGGATTCCTCAGCCCCCCAGCCCCCCGGGGCGCGGACGGACCGGGCCAGAGTCAGCAAGCATACGGTTCAATTCCCCAAATCCTTCAGGCCGGCATAGCGCCGGCCTTTTTTGTTCGGACGACAGAAGAAAGGCGCCGGCGCGCGTTCTCTGCCGTCGGTCTACCGAAGTGGCGTATAGGCGGCGCCGAGGATGACGCCGGGTTTGTCGCGGTTGCCTTCCTGCACCATCACGGCGGCGGCGTCGATATCGTCGGCCTTGAGCTGCGCCATCGGCACATCCCAGGCCGACTTTATCCCGGCCCAATCGCCGAGCTTCAGCCAGCCGCGCACGACATTGTGGTAGGTGATGGTGCGGCCGTGATTCTCGCCGCGATTGATGACGACCGGCACGGCCTTGGCGAGCGGACACAGCCAGACTTCGCCGGCACTACGCTCGTTCTCCGCCGACTCCACTCGCACGCTCAAACCGGCGCCACTCAGCGACAGCAGGATCGGCAGCGACATTACGCCGGATTTTTGATCAGTCTGTACGATCGCGCGCTCGATGGCAGCACGGTCGCTGCCGAGCACATGGGTCGAGCCGTTGACGACGATTTGCGGGGTATAGACTTGGCGATCGCCGCGCATCCGCGCATAGGCGCGCTGCCGCGCCGAATGCGCCGGATTGGCAAGCGTGTCTTTCCAACCGAGATAATCCCAATAGTCGATCGGCACGCTGAGCGCGACCAGCGACGGATCGGCAACCAGCTCGCCAAGCAGCTTGTCGGCGGCCGGACACGACGAGCAGCCTTGACTGGTGAACAGTTCGAGCAACGCCCGCGGCTCGGCGGCGCGCGCCACGACCAAACTCGCGACCAGAAGGCCGGCAATGAGGGATGCCGACGCGAGGCGGCGATGCAGCATTCCGACCTCCACCCGCGGCCCCACGGTTTCGTGACGGCGCTATTCCTAACGTCCGCCCCGGTCACCTGCCACTCACTTCGCGGTGAGGGCACGGAGTTTACGCCGTATTGCTCGCCGAACAGTTAAGCAGCGAGGTGGCGCAGGACGTACTGCAAGATGCCGCCGTTGCGGTAGTAATCGAGCTCGTCACCGGTATCGATACGGCAGATCAGCGGCACGCGCTTGAGCCCGCCGTCGGACGCGACGATCTCGGCCTGCAGGCGTTGGTGCGGCTTAAGATCGCCGTGCAGCCCGCGGATGGTGACCTGTTCGTCGCCCTTCAAGCCGAGCGTCTGCCATGAGGTGCCCTCTTCGAATACCAGCGGCACCACGCCCATGCCGACCAAATTGGAGCGATGGATGCGCTCGAAGGATTGCGCGACCACGGCGCGAACGCCGAGCAGGGTCGTGCCTTTCGCCGCCCAATCGCGCGATGAGCCGGTGCCGTATTCCTTGCCGGCGAACACGACCAGCGGCACGTTCTCACTCTTGTAACGCATCGCCGCGTCGTAGATCGTCATGCGCTCGCGCGACGGATAATGGATCGTGTAGCCGCCTTCGACGCCCGGCACCATCTGGTTTTTGATGCGGATATTGGCGAAGGTGCCGCGCATCATCACCTGGTGATTGCCGCGCCGTGTGCCGTACTGGTTGAAGTCCTTCGGGCGGACCTGATGGTCGCGCAGATATTCGCCGGCCGGGCTGTCCTCCTTGATCGACCCGGCCGGCGAGATGTGGTCGGTCGTGATCGAGTCGAGGAACAGGCCGAGGATGCGCGCGTCGACGATATCCTCGATCGGCTGGCTGCGCTTTTGCATGCCTTCGAAGTAGGGCGGGTTCTGCACGTAGGTGGAACGATCATCCCACTTGTAGGTGAGACCGCCCTGCACGCTGATCTTGCGCCAGTTCGCGTCGCCCTTGAAGACGTCGGCATATTTGCGCGTGAACATCCGCTTATTGATATAGTTGCGAATGAACGCGCCGACCTCGCGGTTCGACGGCCAGATGTCGCGCAAATAGACCTTGCGGCCCTTCTGGTCGGTCCCCAGCGGCGCCTTGGCGATATCGTTCTGCATCGAGCCGGCGATCGCATAGGCGACAACAAGCGGCGGCGAGGCGAGGTAATTGGCGCGCACGTCGGCATTGACGCGGCCTTCGAAATTGCGATTGCCGGACAGCACGGCGGCCGCCACGAGGTCGTTCTTGTTGATCGCCTCGGAAATCTCCTCCGGCAGGGGTCCCGAGTTGCCGATGCAGGTGGTGCAGCCGAAGCCGACGAGATTGAAGCCGAGCGCGTCGAGCGACTTCTGCAGCCCCGATTTCTGGTAATATTCCTCCACCACTTGCGACCCCGGCGCGAGCGAAGTCTTGACCCACGGCTTGACCGTGAGGCCCTTTTCCACCGCCTTCTGGGCCAGCAAGCCGGCCGCCATCATCACGCTCGGATTCGAGGTGTTGGTGCAGGACGTAATCGCCGCGATCACCACATCGCCGTGGCCGAGCGTGTGGTTGCGGCCTTCGACCGGAGCGCGCTTGTCCAACTCGGCGGCCTTGTTGAATTCCTTGTCCATGGCATGCGCAAAGCCGCTTTTGACCTCCTTGAGAGCAATGCGGTCCTGCGGTCGCTTCGGCCCGGCCAGCGACGGCTCGATCGAAGACAATTCGAGTTTGATCACGTCGGTGAACAACGGGTCCGGCGTGTTCTTGGTGCGATACATGCCCTGCGCCTTGGCGTAGGCAATGACGAGCGCGATCCGTTCCGCCGCGCGGCCGCTGTCGCGCAGATAGCGGATCGTGTCGTCGTCAACCGGAAAGAAGCCGCAGGTCGCGCCATATTCCGGCGACATATTGCCGAGCGTGGCACGGTCGGCGATCGTCAGATTCGCCAAACCCGGACCGAAATATTCGACGAATTTTCCGACCACGCCGCGCTTGCGCAGCATTTGCGTAACGGTCAGAACGAGATCGGTCGCGGTCACGCCCTCTTTGAGCTTGCCGTTGAAACGCACGCCAATCACTTCCGGCAACACCATCGAATAAGGTTGACCGAGCATGGCGGCTTCGGCTTCGATGCCACCGACCCCCCAAC
>Ga0187784_10001643_pt1 | contig 17781 bp, 17 predicted proteins | sample 1015_SJ02_MP15_2_FD_132964 | JGI IMG/M metagenome (GOLD analysis project Ga0187784, IMG submission 132964) | Tropical peat soil microbial communities from peatlands in Department of Meta, Colombia - 1015_SJ02_MP15_20_MG | ecosystem: Environmental > Terrestrial > Soil > Wetlands > Peat | place...
CTGAACACTGTCTCCTGAATTATGGCGACACGCCAATGCTCAGCCGCTGCCTTGGATGCGGCCGAGTCAAGAAGTACCCCGGACTCTCGGCTCTGACCAAGGAGCCCTATCCGGAAGACAAACCCAAACCAGTCTATGTGCTGTAGACATTCGTGTCGAAAGGCTGCCCTGGTCTCCTCGCCCTGAGCAGTCGATGCCGGCCCGAGGCCGAGGACAAGAATTTAGGGTGCGCCCTTCGGCTGGTCAAGCGGGGCAAGTGAAGAGGAAACAAGTCGACTCCGAGAGGATTGACGAATTACTGTTGGGCCTCCTGAGGGAGGATGCCAGGGCACCCAACACAAAGATCGCAACAAAGCTTGGGCTCTCCGAATCCGCTGTCAGGCGAAGGATTGACAACCTGAAGACGGGCGGGAGGATACGAAGATTCACCGTCGACGTGGACGACAGGGACCAGAGCAGCGCCATAACCTGGGTATCCGTAGACCCGGCGACCCCCACCCGCCAGGTGAGCGAGAAAATCAAGGCGATCAAGGGGGTGGAATCTGTCTACGAGACGGCTGGACAATTCGACATAGCCGTCATCGTCAAGGGTGCGAATATCGGCGAAGTGAACGCCACCATCGAGGGGATACGCCGGGCCGGGGGAGTCACGGGTACGAACACCACCATGGTGCTTCGCACAATTCGCTAATTTCGGCCGAATATCGTTATATCGGCACCCGACCGCCCGTTGTGCTCGGAGGAACTTCAGCGAATAATGAATTGCATCGAGTGCGACGGGCAGGTCGCCATCCCCGCCGACGCCATCCAGGGCGAAATAGTGTCATGCAAAGAGTGTGGGACATCATTCGAACTGGTGAGGGAGCAGTCGGGAGGCCTCTTTACCCTCCGGCCCGCGGAGCTGGAAGAAGAGGACTGGGGCGAGTGAGCGGCTGGCGTCTTTTTCTCTACTCTATGACACCATCCGCTGGGAAGAGAAAGCAATCATAGCTGCCGCCGAAAAGCGCGGGGTCAGAGCCAACCTCGTGGACTCCAAGGCCCTCTCGATCACCCTGAGCTCCGGCGAGTTGCCTCTTGCCGACAGGGTGGTCCTCCAGAGGTGCGTGAGCTATTTCCGCAACGTCCACTCCACAGCCGCCCTCGAGGCAGCGGGGCATAAGGTGGTCAACTCCTTCGCTTGCGCCTGGGTGTGCGGCAACAAGCTGTTCGGGTCGCTCGAGCTCGTTAAGCATCAGATCCCGACCCCCAGAACCACCCTCGCAATGGCGGAGGACTCTGCTCTCCGTTCGATGGAGCAGATGGGGTACCCCATGGTGGTCAAGCCCGTTGTCGGAAGCTGGGGGAGGTTGTCCGCCCTCATCAGAGACAGCGACGCGGCCAGGGCTGTGATCGAGGACAGGGAGCAGATGTTCCCCCTCTATCAGATCTACTACATGCAGGAGTTTGTCAAACGGCCTCCACGCGACATCAGGTCCTTCGTAATCGGGGACAGGACGATCGCCGCGATTTACCGATACTCGGGAGGCTCAGAGTGGAGGACGAACACTGCCAGAGGGGGCAAGGCGGAGGCCTGCGTGATCACCCCTGAGCTCGATGAGCTCTCTGTGAAGGCTGCAAATGCGGTCGGTGGAGAGTTCGTGGGAGTGGACCTAATGGAGGGAGAAGACGGGCTCCTTGTCCACGAGGTTAACAACACGACAGAGTTCAAGAACACTGTCCCGGCCACCGGCGTAGACATCCCCGGAATGGTTATTGATTATCTGATTTCTATACACAAGAGATGACAGGTGCAGTAGGCAGTCCTGTGAAGTTGCTCCTTGACTCTCTGAAGATCTACTCCCCTACTACGCAGGAGGGAGCGCTCGCGTCCTTTCTGGCGGACAGGATGAGTCCTCTGGGGTACTCAAAGGTCCACGTTGACAGGGCAGGGAACGCGATTGGTGAGATTGGAAAGGGGAAGACGAAGCTACTCCTCTGCGGCCACATGGACACGGTCCCAGGAAACCTGCCGGTGAGCCAGAAGCAGGGGAGGGTCTACGGGAGGGGCGCGGCCGACGCCAAGTCCCCCCTATGTGCGCTACTTTTGGCGGGAGCCGCATCGGCCGATTCCGGTATTGGTATCACTTTCGCGGGCGTCACTCAGGAGGAAGGGGAGGGGGCAGGCATCGAGCAGCTCATCCGGAGCGGGGATAGGTTCGACTACGCCGTGTTCGGCGAGCCGAGCGGGGCCAACAGGATAACTGTCGGCTACCGGGGAAGGGTCAGCCTACACGTCACGATCAGGACCGCGGGGGGACACGCGGGCTCTCCCTGGGCCCAGAGGAGTGCCTTCGACGAGTTCAACCTCCTCCTCTCCAGGCTGAAGCGCTACGAACGCGCCAAGGAGCTCCCGGGGGACCATTTCAGGTCCGTCTCCATCTCCCCGACTTTGGTGAGGGCCGGGACCTATCACAACGTCATCCCAAATACGTGCGAAGCCACCCTCGACCTCCGCCTCCCACCCTCGATTCCTTCCGTCAGGGCCATTCCTGAGATTCGCGACCTCGCGACCCAGACAGACGAAGGCGTCATGATAGACATCATCGAAGGCGAGCCCACGGAGGCCTACGAAGCGGACACCAGCTCGACTCTTGTCCGTGCCTTCCAAAGGGCCATCCTTCTCAAGCTAAAGACCAAACCGAGCCTCGTACGAAAGACGGGCACCGGAGACATGAACACCTTCGCTCACAAGAAGAGTGCTGTCTGCGTAACCTACGGCCCCGGCCTGTCTCGGACGAGCCACACCGACGGAGAGATGGTACAGATCAAAGACTACCTTGGTAGCATCGAAGTATTGAAAGAGGCCATCCGACAGTTGGATGCCCTAGGGACAGGTGTCGGGATATGAGTGGGAAAGACTTCCTCACGCTCGCGGAGTTCACGCCGGGAGACCTGACATCGGTGCTGGACCTATCCGAGCGGCTGAAGCTCTACCGGGCGGAAGGCCTCGGTTCGAAGGTCCTCGAGGGTAAGAGCGTGGCCCTAATCTTCGAGAAGCCGAGCACCAGGACCAGGGTCAGTTTCCAGGTCGCAATCAGTGAGCTCGGGGGGAGCGCCATCAGCCTAAGCTCTACCGAGTTGCAACTGGGGCGAGGGGAGACGGTGGAGGACACAGCGCACGTGCTGTCCCGCTACGTCCACTGCATAATGGCGAGAGTGAACAAGCACTCGGACCTCGAGCGCCTGGCGAGGTCGGCAAGGGTACCCGTCATAAACGGACTCAGCGAGCTGCACCACCCCGTGCAGATACTCGCCGACCTCCTCACCCTGAGGGAACACAAGGGGGGGTTGAAGGGGCTGAAGGTGGCCTGGGTGGGGGACGGTGACAACGTCTGCAACTCGTGGACGATCGGCGCGGCCCTGACAGGCATCGAGTTCGTCGCAGCGACTCCCAAAGGTTACGAGCCTCCGCAGTCAGTAGTCAGCCTTGCATCGGGCATCGCTCCTACCATGGGAGGGAGCATCAAAATCATCAATGATCCCATGGCCGCGGTGTCGGGCGCGGACTGCGTCATCACGGACACTTTCGTGTCCATGGGCGAGGAACAGGAGAGGCTCCGCCGGGAGCACGCATTCCTCCCCCGGTATCAGGTGGACGGGCCCCTCATGGCCAAGGCCAAGACGGACGCCATCTTCATGCACTGCCTTCCTGCCCACAGAGGGGATGAGGTCACCGACGAAGTGATAGATGGCCCTCACTCGGTTGTTTTCGACGAGGCAGAGAACAGGATGCACACGGAGAAGGCCCTCCTCTGCTTCCTCATGCTGGCCAAGAAGGACTATTCTGCACTCACAGTCTAATCTCTTCCAACCCGTACTGCCTGACGAGGGAGACGATCTTCTCCTTGTGGGGCCCGAGTCCCTTCCAGTCCAGGGCTGCGTACCTTACCGGGGCAGCGGAGCGCTGGATCATCTGTCCGACCATCTTCTCGTCGACGTACTCTAGGGCGTACTTCGGGGCGACGAAAGCGAAAGCCACGTCCCCGTCTATCAGGAGCCTTGTGAACTTCTCCGGGTAGTGGGTGCCCCCGAATCCTATCGCCACCTTGCTCCAGATGTTCTTCTCTCTGAGGCTCTCCATGAGCGCCCTGACGACCACGGAAGCGGCCTTCTTGTCCCCCCAGTACTTCTCGGAAGACCCCAGCTCCACGAAGAGGACGGGCTTCTGGAGGGCGGTCGGTCCGTGGTGCGTTGCCTCCATGCTGATCTCGTATTCCTTCACCTCGCTTCTGTGCTTCCAGAGAGCAACGAGGTAGTTCTTCAGCAGTGACGGATCTGCCCGTCCAAGCTCCTTCCCCGATCCTCCGAACCTCGTCTCGGCTGAGAAGTTCCCAGTTGTGTGAGCGGTAAGCGAGGCGATGCCCGACTCGGCGCTGTGACGAGAAAGGAAAATGTACGCCTGGGGATTGAAGTACTCGTCAAGTGCCGGTGGGTGGACGATCACCCCCTCAAAACGGGCCAGGAGAAAGGAGTCTTTTTGGAAGATGGGCTGACCCAGCAGGTTGACCCCGGTCGACTGGAATCCCTCCACCTCCACTAGGGCTTCCGCCAGGGTCCGCGAGGCCAGGTCGGTGGTTGAGGCGATGATGACCGTCGCCGGCTCCCCCTGGGGGTTCATGACGCCCGGGCCCCCTCGCTTGGCGTATTAACGGTGGACTGGTCCCTTAGTGACTTGAGTTTGGCAGCACTAAGGATATAAGCAAAACAATCAGGGTCGCCCCAGAGGTTCGACCATGGGAGTCCGCGACTTCTTCAAATCGGCGAACGCCATATTCAAGCTTGCTCACAAGAGCGACAGGGACGAATTCACACTGTACCTGAAACTGGTGGCCCTGGGGGTCGCCGTGGTCGGGACCATCGGCTTTCTCATCAAGCTGATTGGAACCTTCGCCTTTGGCGGTTCCGGCTGAAAGGTTGCTACCGGCTTTGGTCAACTGATTTTTCATATAACAGCCGCCAAACAGGACGGAAAGTGAGTTCTAACCCCCTCGACCGCACGTCTAATGGGTTGGGCCGCGCATCCCAGCGGCATTGAGTTCGACCCGGACCACGGACGCCTGAGGGTAATCCTCCCCAGCCCCCAAGCTTGTTAAGAAGGAGCGCAAATGAAGCTGATTGAGGCCAAGGTCATAATGAAAACCATCATCCGAACGAGGTACGGACCGCCAGACATCATCGAGATGAAGGACTTCGAGAAGCCGACTCCCGCCGACAATCAGGTTCTGGTGAAGGTTCATGCCGCATCCCTGAACAAAGCCGATTTGTTTGACCTCCATCCACCTTTAGTCATCCGTATGGTCATGGGAGGAGGAGTCCTAAAACCGAAAGACCGGTCGCTCGGCAGGGACTTGTCGGGGAAGGTGGAACTCGTTGGCAGAGCCGTGACCCGGTTCAAGCCTGGTGATGAGGTGTTCGGAACAGGCCCGGGCGCTCTCTCCGAGTATGCGGTGGCCCGGGAAGACCGATTGACGGTGAAACCACCTGGCGCCTCATTCGATGATTGCGCCGCCGCTCCCGTAGCTGGCGTCACTGCCCTGCAGGGTCTCCGCAAGGGGCGGATCAAAGCGGGGCAGAAAGTTCTGGTCGACGGAGCTTCTGGGGGGGTGGGCACCTTCGCCCTTCAAATCGCCAAGTCATCTGGAACGAAGGTCACCGCCGTCTGCAGTGCGCCGAACTTAGACAAAGCCAGAGCCATGGGGGCAGATCAAGTAATCGATTACTCAAGAGAGGACTTCACCAAGAGCGGTCAGACCTACGATCTGATAGCAGGAGTCAACGGGTTCCATTCCGTGCTGGCCATCCGGCGATCCTTGGCCCCGGGAGGGACCTTCGTCTTGCTAGGAAGTCACAAGGCACTGACTGGGCTACTCCAAGTTGCGCTGTTGGGCCGATTAGCCTTGAGGTCAGGCAAGAGGATCTGTTTCATGGGTGTTGCGAAAATCATCCCTGAGGACCTGGCCGCCCTCGGCGAGCTCATGGGCACAGGAAAAATGAAGCCATTCATTGACAGGCGGTACCCGCTGTCCGAAGCCGCCAAGGCCTTCCAGTACTTGCAAGAGGGGCACGCCCGAGGCAAGGTCGTAGTCACGATGCAGCCCGACTAATTTGAGGAGTGCTGTTACGAACAAAGGTTATTAGGCCAACAAAAATCGGGCAGTCTCCGAAGTGTCGGTTTTGAGTGAACCTGAGAGAAGCAACTCCATCTTCCCGGTGAAGACCACCGGGGGACAGGAGAAGACGGTGGCCACCTTCGTCGCCAACAGGGCGATGCAGAAGAAGAAGCCCATCTACTCGGTGCTCGCTCTGGACACATGGAAAGGGTACGTCCTGTTCGAGGCCCCCAACAGCCAGGTGGTTGACGAGAGCATCCAAGGGTTCAAGCACGTTAGGAGCAAGATCCCAGGCATGATGCAGTACTCAGACATCGAGAAGTATCTTGTGACGAAGTCGATGGTCGCAGAGCTGAACGAAGGCGACACCGTGGAAATTGTCGCTGGTCCATTCAAGACCATGAGAGCCAAGATAACCAGGGTGGAGAAGGAAAAGCAGGAGGTCGTGGTCACCCTGCTCGACACCGCCTTCGCCATGCCAATTACGATAGACGCGAGTTTCACCAAGCTTGTGGAGCGAGCGAAGCCGGAGCAACCCAAGTGATGCTGAATGGGAGATAAGCAGATCATCAACGTCCTTGTTACGGGTGGGGAAGCAACCGCTGGCCCCCCTCTAGGACCAGCCCTGGGGCCCCTCGGCGTGAACGTCCTGGGAATCGTTAACGAGATCAACAAGCAGACCGGAGATTTCAAGGGCATGAGAGTGCCAGTCAAGGTCGAGGTCGACAAGGAGACCAAGCAGTTCGCGATTTCCGTGGGCACTCCGACCACGTCTGCCCTGATAGCGAAGGAGTCAGGAATACCGAAGGGGTCCGCCAAGCCCAACACGGAACTCGCCGGGGACCTGACCATGGATAAGGTAATCAGCATCGCCAGGAGCAAGATAGCCGGCTCCTACGCCGCCAGCATCAAGTCCGCCGTCAAGGAGGTAGTCGGGAGCTGCGTCAGCATGGGGGTCAAGGTCGAAGGAAAGGACGCCAGGGAGTTCATGAAAGAGATAGACACCGGAAAGTGGGACTCAAAGTTCGAGTAGAGGCGTCACCGCCACCCAGAAAGTCAAGAATCAGGACACAACGCTTTTAACCGATGTTCCAAGGCTCGGCAAGGAATTCGTGAAAGGAGGATGCTCTCGAACCAGCAGCTCGCAGAGCTTGCCAAGAAGGGCAAGGAACAGGCAAAGGAGACCAAGTTTACCCAGTCCGTAGAAGTAATGATAAGCCTCAAAGAGGTCGACCCCAAGAAGACCGACCTCAACATCAACGAGATAGTCTACCTCCCGCACCCCACCTCGAAGCAGGCGAGGCTCTGTTTCATCGGGTCCGGGGACCTCGCAGTGAGGGCGAAGAACGCCAAGGCCAATCTGGTCATGGACCCCTCGCAGCTGGAGAACTACGGAGGGAGCAAGAGGGAGGCGAAGAAGCTCGCGCGGTCGTACGATTTCTTCCTTGCAGACACAGCGCTGATGCCCAGGATAGGGAAGGTGCTAGGCCAGGCTCTCGGCCCGAAGGGGAAAATCCCGACCCCTGTCCCGCCGAACTCGCCCATCGAGGCCATGATCAACAGAATGCGCACGGCCGTCAGGATAAGAAGCAGGGGGTCTCTCGGCGTCATGGCGAAGGTCGGGGACAGCAAACTTTCAGAGCCCGAAATTGCAGACAACATCGTGGCGGTGGTCAACGCCGTCTCGAAGAAGCTCCCGAACGGGGACAAGAACATCAGGACTATCATGGTCAAGACGACGATGGGGAAGCCGGCGAAGCAGTTGGTGGAATAGGATGAGCGAGACCGTCCAGGTCCAACGGAAGCACAACCCCAAGAAGGCAGAGACGGTCGAAAGGGTCACTGAGCTCGCCAAGAAGTACCCTGTGATGGCGGTCACCACCCTTTCGAAGGTAAGGTCAACCCAACTGATGGCGGTGAGGAAGGCCCTCAGAGGCCACGCAGAGGTGTACGTGGTCAAGAACAAGCTAGCAATCCTCGGCCTCAAGAACGCGGGAATCAAGAACGCCGACCAGCTTCTTTCCCACCTCAGCGGCCAGAACGCCCTGATTTTCTCGACCTACGATCCATTCAAGCTCTTCCTCACGCTCGACAAGAGCCACGTCTACCTCCATGCCCGTGCGGGTGACAAGGCCCCCAATGACATAATCGTCCCTGCGGGCAACACGAGCCTACCAGCCGGCCCGGTCCTCAGTGAGTTCAGGGAAGCGGGAATTTCGACGAAGATTGAAGGTGGGAGCATCTGGGTCAACAGGGACTCGGTCGCGCTGAAGAAGGGAGGTGAGGTGACCCCCAAGCTGGCCAGCCTACTGTCGAAGCTCAACATCAAGCCGATTCGCGCTGGCTTGACGATTGCGCTCGCCTACGAGGACGGCCTCATCTACTCCGGAGATCTGGTGGCGATAGACCTCGAAAAATACAGGCAGAACTTGGTCGACGCGCACACTTCGGCAAGGGGGCTTTCGATACTCATCGGCTACGTCACGAAGGAGACCGCACCTGAGGTGATCGCGAAGGCGTACAGGGAGGCAGTGAGCGTGGCCGTAGGAGCGGGATTCATAACAAAGGAAACGGCACCCCTCATCCTAGGAAAGGCCGAGGCGGAAGCAGCGGCGCTTACTGCCGAGGCTAAGAAGAAGGGACTTACCGCATAAGAAAGGCTGTGCCTTCCTAGCCAAACAGAGAAGCGAGGCCCTGTAGTGCCTCTTCTTCCTTCTTCTCCTCTTCCTTCGGCTTCTCTTCCGCCTTCGCAGCGGGTGCTCCCGGAGCCGCAGCAGCCGCCACCGGAGCAGCAGCCATCGTAGCCGCGTTCTTCAGAGCCTCGTCGATGTTGACTTCGCTGAGGGCAGAAGCTAGTGCTTTGATCTGTACCTCGTCGGGGGTGGCGCCCGTCGCCTTCACCACGCTGGTCAGGTTCTCTTCGTTGACGGGCTTCCCCAGCTTGTGAAGCAGGAGGGCAGCGTAAACATACTCCATGTTATTTCGCAGGCAGGCGGTCTCAGTTCCGTATATAACTGTTTGAACGAAAGAGCCTTCCTAGCTCTCCTCTCTCTTCATTATCCGATACTCTGTTTGAAAGCCGAGCTTCTCGTAAAGCGACCAGGCGGCCTTGTTCTTCGCGTTCACCATCAGACCCATCTGGGCGAACCCTCTCTCCCTGCTCACCTTCAACGCATGCCTCATGAGCGCTTCCCCTACCCCCTTGCCTCTATGCTCGGGGAGCACCAAGATGTCGTATATCCACCCAACCTTCGTGTCACTGAAGGGCCTCTGGGAGACTCCGAACCAGACGTATCCTGCCATTCCTTCATCGGCTCCTACCTGTGCCACGTAGAACTCATTCCCACTCCGCGCGAAGAGGGCGTCCAGCCGCTTCCCGAACACCTCCTTTGCCCTCTGCACGAACTTCAGCTCGTCGTCGTCCAGCTCCGCCGGGAGCTCCTCGATGGACTTTTCCTTGATCCAGGGCAGCTCGTTATCCTTCGCCCGCCTAATCGTCATCTCCTGAGGCAACTCAAGCAGGGTCTTCGTCCCACCTTTATCTAGTTCAGGGCGAGGAGTCTCAAAATCCGAGTTGAATGAGAAGAAGGAAGCCCTGAGAGCAAAGTTCTCAACAGACTACAAGCGCTACTACCTGGTCGAGCTCTTCAAGCGGGAGGGCTACATCCGGAAGAAGTGCGAGAGCTGCGGGAATTATTTCTGGACCCTTGACCCTGCGAGGAAGAGGTGCGACGACCAGCCCTGCTCGGCCTACTCCTTCATAGGCGAACCCCAGACCAGCAGGAGGTTCGACGAGGTCGAATCCTGGAAGGCTATTGAGCGCTTCTTCGTCAAGAACCACCACGCCAGCGTCAAGCGATACCCCGTCGTCAGCCGCTGGAGGCCCGACCTCTACTTCACCGTCGCTTCGATAGTCGACTTCCAGAGGGTCGAGGCCGGGAAGGTCGTATTCCAGCTCCCTGCGAACCCTCTCGTTGTCCCCCAGATGTGCATGAGATTCAACGACATACCAAACGTCGGGGTCAGCGGCAAGCACTACACGTCCTTCGTTATGGTCGGCCAGCACAGCATAGCCGACAAGGAGGGGTACTGGAAGGACAGGTGCATCGACCTAGACTTCCAACTGATGACAAGAGTGTTCGGCATCGACAAGAAGGAGATTACTTTCAACGAGGACGTCTGGGTCGGCTACGGCGCCTTCGGCTATTCCTTGGAGTACTTCGTTCGTGGCCTAGAACTCGGCAACGCCGTCTTCACGGCGTTCGAAGGCGACATCTCGGACTACGGCGAGATGAAGGAGAAGGTCGTCGACATGGGCACAGGGCTTCAGCGCTGGGCCTGGATCAGCCAGGGTACACCGACCAACTACGACGCCAACTTCGGCGCTGTACTGAAGAGGATGAACGAGCTGTGCAGGGTCGAGGTCGACAGGAAGCTCTTCCTCGCCTACTCCCGCCTAGCAGGAACCATGAATGTCGACGAGTTCGGCTCCCTCTCCGGCCAGCGTGAGATAATCGCAAGGAAACTGGGCATCGACAGCAAGGCCCTCGAACAACAACTCGGGCCGAGGGAGGCGATGTACGCCATAGCCGACCACTCCAGGACTCTGCTTTTTGCCATAGCGGATGGGATGCTCCCGAGCAACTCGGGAGGCGGCTACAACCTCAGGATCGTCTACAGAAGAGCGATGAATTTCATCAAGCACTACAAGTTCCCTCTCACAATCGCCGACGTAGTCAGCTGGCATATCGACCACCTTTCTGCCATGTACCCCGAGCTCGAGGAGCACAGGGACGACGTAGCCAAGATTCTCGAAGTCGAAGAGGGTCGGTACGCGTCGTCCTCTGAGCGAGTCTCGAAGATTGTCTCGTCCCTCTCTCTGGCGGGGAAGCCCGTTCCCACCGACGAGCTCATCCGCCTCTACGACTCCGACGGCGTCACTCCGGAGCAGCTGGCCGAGGCCGGGGCCCTGATTGACAAGCCCGAGGACTTCTACGAGCAGGTCCAGGCGAGGCACATATCCCGTCGAATGGAAGAGCCGAAGCCGAAGTTCGGCACGGGTAAGCTTCCTGCCACCGGGCTGCTGTACTACGAGGAGAACCCTGACTTCGATTTCAGGGCGAAGGTCCTCAGGGTCTTCCCCGGGGGGTACGTCGTTCTGAACCAAACGGTGTTCTATCCGCGAGGAGGCGGTCAGGAACCGGACAGAGGGACGATCGCCCGAGCCGACGTCGTTGACGTCGAGAAGTACGGCGAAGTCGTCATCCACAAGGTCGTAGGGAGGGCTCCCAGGGCGGGTTCAGTCGTCCTGTGTCATGTCGACACGAGAAGGAGAAGGAGAATCACCCAGACACACACCGCGACGCACATCATCAACGGCTCGTCGCGCCAGGTTCTGGGACCATGGGTCTGGCAGCACTCTGCCTTCAAGGAAGAGGACTACGGGCGGATTGACATCACCCACTTCGCACACCTGGCCGACGCAGAAGTCCAGAAGATTGAAGACCTGGCGAACGAGATAGTAAGAAAGAACCTGAAGGTGAAAAACACCTTCATTCCACGACAGGCGGCCGAGGAGAAGTACGGTTTCAGGCTCTATCAGGGGGGTGTGGTCCCCGGCAGGCTGGTCAGGGTCGTTGACATCGGGGGGTGGGACATCGAGGCTTGCGGCGGTACCCACAACAAATCCACCGGCGAGGTCGGGCTCATCAAGATAACAAAGGTCGAGCGCGTCCAGGATGGCGTCGAGCGCATCAACTTCGTCGCCGGCGAGGCTGCCATCGATTACGTGCACAGGATGGACTCTGAGCTCCAAGAACTGTCCGCACTTCTCGGCACCCAGAGGGAGAATCTGCCCAGGGCGGCAAAGACCCTCCTTGACGAACTTGAGACCTCACGCTCGCGTGCGAAGAGCCTGGGCCAGGCCATGGAGGAGTTGTCCTCCGCCGGCATCAGCTCCTCAGCGAAGAGCATCAGGGGGGCAAGGATTTACGTCGCCAGGAACCCTCCCATGGGCGAGGATCAGATTATTGCTCAGGGACAGAAGAGCGTAGCGTCCGAGCCTTCCCTGATCTACCTGGCCCTGTTCCCTTCGGGCAAGTCCGCTCGGATAGTGTGTTTCGTGGGCTCTTCGGCAAGGCAGGCGGGGTACTCAGCATCTGATATTGTCCGGAAGCTTGCCCCAGTCCTGGGCGGCTCTGGCGGTGGATCGCCAGTCTTCGCCCAGGGAGGCGGACCATTGGTCGAGAGGATGGACGAAGCTGCTTCACTTACCGAGAGTCTCGAGCCCGTTCCTCAGAGTTGAGCCGCATGTCCACCAGAGAGAAGTACTGGCTGAAGGTATGGAACGACAAGCACGTCTTCGAGCCCGATCCTGTTGCTGGCAAGAAGAAGGTGTTCGTGACTGTCCCCTTCCCCTACATGAACGCGGCCGTCCACGTCGGCACAGCCTTTACAGCCGCCCGGGTCGAGTTCTATGCACGCTTCAAGCGTCTCCAAGGATACAATGTTCTATTCCCCTGGGCCTGGCACTGGACAGGGAAGACCATCGTGGGCATGAGCCAGCGGCTCAAGCAGGGAGACCCCTCGGCCAGGAGGGCGTTCGCCGCCGACGGCGTCCCCGAGGACGAGGTCGAGAAGTTCGTCGAACCGGAGTACCTGGCCTCCTATTACACCAAGGTGAGCCGCCAGGTGATGAAGGACACGGGATTCTCCATAGACTGGCGTCGCGAGTTCCGGACGGTTGACCCCGCATTCAGGAGGTTTGTCGAGTGGCAGTACCTGCACCTTCGGGAACTCGGGTACGTGGTCCAGGGCACCCACCCGGTGGTCTGGTGCCCCTTCGACAAGAGCCCCACCGGAGACCACGACAGGATGGAGGGAGAAGGCGTTTCACCAGAAGAGTTCAACCTGATCAAGTTCCACCTAGGAGAGTTCGCGCTGGTCGCCGCAACCCTCCGCCCTGAGACGATCTACGGTGCCACCAACCTGTGGGTCAACCCCGACGCCGAGTATAGCGAAGCGCGAGTGGACGGCGAACTCTGGATAGTGAGCTCCGCCTCCCTAACTAAGCTCTCCGAGCAGGAGCACAGTGTCGTCCCGGTGCGCTCCTTCAAGGGCTCGGATCTGGTCGGAAGGTACGCCATGGCCCCATTGACAGGCAAGTCCCTCCCGATTCTCCCCGGCAAGTTCGTGGACGACTGGATTGCGACGGGCGTGGTCTACAGCGTCCCTGCCCACGCCCCCTACGACCTGACGGCCCTACGCGACATACAAGTGGGAAGGGTACAGGTGCCCCGGCAGATCAAGGAAATCGCGGACAAGTTGACCCCGATTCCCATACTCGCTGTGAAGGGCTACTCGCCGGTACCAGCGGAAGACGCCATCAGAAGGCACGCGATCAAGGATTCCACAGACCCGAAGCTAAAGGATGCGACAGAAGAACTGTACAGCGCCGAGTTCCACAACGGCATCCTCACCGAGGCATCCGGACCACTGGCCAGGCTGAGGGTGGAGGAGGCGAAGGCCAAGGCACTGGAACTCATGGCAAAGACGGCCCGCCTCGGCAAGATGTACGAGCTCCCTGAAAAGGTGGTCTGTCGGTGCTCGACGCGATGCTATGTGAAAATTCTGGAGAACCAATGGTTCCTGAATTACTCGAACCCTGCCTGGAAGGCCAAGGCGAAGCTCGTGGTGGAGAAGGCGGCCGTGTACCCCGAAGAGGCACGCCAGTGGTTCTACTCGACCATAGAGTGGCTCAACGACTGGCCCTGCGCCCGGCGCTCTGGCATGGGGACCAAGCTTCCATGGGACAAGGACTGGATAGTGGAGACCCTCAGCGACTCTACAATCTACATGGCCTACTACAACATCAGCAAGTTCGTCAACCTCGAGAAGATCGGACCGGAGAATCTGACCATGGAGGCGCTCGACTACATCCTGCTTGGCAGAGGGAACCCTGCGAACGTGGCCAAGGCCGCGAAGATGACAGAGAAACGTCTTCGAGAAATCAGAGCAGAGTTTGTCTACTGGTATCCGGTAGACCTCCGAAACTCTGCCAAGGAGCTGATACCGAACCACCTGACCTTCTACGCCTTTCACCACGCAGCCCTCTTCCCCGAGAGGGACTGGCCCCGGGGCTTCGGCATCAACGGGATGATTCTGGTCGAGGGGAAGAAGATGAGCAAGACGAAAGGGAACTTCGTCACCTGGAAGGGCGCCCTGGAGAAGTACGGCGCGGATGGGTTCAGACTCGGACTGGCGCTCACGGCCGACGGCATGGACGACGCCGACTGGAGGGACCGAACCGCCCAGGACGCCAAGGCGAAGACCGAGTCTGTAATTTCCTTCGTGAGGAAGACACTGAAGTCAGCCACCGCCCGAGAAGAGAACGAACTCGACGCATGGCTCATCTCCTCACTCCACAGGAGGATTATCACGGCCACAGAGGCGATGGAGGGGATGAAGATACGCCGCGCTTCTGCCACCGTCTACCTTGACCTGTGGAATGACATCAGATACTACCTCCATAGGACGAAGAACCCGAGGAAGCAAACACTGGCAGACGTATACGGCGCCTGGGTGAGAATGATGTCCCCATTCACCCCTTTCATGGCGGAGGACCTGAACCACGAACTGGGCGGGAAGGGACTCGTGTGCCAAGCCGACTGGCCGTCCTCCAAGGACTTCCCTGTGGACGAAGAGGCGGAGCTGGCGGAGGCCATGCTAAACAGGGTGATTGAGGACGCCCGGAAGGTGCTGAACGTCGTGAAGGGCCCGAGGACGAAGCTAAACATCTATGTCTGTTCTGAATTGGCGAGGAGTTACTTCTTCGAGCTGACGACGGCCAAGAGGAGGAACGAGAATGTGGGCCAGGTCGTAAAGAAGTTCGCCCCACTGAAGATCCAACCAGACAGAGTGTTCAGGCTCGGCTTCGAAATCGGAGACGAGATGCTCGCGAAGCTTCTGGCCCACAGGGGATTCGATGAGTTCGATACCCTCTCCGAAGCGTCCGACTTCATGTCCAGTGAACTCGGAGTCTTGGTCGTCGTTCAGAGAGCGGGGGCAAAGGAGATTCACGACCCAGCGAACAAAGCGAAAGACGCGCTGCCCACAAAGCCCGCGTTCTTCCTGGAATAGGCTTGAAGACAAAAACGGAAACAGGGGCAGATACCCCCTGTTGGCTAGCCCCCGATCCTGAAGAGCCGTGTTCCACACACGGGACACGTCCCTGAGGTGGCGTGCCGACCGTTCTTCATGGTGATGCTCTGTGGGTTCCTTATTTCCCGCTTCTGTTTGCACTTCACGCAGTAGGCAACCGTCGTTTCTGATCTCCTCGCTCTTCGATGGTTCCTCCCCGGCTTAAAACCACCCTCACCAGCAATACATTCTTCAGGAACAACTGCCCGTCAGGGTTCAAATACGTCCACCGAGGCCGCGCATCGTCAAATGTCGTCGGGAGACGCGACTCTCCGGGCGGTGGCGAAGGTGAGGATGTCTGACGAGTTCTCCGACTACACGCTCTACGAAAGGCTGTCCAGGACGGTCCGCTCCGACAGCCCGTTCAAGGAAGTCCTTGAAGACCTCTCGACCACGGAACACGGGCACTTCGAGTTCTGGAGGAAGTATGTCCCGGGGGAGGAACCGAAGCTAGCGAAGCTCAAGCTCTACTGGGTCCTCTTCCTTAGGAAATTCTTCGGTCTCACGTTCGCCACTAGATACCTCGACCGGCACGAAGCGAAAGTCGTGAAGGAGTACGAGGGGCTCTCTAGGCTCATCCCCGAGTCCGACCGGCTCGCGTATGACGAGATGGTCGCTGACGAAAAGGAGCACGAGAAGGCGTTCGCGCTGAAGGTCGAGAGCTCTGCCGTTCGCTACATCGCCTTCGTCGTCCTCGGACTCGCAGACGCCCTTGTCGAGATATCGGGCATTCACGCCGGGTGGCTCGGCCTGTTCGAAAAGACGGAGATAGCAGGGCTCGCGGGAGTCGTGGCAGGAGGAGCGGCGTCGCTGGCAATGGCCTCGGCAGCGTTTGCCCAGGCCAAGCAGGGGTTCAGCGGCTCCGCTAGGCTGAGCGCCGTTTACACAGGCGTCTCTTACTTCATAACTGCAATCATCCTGGCGACTCCATACTTTCTGACGTCTAGCATGATTCTGGCACTTGGCTCGTCACTGACCCTAGCGGTGACGATACTCGCAGTCACGACTTGGTACAGCACGGTAATTCAGCAGAAGCCGTTCCTCAGGGACTTCGTCGAGATCCTTGGGATCCTTTTCGGAACGACCATACTCGTTTTCCTCCTGGGCGCCTTCGTTAGCGCCGAGTTTCCAGGCATCAAGGGTGCTCTTGCGATTCCAATGTGGCTCCCAAGCTGAGCGAAGCCCGCGTTTCGCAAGATTCCGACAAAACGGCTTATTACCGAACGGGGCCAGCATCGGAGTGATTGAGGATGCAGCGGGTTCTCACAGAGTCGAAGGGCTCTTCGAAGAATGCGGAGCTTGTGGGCCGGATCTGTGATTTCATCAGGGAGAATTCCACCTCGAAAATTACCCTTCGGAGCCTAAGCGAGAGGTTCTCGGTGAGCTCCTTTCACCTACAGAGGGTCTTCACAGAGGTCATGGGAATGTCTCCCCGTAAGTATCTGGAAGAGTGCCGGCTCCACCATCTTAGGACGCGGCTAGCCAAGGGGGAGCCCGTTGTGAACGCCATAAGGGGTACCGGGTACTCTGCCCAGAGCTGGCTCTACGAGGACTCGAGGACACGGCTTGGAATGACACCGGCCACCTATCGGAACGGAGCTCCGGGGACCCTGATAACCTACGCCACGGGTGATTCCTCACTCGGTCGCCTCCTTGTAGCGGCAACAGCGCACGGAGTGTGCTCTGTCAAGGCGGGGCTGAGCGATGACTCGCTTGTTAGTGCTCTTCGGAAGGAGTTCCCCCGTGCGCAGATCTCGAAGGGTCAGAGGGCCAGGCGCTTCCTAGAGGCCCTGAATGAGCACCTCAGCGGCCAGGAGGTCAGACTCCCGTTGGACGTCAGAGGCACGGACTTCCAGCTTAAGGTGTGGATGGCGCTCCGCGACATCCCGATGGGAGAGACCAGATCCTACAGCGACATGGCGCGCATCATAGGGGAGCCCAAGGCGGTCCGAGCGGTCGCCAACGCATGCGCATCTAACCCGGTACCACTAATCATACCATGTCACAGGGTAATAAGAAAAGACGGGAGCCTGGGGGGGTACGGATTGGGAGTCGGTCGCAAGAAGGTCCTGCTCTCGAATGAGCGGGCACTCGTTGCCACGACGGGCAACTGAGCTGGGATGTCAAAGCTGAGGCAGAGCTTCACCGCGTACTCCGGACTTCTCATCCTGAGCGTTATATGGGGCCTCGCTTTCGTGGCCATTAAGCAGGTCGTAACCGAGCTCAGCCCCGTCAACCTTGCCCTACTCCGCTGGCTCGTCGCCAGTGTACCATTCCTCATTCTTCTCCCCTTAATCGGCAGGCCCAAGGCCAAGTTCGAACGGCGGGATATCCCCAGACTCCTGATCGTTGCCCTGGCGAACGTGGCTGGCTATCATATCTCCCTGTATTACGCCGAGACCACCCTCTCCGCGGGCCTTTCGGCGCTCCTGAC
>Ga0187784_10001644_pt1 | contig 17780 bp, 13 predicted proteins | sample 1015_SJ02_MP15_2_FD_132964 | JGI IMG/M metagenome (GOLD analysis project Ga0187784, IMG submission 132964) | Tropical peat soil microbial communities from peatlands in Department of Meta, Colombia - 1015_SJ02_MP15_20_MG | ecosystem: Environmental > Terrestrial > Soil > Wetlands > Peat | place...
CTAATACCCCATCAACGAGGCATAGCGGTCGCGGTGAAAGGCGCTGTCGCCGAAGGCCGCCCCGGCCGCCCGCGCGCGCTTGAGGAAAAAGCCGATCTCATGCTCGTCGGTCATGCCGATGCCGCCATGCATCTGCACGCCCTCGTTGCTGACCAGAAAGAAGGCGTCGCCGGCCTTGGCCTTGGCGAGGCTGGCGAGGGCGGCGGCATCTTTGGTCCCGGCGTCGAGCGCGGCGAGCGCGGCGGTCACCGCCGAGCGCGCCAGCTCGATCTCGCAGAACATCGCCGCGGCGCGGTGCTTCAGCGCCTGGAAGGAACCGATCGGCACGCCGAACTGCTTGCGGTCCTTGAGATACTGCACGGTGCGCTCGAACGCCGCCGCGGCGCTGCCGAGCATCTCCGCGGCAAGCCCGGCGCGGGCGCGGTCGAGCACGGGGTCGAGCACATCGGCGCCGTCATCGACGCGCCCCAGCACCGCGTCCGCGCCAAGCTCGACGCCGTCGAGGGCAAGGCGCGCGGCGTTGCGGCTGTCGACCATGACGGTGCGCGTGCGCGTCAGACCCTTGGCGTCGCCGGGCAGGAGGAAAAGGGTGAGGCCGGCCCGCTCGCCCGGAGCGCCGGACGTCCGCGCGGCGAGGATGAGGAGATCGGCGACATGACCGTCGAGGACAAAGCGCTTCTCGCCGTCGAGGCGGAAGACGCCGCCGCTCTGCCGGGCCGTCGCGGCGACGGCAAGGGGCGCGTGATGCGCGCCTTCCTCGAGCGCCAGCGCGAGGAGACGCTCGCCTTTGACGAGCGCCGGCAGATGCGCGGCCTTCTGTGGCTCGCTGCCGGCGAGCGCCAGCGCGCTCGCGCCGATCAGCGCCGTGGCAAAGAGCGGACTCGCGGCGAGCGTGCGGCCCGCCGCCTCCATCACCTGGCCGAGGCCGAGGCAGCCGAAATCGGCGCCGCCATAAGCCTCCGGCACGAGAAAACCGGCCCAGCCCAGCTCGGCCATCTGCCGCCACAGCGGCAGGGAGAAGCCGAGCGCGTCCTTGTCGTCGCGCAGCTTGCGCAGCGCGCTCACCGGCGCGCGCTTCTCGAAGAAGTCGAAGGCCGTGTCGCGGATGAGCGCGGTGTCGCTGTCGAGGACGAGCGCCATGGCCTCAATCCGGCAGGCCAAGCACGCGCTTGGCGATGACGTTGAGCTGGATCTCCGAGGTGCCGCCCTCGATCGAGTTCCCCTTGGAGCGCAGCCATTCGCGCGTCATGCGTTTCTCGTCGGCGGCAAAGCCGTCGCCTTCCCAGCCCAGCGCCTGGGTCCCCACGCATTGCAGCAGCAGCTCGAACTTCCGCTTGTTGAGCTCGGTGCCGTAATATTTGAACATGGCCGAGGCCGGACCCGGCGCGCCGCCTTTCGCCTCCTCGGCGGCGCGGCGCTGGGTGAGGCGGAAGGCGCGCTGGTCGATCTCGTAGCGCGCGATCTGGTCGCGCAGCACCGCATCCGCCACCTTGCCGTCGCGCGCCCCGGCGTAGCTCTTGGCAAGCTCGGCGAGCGGGCGCTCGGCGCCGCGCTGGCGCTCGCCGATGGACGCGATCATCTTGCGCTCATGCTCCAGCAGCTTCTTGGCGATGGTCCAGCCGTTGTTGAGGCCGCCGACGAGATTGTCCATGGGCACGCGGACGTTCTCGATGAAGGTCTCGCAGAAGGGCGAGGCGCCGCTGATGAGCCGGATCGGCCGCGTGCGCACGCCGGGATCGTCCATGTCGATGAGCAGGAAGCTGATCCCCTCATGCTTCTTCGCCATGGGATCGGTGCGCACCAGGCAGAAGATCCAATCGGCCTGGTCGGCATAGGAGGTCCAGATCTTGTGGCCGTTGACGAGGAAATGCTCGCCCTGCGGCACGGCGCGGGTCTTGAGGCCGGCGAGGTCGGAGCCGGCCTCCGGCTCGCTGTAGCCCTGGCACCAGCGGATCTCGCCGCGCACGATCGGCGGCAGATGCTTCGCCTTTTGCGCCTCGCTGCCGTAGTCCAGCAGCACCGGCCCCAGCATCCAGATGCCGAAGCTTTGCAGCGGCGAGCGGCAATTGAGCCGGCGCATCTCCTCCTCGAGGACGCGCGCCTCATCTGCAGCGAGGCCGCCGCCGCCATAGCGCTTGGGCCAGGTCGGCACCGTCCAGCCGCGTGCCGCCATGCGCTCGAGCCAGAGCTTGGACTCCGGATTCTTGAAGCGGGCGTGACGTCCGCCCCAGACGATCTCGTCCTCGGGCATCGGCGTGCGCATGCTTGGCGGGCAATTCGCCTCGAGCCAGGCGCGGGTCTGCGCGCGGAACGCGTCGATCTCGGCCATCGCCTCCTCCCGTCCGCTTGGGGCGGCGACCCTACACCACGGCGCGGCGGTGCTCAACCCGCGCGCGCCGTCCGGGCCCGCGGGGCCGGCCGCTTTTGCCCGGCAACCAATGGTTAACCATGGGCCGCAATAATCCAGCGCAAGGAAAGAGGGGGCTCCGGCATGCTGCTCGACGGCGCGGAAGAGGCGAGCTTGGCAAAGGCGAGGAGCCCGCGCGGCAAGGCGCGGGCCCGCTCGCGCGGCGAGGCCGGCGGCAATGCCGAGCAGCCCATCGCGCGCGTCTTGCAGCTCGTCGCCGCGCTCAAGGCCGAGCAGGAAAGCCTCGCCCCGGCCGCACCCGCCGGCGATCCCGCCCAGCGGATCAAGCTGATGGGCTGGCTGCGGCGCATTCTCGACGCGCGCGAGCAGGAGCGCCAGGCCTGGCAGGCGCAGATCCGGGGGCTCGAGGCGCAGCTTGCCGAAGCGCAGACGGCGGCCGAGCGAACGAGCCAGCAGCAAGAGCGGCTCATCGTCGATCTCAAGCTGATGCACGACCATCAGCGCTCGATCTGGGAGCTGGAGCGGCGGCGGCTGGAGATCACCATCGCGGGGCACGAACGGGCGCGGCAGAAAAGCTTCTTCGGCCGCGCCGCGCGCCTGGCGCGCCCGGCGGTGGCGGCGGGCTTGCTGCTGGTCTCGCTGGCGGCGATGGCGCTCTCCGCCGACAGCGCCGCGCTCATCGGCCGCACGGGACTCCCTATTGACGACACCGGCCACGCCACCATCGTCGTGCTCGACGGCGCGCCGGTCCTTTCCGCCTCGCCCTGAGGCGGCGGCGCTCGGGCTGCGGCGGCGTCTCGGCGATCCCTTTTCGGCTCCCCCTCGAAAGGGTGACTGGAAGGCCGCCGATTTGGCGCTAGTGTCGAAGCACGCGAAGACGTGCCGAAGCGAGGGCATCGGGCCACCGGCTTTGGGGATGGGACAATCATCATGAAGGTGCCGCAGGCCGCGCGGCTGCTGCGCGAGCGCGCCGCCGCGCTGCGCAAGCTGGCGCGCGAGCAGATGGACGAGGACGAGCCGAAGCTCGCCGATGACCTCTCGCGCCTTGCCGCCGACCTCGAGGCGCGCGCCAAGCGGCTGGAGCGCGTCGACCAGCGTTGAAGACCGCGCCGCGGCGCGCGGGGCCTAATCCGCCGGCTTCTGGAATTTCAGCACGAAATTGTCGGCCTCGCCGACCGCGGCGTAGGTCGCGCGGTCCTGCTCGCCGAGCGCAAAGGTCGGCGGCAAGGTCCAGACGCCCTTGGGCCAATCCTTGGTATCCCGGGGATTGGCGCTGATTTCCGAGGCGGCGACGAAGCGCAACCCCGCCTGCTCGGCCAGCATCACGGCGTAATCCTGCCGGACATAGCCGTTCGCCGCCGCGGGATCCTGCGGCACGTCGTCGCGCGCGCGATGATCCTCGATGCCGAGCACGCCGCCCGGCTTCAAGGCGCGGGCGAAAGCGGCGAGCGCCGCCTCGGCATAGCCGTCCGCCATCCAGTTGTGCAGGTTGCGGAAGGTCAGGATGAGATCGACCGTGCCGGCGGGCGCGATGTCGCCGTGGTCCCGGCCGAACTCGGTGACGGTGATCTTGTCATAGAGCGCGGGATCGGAGGCGAGCTTCCGCCGGAGCGCCGCGGCGTTCTCGCTGCCCGCCTGCGGCGGCACGGCGAGATAATAACGGCCGCGCTCGCGCAAATAGGGCGCGAGGATCTCCGTCCAATAGCCGCCGCCCGGCCAGATCTCGACCACCGCCGCGTCCGGCCGGAGACCGAAGAAGAGCAGCTCCTGCAACGGATGGCGCGCGGCGTCGCGGGCGAGAAAGGCGGGGCTGCGCTGCGGCCCGGCGACCGCCAGCGCCAGCGCCGGATCGGCCGGCGCATCGGCCGCCGCCGGCGCTGCGGCGCCGAGCGCGAGCGCGAGCGCGAGAAGCCAGATCCGGCGCACGCCGCTCAACCCGCCCGCTTGGCGACCGACGGCAGCGCGTAGTCGCGATACTGCTGGCGCAAGGTGAGCTTGTGCACCTTGCCGGTGGCGGTCATCGGGAATTTGTCGATGAACTCGATCGCGTCGGGCAGCCACCAGCTTGCGACACGCGCGCGCAGATGGTCGAGCAGCGCAGCGGCGGTGAGCGACGCGCCTTCCTTGCGCAGGATCAGCATCAAGGGACGCTCCTGCCAGGTCGGATGCGGCACGGCGATGACCGCCGCCTGCAGGACGTCGGGATGAGAGAGCGCGGCGTCCTCGAGCTGGATCGAGCTGATCCACTCGCCGCCCGATTTGATCACGTCCTTCGAGCGGTCGGTGAGGAGCACATGGCCCTGGGCGTCGATCACCGCCATGTCGCCGGTCTTGAGCCAGCCTTCCTCGTCGAGCGCGCCGCCCTCGTCCTTGAAATAGCCCGAGGCGATCCACGGACCCTTGACGCGGAGATGGCCGAAGGTCTTGCCGTCATGCGGCAGCTCGCGCCCGAGGTCATCGACGATGCGCGTCTTGACGCCGAAAATGCCGCGGCCGGACTTCATGCGGTAGTCGAGCCGCTCCTCGAAAGGCAGGTCGCCATAGCCCGGCCTCAGCGTGCAGCTCGTCGCCATCAGCGCCTCGGTCATGCCCCAGGCCTGCATGGTCTCGACGCCGTAGTCCCGCTCGAGCTTGGCGACGAGCGCGCGCGGCGGCGCCGAGCCGCTCGAGAGCGTCGAGCGCAGCGTCGAGAATTTCTTGCCGTTGCGCTCCATCCAATCGACGAGGATGAGCCAGAAGGTCGGCACCCCGGCGGTCACGGTCACCTTCTCGCTCTCGAACAGCTCGTAGAGCTTGTCGGGCTCGTAATTGCGCCCGGGCAGCACCAGCTTGGTGCCGGCATAGCAGGAGAGATAAGGCAGGTTCCAGGCATTGCCGTGGAACATCGGCGCCATCGGCATGATCACCTCGAGCGCGCCGTGGCGGTGGCCCGGCGTGAAGTCGAAGGAGGCCGCCGCCATGGTCTGCAGCACCGCGGCGCGATGCGAATAGACGACGCCCTTGGGATTGCCGGTGGTGCCGGAGGTATAGCAGATGGTCGAGGCGTCGCGCTCGTCGAGCGCCGGCCATTCATAGTCGCCGTCCTCCGCGGCGAGCAGCGTCTCCTCGCAGAGCGCCGCCGGCAGCCGGGTCGCCGGCATGCGCGCCTCCTCGGTCATGACGACATAGTGGCGCACGCCCTCGAGCCGCGGCGCGATCGCCTCCACCACCGGCAGCGTCGCGCCGTCGCAGAAGATGACGGCATCCTCGGCGTGGTTGATGATGTAGACGAGCTGGTCCGGAAAAAGCCGCGGGTTCACGGTGTGCAGCACCGCGCCCATGCCGGTCACGCCATAGAACATCTCGAAATGGCGGTGCGTGTTCCAGGCGAGCGAGGCGACGCGGTCGCCCGGCTTGATGCCGAGCCGCAGCAACGCCTGGGCGAGCCGCTTGGCGCGGCGCTGTGCCGCGGCATAGGTGTAGCGGTGGATATCGCCTTCGATCGTGCGCGCGACGATCTCGGTTGCGCCATGATGCTCCGCCGCATAGTCGATGAAGCCCGACAGCAGCAGAGGCATGTCCATTATCAAGCCGCGCATCGCCTTCCTCCCTGATTGGCCGTTTTCGGCGTCAGCCCGGTTCGGCGCCGGGCTCTTCTCCCAGCCTGCCCAAGAATGCGGCGCCAAGCCAGAGCGTTGACAGCCACCACGCCTGCCAGGCGCCGAAGCTGAGCAGCGCCATGGCGAGCGCGGCGGTGGCATAGCCCAGGGCCAAAGCCCGCCGCCAGGGCGGCACCCGCAGGCCGGCAAGACCCTCCAGCGCAAGGCCGAGCAGTGCCAGCGCCAGCAGCGTGCCGGGAAGGCCAAGCTCCAGCCGCCATTGCAGCGCCGCATCATGCGGATGCAGCGGCAGGACTTCGGCGAACGGGGCGATCGTCACCTCGGGGAAAAACCGGTCGACCGGGGTTTTCCCGCCCGGCACCGCGCGCGCGGCATCCATCCCCCAGCCGAAGAGCGGGCGTTCGGCGATGGCATCGGCGGTGAAGCGCCAGATGGCGAGGCGGTGAATGGCGGAGGAGGGCAGTGCCGGCAGGGCGCGGTGGATGCGCTCGATGCCCGCGCCGCCGGGAGCGAGCAGAGGCAAGGCGAAGGCCATGAGCAGCACGCCGGCGAACAGGCTTCGCGCGACGAAGCGGGGCAGGCGCCAGGCGATGAAGGCAAGCGGCAGCGCGAAAGCGAAAGCGAGGATGGAGGTGCGGCTGTCATAGGCGAAGACGGTGGCGCCCACGGCGAGCGCCAGCAGCGCCGTGGCGAGGAGGCGCCGGCGCGCCATGAGCTGAGCCGCCGCCGGCCAGGCCATGAGCAGCAGCACGCTGATCCCGCGATCGTAGCGCGTGATCCAGAGGATTTGGTCCGGCTTGAGCCCCGCGATCGCGCGCGCGATCGGCTGGTTGGCGTGGCGCTCGAGCTGCAGCAGCAGGATGGCGAGGATGACGCCGGCGAGGAGGGCGTGGCCCACGCGCGCCGCTTGCCGCTCGGGGAGGGATTGGGCGGCGCCCATGACCAGAAGCCCGGCGGCGGCGATGGCGAGGAAGCGGAGGGCTTCGAAGAGGCTGTGGAGCGGCACCGGCGACCACAGCGCCGTCGCTCCGCCCCAGGCGGCGAGCAGCGCCAGCAGCGCGGCGCTCGCGGCACGAGCGCGCAGGGCGGCGAGCGCGCCGCGCCGGTCCGCGGCAAGCAGCGTCAGCGCCAACAGCGCCAGCAAGGGCGCGAGGCCCAGCGGCGCGAAGACGGCGAGCGGCGGCGCCACCAGCGCCGCGAGCGCCAGCGCGGCGCCGGGGATCTCCGGGACAAGGCGCGGCGCGTCGCGCGTGGAGGCCGCAGCAGGCATCATGATCGGCAGTCTCGCAGCAAAGCGTGCCCGCGCGGGTTATAGGGGAAACCGTCCGGTGCCGCTAAATACCGCGCGCGCCGGCTTTGTGCTACGGTTGCGCCGCGATGTGCGGCATCACCGGATTTCTCGAGGCGCGGGCGCGACCCCAGGCGGCGCAGGAGGCGATCGTCGCCGGCATGGCCGCTTCGCTCGCCCATCGCGGCCCCGACGACAGCGGCGTCTGGACCGATTCCGAGCCCGGCATCGCGCTCGGCCATCGCCGGCTTGCCATCATCGATTTGAGCCCCGGCGGGCATCAGCCGATGCTCACCGCCGACGGCCGCTATGTCGTGAGCTTCAACGGCGAGATCTATAACTATGCCGACATCGCCGAGCGATTGCGCCAGGCGGGCGTGCGGCTGCGCACCCGCTCGGACACCGAGGTGCTGATCGAGGGCTTTGCGCGCTGGGGCATTGCCGAGACGCTGCGGCTCGCGGAAGGCATGTTTGCGCTCGCGCTCTGGGACCGCCAGCAGCGGCGGCTGACGCTGGCGCGCGACCGGCTCGGCATCAAGCCGCTTTATTGGAGCCGGCAGGGCGGGCTGTTCCTGTTCGCCTCGGAGCTGAAGGCGCTCCATCGCCATCCCGACTGGCGCCCCGCGATCGATCGCGACGCGCTCGTCTCCTTCCTGCGCTTCGGCTATGTGCCGGCGCCTGCCGCGATCTATCGCGACACTTATAAGCTCTCGCCGGGCATGATGCTGAGCGTGACGCGCCAGGGGACGGTGGAGCACAGCGCCTATTGGCGGCTGGCGGAGGTGGCGGAGCAAGGCAGCGCCGCGGCGGCAAGCGGCAACGAAGCCCGGCAGCTCGCCGCGCTCGAGGCGACACTGCGCCGCGCGGTGCGCAACGAGATGGTCTCGGACGTGCCGCTCGGCGCCTTTCTTTCCGGCGGCGTCGACAGCTCGCTGGTGGTGGCGCTGATGCAGCAGGAGAGCGCGCGGCCGGTCAGGAGCTTCACCATCGGCTTCGACGCGGCCGGCTATGACGAAGCGCAGCAGGCCAAGCGCGTGGCGGCGCATCTCGGCACCGAGCACACCGAGCTTTATGTCGAGGACCGCACCGCGCGCGAGGCGATCCCGAACCTGCCGGTCTGGTATGACGAGCCTTTCGCCGATTCCTCGGCGATCCCGACACAGCTCGTCTCGCGGCTCGCGCGCCGGCAGGTCACCGTCGCGCTGTCCGGCGACGGCGGCGACGAGCTGTTCGCGGGCTATGAGCGCTACCGCTGGGCGCGGCGGCTCGGGCTGCTCGGCGTGGCGCTGCCGGGGCCGTTGCGGCGCGCGGCCGGCGGCGCGCTGGCGGCGCTGCCCGAAGCGGCGGCGCGCGGCGGCGCGGCGCTGCTGCCGCGGCGCCTCAGGCCGTCGCAGCCGGAGCAGAAGCTGCAAAAGCTCGCCGCCGCGCTCGGCGCGGTAGACGGCGCCGCGCTCTATGAGCGGATCGTCTCGCTCTGGCCGGAGCCGGCGCTGCTGGTGCCGGGCGCCGGCGAGGCCAAGGGCTTTGCCGAGAGCTCGGAGGCGACGCGCCGCTTTGCCGATCCGGTGGAGCACATGATGGTGCTCGACGCGCTCACTTATCTTCCCGACGACATCCTCGCCAAGGTCGATCGCGCCAGCATGTCGGTGGCGCTCGAAGTGCGCGTGCCGCTGCTCAATCACCGCGTGGTCGAGGCCGCCTGGCGCCTGCCGCCGGCGATGAAGCTCCGGCGCGGCACGAGCAAATGGGCGCTGCGGCAGATCCTCTATCGCCACGTGCCGCGCGCGCTCATCGAGCGACCGAAGCAGGGCTTCAGCGTGCCGCTCGCCGCCTGGCTGCGCGGGCCGCTCAGGGAATGGGCCGAGGATCTGCTGTCGCCGGCGGCGCTGGCCGGTAGCGGCTGGCTCGAGCCCGCGCCGATCCTCGCGCGCTGGGGCCAGCACCGCGCCGGACGCAAGGACTGGAGCCAAAGCCTCTGGGCGGTGCTGATGCTCCAATGCTGGCTCGCGCAGCAGGCGGAAGCGCCGCCGAAGCTGCCGGAGGCCGCAGCCGTCATCGCCGGATGAACGCTCCGGTATGAGCGCGGCGGCGTTGCGCCGATCTCTTGCGTTTCCTATCTTCTCTTCCGCCTCGCGCTGTTTTGCAACCCTCTCCGCCCATTTGGGCGGAGAGGGTGCGAGCGCAGCGAGCGGGTGAGGTGGGTGCCGATGGCGGAAAAACCGTGCGGCGGAGACACACCTCACCCTCCCCGTCGCTCTGACGAGCGACGGGTCCCCTCCCTCTCCCCGCTGCGCGCGGAGAGGGATGTCTGAAGGATTTTTCGTTGGACCGTCTCGACGATCTCGAAGCTCAATCGATCTTCATCCTGCGCGAAGCCGAGAACCGGCTGACGCCGCTCGGCATGCTGTGGTCGATCGGCAAGGATTCGAACGTGCTGCTGTGGCTGGCGCGCAAGGCGTTTTTCGGCCGGGTGCCGTTTCCGGTGATCCTGCTCGACACCGGCAACGAGTTTCCCGAAGTCTATGCCTTCCGCGACCGCATGATCAGGGAATGGGGCCTGAGCTATATCGACGCGCCGTGCCCCGCGGTCGAGGAGACCGACCCGTCGCTGCCGCCCAAGGCGCGCGCCGCGGCGCGCAAGACGCTGGGCCTGAAGCGCATCATCGCCCAGCGCGGCTTCCGCGGCATGCTGCTCGGGATCCGGCGCGACGAGCAGGCGATCCGCGGCAAGGAGCGGGTGATGAGCCCGCGCGACGCCGGCGGCGGCTGGGACTTCAGGCACCAGCCGCCCGAGTTCTGGGACCAGTACAATGCCGAGGCGCCGCCGGGCGGGCATGTCCGCGTCCATCCGCTGCTCGCCTGGACCGAGCTTGATGTGTGGCGCTACATCGAGCGCGAGGGCATGCCGGTGGTGCCGCTTTATTTCGCCCGCGGCGGCAAGCGCTTCCGCTCGCTGGGCGAGAAGGACATCACCTTCCCGATCGACTCCACGGCGGCGACCATCGCCGAGATCATCGCCGAGCTCGAAGCGACGCGCGAGCCCGAGCGCGCCGGCCGCGCCATGGACCATGAGAGCGAGGACGCCTTCGAGCGCTTGCGCACGCAGGGCTATATGTGATGGCCGCACCGCCGCTGAAGCTGGTGGTGGTCGGCCACGTCGACCACGGCAAATCGACCCTCATCGGCAGGCTGCTGCACGAGGCCGGCGTGCTGCCGCGCGGCAAGGTCGAGGAGCTGCAAAAGATCAGCGAGCGCCGCGGCGTGCCGCTCGAATGGTCGTTCACGCTCGATTCGCTCCAGGCCGAGCGCGACCAGGCGGTGACCATCGACACGACGCGCTTCTGGCTCAATCTCCGCGGCCGCGACCTCGTCATCATCGACGCGCCGGGCCACCGCGAGTTCCTCGCCAATATGGTGAGCGGCGCCGCCGGCGCCGACGCCGCGGTGCTGGTGATCGACGCCGCCGAGGGCCTCCAGGACCAGACGCGGCGGCACGCCTATCTGCTGCGCCTTCTGGGGCTCGAGCAGATCGCGGTCGTCGTCAACAAGCTCGACCTCGTCGATTTCGCCGAGGCGCGCTTTCGCGCGCTCGAGCAGGAAGCGCGCGATTTCCTCGCCGGGCTCGGCCTTGCGCCCAGCGTCGTGCTGCCGCTTTCGGCGCGCCACGGCGACAACCTCGCCCGCGCCAGCGCGAACCTCGCCTGGCATGAGGGGCCGACGCTCATCGAGGCGCTGATCGCTTTCGGCGCGGCGGCGCCGGCGGAAGAGGCGCCGCTGCGCCTGCCCATCCAGGACATCTATCGCCAGGAGGATCAGCGCATCCTGGTCGGGCGCATCGAGAGCGGCAGGCTGCGTCCGGGCGACACGCTACTGTTCTCGCCATCGAACAAGCTCGCGCGGGTGAAGAGCCTCGAAGCCTGGCCGGGCCCGGCGCGCGCGGTAGAAGGGGCGGGGCGGTCGGTGGGCTTCACGCTCGACCGGCCGCTCTTCCTGGAGCGCGGCGAGGTTGCGAGCCATGTGGAGAACGCGCCGCTCATCGCCAACCGCTTCGGCGCGAGCCTCTTCTGGCTCGGCACCGAGCCGCTGGCGGCGGGGCGGGAATACCGCTTGCGGCTCGGCACGGCCGAGGCGCCGGTGACGCTCGAGCGCATCGAGCGCGTCATCGATACCGACAGCCTCGCGCCGCTCGAGGCGAGCGAAGTGCAGCGCGACCAGGTGGCCGAGGTGGTGCTGCGCAGCCCGGCGCTCTTGGCGCTCGACGATCATGCGCGGCTGCCGCGCAGCGGCCGCTTCGTGCTGCGCGACAAGGGGGCGACGGTCGGCGGCGGCCTCATCCTGCTGCGCGGCATCGAGGACCAGCGCCGCGCCGCCACCGGCAAGGCCGACAATCTGACGCTCGTCTCGCACAAGGTGAGCGAGGAGATGCGCACCCAGCGCTTCGGCCACAAAGGCGGGGTGCTGTGGCTCACCGGGCTTTCCGGCGCCGGCAAGTCGACGCTCGCCATGGCGGTGGAGCAGCATCTCTTCCGCAAGGGCTATGCCGTCTATGTGCTCGACGGCGACAATGTGCGGAGCGGCCTCAACGCCAATCTCGGATTCTCGCCCGAGGACCGCGTCGAGAATATCCGCCGCGTCGGCGAAGTGGCGGCGCTGTTCGCCGATGCCGGCTTCCTCTGCATCACCGCCTTCATCTCGCCCTATCGCGCCGACCGCGCCCGCGCGCGCGCCGCCGCACCCCCCGGCCATTTCCACGAGGTCTATGTCAGCGCGGATCTCGCCACCTGCGAGGCGCGCGATCCCAAGGGGCTTTACCGCCGCGCGCGCGCCGGCGAGATCGGCGAATTCACCGGCGTCTCCGCGCCCTACGAGCCGCCCTTGGCGCCGTCGCTGATGGTGGACACGGCCAAGGCGCCGATCGAGGCCTGCATCGAGCAGATCCTCAACTATGTCGCCCAGCATTTCGCCCCGGGCGGCGGTGCGGCTTGATTTGCCGCGGGGGAGCCGGTAGACCCCTGCCGCGTCCCCGTCGTCTAGAGGCCTAGGACATCGCCCTTTCACGGCGGTAACACGGGTTCGAATCCCGTCGGGGACGCCACCCTACGCCAAGGCTTCGGGTGGCGCAGCCACCTGGAGCCTTGGCGTAGGTGGACCGGAAATCCCACGCTCTCGTTCAATTCTCCTCTCGCTTCACGCTGACTGACCGCCGGAACCTCAGCGCGCGTGGCTCTCAGTACTGAGGATGCGCGAGGCTTCGTCGTGGTTGACCTTTCGTGGCGGATGCGACGCCGACACTACGCCGCCGATGTACACCGTCGACACAAATTCCACCTGCGCCGATGACGTAGCCTCGCCGCAGACCGGCTCGGATCCAATGGTACGACTGCACCCCTCAGCCGCCAAGGCTCACCTTGGACCGGTCACCTTGGTATAATTGTATAATTGGGGTCGGAGTTGATTTTCGGTAATGCTGATCGATAACTATCCCAATCGCAGATAAATCAGTCCCTATTTTTCTTGTATCTAATGACATAGATATGGATATGTATCTATTATGCCAATAGACATAAGGAGAGGAACATGGGCGATGCCATGCCGGATACGGCCATCGTTCCGGCCACCGGCAAGATCATCCCCGAGGAAGCGGCGGCGATGCTTCGGGCCGCCTTCAACTTATTCGACCGGTGGGGCATCAACGACACGCAGGCGCGGATCCTCCTCGGTGAGCCCAGCCCATCGACCTTCTACAGGTGGAAGCGCGGCAAGATCGGCGCGATCCCGCACGACACGGCGTGGCGCCTCGGCGACCTCATGGGCGTCCACAAGGCGCTCCGGCACATGTTCACCGATCCGTCGCGCAGCTATGCCTGGGTCTCAAAGCCGAACGCCGCGTTTGGCGGTCGCTCGGCGCTCGACCGGATGCTCGCCGGCGCTCCCAGCGACATCACCGCTGTTCGCGCTTATCTCGATGCCGAACGCGGCGCATGGTGACACCGCCGGTGACGGATGTGAGCTGGCAAAAAAGCCACCGCCTCATTCGCTCGATCTACCCGCCGGTCGACTTGTTCGAGGACATCGCGCCGCCGCGCGATTGGGAGCTTACCGCCAGCGCCGAGGCGAAGACCAATCCCCGGCTGCGCGACGAGATCGGCGACCTCACGCTTGTCCCCGCCGAGCGCCGCGTATCGGGACCGAGCGCGAGTTGGGCCATGGCGCCATTCACCCATGCCTCGCGCGACCGCCTCAGCCGCCGGGAATTGCGCCGGCGCCGATCAGGTGCAGAACTACAACTCACTTGTGAAAGACCGGCCGTTCTGCCCTCGCGCGGAGCACCGGTTTTTCGCCTATTCGCCTTTCACCGGAACTTTGCGAGGACAGCATGTCAGCGAGCGCCACAGATCCAGCGCGGAGAAGGCGGCAAGCTTTGAGACGTACCGACGCGGCGATTTTTGGGGCCGGAGGACGCTACGTGGCGATCATGATGACGGGAAGCTGGCGAGTCGCCGTGCGACGTGCGGCAATCGTCGGCGGCCTTGGCACGGCCCTTCTCCCACAAATAGCTCGATCAGAGGTATTCGTCTGCCCAAACCCGCCCTCCGCCCATTCCTTTTTCCTGACAATTGACGAGAAAAGGAGATCGCTGGCACTTGAATGGACAACCGAAACTACTGGAACAAACTGCCTTCAACTTTTTGTTGATGGTGCCGTTGCGCCCGTATTTCAGGGGCCGTCTGCGGCCTACTGTTCGGTGCTTTTGTCCGAGAACGAAAAGGTCCATCAGACCGTTCAAATAACTGACGACAAGGTGAATGCCTTTGCTCACTCGCCCTCAGGGGGAGACGTTGGCGTAGTGCTTGATCGGCGAACGGGAATAGCTCGCTTTTATGCCGGCAAAACCCTTGAATGCCATCGTGCACGAAGTTAAGCTGTGCGGACTTTTCTTTTTTCTCTCGCCTGGCCGGCAAGTGTCGGCTTGATCCAGGCCCGCCGTTGCGGCCCCGAAGTCGTTGAGCTCGCGAATTGCGCGAATTGCGCGAATTGGGGTCAGAGTAATAATTGGAATAAAATAATTGGGGTCGGAGCTAATTTTTCAGCGGCACTGGTCGATACCCCCGTCCACCCCGCTCGAAGCGCCTAGACCACGGCAAAGCACCGAGCCTACTCAGCCGCGCGCGGAAGTCGGAGGATCGTAGGCCCGGATCGGCGGCAGGTTGCCCCGGAAGCGTTCGAGCTCGACGCTCGTGAGCTGCCCCGTGCAGCCCTGCGCGAGGCGCGAGGTGCCGACGTCGCGCGTCAGCACGTTGGGATTCCCATGCACGCAGAGCGGCGCCTCCTCCTCGGGATCCGCCGGGTCATACCAGGCCCCGGTGGGGAGCTGCACGACGCCTTCGCGGATGTCTGCCGTCACGCTGGCGGCGGCGAGGCAGGCGCCGCGCGCGTTGAAGAGGCGGACGATGTCGCCATCGGCAATGCCGCGCCGCGCCGCATCGGCCGGATGGATGCGGACGATCTCGCGGCCGCGATGTTTCCGGGCGCTGCTGTGGCCGCCGAAATCGAGCTGGCTGTGCAGGCGCGTCGCCGGCTGGTTGGCGATCAGCCGCAACGGGTGGCGCGTGGTCGGCGCATCGGCCGGCGGCAGCCAGGCGGGATGGCCGGGGCAGTCGGCATAGCCGAAGCCGGCAATGGTTTGCGAGAAAATCTCGATCCTGCCGCTCGGCGTCGGCAGCTTGTTGAGGTCGGGATCGCCGCGGAAGGCGCGCAGCATCCCGCCATCGTCCGGCACCGAAAGCAGCGTCACCTCGCCGCGCCGCCAGAACGTCTCGAAATCCGGCGCCGGCAAACCCTGCGCCGCAAGCGCCGCTTGCGTGCGCGCGTAGAGGTGGCGCAGCCACTCCCTCGCGCTGCGGCCTTCGGTGAAGGCATCGGCGGTTCCCAACCGCTCGGCGAGCGCCGAGAAGATCGCATAGTCGTCGCGCGCCTCGCCGTAGGGCTCGGCGAGCCGGTGCATCGCCACCATCAGCGGATCGGTCGGCCCGGCGCCGATATCCTCGCGCTCCAAGGTCATGGTCGCGGGGAGGACGATGTCGGCGTGCCGCGCCGTCGCGGTCCAGGCGCTCTCATGCACGACGAAGGTGTCGACGCGCGCCAGCGCCCGCCGCAACCGGTTGAGATCCTGATGGTGGTGAAACGGGTTGCCGCCCGCCCAGTAGACGAGGCGGATGTGAGGATAGGTCAGCCGCTGCCCGTTGTAGTCGAAGGGTTGGCCGGGATTGAGCAGCATGTCGGCGATGCGCGCGACGGGGATGAAGTCGCGAACGCCGTTCGCGCCCTGCGGCAGCGTCGGGATCGGCACGGCGTTCGGCCGCCGCCCGGTATGCGCCAGCGCGCCCAGCGCGTAATGGTAGCCGCCGCCGGGCAGGCCGATCTGCCCGAGCATGGCCGCCAGCACCGCGCCCATCCAGACCGGCTGCTCGCCATGTTCGGCACGCTGCAGCGCATGGGCGACGACGACGAGGCTGCGCTTGCCGGCGAGCCGGCGCGCGAGAGCCGCGATGTCGCCGGCAGCGACGCCGGCGATCGCGGCGGCCCAGGCGGCGTCTTTCGGCCGTCCGTCGACGCGGCCCATCAGGTAGTCTTCGAAAATCGGCCAGCCGACGCAGTAGCGGTCGAGGAAGGCCCGGTCGTGCAGCTCTTCTGTCACCAGCGTGTGCGCCATGCCGAGCATCAGCGCCACGTCGGTGCCGGGGACGAGCGGCACCCAATCGGCGGCCGCTTCCTCGGGCAGGTCGGGGCGGAGCGGGCTTACGAGGATGAAGCGGCAGCCGCGCTCGCGCGCGCTGCGCATGGCGCCGCGTTCGACGTGGCGGCTGATGCCGCCGCTTCCGACCATGCTGTTCTTGAGCGCCATGCCGCCGAAGGCGATGACGATGTCGCTGCACTCGGCGACTTGCTCCCAGGTCACGTTGTGCCGGGTGATCGCTTCCATCGGGCCCAGAATGTGCGGCAGCAGCACGCCGGACGCGCCGGCGCTGTAGCTGTTGACCGAGCGCACATAGCCGCCGAGCGAGGCATTGAGAAAGCGGTGGATCTGGGCTTGCGCGTGGTGGAACCGCCCCGCGCTCGCCCAGCCGTAGGAGCCGCCGAAAACGGCACCTGGTCCATGGGCGTCGCGAACGCGCGTCAGCTCGGCGGTGAGCAGGTCGAGCACGCGGTCCCAGGCGACCGGCACGAATTCATCGCGCCCGCGCCGATCGTCGGGGCCGGCGCCGCGCTCGAGCCAGCCGCGCCGAACGCAGGGGCGGGGGATCCGCGCCTTATGGCGCAGCGCATCCGCGAAATTGTGCAACACCGGACTGGGATCCGGGTCGCCCGGATGCGGCCGCACCACCAGCCGGTCCTTGTCCCAGGCGGCGGAGAAGACGCCCCAATGAGAGCTGTGCGGCCTAAGGACCATCTCCTCGTCAGCCCCGGCCATCTCCCGCTCCTCGGCGTCTTGCGATTTACACCATCTGTTATGTGTCATTTGCGCGCGGCGTCAAGGCCGCTTGAATTGTGAATTGGGGTCGGAGTTGATTTTCTCCCCGCTCGCCGATAATCTCGACCGCTCCAGCCCGCAACGATTGCAGCGAGGATCCCATGGCCCGAGGCGGCCGCTACTTCCTGCCGGAGCAGCCGCTCCACGTCATCCAGCGCGGCAACAACCGCCAGCCGATCTTCTTTGACGGCGGCGACTATGCGCGCTATCGCGACTGGCTCGTGGAGGCCGCCGCTTCCTATGGCTGCGCCGTGCACGCCTATGTCCTCATGACCAACCACGTGCATCTGCTGGTGACGCCGGAGACGGCGGAAAGCCTGCCGCGCACCATGCAGTCGCTCGGCCGCCGCTATGTGCGCTACGTGAACTTCATCCATCGGCGGACCGGCACCTTGTGGGAGGGCCGCTATCGCGCGGCGCCGATCGACAGCGAGGCGCATTTCCTCGCCTGTTGCCGCTACATCGAGCTCAATCCCGTGCGCGCCGACATGGTGGCGCATCCGCGCGACTATCGCTGGTCGAGCTGGCGGGCGCATGCCGCGGGCGCCGCCGATCCGCTGGTGAGCGATCATCCGCTCTATCGCGCGCTCGGCCGCACCGCCGCCGAGCGGCAGAAGGAATATCGGGCGCTGTTCCGCCCGGTGCTCGATCCCGATTTCGTCGACGCGCTGCGCGCGGCGACGAATGGCGGCTGGGCGCTCGGCGGCGACGGCTTCAAGCGCAAGATCGCCAAGGCGATGCGCCGGCGCGTCGCGCCGCTGCCCAGAGGCCGGCGGCCCAAGGTCAGGGACGACCGGCGGCAGGTCAATCCAATCTGATCCCCATTTCGCGGGGCCGGCGGTCGAAGATCAAGGTCGACGGGCGGCGGACAAATCGACTCTGAGTGCGCCGGGAGACCGGCAAGGAATAGTGGGTGCAAGTCCCACGCAGTGAAGGAGTAGCGAACCACACTGTCCCCGAGTCCTGCGTGAGTATCCGTCGGCGACGGCGGCC
>Ga0187784_10001645_pt1 | contig 17769 bp, 20 predicted proteins | sample 1015_SJ02_MP15_2_FD_132964 | JGI IMG/M metagenome (GOLD analysis project Ga0187784, IMG submission 132964) | Tropical peat soil microbial communities from peatlands in Department of Meta, Colombia - 1015_SJ02_MP15_20_MG | ecosystem: Environmental > Terrestrial > Soil > Wetlands > Peat | place...
GAACCGCTTTCCGGCGAGACGGCCGATTTCGGCAAGCGCGGCTTCGACCTGGGGTTTCAAGTCCTTCGGGTAGGTCTTGTCGTGCTGATAAAAATACGTGCACACCTCGGTGGTGATGGTGAAGCCGGGCGGCACCGGCAGACGCAGATGCGCCATCTCGGCAAGCCCGGCGCCTTTGCCGCCGAGAAGCTCGCGCACGCCGGCGCGGCCCTCGGCTTTGCCGCCGCCGAAAGCGTAGACCCATTTGTCCTTCGCCGCTGCCGCCGTGCGGGCGTGCGATTTTGCCCCGCGCGGCGTCTCCGGGCTTGCGCCGCGCGCCGCTCCGGCCGCGGGTTTTTTTATCGCCTGCCGCGAATTCTTGGAGCGCGATGTGGCCATCGGTTCTCGTTCCAGCCTATTCCGGTTCGGGCGCCGGCCGCGCGCGGCGGCGCCGGCTCATTGGCGGCGGTCAATGCCAGTTGATGAAATGATGCACATTGTTGAGGCCGACGAGGCCGACGAAGATCAGATAAAGCGCGACGATGTAGTTGAGAAGCCGCGGCATGACCAAAATCAAGATGCCGGCAATGATGGCGACAAGCGGCGCGATGTGGGCGGAGGTGATAACCATGGGTTTTCCTGAGGTCTGGTGAAATCAGTGCGGAAGGCGGGGCGCAGCACCGGTACCAATCAAGCCGTTAACGCTTGAGCCCGGCTGCGGTTCTAGCATGTTCCGGAAATTTGGGAACCGGCCGCGCGCTCAAGGGCCGGGCGTTTCGCCCAGCGCACGCCGCACGATTTTCTCGAGCGGCCCGCCGAAGATGAGGACCGCAAACGCCAGCGCCAGACTGACGAGGACGAAGCGCCATTCGCTGACCGCGCAGGCGGTGCCGAACGCCGCCGTGAGCCAGGTGCAGGCCGCCGTCGTCAGGCCGTGGACACGATTGCCTCCGGTCGGCCGCAGGATCACGCCGGCGCCAAGAAAGCCGATGCCGGTGACGATGCCTTGCATCACCCGGCTCGGCGCCGCGATATCGCCGGTTGCCGTGGCGGCCATTACCGCAAGCGCGGAGCCGAGCCCGACGAGGCCCAGGGTGCGCACGCCGGTCGCCTTGCCGTGCAGTTCGCGATTAAGTCCGAGCGCGGCGCCGACGAACGTCGCCAGGCCGAGCCGCAGCACGATTTCGAGGGTGCTCATGCGTTGAGTTTAGCCTCGCCTGACGATTAAGCAAAAGCAAGGCGCACGCGTTTTAGTTAATCCGCGCCGCGCGCTCAGCCCTCGATTTTGGAAAAATCGGCGACGGCGCGGGTGGCGGCGCGGATTTCGTTGAGGAGTTTCAGGCGATTCTCGCGCAGCTTCTTGTCCTCGACATTGACCGTGACCTTGTCGAAGAAGGCATCGACGTACGGGCGAAGTCTTGCCAAGTGACTCATTGCGCCTTCAAAATCTTCATTCTCGATCGCTCGAGCCGTCCCCAATTTGGCACGCTCGATCTCAAACGCGAGGCTCTCCTCCTCTGGTAGTTTGTAAAGGTCTCGCTTTGGCGCGTCCGTGTAGGTCGTATTGTCCTTCTTCTCCTCGATGCGGATGATGTTGGTCGCGCGCTTATAGCCGGCAAGGAGATTCTTGCCGTCCTCGGTGTCGAGGAATTTTCCCAAAGCCTCAACGCGGCGGACGATGAGGAGAAGATCGTCCTGGCCTTCGAGCGCGAACACGGCGTCGACCAGATCATGCCGCGCGCCCTGTTCGCGCAGCTGAACTTTCAGGCGGTCGGCGAAGAACGCTAGCAGGTCGATCGCAACTTCGTGGAAGCGCTCAGCTGCGGTCTCAAGAACAGCGTCCGATCGCGCAAGGCCGCGGGCACGCTCGGCAAGCGCCGCAGAAATGCCAGGAACAATAAACTCAAGCGATCTCGACCTCCGAGCGACCAGACCCTCGAATGTCGACAGAACCTTCTCAGCAAAAAACAAACAATGGAAAATCGCAGGCTCGTAAAGGGGCAGACGAATTCGATTTTCCAGAATTATCCTAATTATCCCAAGGGCGGCGCGGCGCGACGCATAGGGATCCTTGCTTCCCGTCGGTTTCTCATCAATGGCCCAAAACCCGACCAGCGTATCGATCTTGTCCGCGAGCGCGACGGCGATCGAGACCGGATCGGCCGGCACAAGATCGTCGGGCCCTTTCGGGCTGTAGTGGTCCTCGCAGGCATGGGCGACGGCTTCGTCCTCGCCCTGCGCCTGCGCGTAATATTTGCCCATCGTGCCCTGCAGTTCGGGGAATTCGCCGACGACTTCGGTGAGCAAATCCGCCTTGCAGAGCCGCGCCGCCCGCTTCGCCTTCTCGACATCGGCGCCAACGAGCGGCGCCAGCTCCGCGGCGAGCCGCTCAATCCGCTCGATCCGGTCCCATTGGCTGCCGAGCTTCTCGTGGAACACGATGTCCTTGAATTTCGGCAACCGGTCCTCGAGCCGCGTCTTCAGATCGGTCTCATAGAAGAACTTCGCATCGGCGAGCCGGGCGCGAATCACGCGCTCGTTGCCGGCGACGATCGCCTTGCCGCCGTCGGCGGCCTCGATGTTGGCGACGAGGATGAACTTGTCGACCAGCTTGGCGTGGGCGGCGTCGCGCAGCACGAAGCATTTGAGATTGTTGCGGATGGTGGCGCATATCACCTCCTCGGGGATGTGCAGGAAGCTCTCATCGAACGCGCCCATCAGCACCACCGGCCATTCGACGAGGCCGGCGACCTCGGCCAGGAGGCCGTCGTCGGCGACAAGCTCGAGGCCTTGCGCGAAGGCCAGCTGCTTTGCCTCGGTGAGAATAATGTCGCGCCGGCGCTCGGCGTCCAGCACCACCTTGGCCTTGTCGAGCTTCTGCATGTAGTCCGCGAGCCGGCGCACCTTGAACGGCGCCGGCGCGAGGAAGCGATGGCCGCGGGTCTCGTTGCCGGCGGCGATGCCGTCGACCGTAAGCGGCACGATGTCCGGCTCCTCGGTCTCCGGCCCGAAGGTGGCGAGGATCGAATGCAGCGGCCGCACCCAGGACAGCGCGCCGGGGTCCTTCGACTGCACACCCCAGCGCATCGATTTCGGCCAGGGAAAACCCTTGATCACGTCGGCGAGGATGTCGGCGATCACCTCGATCGCGGCGCGGCCCGGCTTCTCGATCACCGCGACATAGAAGTCGCCCTTCTTGTCGGGCTGCACCTTGGCGTCCTTGATCGATCTGAGCCCGGCGGCCTTGACGAAGCCGGCGATCGCGTTCTCCGGCGCGTTGACGCGCGGGCCCTTTTTCTCCTCGCGCACATCCGCCTGCCGCGCCGGCACGCCGTGCACCGCAAGCGTCAGCCGCCGCGGCGTCACGAACGCCTTCGCCCCCTCATAGACGAGGCCGGCCGCGACCAGCCGGTCGGTCACGAGCCGGCGCAAATCTTCCGCCGCCCGCGCCTGCATGCGCGCGGGAATTTCCTCGGAGAAGAGCTCGAGCAGAAGGTCGGGCATGGCGCTAGGGCGCGCTCTGTTTCCCCTCCCCCTTGTGGGGAGGGGCAGGGGTGGAGGTCGCGAGGACCGCACTCTGAATCAACTCAAGCACGCCCTCGATATTCGTCAACACATCGATGTTCCAAAATCGCAAGACGCGATAACCCTCCGATTGCAGAAATCTGGTACGTCTTGCATCGCGTTCCGTCTGCAAAGCATGCTGCCCACCATCGATTTCAATGACAAGCTTGGGATGGTGGTAGGCAAAATCGACGATGTAGCGGTCGAGCCGCACCTGCCGTCGAAAGTGCGACGTCGGCGACGAAATGCGATAGCGTAAATTCCACCACAGTTTTCGTTCCGCTTCGGTTGGCGAAAGCCGCATTGTGCGAGCGCGACTGCGATTCTTCGGCTGAATGCTCCGATCTCGCAGCGCCCTTACGCGGTCGCTTGCTGAGGATCGCTTCTCGATCATCGCGTGACCTCCCGACCCCCACCCCTACCCCTCCCCACAAGGGGGAGGGGTTATGCACTCTCCCTTCAGGCCAGCGTCTTACGCTTCACGGCAGCGTCTTATGCGTGCCGTCGCACATCGGCTTTTTCGCCGAGCGCTTGCAGGCGCAGAACCAGGCTTCCTCGGACTGCGCCGGCTTATATTCGATCGGCGTGAAGGCGGAGCCCTTGTGCGAGCCGTCGCAGAACGGCTGCGATTTCGAGCGCCCGCAGGCGCACCACCAATAGCTCTTGCCGGCCTCGACATTGATCGGGAGCGGCCGCCGGCCGCCGATCTCAGGCATCTCGCTCATGCTCACGTCTCCGCTGCGTTCGATTTTCCGATCATGAACTCCGCCCGCCGCCGGCGGTCGCGAGCCACGCCGCGCCGCAGGCTTTGGCGAGCTCGCGCACCCGCAGGATGTAGCTCTGCCGCTCGGTCACCGAGATGACACCGCGGGCATCGAGCAGATTGAACACGTGGCTCGCCTTGATGCATTGATCGTAGGCCGGCAGCGCCATCAGATGGCGGCCGCGATTGCTGCGCTCCTCGTCGGCGGCCTCCCAGCCGGCTTCGAGATATTTCTTGCACGCCGCCTCGGCCATCCGGAACTGCTCGAACAGCATGTCGGTGTCGGCATATTCGAAATTGTGCCGCGAATATTCCTGCTCGGCCTGCAGGAACACGTCGCCATAGCTGACGCGCTCGGCGCCGTCGCGGCCGTTGAAATCGAGCGCAAAGATGTTGTCGACGCCCTGCACATACATGGCGAGCCGCTCGAGCCCGTAGGTCAATTCGCCGGAGACCGGCGCGCATTCGAAGCCGGCGACCTGCTGGAAATAGGTGAACTGCGACACCTCCATGCCGTCGCACCAGCACTCCCAGCCTAAGCCCCAGGCGCCGAGCGTCGGGCTCTCCCAGTCGTCCTCGACGAAGCGGATGTCGTGAAGCTTCGGATCGATGCCGATGGCGTAGAGCGATTTGAGATAGAGCTCCTGCAGATCCTCGGGCGAGGGCTTCAGGATCACCTGGAGCTGGTAGTAATGCTGCAGGCGATTGGGGTTCTCGCCGTAGCGGCCATCCTTGGGCCGCCGCGAGGGCTGCACATAGGCGGCGTTCCACGGCTTCGGCCCGAGCGCGCGCAAGGTGGTCGCCGGATGGAAGGTGCCGGCGCCGACTTCCATGTCATAAGGCTGCAGGATGACGCAGCCCCAATCCGCCCAATAGCGCTGCAACGCCAAAATGAGCCCCTGGAACGAGCGTTCCGGGCGCATATACGGCGGCAAATCACCATTCATGCGACGTTGTTGGTGGAAGGCCCGCCTGCGGTCAAGGGTCGCCGGCGGGCCGCGCGCCGCTTAGCCAGCAACCGCGGGAATTCAGGCATCGTACCTGTGGCAAAACGGGCGCGATCAATCCGGCCGGTATTCTCCGGTATCCGGATCGCGCTTGAGCTTCGGCAGCGTGTCGCGGTCGATCGGCGCGGTGCCGGAGCGGCCGCGCAAATTGTCGAGGTCGACGTTGACGCGCTGCACCTCCTTGACGCACCAGCGCAGCAGCGCCGCCGCGCCCATCAATCCGACCGCAAAGGCGAGTGCCGCCGGCATTGGCCTATCCTCCGTCGTAGCGCCTACACACGACTATACCAGAAAACCGCAGTCCGGTTTCGAGGCTACACGCTAGAGCCCGTAGCGCGCCCACAGCGCGCGCGCTTCGAGCGCCGCAATCAGATCTTCGGCAAGGCTTGCCGAGATCAACTCACCGCTGCGGACGCCCGCGGCCCGCCGGCCGAAAAATCTGCGCTCCATGCTGATGAGCGGCGTCTCCACCCTGTCGCCGAAACGCTCGCGCAAGGTGGTGCGCACATCGCCGATGGCATCGACGAGGCCGAGTTCGAGCCCGCGCCGACCGGTCCAATACTCGCCGGAGAACAAGTCATTTTCCGGGCCGTTGAGCCGGTCGCCGCGCCGCGATTTGACCAGCGCGATGAAATCGTCGTGAATTTCCCGCTGCAGCTTCTTCAACCGTTCGACATCGCCCTGGTCCTCGGGCAGGAACGGGTCGAGCATCGCCTTGTGCTCGCCGGAGGTATAGAGCCGGCGTTCGATGCCGATCTTGGCAATGAGCTTGTCGAAGCCGAACGAGCCGCCGACCACGCCGATCGAGCCGACGACCGAACTCGGGTCGGCGATGATCTCGTCGGCGGCGCAGGCGATCATGTAGCCGCCGGAGGCGGCGGCGTCCTCGACGAAGGCGATCACCCGGCGCTTTTTCTCCTGCGCCAGTTCGCGGATGCGGCGGAAAATGAGGTGCGACTGCACCGGCGAGCCGCCCGGCGAGTTGATGATGAGGGCGACCGCGGCGGCGTTGCGCATGGCAAAGACGCGCTCGAGCGTCCGCGCAAGGCCGGCGATGGTGAGGCCGGGCCGCAGCGGCGTCGACAGGCCGATGACGCCGGAAAGCCGCACCACCGGCACCACTGGCCGATCGCCGCGCCAGCGCGGTGGGATGAAGACCCGCAACACCGGCGCCACGCGCGCCCATACGCCGCTGGCGCCCTCGCCGCTACGCGCTTCGCTCATGAAATCCACATAGGCCGTGCCCGCGGCGCCCTCAAGTAACCGATTATTAATGGCATGGACCGCTTCTTGCTTGGCGAAGGACGCCGAACGAAACGGCAGCAACGGACGGGCAGATGAAAATATACGTACTCTTGATGCTGATCAGCGTCATTGTCGGCTTTTCCTATCTTCCGCGCGCAAGTCGCGCGAAGCAGCCCGAGACGCCAGCGCCCGATTCGGTGCCTGCGAATGTCTAACGGTTGAGCAGCGGCGGCAGTTGCAACCGCTCGCCGTTTTGCTCGCCCGCAGTTTCAATCGCCCGCAGGTTCAGTTGCTCGCAAGTTCAGCCGCCTGCCGTTCAGTCGCCCGCCAGGGGCAATACCACGTTCCCACGCAGCACAGCCTCAGCCTCGGCCGTCGGCTTTCCCGCCGCGTCGGCGAGGACAAGGCCCGGCAACAGCGTGAGCGGCGCGCGGCTTGCTTTGACCGCGCGCGCGAGCACGCGGATCGCCGGCGCGCCCGGCTTGGGATAAACCGGCAATAGCGTAACGGCGCCGAAACCGTCGGCGAGCGCTGCAAGGACGGCATTAAGACCGTCGGCGCGCCAGATCAAAGTCGCAATACCTTGCGGGCGAAGAAGCCGGGCCGCAGTGCCGAGCCACCGGCCGAGCGTCTCGTCCCCGGCGACATGCGCCAGCCGCCGGCGGCGATCGGGCGACGGATTCCCTGCCACGTTGAAGGGCGGGTTCATGAAGACGCGGTCGGCTTTCCCGGCCGCCAGCCCGTGGGCGGCGAAGGCGTTTGCCGGCGCCGCCACGTCGAGGCAAACGACGCGCGCGCGCGCGCCGAGCCCGTTACGCTCAGCGTTATCGCGGGCGAGCGCCGCGAGCGCCGGGTCGACCTCGAGCAACGTCACGGCAACACCTTCTACGCGCAAAGCGAGCGCAAGCCCGGCGGCGCCGACGCCGGCGCCGAGATCGACCGCGTGGTCGCCGGCGCGGGCGGCCGTCGCCGCCGCGAGCAGGATCGCGTCGTGGCCGACGCGATGGCCGCTGCGCGGCTGGCGAATGAGGAGCTTGCCGCCAAGGACGGCGTCGTCGCTGGCGCCGGTGCGCTCAGCCGGCATCGCGGCGCAGCTCGTTGCCGAAGCCGGCTTCGGCAAGCAGTCGCTGCGCGGCCTCGAATTCGTCCTCGGCGACCAGGATGCGGCGCGGGAAGATGCCGATCGAGCCTTCCAGCACGCTCATGTTCTGATCGGCAATGAGGTGATTGATGCCGGCACCTTTAAGCAGCGCCTCGATCGCCGAGATCAGCACTGGATCGTTGGTGCGAACGAGCTCGCGCATGCTCAGCTCCGGCGCCGTTCTTCGCCGGGCGCGCGCAGCGCCAGATAGGCGAGCAGCTTCAGCTCGCGCCGGCCGCGGGTGACGGTATCGAGAATGAGGCCGCAGGCTATCGACAGGAACGCGAGCACCATCAGCCCGGTCGAGAGCACCGCGGTCGGCAGCCGCGGCACCAAGCCTTCCTCGACGTAGGTGATGAAGATCGGAATGGCGAGGCCGACCGAGACGATGGCGAGCGCGATGCCAAAGCCGCCGAACAGCGACAGCGGCCGCTCGGCGCGGTAGAGCTTGAACACGGTCCACAGGATGCGGAAGCCGTCGCTCCAGGTGGAGAGCTTCGACGCCGATCCGCTCGGGCGCGAATAATAGGGCGTCGCCACCTCGCCGACCGGCAATTCGAGCTGCAGCGCATGCACCGTCAGCTCGGTCTCGATCTCGAAGCCGCCCGACAGGATCGGGAAGGATTTGACGAAGCGCCGCGAGAACACGCGATAGCCGGACAGGATGTCGGTGAAGTCGCGGCCGAACATATGGGCGACGACGCCGGTGAGGAGCCAGTTGCCGGCGCGGTGGCCGCGGCGATAGGCCTTGTCGTCGCGATCGACGCGGCTTGCCACCACCATGTCGAGCCGCTCGTCGAGGAGCTTGGCGACCATCGCCGGCGCGCTCGGCGCGTCATAGGTCGCATCGCCGTCGACCAGCACGTAGATGTCGGCCTCGACATCGTTGAACATGCGCCGCACCACGTAGCCTTTGCCCTGACGGCTCTCGCGGCGCACCGTTGCGCCGGCCCTCTCCGCCAAGGCGGCGGTGCCATCGGTCGAGTTGTTGTCGTAGACATAGACGGTCGCTTGCGGCAAGGCCGCCCGGAAATCGCTGACGACGCTCGCGATCGCCTGCCCCTCATTGTAGCACGGCACCAGAACCGCGACGTCGAGCCGCCGCGCGGCGGCGGGGTCGGCAAGACCTGCGCCGCCAGGATTTGTATCGGCAAGACCCGTGTTGGCAAGACGTGCGTTGCTTGACATTGCCCCTCTCAGCCGCCACGTCGAACAAGGCGACTGCCGGCCGTCATCGCGCACGCGAAGGAGTGATGCCGGCAGACTTGGTCGCGCGCAGACTTGGACGCCCGAAGACTTGCCGCCCCAGCATAGCGTTTCTATGCTCGCGCGTCCTCAGCGGAGATACGGCGTGGCCGTCATTGTCCCCTTCGAAAGTCCGCGCGAGCCCTCGATCGATCCCTTGGCAGAGCTCGTTGCCGCCGACATGGAGCGCGTCAACGCCGTCATTCTCGCGCGCACCGGCTCCGAGGTGACGATGATCCCGGAGGTCGCCAATCATCTGATCAATTCCGGCGGCAAGCGGCTGCGGCCGATGCTCACCGTCGCTTTGGCGCGGCTCACCGGCTATGGCGGCGACGGCCATATCAAGCTCGCCGCGGCGGTCGAGTTCATGCACACCGCGACGCTGCTCCACGACGACGTGGTCGACGACAGCGAGCTGCGCCGCGGCCGGCTCGCGGCGCGCATGCTGTGGGGCAACGAGGCGAGCGTGCTGGTCGGCGATTTCCTGCTCGGCCAGGCGTTCAAGGTGATGGTCGAGGTCGGCAGCCTCAAGGCGCTGGAGATCCTCGCTTCGGCCGCCGCCGTGATCGCCGAGGGCGAGGTGATGCAGCTCGCCGCGGCTAAGAACACCGCGACCACCGAGGACGAATATATCGCCGTCATTCGCGCCAAGACCGCCGAGCTGTTCGCCGCCGCCTGCGAGGTCGGGCCGGTTCTGTCCTCGCGGCAGAAGGCCGAACAGGCCGCCTGCCGCTCGTTCGGGATGAATCTCGGCATCACCTTTCAGCTCGTCGACGACGCGCTCGACTACGGCGGAACCGCGGCCAAGCTCGGCAAGAACGTCGGCGATGATTTCCGCGAGGGCAAGATCACCTTGCCGGTGGTGCTCGCCTTCCGCCGCGGCGGCGACCTCGAGCGCGAATTCTGGCGGCGCACGCTCGAGCGCGGCGAGACGACCGACGCCGATCTCGAGCACGCCGTCGGGCTGATGATCAAGCACCGCGCGCTCGAAGACACGATGGGCCGCGCCTACCACTACGGCGCCATGGCCCGCGACGCGCTCGCTTTGTTTCCCGATTCGGCGATGAAGACCGCGCTCGCCAAAACCGTCGATTTCTGCATCGCGCGCACCTATTAAGCCTTCAGCAGCACCCCGATTAACAATCCATCATCCGGAGGCGACGGAATAAGCCGCGCGCACTAGCCGAGCGCGCAGGCGCGCACCCACCAGTGCGGATATTTGCCGCTGAAAATCTTCTCGGCCGCGGCCGCTTCGGCCGCTGACGGAAACAGCGCGAAACAGGTCGAGCCCGAGCCGGACATCCGCGCAAGCCCACAGCCGGGGAGCGCGCGCAACGCGGCGAGCACCTCGGCGACGACCGGCGCGAGCGCGATCGCCGCGGCTTCGAGATCGTTCTCCTGCGGCTTGAGGAGCCGCAAGAACTCCTTGTAGGACGCGGCTTTCGCCAGCCGCAAGAGATCGAACGGCGTGGCCGGCGTGCTCGCCTTGGTCCAGCCGGCGAAAACGTCTTTGGTCGCGAGCGCGGCGCCGGGATTGACCAGCACCGCCGAGAGCGCCGGCAAAGCGATGGGCGGCGACAGCTTCTCGCCGATGCCGTGCATGAGCCGCGGCCGCGCGGCGACACAGACCGGCACATCGGCGCCGGTCGAGCCCGCCGCCGCATAGAGCCGCGGATCGTCGGCGGCGAGCTTGTTGGCGCGCCCGAGAAGGCGCAGCGCCGCCGCGGCGTCGGTCGAGCCGCCGCCGATCCCGGCCGCGACCGGCAGGTTCTTTTCCAGCTCGAACGCGCCGAGGGTGAGGCCGGGAACGAGCGCCGCGAGCGCCCGCGCGGCCTTGAGCACGAGATTATCGGCGCTGCCGCCGGCCTGCGCCGCATTCGGCCCGGATACCGCAAGCGCGAGCTCGGCGCCCGGCGTCAGGCGCAATCGATCATTGATGTCGGCGAACGCCACCAGGCTTTCGAGCTCATGGTAGCCGTCGGCGCGGCGACCGATGATCCGCAGCGTAAGATTGACCTTGGCCGGAGCGTGCTCGACCAGCGGGAGCGGCAAGGACACCCCTACCCGCCGCTGCCGGCCTTCTTCGCCTTGGCAGCGTCGGCCGCGGAAGACGTGTCGTCGGGAAGCCCTTCCTTGAGCTTCTGCTCGATCTTCGGCAGGTCATCCGGGTCCGGATTGAGATCCTTGGCGTGCGACCACTGGAAGTGCGCCTCGAGGACGCGGCCGACATGCCAATAGGCGTCGCCGAGGTGATCGTTGATGGTCGGATCGTCGGGCTTGAGCTCGACGGCGCGCTCCAGATTCTTCACCGCCTCGTCGTAGTTGCCGATGCGGAAATACGCCCAGCCGAGCGAGTCGACGATGTAGCCGTCGTCCGGCCGCTGCTCGACGGCGCGGCGGATCATGTTCATGCCTTCGTCGAGCTTGGTGCCCTGGTCGACCCAGGAATAGCCGAGATAATTGAGCACCAGCGGCTGGTCGGGAAACAGCGCCAGCGCCTCCTTCAGATCGGTTTCGGCCTTCGGCCACTGCTTGGAGCGCTCGTAGCAGATGCCGCGGAAATAGAACATCACCCAGTTCGCCTTCTCCGGCTGCGCCAGATTGGCGATCGCCTTGCCGTAGGCGTCGGCGCATTCGGCGAATTGCTTGCGGGCGCGCAGGATGTTGCCGAGCGCCAGGATCGCCTCGGTGTCCTTCGGATGCTCGGCAATCAGCGGCTCGAGCCGCTTCTTGGCGTCGTCGGTGCGATCGAGCGCGTCGAGATCGGAGGCCACCTGAATGTCGGCGTTGCGCTTGAGCGGCGAGGACGGCGCGATGCGGTCATAGACCTTGATCGCAAGGTCGGGCTTCTTCAGCGACTCGTAGAGATCGGCGAGCGAGAGCAGCGCCATCGGGTGTCCCGGCTCGAGATAGAGCGCGAGCTGCAGATAGATCAGCGCCAAATCCTCGCCGCCGCGGCGGCCGATCGAGGCGCCGATGCCGTAGAGCGCCTCGGCGGCGCCGGCCTGCGGCGTCTCGGCGAGCGGCGGCAGCCGTTCGCCGGCCGCGACCTCCTTCATCTCCTGAACGATGAGCGGATGATCGGGCACCGCCTTGTCGAACGCCTGATAGATCTTCAGCGCGTCGTCCTTGCCGGCGTTGCGCGAGAGAAAGCGGGCATAGGCTTCGACGGTGCGCACCGCCGCCGGGTCGGCCTTGTAGGCGCGCTCGTAGCGCTTGCCGGCGTCCTTTTTGTTGTTGGCGGCGTCGAGGATCATGCCGCCATGCAGATCCTTGAAGATGCCGTACCAATCCGGGCCGGCGAGGCGGTCGAGCGTATCGAGCGCGTCGCGGGTGTCGCCGGCGCCGGCGAGCGCCCAGGCCGACAGCAGCGCGGCGTTGAGATCGGTCACCGGACCGCGCACCGATTGGGCGAAGTTCTGCCTGGCGGCGGCATATTGCTTCTGCTTGAGCGCGCGCACGCCGATGACGAGGCGGGCGATGCGGTCGGTGTGGTCGATCTGAACGAGTCGATCGGCGAGCTTGCCGGCCTCTTCGATGTCGCCGTCGGTCAGCACCGAGAGAAAGGCGCGGCCGAGGAGATCGGCATTGTGCGGATCGGCCTTGAGCACGTTGCGGTAATAGGCGGCGGCGGTCGCGGAATCGCGTTCGAGACCGGCGTGGCGCGCGGCCAGATAGCTCCCGGAGACGGTGTCGTGAATGAGCTCCTGCGGCGTCGGCGCCTGCGCGGCGAGCGCCACGGGCAGGCCGAAAATGACAGCGGCGCCAACGGCGGCGGCGTGCCAGGACACGAGCGACTTCGTCACGAGATCTCCATCGGCAAGCGAGAATCGGGCCCCGGAAACGGCGGCGAGAATGGACCGTTTGGCTTGCGTCCGCAAGGACGCCAGCGTCGCGCCATTCGCGCTATCGCGCACCGGGAATTCGGCTCATTTCCGCCGGCTCCATGGATCGGCAATGAGGGAAACCGGCTTCATCAGGTCGCAACGACCGCTGACGGCTTAGGCCGCAACGGCGGCGAAATCGCGGCAGAATGCCAAGAGTCGGCGCCGGTAACTATCCAATCGTCCGACTTGGCAGCAGACCACTCCCGCTATACATGTATCGCGCGTTGAATGGAGACTGAAATGCTTGCGCTTCGCCTTCCTGCCGAGATCGAGAAGCGACTGGATCTGCTTGCGAAAAAGACCGGGCGCAGCAAAAGCTTCTATGCGCGGGAGGCGATCCTGCGCCACCTCGAAGACCTGGAAGACTATCATCTGGCGCGGCGACGGCTTGCCCGCAAGGCAAAGCGCGTGACGCTGGAGGAGCTGGAGCGCGAACTCGCCGGGACGCGTTGACGCAGCATGAGCCAAACCCGCGTCTGGCGCGTCGAATTCGATCCCGACGCGGCGCGCGACTTGCGCAAGCTCGGGGCCGCCGCGGAAGGCACGATCGTCCGCTATCTGCGGCAGCGCATCGCTACGACGGGAAACCCGCGCCGGTTTGGCCGGCCGCTGACCGGAGATTTGAAAGGCCTGTGGCGTTATCGCGTCGGCGACTACCGCATTGTTGCGGCAATCGAGGACGACCGCTTCGTCGTTTTGGTCGTCACTATCGGGCACCGACGCGAGGTTTACGACTGATCACATATTCGGATAATTCGGCCCGCCGCCGCCTTCGGGCGGCACCCAGGTGATGTTGCGGTTCGGGTCCTTGATGTCGCAGGTTTTGCAGTGGACGCAGTTCTGCGCATTGATCACGAAGCGCGGCCCGCTCGCCTCCTCGACCCATTCATAGACGCCGGCCGGGCAGTAACGCGCCGACGGCCCAGCATAGACGTCGTGCTCGGAGGATTTCTGCAGCGCGGCGTCGCGCACATGCAGGTGCACCGGCTGGTCTTCCTCGTGATTGGTGTTGGAGAGATAAACAGACGAAAGCCGGTCGAAGGTGAGCTTGCCGTCGGGCTTCGGGTAGGCAATCGGCCGGCACTGCGCCGCCGGCTTGAGCGTCGCCGAATCCGGCTTGCCGTGGCGGAGCGTGCCGAGGAGCGAGAAGCCGAGCGTGTTGGTCCACATGTCGATCCAGCCCCCAGCGACGCCGGCGAGCGTGCCGAGCTTCGACCACAGCGGCTTGGCGTTGCGCACCCGCCACAGATCGTGCCCGATCGCCGAGGTGCGCCACGCCTCCTCGTAGCCTGAAAGCTCGTCATGGGCGCGGCCGGCGGCAAGCGCGGCGGCAACATGCTCGGCGGCGAGCATGCCGGAGAGCATGGCGTTATGGCTTCCTTTGATCCGCGGCACATTCATGAAGCCCGCGGCGCAGCCGATCAACGCGCCGCCGGGAAAAGCGAGCTTCGGCACCGACTGCCAGCCGCCTTCGGTGATGGCGCGGGCGCCGTAGCAGATCCGCTTGCCGCCGGCGAACGTCTCGCGCACCAGCGGATGCGTCTTGAAACGCTGGAACTCCTCGAATGGCGCCAGATAGGGATTGGCGTAGTTGAGGTGGACGACGAACCCGACCGAAACGAGATTGTCGCCGAAATGGTAGAGGAACGAGCCGCCGCCGGTCGCATTGCCGAGCGGCCAGCCCATGGTGTGCTGGACGAGCCCGCCGTGGTGCTTTTCCGGCGCGACCTGCCAGAGCTCCTTGAGGCCGATGCCGAATTTCTGCGGCTCGCGGTTCTTGGCAAGGCCGAAGCGCTCGATCAGAATTTTCGACAGGCTGCCGCGCGCGCCTTCGGCGAGGAGCGTGTATTTGGCGCGCAACTCCATGCCGCGGGTGAAGCCCGGCTTGTGATGGCCGTCCTTGGCGACGCCCATGTCGCCGGTGGCGATGCCGGCGACCGCCTGGCCTTCGAACAACAGCTCGGCGGCGGCAAAGCCCGGATAGATCTCGACCCCGAGCGCCTCGGCCTTGCGGCCGAGATAGCGGCAGACGTCGCCGAGCGAGACGATGAAGTTGCCGTGATTGCTCATCAGCGGCGGCATCAGCAGGTTCGGCAGGCGTACCGCGCCAGACTGGCCGAGGAAATAGAAGCGGTCGGCGGTGACCGCGGTGCGCGGCGGCTCATCCTCGCCGCGCCATTCCGGAATGAGCCGATCGAGCCCGATCGGGTCGATCACCGCGCCGGAAAGAATATGCGCGCCGACTTCGGAGCCCTTCTCGACGACGACGACGGATTTGTCCGGCGCGAGCTGCTTGAGCCTGATCGCCGCGGCAAGCCCGGCCGGCCCGGCGCCGACGACGACCACGTCGAACTCCATCGCCTCGCGGGCGGGAAGGTCGGCTGCATTCATAGGCGGCTCCGCAGTTCTCAACCGGTGTGAAACAAGTGTTTCATGCTTTGATCGGTTCGCCTAGACTCGTCTGATCCATGAATGGCGAACGTCCATGAATTGCGAACGCGACGACGCCCGCGAGCTCCTTGCCTTTTACCTCGACGCCGGGGTCGATGCCCTTCTCGGCGAGGCGCCGGTCGACCGCTTCGCCGATGAGCCGCCGGCCGCTCCTTCCCCTCAACGGACGAGACCGAACGGCGAAGCCGTCCGGCCGGCAGTAAGCGGCCAAGCCGCGCGCACCGACCGCGACGCAACGCGCGCGCCGGCCGCACCGCCTTCATCCGAAGCCGCCATCATGGCTGCGCGCGAGGCCGCCAAGGCAGCGAAAGATCTCGACGAACTGCGGGCGCTCCTCGAGAGCTTCGAGGGCTGCATGCTGCGCGCGACCGCAACGCAGCTCGTGTTCGCCGACGGCAATCCGCAAGGCCGCGTGATGTTCGTCGGCGAGGCGCCCGGGCGCGACGAGGACATGGCCGGGCTTCCCTTCGTCGGCCGCTCCGGAAAGCTCCTCGACCTGATGCTGGCGACGATCGGGCTTGACCGCACGCAGGTCTACATCGCCAATGTGGTGCCGTGGCGGCCGCCGGGCAACCGCACGCCGACGCCGCAGGAGACTGCGATTTGCCTGCCTTTCATCCGCCGCCAGATCGAGCTTGCCGGCGCCGACATTCTGGTCTGCCTCGGCCAGCCATCGACGCAGACGCTCCTTGAAACCAAGGAAGGCATCACCCGCACGCGCGGACGCTGGTTCAAGTTCGATACCGGCAGCCGCGAGATCCGCGCGCTCGCGACTTATCATCCGGCCTTCCTGTTGCGCAGCCCGCTGCAGAAGCGGCTCGCCTGGCGTGATTTTCTGGCGCTGAAGAAGGCGCTCGCCGGTCAGGGCGCGCGTTCGTAGCGTGGCGCTGCGCAGCTAAAGGGGTGGCAGAGCGCGCTCCGCGAGACCTGCAACGACACATGCGAGCGAAATTGCGAGGGACAAGAAATGCCCCAGCTTGTTGCCGTGCTCCTTCCCGCGCCCAACGTCGTGGCAGCTCGGCCATGATCGCGCGGCTCGTGTCGGGCGGCGTTTGCCTCGCCTGGATAGTGATAGGTTCGGTCATGGCGGGCGCAGGGATGGCGGGGGCGCAGCCGTGGCAGCCGCGCGATCTGGAGCCGCCGCCGGACCTCCCCGCCGCGACCGGGCTCACGGGCGCGGACCAGGCGGCGATGCAGCTCCTCATCGAAGCGCAGATCGCCGCGATGCGAGCCGACGATTGGCCCGGCGCCTTCGCCCTCGCCTCGCCCGATCTTCAGGCGCATTACGGGACGGCGGCTGCGCTGAGGGACGACGTGACCGCGAATTATGCTCCGCTCCCCGCCGTCGCCGGCGCCGAGTTCATCGACATCGTGACGTTTCGCGGGTTGCCGACCTATCGGGTGAACCTAACCGGCGGCGATGGATCGATGACGACCGCCTACTACCTCCTGCGCCGGCTCGACGACGGCTCATTGCGAATCGCCGGATGCGTGTTGGTGCGAGTGCCGAGCAGCTAGCACTTGCGTTGTTCGGGGCTTGGCCGACTTCGGCAGGACATCGCCGAAGCAGCGAAGATGAATGCGAGCCGACCTCAACGGTGACGGCATTCACATCACTGTTGCCTCCGCGCTCTAGCGTGCGCGCCCAGAGTCAGGAAGCCGCATGGTCCGCATCGTCGTCCTGTCGGATATCCACCTTTCGCCGACACACGGTTTCTTCTGGGAGAACTGGTGCGTGGCGCGCGAGTTTGCCGCCGCGGCGAAGGCCGATGCGGTGATTGTCAATGGCGACGTGGCGATCAATGGACCCGACAGCGACGCCGAGATCACCTTCGCGGCCACGGCGCTGCGGAGCCTCCGCACGCGCGTTATGGCGCTGCCTGGCAACCACGACGTGGGCGACGAGCCCCCGGGTCAGGACCCCGACCAGATCATCGACGCCGATCGGCTCGCACGGTGGGACCGCTCCTTTGCCGTCGATCGCTGGGCCCTGGATGCCGGAGGCTGGCGCCTCATCGGTGTCAACGCGCAGCTTTTCGGCTCGGGCCTCGCGCGCGAACAAGCGCAGGACCAGTGGCTCGACGAAGCGTTGAGGACCGCCGCGCGGCCGATCGCGCTGTTCCTGCACAAGCCTCTCTTCCTCGAAGATTCGAGCGACGATGTCGCGAACTCCGCATGCATGGTGCCGTCGGCTCGGGCGCGACTGCTCGACAAGCTCGATCGGTCCGACGTGCGCCTGATCGTCAGCGGTCACCTGCATCAACATCGCGATCGCACCTTCGGCCGGCAGCGGCATCTCTGGGTACCTGCCGTCGCCTTTGCCGCCGCGCAGGCGCTTGGCGGCGACCGCCGTTGCGGCATCACGGTGCTCGATTTCTCGGACAACAGTGTCGAGGTCACCGTCGAACGGCCGCACGGGCTGATCTCGCACGACCTCGCCGCGATCAAGGGTCACGGCCGCTATCAGTTCCTGCGCGATATGCCGCC